>Ga0079224_100013241_pt1 | contig 11474 bp, 7 predicted proteins | sample Stecom2015_FD_80414 | JGI IMG/M metagenome (GOLD analysis project Ga0079224, IMG submission 80414) | Agricultural soil microbial communities from Utah to study Nitrogen management - Steer compost 2015 | ecosystem: Environmental > Terrestrial > Soil > Agricultural land | place: USA: Utah...
AGCGCGCTCAGGATTGCGGCGGCGTGCTGCTCCAATGCGTTTCCCTGACATCCACGGCTTGGCGAGCCGCGAATTATCGCCGCAGAGCCGCCCGCGTCAGCCGGCGGCCGCGCTCCGACACGTTAACGGACGCAGGGTTAACCGTTAACGCGAACAGGGGTTAACGGAAAAAGGGACCACCGCCCAGACGCCGGGTTACCCCGGGTAGGGGGAGCGAGGGGAAAGCCGGGGAGCTGGCCGGTGGTCGCCAATCGGAAGAGCTACGTGTGAGTCAGCGCGAGGCGCGGGCCCGTCCAGCCCGGGAACACCTGCGCATCGTCGTCGATGCCGAGCTGCGCGGCCGTGAGCGCCGTGATCACGGCGCGGAAGTCCGTCGTCACGGGCAGGTCGAGCCGGTCCTCGAGGGCATCGCGCTCGAAGCGCTCCGGCAGGCTGCCGTAGACGCGCCCGCCGCGAATCGACGCGCCGAGCACGAACATCGCCGTCGCGCGCCCGTGATCCGTGCCGACGCCGGCGTTCTCCACCACGTTGCGGCCGAAGTCCGTCAGCGTCACGAGGGCCACGTCGTCGCGCCGCTCGCCCAAGTCGTGCCAGAAGGCGGCCAGGGAGCGCGCGAAGTCGTCGGCCATGAGCGGGAAGGGACCGTTCATGGCGGCCTGGTTGGAGTGCGTGTCCCAGGTGCCGGCGTCGTTCGGCCCCGCCGTGCGCGATTCCGCGAACGCCACCTGCAGGCCGACGTCGGCCTTCACGAGATGCGCGATCTCGCGCAGGCTGCGCGCGAAGCTCGAGCGCTCGGGATAGCCGGCCGCCTCCGCGGGCGTGCGGCTCGCGTCGGCGAGAAGCTTCGCGGCCTCGAAGCCGTCGCGGCCCGCGGCGCGCAGCGCGCCGTGCCCCGCCTCCCGGTACAGCGCCTCGAGCGCGCTCACCGCCTCCGCCCCGCCGGCTTCGTCCGCGAACGTGATGGCGAGCGCGTCCACGCCCTCCATCGCGGCGGCGGCGTGCTCACCGTAGAAGATGCGCGGCCGCTCGCGGGTCATGGACACGGCCCGCAGCGGCTGCTCGTTGGCGGGCGCCGCCGCGCCGAGCGCGCGGTTCAGCCAGCCGTCGGTGGCGCGGCGGTCGCCGGGCACGCCGGACTCCCACCAGAGCTGCGCCTCGGTGTGCGAGCGCGTGTTGTGCGGCGATCCCGCGGCATGCACGATCGCGAGGTGGCCCTCGCGGTAGAGCGGCAGCAGCGGCGCGAACGCCGGGTGCAGGCCGAAGCCGTCGCCGAGATCGAGGCGCGCGTGCGGCTCGCCCGAGCCCGGCCTCGGCAGCATGAGATTCGGCCGCAGCTTCGCGAGGCGCTCGTCCGCATAGGGCGTCGCGGCCATGAGGCCGTCCATGCCGAAGCGCTGGAACACCGTCACGAGCACCTTCGGCCGGCCGCGCCGGGTGACCGCCTGCGCGCCGCGTCCCAGGAACGCGGGCAGCGCGCCGGCCGACGCCGCGAACAATGCCAACCCGCCCGATTTCAGCAGCAGTCGTCGTTGCATGTCTCGTGTCTCCGTGCTCGAAAAGGTTGCTCAGCGAAGCTGGAACTCGGGGCTCGCGACGACGAGCCCCACCGCGGCCGTCATCGGCTCGGCGGCCTCGCCGACGGCCCCGCGCAGCCGCTCGATGGTCGGCGCGACCTCGCGGCCGGGCAGCAGACGCCCGGCGGCCACGGCGAGCAGTTGCTCGGGCGGCAGATGGCCCGTGCCGGCGATCGCAGCGGGATCGATGGTCACGCCCTCGATGGCGTTCGCGGCGAGGTCGGCGGCGAAGTCGAGCCGGGCGAGCAGCGCGGCCGGATCGAGCCAGTGCTCGGCGCGGTCCGGGAAGCCGGTGGGCTCGAGGTAGCCGTAGAGGGGCTGCCCCATGGCGGCGATGCGCCCGACGACCGCGGTCGCGTCCGCGACGTCCGCGGCCGTGGCGCGCAGCGCGCTCGCCGCGAGCTCGAGCGGGCTCTTGACCTTCTGCCGCTGCTTCGCGGCGGCCCAGAACTCGGGGGACTGGAGCAGCGCGCGCATGACGGCGGCGATGTCCCCCGAGCTCGCCTGGAACGATTGCGCGAGCCGCTCGACGAGCGGCGCGGGCGGCTCCTCGCTCACGAAGCGCACGGCGAGCTTGCGCGCGATGTGCCGCGCCGTGCTCGGATGGCTCGCGAGGAAGTCGAGCACGCGCTCGCCCTCCTCCACGCCGCCGCCGGCCGCGAGCTCGAGCCCCAACGGCCGCTTCGCGAGCGCATCGTGCCGATCGGCCCTGAAGAGAAAGCTGCCGTCGCGCACGAAGCCCGCCTGCTGCGCGCGCGCGAGCCCCGTCGCGAACCACTCCGGCGAAGGCCCGATGGGCGCCGCGCCCCAGCCCGTGAAGACGCGTGCGACCTCGGCGATGTCGGCGTCGGTGAACGGCCCGTCCGGCCCGAGCGTCTGCAGCGCCACCAGCGCGCGCGCGTGCGGCTCGTTCGGGCCGGTCGCCGGCCAGAACTCGCGCGCCAGCACGAGATCCTCCTCGTGCTCGAGGCTCGCGATCTCCTCGCGCACCGCCGCCGCGAGCTCCTCCGCCGCGGCCGGATCGCGCGCGGCGAGCTTCGCGAGCTCGACATCGAGCGTGCTGTCGCCCGGGCCGAGGCGCGCGGGCGCCGCGAGGCCCAGGTAGTACTGCAGCATCGCAGGATGGCGCGCCGTGGCGCCGAGCAGCGTACGGAAGCTGCCGAGCGCGTTCGGGCGCACCGCGTCGCGCTCGAAGCCGAGCACCCAGGCGCGCGCGTTGAAGCTCACCAGGCTCGTGAAGAAGTGGTTCTGCCAGAAGTCGGTGAGCACCTCGCGGAGCTGGTTCTCCGCGTACACGCTGCGGATGACCTTTTGCTCGAGCACCTGGTCCTTGAGCTCGCGATCCTGCGTGAGAATGCCGCGCTCGGCACGGAACGCATCGAGCTTCGCGGTGACGACGGAGAAATCCATGACCGGCTCGTCCCGCCCGGGGATCAGGCCGGGATGGAACCGGCGCACGTGCGCGGAGAGCTGCGAGCTGCTCGGGTAGCGGGCGATGAGCTCGGCGTCGCTCATGCGCAGCGCCTCGAAGCGCGCGAGGCGCGCCTCGAGCTCGTGCTCGGGGAACGCAGAGGCGAGCTGGCTCTCCACCCAGCGCTCGAGGCCCATGGCGACCACGCGATCCACCTCGCCCGGCCGGGCGCCGAACGTCAGGCGGTCGAGCAGGAACGCCGCCGCCTCGCGCTCGTCGAGGCCGGCGTCGGCGTAGGGCAAGTGGACGTCCTGCGCGCCGTCGGCCACGGCGAAGCGCGTGCAGGTCAGCAATGCCGCCGCGGCGGCGGTGACGAGACGTTTCATGAGCATCACCCTGTGACTGCGTCGTGCCGGCGAGCCGGCGGCTGTCGCTCGAGAAGACAAGGCGCAGGCTAGCGGGCATGAGCGCCTAACACGAGCTAACAACGGTTTATTAGCGTGGCCGCCGACAACGCGGCGCCGCGGGCTCGCGCATATCCGCGCTGCGCTAACCGCCGTTGGCGGCGAGCACCTTAACGGTTAATAACTTGTCGCTCGAAAGGCCCGTTTCTACGGTGTCCGCGCCGCTCCCGGCACACAACCACAAGGAAAACAGAAGCCATGACTCGGGCAGCCAACACGCTCACGCTCGCGGCGCTGGCGGCGGCGTGCGCCGCGGCACCGGCCGCGCATTCGCAAGACGCGCAGGGGGTCGAAGAGGTCGTCGTGCGCTCCACCAAGCTCGGCAAGAGCCTCACCGAGCTCACCCAGTCGGTCACGATCCTCACCGAGGAGGACATCGAGCTCAAGGCGTACTCCGATTTCACGGAGGTGCTGCGCCACCAGGCGGGCATCGAGTTCAAGCAGGCCGGCGGCCCGGGGCAGTTCAACTATCCCAAGATGCGCGGCTTCGGCACGAGCGACATCCTCGTCGTGGTGGACGGCGTGAAGATCAACGAGGCGAGCTCGGGCGGCGTGGGCCACCTGCTCGGCCAGATCGACCCGGGATCGATCGAGCGCATCGAGATCCTGCGCGGCCCGCAGGCGGTGCTGTACGGCGCGAACAGCACGGCCGGCGTGATCTCGATCACGACGAAAAGCGGCCAGACGCGCGACGGCGGCCTGAGCCTCGAGGCGGGCTCGCTCGATTGGCGCCGCGCGAACTTCTCGCTGCGCGACACGGTGGAGGCCGGCGGCGGCGATCTGTCCTACTCCGTGAACCTCTCCAAGACCGACAGCGACAACGTGCACCCCGCGGAGTTCACCCGCGACGAGACGTTGCAGGCGAAGCTCTCCTACGAGCGCGAGACGTTCGGCGCCGGCGTGAGCGTCTGGCAGACCGACAACGAGTTCCAGTACGCCGAGCTCCACGAGGCACCCTGCTGCCAGACGCGCGAGACGTGGTGGGCGTTCCAGACGCCCGACCCGCACCAGGTCACGGCCACCAAGAACACGGTGCTCGGGGTGTACGTCCGCCACAGCTTCTCGGACGTGTGGAGCCAGCGCTTCCAGGCGGGCTCCATGGCGAAGAGCTACCGCATCTTCGATGCCGCGGACGGCCTCTTGGGCTACCAGCCGGCGCCGTTCGACGCCTTCGAGTTCCCCGCGTTCAGCGGCACGTTCTACGACCGCGGCGCGCCGATTCCGATCTTCGACGGCACGGACGTCGCGTCGTTCTACGAGAACGACAACACCCAGCTCGACTACAACCTGGTCATGGACGGCGAGCGCATCGGCGCGCTGCTCGGCGTGGAGTGGCTCGACCAGAGCGCCCGGCAGTGGGGCACGTTCGGCACCGCGGATAACGACGAGCGGATCGTGTCGTTCTACGGCAGCACGGAGCTCGAGGTGGGCGAGCGCGTGATCCTCGCGCTCGGCATGCGCTCCGACGACTTCGACTCCTGGGGGCGGGAGACGACGGGTAACTTTGGCGTCGCCATCGAGCTCGGCCGCGCGACGACGCTCTTCACCAACCTCGGCACGAGCTTCACGGCGCCGACCATGTCGCAGCTCTTCAACCCGACGTACGGCGTGCCGACGTTGCGGCCGCAAAGCGGCGAGACGGCCGAGCTCGGCGTGCGCCACACGCGCGGCGACGCGCGCCGCTTCGAGATCGAGGCGACGATGTGGCACTCGAATCTCGACGACGTCATCGCCTTCGACGGCGCCATCCCGAATCCCCGCAGCACCTCGGGCTTCGGCCAGTACACGAACCGCGACCGCCAGCGCACGCAGGGCCTCGAGGTCGCGTGGCGCTACGGGCTCACGGACGCACTGTCCCTGTCCGGCAACTACACCTACACCGAGTCCGACTCCAAGACGCTCGGCGGCGACTGGCTGCGCACGGTGCAGATCGCGAAGAACAAGGGCAACGTCGGCGTCGACTACCAGCGCGACAAGCTCTACTTCGGCGCCAACGCGTATTATTCGGGGCCGCGCCTGCGCTGGGCCGGCGACGTCGAGAACAAGCCGTATTGGCGCGTGGACGTGGCGGGGCGGTACAACTTCTCCCCGGCGCTGTCGCTCTTCGTGCGCGTCGAGAACCTGTTCGACCGCTACATCGAGGAAGAATTGGGCTACCTGCAGCCCGGCGTCTACTCGGTCGTCGGGCTGCAGTACAAGTTCTTCTAGGCGCCGCCGTGGTCCGCGCCAAAGCGTCGACCGCCGCCGACCGCCTCGCCGTCGCCTCGCGGGTGGCGGCCGCGGCCGTCGGCGGCTACACCTTCGCCAACGTCACGGCGATCTTCCTCGCGCACGTGCTGCCGATGCGGCGCGCGGACGCCGTGCTCGCGGCGACGCTCGCGAGCTTCGCGCTCTATGCGGGCGCGGTGCTCTGGGCGTTCGCGGCCCGCTCGCCGCGCAACGCCTGGCTCGGGCTGCTAGTGCCGACCGCCGTGCTGGGCCTTTTGACCTGGGCCGTCGGAGGCAACGCATGAAGGACGCCTTCCGCCAATCCATGGCCTGGGTGCACACGTGGGCCGGCATCCTCGCCGGCACGGTGCTCTATTTCATGTTCCTGACCGGCACGGCGGGCTACTTCGACACCGAGATCGGCTACTGGATGCGGCCGGAGGTCCCGCCGCGCGCCGCGGAGGTTCCCACCGCGCAGGCGGTCGCGCTCGGCCTGCGGCGGCTCGAGGCGCAGGCGCCGAACGCCGAGCGCTGGATCCTGTATCCGCCGAGCGGCCGCGACGTGCCCGAGCTCACCGTGTTCTGGCGCACGCTCCCCGACGCCGACGGCAACGTCACGAGCCGGAGCGAGGTGCTCGATCGCGTGACCGGCGCGCCGCTCGCGGCCCGCGCGACGGGCGGCGGCGAGACGCTCTACCAGATGCACTACCTGCTCCGCTACCTGCCCTCGCGGACGGCGTACTGGATCGTTGGGCTCTGCACGATGCTCATGCTGGTGGCCATCGTCACCGGCGTGATCACGCACAAGCGGATCTTCCGCGACTTCTTCACGTTCCGGCCGGGCAAGGGGCAGCGCTCGTGGCTCGACGCGCACAACGTGCTCTCCGTGCTCGCGCTGCCCTTTCATCTGATGATCACCTACAGCGGCCTCGTGTTCTTCTGCTTCACCTACATGCCGCTGATCGTGAGCGCCGCGTACGGCGCGGGCGAAGCCAACCGGCAGGCGTTCTTCGACGAGGTGTTCCGCCGGCCGGGCAGCGCCGAGCGCGCCGGCGTCGCGGCGCCGCTCGCCTCGCTCGCGGACATGACGGCGGAGGCCGAGCGGCGCTGGGGCTCGGGCCAGATCCGCTCCATCGACGTGCGCCACCCCGGCGATGCGAACGCGCGCGTGACGTTCACGCGCGCGCACGTCACGCCCACCAGCAACGGCGATCGCCTCACCTTCGACGGGGTGAGCGGGCGGCTGCTCGAGGAGTCGCTCGCGCCGCCCTCGGGCCCGATGCTCGTCAACGACACGCTCCTCAGCCTGCACGAGGGGCTCTTCGCCGGGCCCGTGCTGCGCTGGCTGTATTTCCTTTCCGGCCTCGCCGGCACGGCCATGGTCGGCACCGGGCTCGTGCTGTGGACGGCCAAGCGGCGCAAGCAGCGCGGCGCGCATCCGGGGCTCGCGCTCGTCGAGCGGCTGAACGTGGGGACGGTCGCCGGCCTGCCGGCGGCCGTGGCGGCGTACTTCTGGGCCAACCGGCTGCTGCCCACCGACCTCGCCGCGCGCGCGGCATGGGAGGTGCACGTGCTGTTCATCGTGTGGGCCGCGCTGCTCGCCTGGGCCGCGCTGCGGCCGCTGCGCCGCGCGTGGATCGAGGAGCTGACGCTCGCGGCCGCGCTGTGCGCGCTGCTGCCGGTGCTGAACGCGCTCACGACGGATCGCCATCTCGGCGCGAGCCTGCCCGCCGGCGACTGGGCGCTCGCGGGCTTCGATCTCGCGATGCTCGGCTTCGGCGCGACGCTCGGCGCGGTGGCTTATCGGCTCGCGCGGCGCACGCACGCGCCCGAGGGCGCCGCGGCGGCCCAGAGCGACGGCGAAGCGCGCGGCACGCCCAGCGCGGAGCCCGCGTGATGTCCGCGTTGGCGCTGACGTTGGCCTACGCGGGATTCACTGCGGTGTGCCTCGCCATGGAACGCCATCACCGGCAGTTGCTCGGGCGGCCGCCGGCGAGGCGCACCGCGACCTCGCTGCGCGCGACCGGTTTCGTCCTGCTCGGGCTCGCGCTCGCCGCGTGCCTGCTCACATACGACGGCTCGGTCGGCGTGATCCTCTGGCTCGGCCTGCTGACGGCAGCCGGGCTCGCGCTGGTGTTTCTCCTGCCCTACGCGCCGCGGCTCGCCGCCGGCCTCGCCGTCGGCGGGCCCGTGGCGGCCGCGCTCGCCGCCTGGGCGGCGGGCTGACCGGCCGCGGCGCGCCGCCCGGCTAGAAGCGCAGCCGCACGCCGGCGTAGGCCGCGCGGCCGGCGCTGTTGTAGCCGATGACTTCCTCGTACTCCTCGTCCGTCGCGTTCTCGAGGCGGCCGTAGACCTCGACGGCGGAGCTCACGTCGTACGCGACCGACAGGTCGAGCACGCCGTAGTCGTCGAGCGCCACGCCGCCGACGTCGATCGAATCCCTGGACAGCCGGTAGCTCGCGATGAAGCGGAGCTGCTGGCTCGGCGAGCGGTACTGCAGCGACACGTTGCCGAGGTTCCGCGGGCGGCGCAGCCGCTGCTCGTTGCTCGTGTCCTCGGCGTCGTTGTGCGTCCAGTTGCCGCTCACCAGCCACTGCTCGCCGAGCGGCACCTCCGCCGCGATCTCGACGCCCGTGGAGTCGCTCTTGCCGGGCGACTGCAGGTAACCCGAGAAGCCCACGGGATCGAAGAAGATCTCGTCCTCGATCTGCTGATCGAAGTAGGTGACCTCGAAATGCAGGCCGCGCGCCGTGTCGAGCTCTACGCCTAAGTCGTAGCCTCGGCTCGACTCCTCCTGGAGCGCGAAGCCGGCCGCCGGAGGGAACGCATTGGGCCCGCGGTTGTAAGCGATCTCGAACAAGCTCGGCGGCCGGAAGCCCGTGCCGTAGCTCGCCCGGTACTTGAGCGCGTGGCCGCCGTCGAGCGCCTGCACGTAGGCGCCGCTCACACGGGCGCTCGTGTGCGAGCCGAAGTCCTCGTTGTCGTCGTAGCGCGCGCCGAGCGACAAGAAGAAGCGGTCGCCGAACGCGCCCTGATACTCCACGTAGTAGGCGTCCTGATCGCGCTCGAGCGTCCCGGCCTCGTCCTCCACTTCCTCGCGCTGCAGATCGAGGCCGTAGACGAGCGTGACGCCGTCGGTCGGCCGGAAGCTGCCCGTGTACTCGAACCGGCCGAGCCGGCCCTCGATGGCGAACGTGCTCGCGCCCTCCGTGAAGTCGCCGCGCGCGATGTCGACGTTGCTGTAGCCGAAGGCGCTCGTGACCTTCTCGCCGCGGTGGTCGGCCGACACCTTGTAGGTGGTCTGCTCCACCGTGCTCAGGCAGTCGTGCACCTCTTCAAAACTTTCCGTGAAGCAGGTGTCGTACAGGCTCGAAGCGTCGATGTCGCGAGCCACGAGCTGCAGCCGCAGATTCTCGGTGGCGTTCCAGCCGAGCTTGGTGTGCAACGTCGTGTTGTCGGCGCCGTCGTCGTCGGCGAGCACCGTGTCCGCGGTGCGCGCGTTGAAGCCGTCCGTCTCGAGATCCGTCACGGAGAAGAAATAGTCGCCCGCGTTGGAGCCGCCGGACACGCTCGCGTCGAGCTTGCGCGTGTCGAGCTCGCCGTACTCGAGGCCGACCCGGCCGGTGGCGGGCCCTGCGCCGGTGCGCGTGATGATGCTCACCACGCCGCCGGCGTCCGCGCCGTAGATGAAGCCCTGCGGGCCGCGCAGGATCTCGACGCGCTCGAGGTCGTTGGTCAAGAGCAGGCTGTCGAAGCGCGGCTCCACCCGCACGCCGCTCGGATCGAGCGCCTTCACGCCGTCGATGACGAGCAGCGTGCGGGACGCCTCCTCGCCGCGGATCCGCAGCGCGGTCGACTTGCCCGGCCCGCCGCTGTTGCTCACGCCGATGCCGGGCTGCGTGCGCAGCAGGTCGGCGAGCCCGTTGTAGCCGCGCAGCTCCATCTCCGGAGCGTCGATCACGGAGACGGCGGTGCCGATCTGGCGGAGCGGCTGCTCGATGAGGCTCGAGGAGACGACGATGACCTCGGGACGCTGCCCGGCGCCGTCCTGGGCGAGCGCCGCCATCGAGGCGCTCAGGGTCGACAACAGCAGCGTGCCCGTGGTGCCGAGGGCCGGGCGCCCGCAGGAATTACGCATGAATTTCTCGCTCAGAAACGGTAGTCGAAGACCAGGCTCACGGTGCGCGGCCGGCCGACCAGCCACGTCTCGGAGTAGTAGTTGGTGCTCGCGTACAGCTCGTCGAACAGGTTGTCCGCCTTCAACGTGAGGCCGATGCTGTCGTTGACGTCCCAGCGCGCGGAGGCATCCACCACCGTGTAGGACGGGATGGGCACGGCGCCGAACCGGTCGCCCACGTAGCGCGCGTCGGCCAGGATACGCACCCGGCTCGACGGGCTCCAGGCGATGCCCAGGTTGTACGTTTCCTCGGGCACGTAGGTGCCCGGCCGCTCGCCGGTGTCGGTCTCGGTGTCGAGCACCGCCGCGTTGCCGTGCACCTGGAAGGAGCCCGAGAGCGCATACGTGAAGCCGAGCTCTACGCCCTGCGAGGTCTGCTCCGGAATGACGAAGAAGTCGTCGGGGTTGCCCGAATCCGGATCGTCGACGATGAGGTTGTTCTTGACGATGTCGAACACGGCCACGTTCCACTGGAAGCCCGTGCCGTCCACGTGGTGCTTCAAGCCCAGCTCGATCTGCTCGCTCTCGATCATGTCCGCCTCGCGATTGGCCGCGGAGGCGTTCACCACGGAGCTGGTCGGGTGCGTGGCGCCCGTGCCGTACTGCGCGTAGAAGACGGTGTCGTCGGACAGGTCGACTACCGCGCCCACGCGGCCCGTGACGGCGTCCACCTGCTGATCGATCGTGTTGCGGCCGAGGCGCACGTAGTGGGTGTCGTAGTCGTCGTAGCGCAGGGCCCCCACGAGAGTGAGGCGGTCCGTGGGGCTGAACCGCGCCTCGCCGAACACCGCCCACTGGCTCACGTCGGAGGTGTTATCGAGGGCGACGGGAGCGGTCGTGATGTCCGCCAGGGTCCCGGGCCGGAAGTCGTACGGATCGACGACGTCGAACTCGCTGAAGTCGATGCCGTTCGGGTTCACCGGGGTCGCGAAGTTCGTCGGGCGCTCGAAGGAGACGTCGTTCGCCTCGAAGCCCAGCGACGCGTTGAAGGCGCCGCTCGCCGGGCCGAAGACCAGGTTGGTCCGCACGCCCGTGTGGTCCATGTCGTGGCCGAGCACCAGCGGGTCGTAGCGCTCGATGAGCTGCGCCGCGCTGTCGTAGAAGTAGAACTCGCTGTTCTTCCAGAAGCGGTCCGACGACAGCCGGAAGACCTCCGCTTCCACCGCGAGGTTGTCCGACGCCCGCCAGTCCGCCTTCACCCGCAGGGAGTCGTCCTCGAAATGGACGTCGGAATCCCCCACGTTGAAGTTCGCGTCCACGAAGTCGCCGAAGAAGTCGCCGTTCACGACCGGCACGCCGAAGTAGGCCGTCGGCGACTGCTCGCTGGTGTCGAGCCTGGCCGAGACCGTGAGGTCGTCGCTCACGTCCCACTGCAGGGCGAAGGCGAACATCTCGGCGTCGCTGTCCGCGTTCGGCACCCAGTGGTCGGACTGGCTCCTGCTGTAGTCCAGGCGATAGGCGACGGTGTCGCTGAGACCCGCCGTGTAGTCGATGCCGAGGAACGCCGAGGAACGCCGGCGGATAATGCGTATAAGGGCCCATATGTGAGCTGCCCATATGTGAGCTGACGTGGAGCCGTCGAACCCGGAGGAGCTGGCGGTCGCGGTCAGTCGGTGCTCGCCGATCCGCTCGTGCGCCGC
>Ga0079224_100013242_pt1 | contig 11474 bp, 10 predicted proteins | sample Stecom2015_FD_80414 | JGI IMG/M metagenome (GOLD analysis project Ga0079224, IMG submission 80414) | Agricultural soil microbial communities from Utah to study Nitrogen management - Steer compost 2015 | ecosystem: Environmental > Terrestrial > Soil > Agricultural land | place: USA: Utah...
CCGCAGGCCTTCTTGCCCTCGGCCGTGTCGGTGATGCCGCACTGACAGGTCTCGAGCAGCGCGTCGCAGGTCGCCAGATCCTCGGCGGTGGGCTGCCCCTCGCTGCCCTCGACGAGGCCGTTGAGGTAGTAGCAGTTGTCGCGCTCATACTGCGTTTCGAGACACTCGCACTGCATGTCGGCCAGGGCACGACAGCTGCTCTTGCACGCTGACAGCGTGAAGAGGGGAAGCAGGGCGACGACGCAGAGGATCAGGCGCATGACGCGCGGCACCCTGCCAGAGCCCGCGCCCCTTGCCAACGATCCCTCCCTCAGCCCTGCTGAAAGTCGTAGACGCTCCCCAGCTTCAGGATGCCGGTGAGGGCATCCAGCGCTTCGAAGCTCTCCCGCGCCAACAGGGGGTCCGCCAGGTCCGCCCCGGTCAGGGTCTCGCGGTAGAAGCGCTTCACCCAGGCTTCCAGGTCGGCGAAGAGTGCGTCGTCCAGGAAGACCCGCGCCCCGATGGCTGCCCGCTCGGCCTCATTGAGGACCACCCGCTGGCGCAGGCAGGCCGGCCCGCCTCCGTTGTCCATGGACTGCCGGACGTCGAGGTAGTGGACCTCGGCCACCGGGTTGTCCTCGGCGACCACCCGCTCCAGGAAGGCGCGGCTGGTGGCGACCTCCCGTGCGTCCTCGGGGGCGATGATCGCCATGCGCCCATCCGGCCGGGTCACCACCTGCGAGTTGAAGGCGTAGGAGCGGACCGCATCCGCCAGGGGCAGCTCCGATTCCGTGGCGACGCACGCTCGGAACGTCGGCCCCAGCAGCCCACCGAGCCGCTCGAGCAGGGCCGGGTGATCCACGAACGCCTTCTCGTGAAGCATCAGGAACGACCCGTTGCCCACCGCGAGGACGTCGGTGTGGAACGCACCGCCGTCGATCCCCGCCGGATCCTGCCGGGGGAAGAGCACCTGCGCGCGTGCAAGCTGGTGCAGCCGCGCCAGGGCCTCGCTGGACTCGCGGGTCTGCCGCGCCGGGAAGACCTTCGGCCCCCCGGTGTCCGGACCGAAGGCCACCCGTCCCCAGGCGAAGACGTGCACCGCGGGCCGGTCGGTGACGAAGAGGCGGGTGTGGTTGGCCGCGCCCTCGTCCGCGAACTGGCCGCCACCGGGCAGGGGACGGTGCACCGTGAAGTGGCGGGGATCGGCGAAGATCGCCTCGAGCACCGCGTGGGTGGTGTCCGCTTCGATGGCGCGGTGGAACATCTGTTGGAGGTTGGCCGGGGTGAGGTGCACCGTGCCGTCGGCGGTGTCGGTGCTGGGCGCCACGGTCGCGGCGTTGGCGGTCCACATCGAGGAGGCGCTGGAGCACACGCGCAGCAGGTGACCGCCGTCCTTGCCCGCGGCGGTGAGGATGGCCTCGTCGGTCCCCGAGAACCCCAGCTCCCGAAGCGTCCGCAGCGAAGGACGCGGCTGCGGCGGCAGCACCGCCTGCCCCACGCCCAGTCCGGCCACGAAGCGCATCTTCCCGAGCCCCTGCAGCGCCGCTGCCCGCGGATGGCTCTCCTGTCCCCCATGGGTGAGGCTCGCCACGTTGCCCGGACTCAGGCCCGCATAGTTGTGCGTCGGTCCCACCAGGCCATCGAAGTTGTATTCGCGCGCGCTCATGTCCCTGGCATAACCCGATTCCAGATGGAGTCCGAGGCTTCCGAGAAGGGCACGACGCCCGCACAACCCGCTCGGCCGCCTGCGCTCAAGCGCCTCAAACGTCGGCTGCGCTACCACCTGGTCCGCGCCACGCTGGCGGCCTTCGGGCTCCTGCCCCTGCCCGTGGCCCAGCGGCTCGGCGCATGGCTCGGGGGCCTCGCCTTCCGCATGGCGTCCCGCGAGCGCACCCGCGCGCTGGAAGGACTGTCCCGCGCCTTTCCCGAACAGGGCCAAAAGGCGCGGGAGGAACTCGCGCGCGAGAGCTTCCGTCACCTGGGTCGGATGGCCTTCGAGCTCGCCTGTATCCGCCAGCTCGACGCCGAGCTCGCCCACCACGTGGAGTGGCCCGAGGCCGATCGCGCCCGCTTCGCCCGCGCCTGGGAGCGGGGCCGGGGCGTGATCTTCGTGACCGGCCACCTCGGAAGCTGGGAGCTGCTCGCGCGGCGCATCACCTCGGATGGTTTCCCCAGCGCCACCATCGCCCGGGAGGCGAGTGATCCCCGCATGACCGCGCTGCTGGGGCGCTTCCGCGAACAGGGCGGGCTGCAGACCATCTGGCGCGGGGATCCCGGTGCCGCCCGCGCCATGCTGCGCACCCTGCGCGAGGGCCGCGCGCTGGGCCTGCTCATCGACCAGGACACGCGCGTCCAGAGCCTCTTCGTCCCCTTCTTCGGCCACCTCGCCGCGACCCCGCGCGCGCCCGCCGACCTCGCCCTGCGCACCGGTGCCGCGCTGTTGGTGGGGACCTGCTTCCGCCAGCCCGACGGCCGCTACCGCCTGGAGATCGAGGAGATCGGGGTCCCGTCCCCTTCACGCACCGAGAAGGAAGCGCAGGCCCGCGCCCTGACCGCGTCTCTCACTGCGGCGCTGGAGGCCGCGATCCGCCGCCACCCGGCGCAGTGGGTGTGGATGCACGAGCGCTGGAAGACGCGGCCTCCCGCTGAAATCTGAGACCCGCGGCGAATCCGCCCATGCCCACTCTCCGGCGCCCCGGCATTGACCGGACCGCCGCTGCTGGTCAGTCTCGCCTCCGTGAGAATCCATTCCTTCGCGCGCGTCTCCCTGTTGCTGCTCGGGCTTTCCGCCTGTCCGCCCACCGATGATCCCAACCCCACACCCGATGGGGGAGAGCAGGACGAGGATCCCGGCGCCGTCTCCGGTCAGCTCACCCTCGCCCCCCTGAGCGAGTTCGGCGCCGGCACGCCCGTTCCCGGCCCGGCTGACGTCACGGCCTCCGGAAAGCTGCAGGTGGGGACGCCGGGCGCGACCCTGGCGCAGGGCATCGCGACCGACCCCGCGCTCGCGCGGCTCTCCAAGAGCCCGCCCCGGGACCTTTTCAGCCGCTTCGGCGAGATTCAGACCCCGCCGCAGCCCGCCCGTCCCCAGCTCGGGAACATCATCCCCGGTGAAGTGCTGGTGCAGCGGCGGCCCCGGACGCCGGGTCTGAAGGTCGGCGCCGTGCAGGCGCTGCGCATGCCGGAGCTGGACGTCCGGCTCGAGGCCCTCCCGCCGCCGTCCTCCCGCGTCGAGCACCTGCGCGCCCGCCGTCCGGATGGGGCGCCGCTGAACGCCGAGGAGACCCTGGCCCTCGCCACCCGCCTCAATGATCACCCGGACTACCTGAGCGCCGAGCCGAACCGCCGCGTCTACGCCCAGGCCCTCCCGGACGATCGCCACATCGCCCTGCAGTGGCACCTGCCGTCCATGTCCCTCCCCGAAGCGTGGGACCTGCAGACCGACGCCTCCGACATCGTGGTGGCGGTCCTGGATACCGGCATCATCAACCACGCGGATCTGGGCTCCAACGTGATCCCGGGCGCGGACCTCATCAGTGATCCCACCTCGGCCGGAGACGGGAACGGGCGTGATCAGGATCCCACCGACGAGGGCGGGGACAACCCGAACGGCGGCTCCTCGTGGCACGGCACGCACGTCGCCGGCACCATCGGCGCGGACACCAACAACGGTCGCGGCATCGCCGGCGTGGCCTGGAGCGTGAACATCCTGCCGGTGCGCGTGCTGGGGCGGGATGGCGGGACCACCGCCGACATCGTCGCCGGCATCGAGTGGGCCATGGGTCGCCCCGTCTCCGGCCTGACCACCAACCCCCGTCCGGCTGACGTGCTCAACCTCTCGCTGGGAGGTGACGGTGCGCCGAGCGCCGCGGTGCAGTCCGCCATCGACAGCGCCGTCGCCCAGGGCGCCATCTTCGCGGTCGCCGCCGGCAACGAGAACGAGGACACCGCCCGCAAGTTCCCCTGCAACCAGCAGCGGGTGATCTGCGTCGGGGCGAGCAAGCCCAACACCCGTCGCGCCAGCTACAGCAACTTCGGCGCGGAGGTGACCCTCATGGCCCCCGGCGGCGAGGTCGCCGAGGACACCAACGGCGATGGCTATGGAGACGGTGTGCTCTCCACTGCCCGCGGCAGCGATGGCGCCGACGCCTACCTCTTCTACAACGGCACCAGCATGGCGACCCCGCACGTCGCCGGACTGCTCGCGCTGATGAAGCAGGCCCGCAGGGACGCCTCGCTGAGCGAGCTGACCCACGCGGAGGCCTCGGCCATGCTGGCCCAGACCGCCATCCCCGGTGCGCAGTGCAACGAGGGGTGTGGCGCCGGTCTGGTCAACGCCCACGGCGCCATCCTGGCCGCGTTGGGCCAGGCGCAGCCCAGTGGCCCGGGGCGCCTGTCGGTGGCCACCACCCGGCTGACCCTGCGCGACCAGACGCCTTCCGAGTTCCTCGTCTCCAACTACGGTGGGGAGCCGGTCGGCGTCACTGCCGCCTTCAGTCCGCTCAGCGGCGGCCTGGAGCTCGACTTCCCCGATGGCGCCTCCTTCACCCTGCAGCCGGGGACCAGCCGGACGGTCTCGGTCCGGGTGCGCACCTCGGGGCTCCCGGATGGGGCCTACGAAGGGACCCTGGCGCTGACGCCTTCGGTGGGGACGCCGATCTTCATCTCGGTGCGCATCCGCATCGGCCCCGCTCCCGGTGAGGGACGGGATGCGCTCATCATCTTCATGTACCTGGATGAGAACGAGGAGTGGCAGGCGGAGACAGGGGGCCTGGTGACCAACGCCTACGAGTACCGCTATCGCGGCGAGGTCCCCCCGGGGGAGTACGTCGTCGTGGCCGCGGTCGACGAGGACGGTGACGGCGAGTACCTGGAGGATGGGGAGCGCTACGGCTTCTATCCCACCAACGAATCCCCCGAGTTCATCACCGTGAGGTCGGGCGATGAGGTGACCGGGATCGACTTCACCCTCTCGCCGTACCGGGAGCTCAGCGGCGAGGGCTCGGACATCGGGGAGGTCTGCGACAACCACGGCGAGTGCAATGGTGTGTGTCTCGATCTCGGCCCGGGGTACTGCTCGGTGGATTGCACCTCCGCCGGCTCGGCCGCGTGTCCCGTCGGGAGCACCTGCTACGCCTTCTCCAGTGGCGGCGAGGAGGTCGGGTACTGCCTGGCGGATTGCGCCTCTCCGGGCGGACAGAGCACCTGCCGCGCGGGACAGACCTGCGAGGCCTCCCAGTCGGGCAAGGGCTACTGCATGCCCGACTGACGCCGCGGAGGCGGGGGCGCGATCTCCTCCCGGTCGGCCGGGTGAACGGGGCCGACCGGATGCTTCCGCCGGACCCGCGGGCGTGGCAGGGTGCCCCCTCTGCCGGAAGGCTTCCGGGGGCGCCGTCTCCCCGAAGCCCCTTCTTTCCCGGGCTCTGTGTCGTGCGCCTCCTGTTCATCTTCCTCGTCGTCATCCCGCTCCTTTCGGCCTGCGAGCCGCGGCGTGAGGACGGCGAAGAAGGGGAGGCGCGGCCCCAGGTCCTGCTCACCGGCGTGCGCATGCGCGCCTTCGACGAGGGGGCGATGGTGGGGCGGGGGAGGGCGGCGCGGCTGGCCTACCACCGGGACACCGGCGAGGCGTCGGCGGACGAGGCCTGGTTCGAGGTGGTCCCGGTCGAAGGGGTCAGCCACGGGCTGGTGCACCAACATGGTCCCCTGGAGCTGCGGACCGCGGAGATCAGCGGACGCCTGGAGGACACGCTGCACGCCCGCGGTGGGGTGCGCCTGCAATCGCGCTCCGGAATCGACGCCCAGACCCCCTCCGCGACCTATGCCCCGGATCGACGCGTGGTCTCCGGGAACCGGGGCGTGGTGGCCCACAAGGACGACACCCACCTCACCGCGGACGGTTTCCACTTCAACCTCGTTGAGGAGACCTTCGACTTCGAGGGGAACGTCGAGACGGTCACCGGAGTTGCCGCGCCATGACGCCCTACCTGCTCGCCCCGCTCATCGTCGCGGCCGCCCTCGCGGTGAAGCCCGCGCAGGCCCAGAACCGGCCCCCGGGGGATGCCGATGCCGCGGCGTTCGAGGCGGAAGGTCCCAAGCGACCGGTGCGTATCCGCGCCCCCCACTTCAAGATCTTCGGCAAGGAGAGCCGGGCGGTCTACACCGGCGGGGTGGTGGCCACCCGCGATGACACCCGCCTCACCTGCCGCGAGCTCACCGCTTACTACGACGCCCAGGGCGAGGTCCGGCGGCTGGTCTGCGTGGGCAACGTGGTGGCCACCGATGGGGACAAGTGGGCCCGCGGCCAACGGGCCACCTTCGACAACGTGGGCGCCATTCTCGAGGTCACCGGCAACCCTGAAGCCCGCCAGGGTCCGAACCTCATGCGCGGCAGCCTCGTCCGGTTCTACGTGGGAACCGACGTCCTCGAGGTCACCGACGCCGACACCAAGCTCGAGAGCCCCCGCGAGCGCCGCATCTCACCTCCCGGAGCCCGCTGACGGTGTCGCCTCCCACCTCCACCGCGTCCGCCCCCCGGGGCTCCGAGGCCCCGGACACCGCCTCCGCCCTCGTCGCTGAGGGGCTGGTCAAACGCTACCGGCGCCGCACCGTGGTCGCGGGGGTGAGCCTCGTGGTCCGGCCCGGTGAGGTCGTGGGCCTGCTGGGTCCCAACGGCGCCGGCAAGACCACCTCGTTCAACATGGTGGTGGGGCTGGTGCGCCCGGACGGGGGGAGGGTCACCCTCGACGGTCGGGACCTCACCCACCTGCCCATGCACCGTCGCGCCCGCGTGGGGCTGGGCTACCTCCCCCAGGAGGCCAGCATCTTCCGGCGCCTGACCGTGCGGCAGAATTTCCTGGCCGTGCTCGAACTCCAGCGCCTCTCCCGCGCCGAACGCCACGAGCGGGCCGAGGCCCTGCTCGCCGAGTTCGGGCTCACCCACGTCGCCGACTCCCTGGGCGAGACCCTCTCCGGAGGCGAGCGCCGGCGCGCGGAGATTGCCCGCTCCCTGATCCCCCATCCCCGTTTCATCCTCTTCGACGAGCCCTTCGCCGGGGTGGACCCCATCAACGTCCACGACCTCCAGCGCCAGATCGCGGCGCTCCGGGAGCGGGGGCTGGGCGTCCTCATCACCGACCACAACGTCCAGGACACCCTGGGCATCTGTGACCGGGCCTACCTGATCGCGCAGGGCGACATCCTCGAGGAAGGGACGCCCCAGGCGCTGGCCGAGAGCCCCAAGGCGCGGGCCATCTACCTGGGGGAGCGATTCCGTCTGGCGCCCGCCGCCTCCTCCGAGGGGCCCCCGGGCTGATCGCTCGGCGTCCGGGCATGCGGACGCCGGGGCCCCACCCACCCTGTCACTTCTTCAGGGAGCACCACCGACCGTCCGGCATCCGGGATGCCTTTCTTCAGGGCATCTCTCCCGGTGGACCCCCGTCGCGGACCCGCCCGGCGGGGACATCCGCCCCGGACGCCCCTCCGGACCTCGCCGGGAGAGCGTCCGGGCGAGAGGGGTGTCGGGGAAGCGACGCGCCAACTGCAAGGATGACGCCGGCCTGTTCGTTTCCCGATGCTGCCGGCCCCGGAGAGGGGGCGCGCTCCCCCGGCCACTGGTAGGTCCGGGAAGCGGTTGATACGTTGGCACGACTCTTGATGAAGGCTCGCCCCGGGGTCTCCCCGGGCCCCGTCGCGCCCCCGACACGCGCGCATTCACCCCGGAGCAACGGAAAGACGCCCCATGGCGATGGAACTCAAGCAATCCCTCCGGATGACCCAGCAGCTGGTGATGACGCCCCAGCTGCAGCAGGCCATCAAGCTGCTCCAGCTGGGGCGGATGGACCTGCTCGAGCAGGTCCGGGAGGAGATGGAGCAGAACCCGGTCCTGGAACAGGCCGAGGAGCGCCTGATCGAGTCGGTGGAAGGGCTCGACGCCGGAGAGGCCAGCTTCCAGGCGGAGAACACCGAGCCGCCCCCCGCCGAGCACCTCCCCGAGCGTGACGTCTCCGCCGAGGTGCAGGGCGCCCCCGAGGATGCTCCGGAGATCGACTGGGAGAGCTTCCTCAACAGCAACCAGTTCGGCGAGGGCCATGCCCTCCCCAGCAACCGCGGCCTGGTCGACTCCGAGGACTTCCCCTCCTTCGAATCCACCCTGGTGGAGAAGGAGGACCTGGCGGCCCACCTGTGGGGGCAGCTGCGCTTCGTCCGCATGAACGACGCCGAGCGGCGCATCGCCCTGCTCATCGTCCACAACCTCGATGACGACGGCTACCTGCGCCTCGAAGGGGTGGAGGGCGACCCGCTGATCCGCCTGGTCGACGAGGCGGACGTGCCCATGAGCCTCGGCAACCGCGTGCTGCGCCGGATCCAGCGGCTGGACCCGGTGGGTTGCGGCGCCCGCGACCTCAAGGAGTGCCTGCTGCTGCAGGCGGCAGCCCTCAAGGATCCCAGCGCGCCCCTGCTCGCGACCCTGCTGGGCCGCTACGTGAAGCAGCTCGAGCGTCGCAACCTCCCGGCCATCGCCAAGGACCTGGGCATCGAGGTCGAGGAGGTCGCCGCTGCCCACCGCCTGATGATGCGGCTCGACCCGCGCCCGGGACGCAACTTCAGCGGGGACGACGCGCAGGCCATCACCCCGGACGTCTTCGTCTACAAGCTCGAGGACGGCTACACCGTGGTCCTCAACGACGACGGGCTCTCCAAGCTGCGGATCAGCGGGGCCTACCGCGCGGCCCTCAAGGGGGGCCAGGTCGAGCCCGGCCAGACCCGCGACTTCATCCAGGAGAAGCTCAAGAGCGCTCTGTGGCTGCTGCGCTCCATTCATCAGCGGCAGCGCACGATCCTCAAGGTCACCGAGAGCATCGTGAAGTTCCAGCAGCCCTTCCTGGATCACGGTACCGCGCACCTGCGCCCGCTCATCCTGCGCGATGTCGCCGAGGACATCGGCATGCACGAGTCGACGGGGAGCCGGGTGACCAGCAACAAGTACGTCTCGACCCCCCAGGGCGTCTTCGAGCTCAAGTACTTCTTCAACTCCTCCATCGCCCGGGTGGCCGGCGAGGACACCGCCAGTGAGGCGGTCAAGCACCACATCAAGCAGCTCATCGCCAAGGAGGACCCCAAGGCCCCCTACAGCGATCAGAAGCTGGTCGAGCTGCTGCGCGGCCGGGGGATCGACATCGCCCGCCGGACCGTCGCCAAGTACCGCGAGGTCCTGGGCATCCTCCCGTCCAGCAAGCGCCGCTCCTACGTCTGAGCGCGCAAGCCGGTCGAATCGGTGTTTCTCCCGGCCGGAAAGCGCAGCCCTGGCGGGATGCGCTTTCCGGATGCTCCGACCTACGGCCGGTCCGCTGTCCGCGATGCGGCTCGCGTCGCTCCGGCGCTGACCGTGACGCCCCCACCGGATGACGGCGCCGCGGGCTTCACGGTGGACGCGCCCTTCGGGATCGGCTGATCCACGGAGGACCGTCCATCCGGAAGTCGGTGGCCCTGTGCGGCAGGAATCTTCCGTTCGGGAAATGGTCTCGCGCCGCGCGGGTTCTTCGTCTGCCGCCCCCGCAGCGGTTGCCTTGCGCCGCGAACAGCGATGCAATGCGGGGTGCGGCCACACACCCGTTGCCCGCCCGAAGGAGGCACCCTGCATGCAGCTCAACGTCACCTTTCGCCAGATGGACTCGTCGGACTTCCTCAAGGATTACGCGCGAGAGAAGGTCGAACGGGTGAACAAGTATCTGGATCGGGCTGGTGAGGCGAACGTGGTCTTCAGCCTCGAGCGGCATCTCCACCACGCCGACATCACCATCCACTCCGGCCGCTACGTGCTGCGCGGTCACGAGAAGAGCGAGGACATGTACGCCTCGATCGATCTTGCGATGGACAAGATCGAGAAGCAGCTCAAGCGCTACAAGGACAAGCTCAAGCACCACCACGCGCGTGAGAGCCGGGCGGCGAAGGAAGATGCCGTCCAGCGCTTCGAGGCGCGCATGGACGTGCTGGACTTCGACGGCCAGGGAGAGGACGCCGTCCAGCCCACCGCCGAGCCGAAGGTGGTCTCCACCTCGCGGGCGCAGGTGCAGGCGCTCTCGCTGGATGAGGCCGTCATGCAGATGGACCTCGCCAACCAGGACGTGTTGGTCTTCCACCGCACCGACACCAATGAGATGAACGTCCTCTACCGCCGTCGGGAGGATGGGAAGCTCGCCCTCATCGCCACCCCGCTCTCCGGCGGGGGCTGACGCCTCCCTGACAGGGCTGTCCGCGGACCGGCAACGGACCGCGGGCGGTCCTTGCATGGCACCCATCGCCGGGGGTATGGCCCCGGCTCCACGAGCGACCGACCCGGGGCATTCGAGCGCCATGAAGATCACAGATTTCCTCAGCCCCGAGGCCGTCCTCCCGGAGCTCAGCGCACGCACCAAGCCCGAGGTGCTCCGGGAGCTGGCCGAGACCCTCAAGAAGACCGAACCCTCCCTGCGCAACGCCGACCTGGTGGCGGTGCTCAACGAGCGCGAACGCCTGGGCTCCACCGGGATCGGTGAGGGCGTGGCCATCCCGCACGGGAAGGTCAACGGCATGTCCGGCCTGCGCGCGGTCTTCGGGCTCTCCCGAGGCGGGGTGGACTTCGACGCCATTGATGGGCGTCCCACACACCTCTTCTTCGCGCTCCTGGCTCCCGAGCACAGCGCGGGGATTCATCTCAAGGCGCTCGCCCGCGTGAGCCGGCTCTTCAAGAGCCCCACCTTCCGCGCCTCGATCCTTTCCGCGTCGGACGCCCGTTCGATCTACGACCTCATCGTCAACGAGGACGCGCGCGCCTGACCCTGCGTCAGGGGGCAGCCGGGCGATCAGGGGGCCTCAGCGTAGGGCGGTGTCCAACCACAGGGTGACCGGTCCATCGTTGACCAGCGCCACCTGCATGTCGGCTCGGAAGACCCCGGTCTCCACCTGCATGCCGCCCTCGCGCAGGCGGGCGACCACCTGCTGGTAGCGGACCTCGGCCTCCTCCGGTGGGGCGGCCGCGATGAAGCCCGGGCGCCGACCCCGGTGCGCGTCCCCGTAGAGGGTGAACTGGCTCACCACCAGCAGCGGGAGGCCCAGCGTCCGGGCCGAGCAGTTCATCTTCCCCTCCGCATCTTCGAAGAGGCGCAGCTCGGGAAGCTTATCGGCCATCCAGACGACCTCGGCATCGGTGTCCTCCCGGCCCACGCCCAGCAGCACCAGCAACCCCTGGCCGATGGCCCCGACCTGCTGTCCTCCGACCTCGACCGATGCCTGCTTCACCCGTTGAATGACCGCGCGCATGGGCGGGTTGTACCGCGTCGAAGCCCGTCGTTGGACCCGGCGTCGTCCCCTTGCGGACAGTGGGATGCGAAGACTCCAACCACTATGCCTGCCTGCTCAACGGCTGGGCCGGTGGCACCGGTCGGCGACTTGGATCCGGTTCCAAGCGGGGGCCATAATGGCCGCGACCTTTTCCCTCTTCTCCGGATCGAAGCGGA
>Ga0079224_100013244_pt1 | contig 11473 bp, 10 predicted proteins | sample Stecom2015_FD_80414 | JGI IMG/M metagenome (GOLD analysis project Ga0079224, IMG submission 80414) | Agricultural soil microbial communities from Utah to study Nitrogen management - Steer compost 2015 | ecosystem: Environmental > Terrestrial > Soil > Agricultural land | place: USA: Utah...
CAATTATGTGTCCCTGTTGCGCCGCCTGACCGGCAAGCCCCTGTATGCCCTGGCGGTGGTCGCCGTGGTGATCGTCGGTGCGGTGCTGTTGATTCTGCGCCTGCCCAGTGAGCTGGCTCCCTTCGAGGATGTGGGCCAGGTCATGGTGGTCGGCATCGCCCCCGAGGGCACCAACGTGGACTACGGTGAAAAATACACCGAGCGCCTGGCGGCGCGGCTGCTCGAGATTCCGGAGGCGAGGCTGGTATTTGCCAACTATGGCAACCCGACGGTGAACCAGCACGGATTGACTCTCAAGCTCAAGGACTGGAGCGAGCGGGAGCGCAGCCAGTTCGAGATTCACCGGGAGGTGAAGGAAATCCTCGCCACCGTCCCGGGAATGATCTTTCTCACCATGGATGCGCCGCCCCTGGGGCAGTCGATGAGGAGTCGCCCCGTGGACCTGCTGTTGCAGTCCTCCCTGCCCTACGATGAGTTGGCGGCAATTTCCCAGAGGGTGGTGGACAAGCTGCGGCAGAACCCCGCCCTGGAAGGGGTGAATCTCGACCTCACCCTCAACAAGCCCCAGGTGGAGCTGGCCCTGGACCGGGAAAAAGTTGCCGATATGGGCCTGGATGTGAATATTGTCGGGCGCACCCTGGAAACCCTGTTCGGCGGGCGCAATGTCACCGAGTTCCAGCGGGGCCCCAAGAAGTACGACGTGGTGGTGCAAATGGATCCGGACGAGCGCCGCGACCCCTCGGATATTCGCGAGGTCTACCTGAGGGCGGGCAGTGGCGAGCTGGTGTTGCTGGAGGACGTGCTGTATATGGAGGAGACCATAGTGCCCCGCCAGTTGAACCACTTCAACAAGCTGCGTTCGGCCAATATTACCGCCAACCCCGGGCCGGGCTACAGCCTCGGCGAGGCCCTGGAGTCCGCAGTGGCGGATATCGAGGCCATGGATCTCAAGGGAGTCAACCTGGAGTTCGGTGGCCAGTCCCGGGAATACCGGCAGTCCAGTCAGCAGATCTACTTTACCGCCGCGCTGTCCATGGTGTTTATTTTTCTGGTGCTGGCGGCCCAGTTTGAAAGCTTCCGCGACCCGGTGATAATTCTGCTGTCGGTGCCCTTCGCCCTGTTGGGCGCAGGCCTGTTGCTCAACATCACCGGCAAGTCCTTCAGTATCTTCACCCAGATCGGCATGATCACCCTGGTGGGCCTGATCTCCAAGCACGGCATCATGATGGTGGACACCGCCAACCGCCTGCGCCGCGAGGGGCAGGCCAAGTACGAGGCCATCATCGAGGCCTGCGCCCAGCGCTTCCGGCCCATCCTGATGACCACCGCGGCCATGGTGCTGGGCTCGGTGCCCCTGGCCGTGGCCACTGGTGCCGGTGCCGAGAGTCGCTCCCAGATCGGCTGGGTCATTGTCGGCGGGCTGGTGGGGGGAACCCTGCTGACCCTGTTGGTGACCCCCTCTCTGTATATCTTGATCTCCAAAAACCGCCTCAAGCTGCTGGACTGATGTCTGGCATTTGACAACACCTCAGGACCAGTGCAATGACTGAACCCGTTCGCCATATCCCTCTTTCCGGGGCCAAAAACTTCCGCGACTTCGGCGGCTATGCCAGCAACCTTGGCGGGCGGGTCACCAGCGGTGCCCTCTACCGTTCCGATCGCTTGTCGGAACTGTCGGATGAGGATCTCGCGATTCTCTCTCCCCTGGGAATTCGCACCATCTGCGATCTGCGCCGGGAGCGGGAGCGCCGGGCCGCCCCCACCCGCTGGCACCAGGGGGACAGCACCAGCCACCGCCATCTGCCGCTGATCGGCGAGGAGGGTCCCACCACCCTGGAGCGGATCGTCAACGACGCCGTCGCCAGTCGCGATCGGGCCGCGGCCCGGCAGATAATGATCGACCTCTATTTGCGCCTGGTGACCGATCGCCAGGCCCTGGACCATCTTCGCCAACTGTTCCAGCTGATTGCCGACGGGGAGGTTCCGGTACTTATCCACTGCAGCGGCGGCAAGGACCGCACCGGGGTGTCCTGTGCCCTGATCCTGTGGACCCTGGGAGTGGCCATGGACGACATCATGGCGGACTTTATGCTCAGTCAAACCCTGTATGCGGATCGCGTGGATATCAATGCCATGGCGCCCCAGGTTTTCGATCACCAGCAGAGTGGTCACTGGGATGTCGACGCCCTGCGCCCGGTGTACTCGGTGGAACCCGCCTACCTGGACACCGCCATGGGCCATGTTCGCGATACCTACCGGGACGCCGAGGGCTTTGTCACCCAGGGTCTGGGGCTGGAGGCCGATATCGTCGCCGAGATTCGCCGCAACCTGCTGCGCAAGGATGCTTGAAATCCCGCCCCACCGGCTGCCTCCGGAGGTGCTTGATGCACTGCTGGAGGCCTATGTGTTGCGCGAAGGCACCGACTACGGCGACCGGGAAATTTCCCTGGCGGAACAGCTTGCCCGGGCCCGCCGCCAGCTGGCATCAGGGCAGGTGGTGATTGTCTGGGACGAGGAGCTGGAGACCTGCAATCTGCTGGCCCGCGACGACTTTGCCAGGGCAACCCGGCGGTGACCGAGTTGCTGGTGACGGAGCCCACCGGAGCCCGGTTGGCGACCCTGATTCTGGCCCACGGCGCCGGTGCGCCCATGGACAGTGGCTTTATGAATCACCTCAGCCAGGGGCTGGCGGAGCTGGGCATTGCCACGGTGCGCTTCGAATTTCCCTATATGGCGCGGCGCCGTGAAGAGCACCGCAAGGCGCCGCCGGACCGGCCGCCGGTACTGCTGGAAGCCTGGCGCCGGGTATACGGCCAGGTGCGGGACACCCTGGCTTCCGATCAGTTGCTGCTGATCGGCGGCAAATCCATGGGCGGTCGCCTGGCAACCCTGGTGGCGGAGGAGTTGCAGCCCGCGGGCTTCTGTTGTTTTGGCTACCCGTTTTTCCCGCCGGGCAAACGGGATCTGGCCCGCACTGCACACTTTGCCTCCCTCACCGTGCCCGGTTTGATTCTCCAGGGCAGCCGCGACACCTTTGGCAAGCCCGGGGAGGTCGACTGCTCTCCCTGGCCGCGAAATATCGAGCTGGTGTGGTTGGACGAAGGTGATCACGACTACCGGGCACGGAAAAAATCGGCCCTCAGCCAGGGTGACATCATCGCCGCAGCGGCGGCCCGGGTGGCTGTCTTTGTCGCCAGTCTGTAGGCCGCGGGCTCCTGCCCGAGCCCGTGCGGCCGGGGTGAATCCCGGCGGCGAGACCGCCGCCGGCAGGCCCCCGGGTCAGTGATCCACCAGGGTGGAGATGGCCGCCATGGCTTCCGGATCGCAGGCCTTGATCTTGTTGGCGATGTGGTGCTGGAAAAAATAGCGGAAGGCCTCGTCGATATGGGCGGGGTAGAGGCTCTCGTCTCCCGGCAGCACCGGGGTGTTCACCACCTTGTCGTCGTCGATCAGCATGCCGGAAATGACCCCGTTGGCCTGCAGGCGCCAGCTGATCACCTCCTTTAACAACAGGGAGCGAAAACCGTCGCTGGACAGCACGGCATGGGTGCCGATGGTGTCGGGGATTTCCTGAACGATTTCCTCCTCGCTCTCCCAGTCCATCTCGTAGTATTCGGCGGCGGATTCCAGTTCGACAACCTTGTGGATGGGGGGCTCGAAAAAGATCTCGTCGATGCCGGGGTCGTAGTAGCCCTCCCACTTGCCGTTCATGGGGTCCTGAATCTCGGTGCAGGGCACCAGCTGATTGAGCCAGGGCACCATGCCCACCACCTGGTCGTCGGCCTTGAGGGCCCAGCACAGAATCTTGATGCTGAAGAACTTGTCGGGATGGGCCTGGTTTGAATACACCATTTCCAAACCGTCGAGTTCGGGGGCAAGGCGAATAACCCGGTGATCGTGGCGTTGGGAGTAGGGTTTACCGGTGAAGAGGTCGACCACGTTGTCCATGTTGTGGTCATCGGTAGAGGTAGTCATAATACGCCTCCTCGAAAAGGTGTCGGTGAAGAACCGATGTGGTTGCCTAACGCCGTGCGCCCACCTGTCATAAGCTACTCGTCATTGTCGCCAACCTCAAGGGCTTGGGGTAAAAAAAGTGAACCCGGTTATGCCTCTCTATTTTGCCTATGGCTCCAATATGAACCCGGCGCGGATGGCCGAGCGGGGCCTGGCGGTGGTGGATGCCATGCCCGGGCGCCTCAACGGCATGGCGCTGCGCTTCAACAAGAAGTCCCGGCGCGAACCGACCTGGGCCTGCGCCAATATTGCCTGGTGCCCTGGGGAGGTGGTCGAGGGTGTGCTGTACCGGCTCCGGGACGACAGCCAAATCCTGCTGATGGACCCCTTCGAGGGTGCCCCCCGCTACTACAGCCGCGAGCGCTTTCCCGTGGTCACCGAGCAGGGCACGGTTTACCCCTGGGTGTATGTGGCCAATCCGGCGATGATCGACAACAACCTGCGGCCGCTGCGCTGGTATCTCGACCACCTGCTGGCGGGGCGGGAATACCTGTCGCCGGACTACTTTGCCCGTCTCCAGCAGGTGGTTTGTCACCCCGCTGACAGCCGGGGCTGGGGGTAGGGTCGCCGATGCTCGCCAGCGACCTGGAGCAACTGTTCGCCGCCACCTTTTACCCCGGCTACCGGACCCGGCTGCTGGGTGGCGCCGACGAACCCCTGTATCTGCCCGCTGGCGAGGGCCGCGGTTGCCACCAGCTGTTCTACCGGGAAGACTACTTCTCCAGCGCCCTCCACGAAACCGCCCACTGGTGCATCGCCGGTGAGGAGCGTCGCCGCCTGGTGGACTTTGGCTATTGGTACACCCCCGACGGTCGCACCCTCCAGCAGCAGCGGGCTTTTGAAGCGGTTGAAATCAAGCCCCAGGCCCTGGAGTGGCTGTTCGCCACCGCCGCCGGGGTTCCCTTCGCGGTGAGTGCCGACAATCTGGCGGGGGCCGACGCCGAGGCCCGGCAGCCCTCCCCACACTTCCTGGCGGCGGTGGAGCGCCAGGCTGTGGCCTGGTGCCGCGCCGGCCTGCCGCCCCGGGCCGCCAGTTTTGTCCGTGCCCTGACGGCATTTTACGGCACCCGGAATCCCCTCGACCCCGATCTCTATCTGGGTCGCCATACCCCGTGAGGGTGCGCTGATGAAGATTGTCGCCGACGAGAATATGCCTGGGGTATCCGCCCTGTTCGGCCACCTGGGGGAGGTGCGGTTAGTGCCGGGGCGAGGGCTTTCCGCTGCCCAAGTGGCTGACGCCGATGTGCTGCTGGTGCGCTCTGTTACCCGGGTTGACCGGCGGCTCCTGGAGGGCAGTCGGGTGACCTTCGTCGGTTCCGCCACCATCGGCACCGACCATGTGGATCTCGACTACCTCGCCCGGGGGGGGATCGCTTTTGCCAATGCCCCTGGGTGCAATGCCATTGGCGTGGTCAACTATGTGATCGCCACCCTGTGCCGGCTGGAGCCCCGGTGGCGGGAAAAAAGTCTGGGCATTATCGGCTGTGGCAATGTGGGTGGCCGACTGTATCGGGTGCTCGCGGGCCTGGGGGTGGACTCGCTGTGCTACGACCCCTTCCTCGGTCCCGGTGAGCGGGACAACCTGCGGGACCTGGACGAGGTGCTGGCCGCAGATATCCTGTGTCTGCACACACCCCTGACCACCAGCGGGCCGTTTCCCACCCGGCATATGATCAATCGGGAGGTTCTCGCCAATCTGGCCCCCGGAACCCTGCTGATCAATGCCGGGCGGGGGGGCGCCGTGGAGACTGCGGCCCTGCTCGACGAGCTCAACGCCGCACGCTTGCGGGCCGCCCTGGATGTCTGGGAGCAGGAGCCGGCCATCAACCCGGCGCTGTTGGCCGCGGTGGATCAAGCTACCCCGCATATTGCCGGCTATAGTCTCGAAGGGCGTTTGCGGGGCACCCTGATGGTTTATCAAGCCCTCTGCCGGTGGCGGGGGATCGCGGTCGGGGAGGAGGATGTCGACCTGCTGGCCAGCCGCTATGAAGACGCCGGGGATGTCCCTGGGAAGGCGGCTATTCCCGGTGGTGGGGCGACCCTGAATCAGCTTGTGCTGGCGGCCTATGACCCCGGCCGGGACCACCGGGACCTGGTGGCTGCGGGGCGCGCCGGTGGCGACCTGGGGGCGGCTTTTGACCGGTTGCGCAAAGGCTATCGGAAGCGGCGGGAGTTCAGCCACTACACAGTCACCGGGGTCGCGTCGGCGCGGCTGCGAAGCCAGTTGCTGACCCTGGGTTTTCACTGCCGGTGACGGCGCGTCGCAAACCTCGGCGTCACCGCCGCGGCCCAGCTGGCAAGGGCCGCGAAGCCCTGGCATCGCCTCAGGCGGTCTTTGCCGCACCTATGGTTCTGTAGCTGTGCAGAAAGCGGCCCAGACGGGTGATGGCATCGCTGAGGTCGTCCACCCAGGGCAGGAACACAATGCGGAAGTGTTGGGTGTCCGGCAGGTTGAAGGCGGTGCCGTGGACCAGCAGCAGTTTTTCCTGGAGCAGTAGTTCCAGGCAGAACTGTTCGTCGTCCTCGATGGGATATAGGTCGGGATCCAGTTTGGGGAACATATAGAGGGCGCCGCTGGGCTTGACGCAGCTGACGCCGGGAATGGCGGTGAGCAGGGACCAGGCCTTTTCCCGCTGGTCGTAGAGGCGACCGCCGGGAACGATATAGTCGCCGATGCTCTGGTAGCCGCCGAGGGCGGTCTGGATGGCGTACATGGCCGGCACATTGGCGCACAGGCGCATGGAGCAGAGCATTTCCACCCCCTGGATATAGCCCCGGGCGCGGTGCTTGGCGCCGCTGAACACCAGCCAGCCGGAGCGAAAGCCCGCCAGGCGATAGGCCTTGGAGAGGCCGTTGAAGGTCACGCACAGCACATCCGTGGCCAGGCGGCCCAGGGGGATATGCTCGGCGTCGTCATAGATGATGCGGTCGTAGATTTCGTCGGCAAAAATCACCAGGTCGTGGCGGCGGGCAATGTCCACGATGGCCGCCAGGACCTCCTGGCTGTAGACTGCCCCGGTGGGGTTGTTGGGGTTGATAACCACGATGCCCCGGGTGCGGGGGGTAATCTTGCGGGCAATGTCCTCCAGGTCCGGCTGCCAGCCGCTGTCCTCGTCACACAGGTAGTGTACCGGGGTGCCCCCCGCCAGGGTGACGGAGGCAGTCCGCAGGGGGTAGTCCGGGGCGGGGATCAGGATTTCGTCGCCGTCGTTGAGCAGGGCCTGCATGGCGAATACGATAAGCTCACTGGCGCCATTGCCGAGAAAGATATCGTCAATCTCCACATTGGGGATGCCCTGGACCTGAGTGCGTTGCATAATGGCCTTGCGGGCGGCAAAGATTCCCTTCGAGTGGGAGTAGCCCTGGGCGGCCGCCAGGTTGTGGATCACATCCTGGAGGATTTCGTCGGGGGCGTTGAAGCCAAAGGGTGCGGGATTGCCTATATTCAGCTTGAGGATGCGGTGACCCTCATCCTCCAGGCGATTGGCCTCGTCCAGCACAGGTCCGCGAATGTCGTAACAGACATTGTTGAGCTTCTTGGACTTCTGAAAGTGTTGCATACAAATTTCCGTGAATTGATCCCTGCAAGGCGCCGTATTGTATACGAAAAACGCAATAGGCACGCCGGGCAGATAACAAAAAGTGCCCGCTTGCCCGCGGGCCGAGAGGAGCCGAGCAATGACAGATTGGAAAGCCAAACCCGAGAGCTATTGGCGGGAAACCCTCACCCCGGAGCAATTTGCCGTGTGCCGGGAAAAAGGCACTGAGCGCCCCTTCAGCGGCGAGTACAACGGGGAGTTCGGCGACGGCAGCTACTACTGTGTGTGCTGTGGAGCCCCGCTTTTTGACAGTGCCACCAAGTTTGATGCCGGTTGTGGCTGGCCGAGTTTTTATGCCGCGGCGGAGCCGGGCAATATCGCCGAAACCCGGGATCTCAGTCTGGGCATGGTTCGCACCGAGATCACCTGCAGCCGGTGCGGCAGCCATCTCGGCCATGTGTTTGACGACGGGCCCGCCCCCACCGGGCTCAGGTACTGCCTGAACTCTGTGGCCCTCAGGTTCGAGCCTGCCGCCGGTGATAACCATGCCTGAGTCGCGCCCGGGAATGTTGGTGAATATCCTCTTTGCCCTGGCCTGGCTCGCCCTTGTCGGCGGCATCGCCGGGGTGCGCTGGGAGCTGTTGCCCCTGGGTGCAGGGTTGCGCGTGGTGGCCCTCGCCGCGCTGGCGCTGCTGGTGTTGGGGCTGGGGGCCCTGGTGCTGGCCGCGGTTGCCGCGGCTCGCGGCCGGCCCCTGGTCGGGGCGCGGCTGGTGCGGGGTGCCCTGGGGCTGGTGCCGATGATTCTGTTGCTGGTGACCGTTGGCCCCGATGGCCTGCGGGCGCCACCCATCCACGATATCACCACCGACACCGAGAACCCCCCGGCGTTTGTGCTCGCCGTGGCGGACCGGGGGGCCACCGACAACCCGTCCGCCTACCGGGGCGAGGAAATCGCCGCGGTACAGCGCCAGGCCTACCCGGATCTCGCCCCCCTGGAGCTTGCCCAGGCGCCGGACCAGGTGTTGGCGGCAGCTCGCCAGGTGGCGGTCGACATGGGCTGGGAGGTGTTGGGGCTGCGCAGCGAGGACGGTACCCTGGAGGTGGTGGCCCGCAGCGCCCTGTTCGGCTTTGAGGACGATATCGCCGTCAGGGTTGTCCCCCATGGCGAGGGCAGCAGGGTGGACGTGCGCTCGGCATCCAGGGTGGGTCGCGGCGATCTCGGCGCCAACGCAAAGCGGATTCGCGCTTATATAAAAGCGCTTGTGACAAAAGTGTGAAATAAAAAGTCAGCTATGGCTTGACAGCTTCGAGGGCCGTCCATAAAATGCGCGCCATCTTAGCGAGAAGCACAATCACTCGCCGGGATGCGTCCAGTGTCCCGTTCGTCTAGAGGCCTAGGACACCGCCCTTTCACGGCGGTAACAGGGGTTCGACTCCCCTACGGGACGCCATTTTGCGGGAATAGCTCAGTTGGTAGAGCGCAACCTTGCCAAGGTTGAGGTCGCCGGTTCGAACCCGGTTTCCCGCTCCAAATTTAGAAAACGCAACCCTCGGGTTGCGTTTTTTTTTGGCGCGGCTCAGGGCGCCCCCAGGCGGCCGCGCGCCGGGTCTTGTTCCCTGGTTGTCGGGCGCCGCCCTTGTTATCCGCACCGTCGACCCCCATATTCATTTCATGTTGGCACAAGAATTGTTGCTATTATCCTTTGTAGGTCAGAAGAGATTGAGGTCGATATGGGACGAGAAACCTATCAAGAGAAACCAGTAAGCCGGTTGCCCCTGCTGCCGCTCCGCGACGTTGTGGTGTTTCCGCAAATGGTGGTGCCACTGTTTGTGGGCAGGGAGAAATCCATTCTCGCCCTGGACGAGGCGATGGCCGATCACAAGCAGATTGTGCTGGTGGCCCAGCGCGATGCCGCGGAGGACGACCCCGGCAAGGAGGGGGTCTACGAGGTGGGCACCATCGCCAATGTGCTGCAGATGCTCAAGTTGCCCGACGGTACCGTCAAGGTGCTGGTGGAGGGTGGCGACAGGGTGCGAATCACCGGTGTCGACACCGACCACGGATTCCTCGCAGCCTCGTTCGAGGCCCTTGCCGAGCAGCCGGTGCCCGCCACCGAGGCGGACGCGCTGATGCGTTCGCTGATGGCCCAGTTCGAACAGTATGTCAATCTCAGCAAGAAGATTCCGTCCGAAGTGGTCACCACGCTGGCGGGCATCGATGATATCGAGCGCCTGGCTGACACCATAGCCACCCATATGACCGTGGCCCTGGAGCAGAAGCAAAAGGTGCTGGAGGCGGTCAATGTCCGCGACCGGGTGGATATGCTGCTCAATTTCATGGACTCCGAGGTGGAGGTGTTCCAGATCGAGAAGCGGATTCGCGGCCGGGTCAAAAAGCAGATGGAAAAGAGCCAGCGCGAGTATTATCTGAACGAGCAGATGAAGGCCATTCAGAAGGAGCTGGGGGAAACCGAGGACGGGGTCAACGAGATTGAACAGCTGGAGGCCAGGGTCAAGGCCGCGGGGATGTCGAAGGCAGCCCTCACCAAGTGTCTGGGGGAAATCAACAAGCTCAAGATGATGTCGCCGATGTCCGCCGAAGCTTCGGTGCTGCGGGGTTATATCGACTGGATGCTCAATGTGCCCTGGAAAAAGCGTTCCAAGGTGCGCCATGACATCGCCCTCGCCGAACGGGTGCTCAACGAGGACCACTACGGCCTGGAGGAGGTCAAGGAGCGCATTCTGGAATTTCTCGCCGTCCAGAAGCGGGTGAAGAAACTCAAGGGACCGGTGCTCTGCCTGGTGGGGCCGCCCGGGGTGGGCAAGACCTCCCTCGGCGAGTCCATTGCCCGCGCCACCGGCCGCAAGTTCGTCCGCATGTCTCTGGGCGGGGTGCGGGACGAGGCGGAGATCCGCGGTCACCGGCGCACCTATATCGGTTCCCTGCCGGGTAAGCTGGTGCAGAAGATGTCCAAGGTGGGGGTGAAGAACCCCCTGTTCCTGTTTGACGAAATCGACAAGATGGGTATGGACCACAGGGGCGACCCCGCCTCCGCCTTGCTGGAGGTTCTCGACCCGGAGCAGAACAACTCCTTCAACGATCACTACCTGGAGGTGGATTACGACCTTTCGGAAGTGCTTTTCATCTGCACCGCCAACTCCCTGAATATCCCCGGCCCGCTGTTGGACCGCATGGAGGTGATCCGCATCCCCGGCTACACCGAGGACGAGAAGGTCAATATCGCCATGAAGTATCTGCTGCCCAAGCAGGTCAAGGCCAATGGTCTCAGCGACAAGGAGATCAGCGTCAGCGCCGACGTCATCAGGGATATTATTCGCTACTACAGCCGCGAGGCCGGAGTCCGCGGTCTGGAGCGGGAGATCGCCAAGATTTGTCGCAAGGTGCTGACCATTCACGTCAAGGACGGTGGCGCAGCGACCTACCAGGTCGATGTGGACAACCTGGAAGACCTGCTGGGGGTGCGGAAATTCGACTATGGCCGCGCCGAGGAAGACAATCAGATCGGTCAGGTCACCGGCCTGGCGTGGACCTCCGTGGGTGGCGAGCTGCTGACCATCGAGGCCTCGGCGGTGCCGGGCAAAGGGGAGATTTTCCGCACCGGATTGCTGGAAAAGGTGATGCTGGAATCCATCCAGGCGGCCCGCACCGTGGTCAGAAGCCGCTCCCAGCAGCTGGGTATCCCCAGAAGCTACCACAGCAAGTACGACCTCCATATTCACGTGCCGGAGGGCGCAACACCAAAGGATGGTCCCAGTGCCGGTGTAGCCATGTGCCCCGCCTTTTTCTCCGTGATCTGTGGGGTGCCGGTACGCGCCGACGCGGAAATATCCGGGACACTAGCCCTCCGTTGTCCTGTGCGTGGTGCGATAGTGCTTCAGTTGTATGTACAAGCAGCACC
>Ga0079224_100013245_pt1 | contig 11473 bp, 9 predicted proteins | sample Stecom2015_FD_80414 | JGI IMG/M metagenome (GOLD analysis project Ga0079224, IMG submission 80414) | Agricultural soil microbial communities from Utah to study Nitrogen management - Steer compost 2015 | ecosystem: Environmental > Terrestrial > Soil > Agricultural land | place: USA: Utah...
CCCTCGAGGGTGGTGAGATCCACCATCGAGAGGGCCAGGCGGATCAGGCGATCCTTGGCCTCGGTCTTGATGCTGCGGGACTTCACACGCGCCAGGCGGGCGGCGACCGTGCTGCTATCCACCTTGACCGAACGCCACTCGCGCGCGGCGGCCTCGGAGAACTCGGGAGGTCGGGTATGCATGCTGCCTCGATGGGAACCGTCGCCGGGCTCGCCCCGATCGGAGTCGAGGGGGCCCCGCTGACCGGGGTGAGGCCCGGGAGCCTATCACTTCCCGCGACGGACGCCCGGAAGCGGTCACAGCTGTCGATCGGGGGTCGGGCGGCGGCCGGGCGGGCGCGGGGAGGTTGCCTCCCGGAACGGCGTCATCCTCATCCGCGGCGGGCGATGCGCGCCAGGATGTCTCCGGCGGGCCCACGGCGGGTCAGACCGGTGCGATCACCCCTTCCGGCAGCGTCCCCGGCCGCTCCAGCCAAGCCCGCAGGACCTCGCTGAAGCGCTCCGGTTCCCCGAGCGGCCAGGTGTGCATGGCTTTGGGAACCATCCCCGCCACACCCAGAGGCATCTTCCTGGCCACCACCGAGGTGGACCGCTTCGCCACCGCGGCTTCCCGGGTTCCGGCAAGGATCAGGGTCGGCGCCGTGACCGTCTCCAGCCCCTCCAGCGACACCCCTCCCATGATGGCGTCGAGGATGCGCCGATAGTCATCCGCGCGCAGCGGCGGGATCCGGGCCAGGGCTTCGTCCGTGCGCTGCCTGGGCAGCTTGAGCATCCGGATGGAGAGGCGGTGAAACCAGGGAAGCGAGACCATCCACGCCGTGGAGAGCTGGAGGCGCCGGACCCACCCGGTGACCGGCTCGGCGACGATTCCGCTGAGGACCGCGCCGGCGAACCGATGGGGGTTCCGGGCCAGGAGCCGGAGGCCCACGTCGGCCCCCATCGAGAGCCCGACCAGGTGAACCGGTCCGTCGAATCCCGCCGTGGCGCGTGACCCGAGCAGCGTCTCCACCTGCGCCGCGCAATCCTCGAGGGATCGCCAATCGAGCCGGTGACTGTCCCCATGACCCGGAAGGTCCACCGCGACGCAGTGGTGCGAGTCTCTGAAGGCCTCGAGCTGGGCGTGCCAGGACAGGGCGGGGACCCCCGCACCGTGCAGGAACAGCAGGGTGGGCGCGTGGGCGTCCGGGTGCACCTCTTCAAGGGTCGAAAGGGAGGACATGTCGCGCCTCGGGGACGGTCGGGTTCGGTCAGGCTGCGGTGGTGGCTGCAGAGACCTTCGCACGCCTTCCGGCCCACCAGAGCGCGAGCGTCACCGGCGAGAGGAGCACCAGCATCATGAGGGTTCCCACGACGAACCCTGCGCCCACGGCTGCGACGAAGCGCAGAAAAGCCCCCAACGAACCGCGACGCGCGACCTCCCGGATCCCGAGTTCCTGCCGCACATCCCCGACGGATGATGCCAGGAGCGCCTCGTAGTCCCGGCCGTACGCAGAGCGCTCATCGAGCCCGCGGAGAAACGCCCGCCAAGTCCGCCGGGGGCATCGCAGCATGCCACCGGCCATGCCCGAGAGGTTCAGGACCCACGCAGCGTGGAAGTCACGACAGCCGGCGCCGATCTCCCACGCAGAGATCTCGAATTCGCCCGGGAGGTCGGTGGCATAGCCGGTGAGCACGTGGTGCAGGTCGTGGTAGCGCACGGCCCTTCGGCGGGCCTCGCTGTTGGGGAGGGGGAAGGGGATGGGCCCCAGCTTGAAGTCCACCCAGGTCGCCGCGTACCCGCCGTCCTCCCCGAAACCGTTGTCGTGAAAATAGCGCGTCAGCGCGGTGCCCATCGTCTCCATGCTGCCGCTCCTCCGAACCCGCGGGGGCCGAGGCGTTCGTGCCCGTCCGGTGTCTTCAGCGTTCCAGCGACCGGGCGCCATCCTTTCACAGCGCGGCTTGAAAGACCGTGTGCGGCGGGTGTCCGATGGCATCAGCGCACGTCATCGGGCACAGCGCGCGACCGACATCACCGGCGAGCGGCCCCGAGCGCGTCCTGCCGCGGATGAGGCGACACTTCCAGGAGGCGTCACCTCCAGAACGACCGTGAACGGTCCGGCGCACGCGTGCCGCCCGCGTGGGAAGCTCCCAGCGCTTACGCAGAAGGGCCGGGAGCCCGTCGCGCTCCCGGCCCCGGCGACGACGGTGAAACAGGGTCAGCCCGGAGGCGCCTGCTCCTCGAGCTCGAACCGGGATGCATCCGCAATGCGCTGCTGCATCCAGGTCCGGATCATCCGCAGGTGTTCTTCCTCCTCGAGGTGCGCCTGCTCGAAGCGCTGCACGAAGTCGTCGTTCCCCATCGCGCGCGCCAGGTGGATGAGTCCCATCCAACCATCGCGGTCGGCGAGCTCGGCAATCAGCAGCCCCTCCAAGGCCTGCGAGAGGCTGGAGCGGGGATCGGCGAGCAGCTTCACCACCCCTTCCGAGGCCATCGCCTCGGTGTTCGCGGCCGGGGTCATCGCGGTGGGATCCCCCCCGAGGGACTCCATGCACTCGCACAGCATCAGGAAGTGCGCGTGCTCTTCTTCGCGGATGTGGCGCAAGCCCTCCACGTCGGGGCCGTCTTCCCAACTCCCCGTCGCCGCGAGCTTCACCAGCGCCGCATCGTAGAGCCGCACGCCGGTCCGCTCGAAGGCGATGCGCGCTCCGAGCTTGTCGATGAGGAGGTTCGGATCCCGGCCACCGAGCATCTTGGCGGCGGTCTTCACCATCCCCTTCGGACCCGGCGGCGGCACGGACCCCATCGTCCCCTCCATGCTGGCGCCACGCACCATCATCCGGACGTAGCTGCCCTCCTCATCCTCCGGCACGTACGCGAGGGTCAGCTTCTCCGCGCCCTCGATCATCCGGGGGCCATTCTTGGGAGAGGCCTTGATGCCCGTCCGGTTCATCCCGAGCTTCGAGCTGTCGTTCTTCCGCTTGGTCATTGCAGCCTCCCTGCCGAGAAATCCATCAGCGCCTGCGGCCCCATCGTCAGCTCACCACCGGGCCGCCACTGCCAACCGTCGGCCACCGAGGAGGTCGGGGAGCCGCTCTTGTTGATGAGCGCGCGGTAGCGCTCGGTGGCCTCGGACTCGGACACCCTGGCCGGGTCGACGATCTCCTGACCCACCGCGCGCAGGTGGACCTCGTCCTTGAGGACCTCGCGCACGTAGTCACGGTTGTTGGTGTAGGAGAACGCCTCGGGGAGACGCTCCGGGACCAGCTCGCGGGGATCCCGCTTGTCGAGCTGGCGGAAGACCTCCATCGCGAAGTGCAGGTGGCCGAGGGTGTTGTCCAGGCACCGCTGCCAGATGGCCCGGATGCGCGGGTTGGTCTCGGTCTTCACGCAGGACGCGTAGTTGTAGACCGTGGTCAGCTCCTGCATGAGCCACTTCTCGAGCGGCGACTCGTTCGGGTCCAGGAGCGACTCGTACTGGGTGACGTGCTGCTCCTCGATGGAGGCGATCTCCGCGTACAGCAGGCGTCCCAGCATGCTCGGGGACATGGGTCCCACCGTCATGTAGAAGTCGCGCGTCTGGTACTCGCCCGAGACCAGCGTGAGGTTGTGGATCTTGGTGAGCGCGTCGGCGGTCTGGCGATCGTAGGGCCTGCGTACGTCATCCACCGGCGCCCGGTGTTCGATGACCGTGGGCCGTCCGGGGGCGACGTCGGTGTAGCTCTGGAGGATGTTGTTGGCGTCCTTCCCCTCGGTCCGGTCCAGCAGCGCTGAGAACCGGTAGAGGTGGTCGAAGTCCTCGAGCAAGCCGAACCGGTGCATCTGCGCGTGGTAGGGGTCCGGCTCCGCTTGAGCGATCATGGCCGTGACCTCGATGGCCACCTGCTCGTAGGCGATGGTGGTTTCCAGCGGCGTCTGATCAGGCGGGAGCAGCCAGTTCACCATCGTCTGCTGATGGTGGGACACGCGCCGCACCTGCGCGAGAGGGACCCGCAGCGGCCCGTGGAACTGCGCGAGGTGATGCATCAGCCGCCCTCGCTGCTGCTCGATGCCGTTCATGAGGATGATGCGGACACGGGTGAATGCGTCGTCATCCAGCTTGCTGATCGGCATCGGAGACAGGTCCTGCCAATCGAGGTGTTGTTGATCGAGGCGTGTGCCCCGTTCTTTGAACAGGTCCAAGGCCATGGGAGCCCCTCGCGTTGTGAGTGGACCCCCAATGTGGAGATGCCGCCGGTGGATGAAGCTCTGGGCGCGGGGATCGCCCGGCAGGCCATCAGGAGGGCAGGTGGGGAGACGTGCGGCTCTCCAGCCCATCGGCATGTCACCGGAGACGGTGAGCCGCGCCGCGAAAACAAAAGGCCCCACCCCGGTGGGGTGGAGCCTGTCGCGGCATCCCGGCCGTGCAGACGTCCGGGGTTGCCGACCCGATCACCCGTGAACCTTCACCTCGATGCGGCGGGGCTTGGTGTCCTCGCGCTTGGGCAGGGTGACGGTGAGCACGCCGTGTTCGAAGCTCGCCTCGATGCGGTTGCCGTCCACGGTCGGGGGCAGACGGAACGTCCGCGTGAAGCGACCCTCGGAACGCTCACGGCGCAGCCAGCGATCGTTCTCAGCGAGCTCGGTGGAGGTGCGCTCACCCTCGATGTGGAGCGTCCCGTCCTCGAGCTTCACCTCGAGCGCCTCCGGCTTGTAACCCGGGACATCCAGGATGACCTTGAGGGCGTCAGGCGTCTCCACCACGTCCGCTCCGGGGACTCCACGGATGGACTCGGGGAGATCGGCTCGGACGTTGCGGAAGGCCTCGTCGAACTCGCGGAAGAGGGGGGAGAAGCCACGGGGAACGAGCGGGAAATCAGTGTGTCGCATGTGTGTCTCCTTTCTTCGTCGCCAAGGGCCGGCACACGCCGGGTCTCGGGACGGAGTGGTGGTGCTGCCTTGTTGAGATCGTGGGACTTCGGGGCGCTTGAGACCGGGTCCGGAGCCCCTCACCGGGGTCTCTGGCCACATCGTCTCGTCGCCGCCGACCCTTCCAACAGAACCATGAATCGGGACGTGTCAAGCGAGGCCCATCACCTACCGTGATGACAGGGGTTGGACCGCGCCTTGTGTATCGGGCAGACCGCGCGGGTGACGACCCGGGAAGGTCGGACGCGTGGGGACGGCCGCGGTGAAGGTCGGGCAGGCCTCCCGGCGGGCAGGCAGCCTGGCGCGGGGGAGGCGCAGGGGTCCCTGCACGCAGGAGCGCAACCCGGCGGTGGCGATCGTGGGGCGCGTGCCTGGGCGTACGGCCGAGGTGGGGTCAGAGTCGGGGGATGTTCGCGATGCCCCGTCTCGCCTTCATCGTCCTCACCGCCGCGCTGAGCGCGTGCAGCTCCACCACGGGCCCGGGTGCGGAGAACCCTTCACCCGACCCGGGAGCTGGAGACAACCACGGCATCCCGGATCGGCCCACAGGATGCCCGGACACCGACAACCCGCCGGGGCGTGTCATCGAGATCCGCTGGCCGAGCGCAGACAACGTCCACTTCGCGCAGGAGGGGGACACCGTCCGCTTCGTCTGGGACGACGGCGAGCCGCACAACGTCCTGCAGGTTGCCGCCTTCGAGGGGCAGGATCCGCCGCTCGGGCCTTACGCCGATGCCGGATGGTCGCAGCAGCTGCGCAGCGGTGAGAAGACGTTGAAGGGCAGCTTCGACTGGAACACCGGCGTGCCCCACTGCGGCTACCGGCCCGGCATCTACTTCTTCGTCGACGAGGACAACCCGGCAGGGGGCGTGGTCTCGGTCGCGCTGACCACCCGCGAGGATCCGAGCCCGCACTTCGCCCCGCGTCCCTGCTCAGAGCTCACGGACACCACGCGCTTCAACGGACGGTACGCGGACTTTGCGGACCGCTCGCGCTGCACCCTCTTCGAGGTCAACAACTTCACCACCGTCGCGCACTTCGACTGGGTGCTCCCCACCTTCGCGGCGCGGCAGGGAGACCTGGTGCTCTTCCGGTGGACGGGGCTGCACAACGTGGTGCAGGTCCACAACGTCCACGAGGACCGGCTGATCCCCGGAGGCTTGGCCAGCGGGCCGCGGACGAACTGCGTCGGCGGTCCGAACGGAAGCTGCGTCAACGGGCCCTACCACCTGGGCGAGTTCCTCATCGACACCACGAACCACCGCCCGGGGATGATCCACCTCTCGGACGGGTGCGCCTACGGCTGCGCGGACTGTCCCTGGGAGTGCCGCGGCCCGGACACGATTCCCACCGGCACCAACATGCAGTTCCTGCTCGCGCGCGCGGAGAGGGGCCGGTCTCCGAAGGGCAGTTGCTGCGCCATCGATCCTTCCAAGGGAACCGCGTGCCGGGTGGTCGAGCTCTTCAACGACGCCGAGGGAATGCAGTTCGAATACAACGTCCCGGTCCACCGCGGCGACCTGGTCCGCATGCGCTGGTCGGGGCGGCTGCAGATCGTGCAGACCGAACCGGACGCCGACGGCTCGCCCAGCCGCCGTCCACGGACAGGCGGCCTCGCCATGTCCGAGCCGGTCGAGTGCGTGCCGGGTCCGGACTGGAGCTGCCTGGGAGGGAACACCGGGGACGCCGAGCTCATCCTGGATGTCGATCAGGCCATCCGGGACGGCCGGGCGGAGCGCTCCGAGCACGGCCAGCACTTCTTCACCTTCCAGGCCTTTGGCGAGAACGAGGACGGCTTCTCGTCACAGGACTCGGGGATCCTGCTGTACGTCGCCGAGGACGCGGCCTACGCCGACAATCCGCCGTGTCCCTGACGCCACGGTGTCTCCTGCGGCGGCTCCGGCCATGCCTCGTGCGAGCGCCTGCGGCGGTCTTCGGCGCTCACGTCTGGCGGATGCTTGCAGGCGCAACCATCCGGTCACCGGATCGGCATGGCTGCCCGTCACGACACCGCAACGGGCAGCCACGCCTTGGATCACGGTGAATGCACCGGCACGCGCTTGAGGCGGAACGGTGATGGGGCCTCACTCATGGTGAAGTAGCTGGCCCCATTGGCCTCGTACTCGATGGCCTCTCCCTGCCCCTCCTGGGTGTCGGTGAGGGGGATCGGCGTGGCGAAGAAGGCCGACTCGAAGCCCTGCCCCGGCGCGGCGCGGAACTCGTACACCGTGCGGTAGGTGCGAAGCAGGAAGCGCTCTGCGCAGGGATGAATGGCCGCTGAGGTGGCCGAAGAGAAGTTGGGGTCGTCCGTGGTCGGAAGCTGGAGGTCGGCGACGTGGACCAGCGTGGACTGGACGCCCGGCGTCGGGAGCGGGTTGGGGAAGCGGTAGACCCCGCTGAGACCCGAGCTCGACTTGGTGATGACGTAGATGTCGCCGGTGACGGGGTGGACCATCAGGGACTCCGCGTCCTTCGGCCCATCCGGGTAGACGAACGGGAACGCTTCGGCGACCAGCCCGCCGGACGTCTGTCCGTTGGCGAGATCCGGCTCGGGAATCCGGTACACCGCGAACGAGGTGGGGTTCTCGCCCGGAGGGAAGTTCGCGCTCCACCGGCCGATGTCCCCGATGAAGATGCAGGAGCCGCTCGGGCAGGGCCCGGTGGCGAGATCCTCCCAGTCGGCCGGGGTCACGTTGGTGACCTCGAAGGTGCCGATGGTGCTCGCATCGAGCGCGCTGATGGCCACGATGTCGGTGGTGTCCTCGTTGTGGACATAGATGGCGCCTTCGAGCACGCGGCTTGCGCCGAGGCCGGACGGCTCGATGATCTCCGGTGCCACGACGGTGCCTTGGACCGTGTAGCTGCTCGCGTAGGTGTCGCTCGCGATGCAGGCGGGAGCATCCGCAGCCCGGAGCACCACGACGTGTGCGGTGTTCGTGTTCGGGTAGGGCGAGCTGCCGGAGAGGCCGGTCTGGAGGCCCGGGGCGGTGAGCGCGCGGTGTGCGGTCGCGTAGAGCAGCCCGTTCGAAGAGACGAGGCAGGTGTCCAGCGTCTCGGTGAACCCGAGTGGAGGCTCGATGCGTGCGCTGGGACACGCGGTGTCGTCGTAGACCTGCGTCCCGAGCCACACGGCCAGCCCCTGCGTGCTCGTGGTGACGACATCCGGCGCGGTCAGGGACATGGCGTTGCCGTTCTTCTGTCCGGAGAAGGCGTCGATGGGCGCGTCCGGATCCGCCCCGCTGAAGGCATCGAGCGACCCCACCGCGTTCGCCGTCACGTCGAAGGTGAAGGCGTAGCTCGAGGGCTCGGAGCTACCGGTCACCCGGTAGAAGATCCAGGTGCGGAGGGCCCACGCGCTCTGCTGGGAGTCGAGGAAGGTCCAGCCCGCGGGAGGGGTGACGGTCGCCTCGATGTTGTTGCGAAGCGCCACGCGCGCGATGAGCACATCGCCCGCTTCGCTCCCCGCGGGTCGCGCGAGGTTGAGTCCCGAGGTGGAGGTGGCCTGTGCCTGGGAGCTGCCGCGGAAGGCCACCCCGGAGGTCGGCGGCGCCTACGGCCGGCGCAGGGCGACCACCTGCGCCACGTTGGTCTCGGCGAAGGCCGAGCTTCCGTTGAAGGTGGGCTGGGCACCGGCGGCGCCGAGCTCCCGGGAAGCAGCGTTGAAGATCAGCCCCTGTGAGGACGAGACGAGGCAGCGGTCATAGTCCTCGTCGAACCCGGAAGGCGGCTCGATGGAGGGAGACGGACACGTCGCGCCCGTCCAGGCCTGCGCGCCGAACCACACTGCGGTGGTGTCGGAGGAGGCGGTGGTCAGCTGGGGCGTCGCGAAGGTCTGTGAACCGCTGTTCGCCTTGCCGGTGTGGGCATCAACGGGCTGGAGCGGATCCGCGCCGCGGTATGCGAGCACGTTGCCGATGAGGTAGCTCGCGACGCTGCTCGTGAAGGTGTGCGTGGCGGGCTCGCTGCTCCCCACCACCCGGACGAAGATCCAGCTGCGGATGGACCAGCTGCTCATGTCGCTGCGGACCAGCGTCCAGCCGGCGGGCGGCGTGATCTCGGCCTCCACGTGGTTGCGATTGGCGAGCTGCGCGAGCAGCACATCCCCGGGGAGGGCCTCCTCCGGCGTGTCGATCGTCAGGGACGTGATGCCCTTGCCTGACGCGTGGGTGGTTCCGACCAGCGCGATGCCGGGCGACGGAGAGGTGACTGCCGGGCGGAGCACCACCGCGTGGGTGATGTTCGTATTCGGGAGCGTGGAGCTGCCGGTGAAGGCGGGCTGGGGACCCGGGGCGCCGAGCTCGGAGAACGCGGCGCTGTGCAGGACCCCGCGCGACGAAGACACGAGACAGGTGTCGAACAGCTCGGTGAAGCCACTCGGAGGGGTGTGGACGCCCGGGCAGCTGCTTCCGCCCCAGACCTGAGAAGAGAACCAGACGGCCATCGCGCCCTCACTCGAGACGTTGGAGGCAGGCAGGGCCAGGCTCGCGCTGTTGCCGTTCTTCTGACCGAGGTGGACATCGATGGGTTGGGTCGGATCCGCGCCGGCGACGGCGACCATGCTCCCCGCCATCGAGCTCTCGAGATCGATGCTGAAGGTGTGGGCCGCGGGCTCGGCCGCCGTCGCGACGCGCACGAACAGCCACGACTTGATGGCCGAGGCGCTCTGCTCGGAGCGCAGGAAGGTCCAGCCGGCGGGAGCCGTCGCGACCGCTCCCACGTTCTCCCGGTTGGTGAGCTGCACGACCAGGACGTCACCCGCCTCGGTACCGGTCGGCGTGTCGAGGGTCAGGGTGGTGCGCGCGACCCCGCTCGCGGAGCTCGTGCCCCGGACGGAGAGGGTGGAGAGCGCGAGCGTGTCGGTCTGCGGCGTGCGCCCACCGGATGGCGGTTCGGCCGTGCCGCACGCCATTGCGAGCAGCGTGAGTGCCAGGGTGAGACGATGAATGAACGTCACAGAGAGGCCTCTCGAGCGACCGGCAGGAACGCCGGAATCCCCGGATAGAAGGGCGATCGGGAGGGCGTGACAAGGCACTGCCTTCACACCGAAATCCTTGCACCTGACGGCACGATCCGGAGGTTGAGAGCGCACAGATGCAGTGCGACAGGACGCGGGGCCGGAGCAGATGTCGCCTGCGTCGCCGTTCCGGCGTGCGCTGCTGGCCCCCGGGCGGTGCGCTGCCGGACGTCGCTCAGTGCCGGACGAGTGCGCGGTGCGGCGGGATGGGCGCTGCCACGGGTCGGGGCAGCGGCACCACCCCGGCGTGCGCTGCGGGGGGATCCGGCGTTTCCGGCCGCAGCCGCATAAAGACCTTCTCCACGCCGTGCCACGAGAGCGCCGCGAGCCCGAGGGAGATGGGAAGCGCGAGCGCGAAGTTGAGCAGCGGGTGCATGGGACCGCCCCACAGCATGATGAGCAGCTGCTGGACGGGGAAGCCCCACAGGTAGATCCCGTAGGAGTAGTCGCCGAAGCGGCTGAAGCCGGCGAAGGCCGGGTCCTTGGCGAAGGCCAGGGCCAACACGGCGTAGGGCAGCAAGAGGAAGCTCGCCACCGTCACCAGCGCGCCGGTCGGGGTGAAGAAGGTCAGAAGCACCGCGCCGCCGAGGGCCCACTGCAGCGAGAGGCGCTTGTGCCAGCCGTGGACGCCGTAGAGCGCGCCGATCATGAAGAAGGGCGCCAGGTGCACGGCCTGTCGCATGGAGGTGCCGTAGATCCGGACCATCCCGTGCGGTGGCGTGACGTGCGCCCAGTAGAGCGACCACGCGCAGATGGCGATCACGCCTGCCCACGCCATCAACCGGGGCGCCCGGAGCTTCACGCCGACCCACAACCAGAGTGGAAGCACGAGGTACATCAGCACCTCGACCGAGAGGCTCCACAACGAGCCGTTCACCGAGCGGGGGTAGGGGTTCTGCTCGAACACCCCCGGCAGGTAGTAGCGCATCTCGAAGCGCAGGTTCGACAGGTACTCGAACAGCAGCGGCGCGCTGAAATACTCGCGGACGCCCAGGTCAGACACCAGCGGCCCGAGGATGAACGCACAGAACAGGACCACGACGAAGAGCGCCGGGAGGATGCGGAGGGCGCGACGCGCGAGGTAGCGACCGAGGTGGGGATCGCGCATCCAGCTCCGAGCCAGCAGCGCACCGCTGATCACGAAGAACACTTTCACGCGCAACAATCCCACGCCCTCGCCGAACACCTTCGGCTCCGCCACCCGGTTGAGGAGGTAGGCGTGTCCGAAGATGACGGCGCTCGCGGTGATCAACCGGATGAGATCCAGGTTGCTCGACCGCTGTGGTGCAGCGCTGCGCATGACAGAGGCCATACCGGCTGCCTCCGACGCGAAACAAGACGGGCATTCTTCCCTGTCATCGATGCGCTCCGACGACGCGCGCTGAGCACGGACGTCTGCGTCAGGACTGGAACGAGCCGGGAAACTTTCCCTGTTGCAGTGTCTGTCTGGTCCGCAGCGGCCTGGAATCAGTCGCTGGCGGGGGAGAGAAGCGTTCTGAGCTTCCCGTCGAGGCGATAGCGTTTGCAGACGTCGAAGAGCCGCTCGAGATCGACATCCGGATTCCGCGCGAGCAA
>Ga0079224_100013248_pt1 | contig 11472 bp, 13 predicted proteins | sample Stecom2015_FD_80414 | JGI IMG/M metagenome (GOLD analysis project Ga0079224, IMG submission 80414) | Agricultural soil microbial communities from Utah to study Nitrogen management - Steer compost 2015 | ecosystem: Environmental > Terrestrial > Soil > Agricultural land | place: USA: Utah...
CGGTCAACCCCCTCGCCCCCAGTGAGTAAATTTCCACACCATGCAGCTTTATCTCTACAACACCGCCGCGCGCGCCAAGCAGCTTTTCGAGCCCCTCACCCCCGGGATCGTCAAGATGTACTGCTGTGGTCCGACGGTGTACCACTATGCCCACATCGGCAACCTGCGGACCTACGTGTTCGAGGACTTGCTGCGCCGCGCGCTGGAAGCCTGTGATTACACCGTCCGGCACGTCGTGAACATCACCGACGTCGGCCACCTCACCTCGGATGCCGACACGGGCGAGGACAAGATGGAAAAGGGCGCCCGCCGCGAAGGCAAGACCGTGTGGGAGATCGCCGACTATTACGCCCAGGCGTTTTTCAAGGACTGGAAGGCGCTGGGGCTGCTGGAGCCGACGGCGTGGCCCAAGGCCACCGACCACATCCCCGAGCAGATCCGCCTCATCCAGGAACTGGAAGCGAAGGGCTTCACGTATGAAGTGCCGGGCGACGGCATCTATTTCGACACCGCCAAGTTTCCCCGGTATCCCGATTTCGCGGGCCTTGACATCGAAGGCATGCAGGCGGGAGCGCGGGTTGCGATGAATGAGGGGAAACGCGGCCCCACCGACTTTTCCCTGTGGAAGTTTTCCCCCAAGGACGCCCAACGCGCGATGGAATGGGACTCCCCCTGGGGCCGCGGGTTTCCGGGATGGCACGTGGAGTGCTCCGCCATGGCCATGAAGTTGCTGGGCGAAACGCTCGACATCCACTGCGGCGGAACCGACCACATCCGCGTGCATCACACCAACGAGATCGCGCAATCCGAATGCGCCACGGGCAAACCGTTCGCCCGCTTCTGGGTGCACGGCGGCTGGCTGCTCGAAGCCCCGGACGAGGACGGCGGCAAATCGGGCGGCAAGATGTCCAAGTCGGCGGGCGAGTTCGTCACGCTGGACGTGCTCATCCGCCAGGGGTATTCCCCCATGGACTACCGTTACTTCTGCCTTACGGCCCATTACCGCAACTACCTGAACTTCAGTTACAAGGGCATGGACACCGCGCGCGACTCGCTGCGGAACCTGCGCAAGCGGACCGATCCGCTCATCGGCAAGGCGACGCCCGTGCGGTCGGAGCGCGCGCTCGAATGGCGTCGCCGCTTCTTCGAAGCCGTCGGCGACGACCTCAACTTCCCGCAGGCGCTCGGCATCCTCAACATGATGCTCAAGGATGTCGACCTGATGGAAGGTGAGCGCGCCGGCCTCGTCGCCGCGTTCGACACCCTGCTCGGCCTCCAGCTGACGGTGCCCGCCGCGGCGGCGGCCCCGGTCGAACTCCCTGAAGACCTCCGGCCCTTGCTCGCCGCGCGCGCCGAAGCGCGCAGGAACAAGGACTGGGCGCGCAGCGACGAAATCCGCGACCGCTTCCGCGCCGCGGGTTTCGTCCTCAAGGACAACCCCGACGGCACGGTGGAGTGGACGACGGTTTGAGCGCCGTCGCCGCGTAAACGCGACGACGCCGGGGTGGTTCAGGAACGGCCCCGGCAACCCCGTGCCCCATGCCGTGCCGTCGGGGCGGCGCCCCGTTCCAATCCGCAACGCCTTTTTCTTCCCTCCGCCCCGATGTATCTTCTCCCCCATGAACATTGATTCCGAGGCGGTTTCCATGCTTGACTTCCGGTTAGACGACGACAAGGAAAAGGACAAGAAGGACAAGGAAGAGGCGCAGCCTCTGGCGAAGGAAATCGCCGAGTCCTTCATCAAGCAGCGCAAGATTTTCCTGTGGTCCGCGGTCGACGACGAAAGCGCCGAGCGCATCGTCAAGCAGTTCCTGTACCTCGACTCCAGGAACCACGACGAGATCACGTTTTACATCAACAGCCCGGGCGGCGTGGTCACGTCCGGCCTTGCGATCTACGACGTCATGCAGGCGGTGAAGTCGCCGGTCTCCACCGTGGTGTGCGGCCAGGCCGCCAGCTTTGGCGCCGTTTTGCTGGCCGCCGGCACCAAGGGTCGCCGTTATGCGTGGCCCCACGCGCGCATCATGATCCACCAGCCGCTGATCCAGGGCCACATGTTCGGCCCTGCGTCCGACATCGAGCTGCAGGCCGAGGAGATGCTCCGCATCCACAAGACGCTCAACAACATCCTGTCGACGCATACCGGCCAGACGGTGGAAACCATCGAGCGCGACACCGACCGCGACAAGCACATGACCGCCGCGCAAGCCAAAGAGTACGGCATGGTCGACATCGTCGAGACCCGCCTGTAGAGGCACGTGGCAACGTGCCTCCAGGGGCATGGCGCGACGGTTCATCAACCTCGGTGATCAATGGGCTTTTTCGATAAAATCCGCGAAGGGCTGTCCCGTACGCGCCAGTCCCTGACGCGTGAAATCCTCGGTGTGTTCGGCAAGGGCCGCCTCACGGACGAGATGCTGGAGTCGCTCGAGGAAAAACTGCTGGCGGCGGACATCGGCATCGAGACCGCGCAGAAAATCCTCGAAGGCGTGCGCACCCGCGCCCGCGGCGAGGAAGTGACCCCGGAACAACTGCTGGAGTGGCTCGCCGACGAGGCCAAATCCCTGTTGCGCGAGCCTCCGCCGGCGCCCGGCCCGGTGTCCGGCCCGCACGTGATCATGTTCGTCGGCGTCAACGGCGCCGGCAAAACCACGTCCGTCGCGAAGATCGCGCACCGGCTGGTGGGCGAGGGCAAAAAGGTCCTGCTCGCGGCGTGCGACACCTTTCGGGCCGGCGCCATCGCCCAGCTCGAAACCTGGGCCCGGCGGGCCGGCGTCGAAATCATCCGTCACCAGGACGGATCGGACGCGGCGGCCGTGGCGTTCGACGCGTATGCCGCCGCCCGGGCGCGCGGCCACGACGTGTTGCTCATCGACACCGCCGGCCGCCTGCACACCAAGGACAACCTGATGGAGGAGCTGCGCAAGATGGTGCGCGTCCTGCGCAAACACGACCCCTCCCTCCCGCACGAAACCTGGCTCGTGATCGACGGCAACACCGGGCAGAACGCCCTGCCGCAGTTCCGGGGGTTCGGCGCGGCCGCCGACCTGACGGGGCTGGTCATCACCAAGCTGGATGGTACGGCCAAGGGGGGAGCGGTGCTCACGCTTTCACAGGAGTTCGATGTTCCCGTCCGCTGGGTGGGCGTCGGCGAAGGCCTGGACGACCTGCTGCCCTTTGACCGGGACGCGTTCGCACGGGGACTGTTTTCGGCCACCGGGGCGTCCTGAGGACCGGCCCCGGGCTGTGACCGAAACGTGTCATGCCCCGACACATTCGTGACCGTCAAAGGACGTACCGCAAACCCCCGACCGGCTCGTGACCCCTAGATTAAGGATATATGAGGTCGCTTTCCCCCCCTTCCCTCAAGGCGCACCCTCCTTCCAGGGCGTTTTTCCCCCATTTGGCGGGGATGGTGGCGATTTTGGCCTTTTTGGCCGGGTGTCAGGCCTCCCGGTATGAGCCGGAGCCTGAATTTGTAGATTTATACGCGGACCTGAAGCTGGTCTCGACGGCCCTCCACGATGATCTGGAGCGCGCCGGAGAGATGCGGAGGGCTGTTCTGGCCCGGCATGGCATGACGCCCGCGGAATTCCATGAGCATTACACACGCCTCACGGCCCACCCGGAGGCATGGAGGTCGTTTCAGGAACGGGTGATCGCCCGCATGGACGCCTTCCAGGACAATCGAAAGGATACGACACATGGCCGAGAACGTGATTGAACTGACAAACGAGAACTTCGACAGCGAAGTGGTGGCCCATCAGGGTACGGTGTTGGTGGATTTCTGGGCGCCGTGGTGCGGTCCGTGCCGCATGGTCGGCCCCGTGGTCGAACAGATCGCGACCGAATACGCGGGCCGCGCGAAGGTCGCCAAGCTGAACACCGACGAAGCCTCCGACATCGCGTCGCGCTACGGCATCCGCAGCATTCCCACCCTGCTGTTCTTCAAGAACGGCGAAGTGGTGCAGCAGCTGGTGGGCGCCTACCCCAAGCCCAAGATTACCGAAAAGCTGGACGCCGCCCTCTAAAACCGGGCATCGTCCGCCTTTTCCTTCCGTTTTCCTCCTTCGTTTTTCGCTTCCTTCGCCTTTTTGACCGGATCGCACCACCATGAAATCCGTTGCCTCCATGTTCGCTCTGGCCTTGTTGCTGCTCCCGGCTGCGGGAGCCGCGCAGGCCAAGGCCAAAGCCGTGGACGCGTCCGCGAAGACGACGGCCTCCAGGCCTGCGTCCGCCGCGAAACCGTTGCAGTGGGTCGCCCTGGAGGATGGCGTGAAGCGCGCGTCCGCCAGCGGCCAGTATGTGTTCGTGACCGTCTACACGGACTGGTGCACGTATTGCCGGCGCCTCAACAACGTCACCTTCAAGGCGGCTCCGGTCCTTGAGGAGCTGGGGAAGAACTTCCAGAGCGTGCGCGTCAACGCGGAAAGCGACAAGCCGGTCGTCTGGAAGGGCAAACGGATGTCCGAACGGGACGTGGCCGGCAAGGAGTGGGGCGTGACCGGCTACCCCACCATGCTGTTCATGAGCCCCAAGGGGGAAATCATCGGCACCTATTCCGCCTACGCCGACCCCGACCTGATGGTGCAACTGCTGACCTACATCTCCTCCGGGGCCCGCGAGCGCAAGGTCAGCTTCGAGGATTTCGTCGAGGGTGAGGGGTGATGGGCGCGACGATCGTGACGACGGTCGCGCCGGTATTCTGGACCGCGGGTTTCCTGCTTCTCCATACCTATGCGTTGTATCCGCTGTCGCTGCCGTTGCTGCGCCGCCTGTTCCCCATGCGGGCTCCGTCCCGGCAACCGGCGCCGGCGGGTGGCTACAAGGTCTCCCTGATCCTCGCGGCGTACAACGAAGAAAAGGTCCTCGAGGAAAAAATCCTCAACAGTTTCGAGCTGGAGTATCCGCGTGAGAACCTGGAGCTTCTGATCGGCTCGGACGGTTCGAGCGACCGCACCGAGGCCATCGCCGCCCAGTACGCGCCCGACGTCAAGTTGTTCGCGTTCCCGCAACGCTCCGGCAAGGCGGCCGTGCTCAACCGGCTGGTGCCCGCCGCGCACGGCGACATCCTGGTGTTCTGCGACGCGAACACCATGCTGCTCAAGAACGCGCTGCAGAAAATGCTGCAGCATTTCGAAAACCCCGAAGTCGGTTGCGTGTGCGGACGCCTCATTCTGCATGACGCGGGTGAAGCGGCCCTGAGCATCGGCGAGAGCATTTACTGGAATCTCGAATCCGAAATCAAGCAGCAGGAGGGGCGCCTGGGGACGGTGATCGGCGCCAACGGCGGGCTGTACGCCATCCGCAAGGAGTTGTACCGTCCGATCCCCACCGACTGCAAGGTGATGGACGATTTCTTCGTCACCACCAACGTGCTGCGGGCCGGCAAGTCCGTGGTGTACGAGCCGGACGCCATCGGCAGCGAAGAGACCTCGCTGGATGCCTACGGGGAGTTCCACCGCAAGGTGCGCATCAGCCAGGCCAACTTCAACCTGTTGTCCCGTTACCTCCCGCTGTTGAGCCCGCTGCGTCCCAAGGTGGCGTACGGGTTCTTCTCGCACAAGCTGCTGCGCTGGATCGCTCCCTTGCTGCTGATCGTCCTGTTCCTGTCCAACCTCGCGCTCGCCCCCTTCTCGCCGTTCTTCGCGGGCGTGCTGGCGGCACAGGTGGCCTTTTATGCGATGGCCGTGCTGGGGTACTACGGCAACGGCCGGACCCGGCGCTACAAGTTCCTGCTCATCCCGTACTACTTCGTGTCGATGAACGCGGCGTTGCTGCTGGGGCTTTACAAGGCCCTGACCACGCGGCGCGACACGGGAACATGGAACCGCGTGGAGCGCGCCTCCAGCCAGTCCGGTGCGGCGGCGTCGCCCTACACGCATGTGCGCGCGCAGGCCGGCGGCGACTACCCCAACTGAACGCCACGGCCGCCGTCTCTCCGCGCCGCGTCCACGCTGTGAGGCCCGCGCGCGTCACTATCTTTCAGACGTGACTCCCCCCCGGATCCATTCCCTGACGCGCGCGCTCCGCATGATGTTCCTCGCCGGGATGCTGACCCTCCCGGTGACGGGGGCGGCCCTGCCGCCGCTCGCGGTCACCGGCACGCTGGGCACGCAGTCGCGCGCCGACTTCGAGGGCTCGGGTTTCGGATACAATCTGGCGGTGTACAACCGCTTCGATGAACAGGTGCTGTTGGGGGTTCAGTCGGGACAGGGCGTGGCGGGGCATCCCTCCTCCATCCCCGTGCTGGCCGCGGGCTTCATGCGCCTTCCGTTCGGCCGCATCGTCGTGCCCGCCGCGACCGGGGGTGTGGGCTACGCCTTCGGCCGCGAAGGCGGCCAAGGCTACCTCTGGCGTGCCGGCGGCCTGCTGGACATCCGCAACGGCCGCCGCTCGAGCCTGCTGCTGGGAAGCGAGTACGAAAGCTTCCGGGGACGCGGCGGCCTGGCCGTGCGCGGCGGCCTGCTTCTGGAATTGTAAACGACTGTGAGACCTTCATGAACGCGTCCGCTTCCCCTCAAGAAATCCGCGTCAAGGTGTGCGGCATCACGCGGCCGGAAGACGCGCGCGCACTCGACACGCTCTCCGTGAACGGACGCGGCATCGATTATCTCGGATTCAATTTCTGGCCCGGCAGCAAGCGCTACATCGCACCGGAGGCCGCCGCACCGCTCATCGCGGCGTTGCGCCACGCCACGCCGGTCGGCATCTTCGTCGACCACACGGCGGAGGAGATCAACCGTATCGCCGCCCTCACGGGGATCAAGATGGCGCAGTTGCATGGGGCGGAAGGCTGGGACATCCTCAATGAGGTCGACCTGCCGGTGATCAAGGCGGTTCCCCACACGGGACTGAACGACTGGGGCGGCCTGCGGCCCGCGTGGGCGGAGCATCCCGCCCGCCCGCCGGAGTACTTCCTCGTGGACACGGCAACGGCCTCCGCCTTCGGCGGAACGGGCGCGGCCTTCGACTGGAACCTTCTGGGCACGGGTGGTGACGACGCATTGCCGCGCCCGTTCTTCCTGGCGGGCGGGCTGGGCCCCCACAATGTGGCCGAAGCGGTGGCGGCGACCCGACGCTTCGGCCTGCACGCCGTCGACCTGAACAGCAAGGTCGAGACCCCACCGGGAGCACCGGGTGTGAAAGACATTGCGGCCGTGGAGGCCTGTCTGCGCGTGCTGACGGCGTTCGTCGATACCGTCGATACGGGGCGGGGGGCGATGCCTCCCGCCCCGTAGGGTCGCAGCGTGCTGCGACCCTGCAGGAGGCGTTGACCCTACCGGATCAACGCCTCCTGCATCGACGAACAATGGATCGCGCCCTGGCCGAACACCAGCGCGCGGCAGTCCACCGGCACGATCTCGCGCCCCGGGAACAACTCGCGGAAGAGCGCGATGGCGTCCGCGTCGCGCGGGTCCTCGAACACCGGCAACAGCACGGCCCCGTTGAGGATCAGGAAGTTCATGTAGGTCGCGGGCGTGCGCAGGCCCGCGCGCACCTGGCGGGCCGGCATCGGCACCTCGATCACGCGCAGACCAAAACGGTCCGCATAGGCGCGCAGGCGTTCCGCATTGCGCCGCAGCACGCCGTGGTTCTCGTCCCGCGGGTCCGCCTCGACGGCGCAGACGATGGTGCGCGCGTCGGTGAAGCGCGCGATGTCGTCGATGTGGCCGTCGGTATCGTCGCCGTCGATTCCCGCCTCCAGCCACAGGATGTCGCGCACGCCCAGAGACTGGCGCAGCGTGTCCTCGATCTGTTCCCGCGTGTACGACGGATTGCGGTTGGGGTTGAGCAGACACGACTCCGTCGTCAGCAACAGGCCTTCACCGTTGACGTCGATGGAGCCGCCCTCGAGAATCAACGGTACGTCGAAGCGCGTATAGCCGCGATGGGCGGCCATGAAATCGGGCACGGCGTTGTCGGCATCCCAGGGCGGATATTTGCCGCCCCACGAGTTGAACCCGAACGACACCATCGCCGGTTTCACCGAGCCGTCCGCATCCGTCGCGCGCACGGTCTGGGCGCCGTAGTCGCGGATCCAGCTGTCGTTGGTGGGGCACACCAGAACCGACAGCGCATGCGGCTTGCCGGCGCAGGCGGGCGCGAGGCGCCGCTCCAGCTCCGCCTTGAGCGCGGGTGTGGACGCCAGCAGGTTCACGTCCTGAAACCGCAACGCCTCTCCGATCACGACTTCATACGCCGCCCGCGCGTCGTCCCACACCGGCGTCCACGTGGCGGCGTTCTGCGGCCAGGTGAACCACACGGCGCGTTGGGGGGCCCATTCCGGGGGCAACCACAAGGAGGATGTGGACGGGACGGGGTGCGGAGCGGCGGAAGCGTGGGTCATGTCGGGAGGTTCGCGGACAGGTGTTTTGGGGGCGAGCCCGCGCCGTTCTGTGGCACAGAAGGCGCGGGGGTTCGGGACGGATGCCGGGCGTGTGCGCGGGGTCGTGTTCGGGATACCCCGTCGCGCACGGGTCAGGGCGCGCTGCGGTCGAGCAGGCCGTCGTACGCGTCGATGCGGCGGTCGCGCAGAAACGGCCAGGTGCGGCGTTCGTTTTCGATGCGCCTGGGGTCGATGTCCGCGTAGATCACGCCTTCGGTTTCGGAATCCATGCGGGCGAGGATGTCGCCGCCGGGGCCGGCGATGAAGGAGTTGCCCCAGAAGCGGAGGTGGCCTTCGCGTCCCACGCGGTTGGCGGCGGCGACGAACACGCCGTTGGCGATGGCGTGGCTGCGCTGGATCGTGACCCACGCGTCCAGATGACGGGCTTCAAGGGCCGCCGCCGCGTCCGGGCCGGATTGTGCGGCCTCCACGCGCGACTCTTCGTCATCCCAGCCGATGGCGGTCGGATACAGGAGGACATCCGCCCCCTGAAGCGCCGTCAGACGCGCGCCCTCGGGGAACCATTGATCCCAGCAGATCAGGACCCCGAGCTTTCCCCCCCGCGTAGCCTCCGTGGGAATGGCCTGAAACCCCCGGTCGCCGGGCGTGAAGTAGTACTTCTCGTTGAAGCCGGGGTCGTGCGGGATGTGCATCTTGCGGTACAGGCCCGCCACGGAGCCGTCCGCGTCGTACACGGCCGCGGAGTTCTGGTAGATGCCGGCGGCGCGGCGCTCGAAAAACGGGAAGACCAGCGCGATGCGGAGTTCGCGGGCCAGATCCTGAAGGGCCTTCGAAGCTTCGGACTCGAGCGTGTGCGCGAGGTCGAAGTTTTCCTGGGTTTCCTCGATGCAGAAATAGTCGTGCAAAACCAGTTCGGGAAGCAGGACGGCATGGGCGCCCCCTGCGGCCGCCTCGCGGATGAGGTGGGCCATGGTTTCAAAGCGCTCGGGGATCAGGGCATTGCCGCGGCATTGCACCACGGCGAGACGGAAGGCAGACATGGGGGTAAAGGTAGTATGGGGGGGCTTGCACGAAGTTGGTGCGGCCTGCGAGGCCTTACGCGAGGTTGGTGGCTTCTGTTTCCAGGGAGCTCCGCCGTGGGGCCTGTCCCGGGAATGTTACGATGCCCTGCAGGCCTTTCTTCGGAATGGTGCGATGAACGCAGGGATGTGGGGGAACACCCGGTGATCATAAAGACCAACCACCAACCTCAGGTAAGGTTTGCGGAGTTCACCAACCACCAACTCCAGGTAAGGCCTGCAGGATATATCCCTCAGTGCTGATGTCCGCCGGCGCCGTGCACGTGGCCGTGCTCGAGCTCCTCGGCGGTGGCGGGACGGATGTCCTTGACGACGATGGAGAAGAACAGGTCCTTGCCGGCCATCGGGTGGTTGCCGTCGATGACGATTTCGTTCTCGTTGACTTCGGCGACGGTCACGACGGAGGTGCCTTCGGGACCGGTGGCCTGCAGCATGGCCCCGGGCTGCACGTCCTTGAGCTGGGGGACGGACGCGCGCGGGATGGCGCGGCGGCGTTCGGCGTCGTATTCGCCGTAGCCGTCCACGGCCTTGACTTCGACGTCGAAGCGGTCGCCCAGGGCGCGGCCGTTGAGGGCGATTTCAAGGCCGGGGACGATGGTGCCCAGCCCCTGGATGAAGAACAGGGGCTCGCCGCCGACATTGGAGTCGATGACCTCTCCGGCATTGTCCTTGAGGGTGTATTCGATGCCGACGACGGATTGATGTGCGATGGTATTCATGGGATAAAGATACAATGGGAGCCAGGACGAGGTTAGTGCGTTCAGTGGGGCCTGATATGAAATTGGTGCCTTCCAGGGAGCCCAACATGAAGTGGTTGCCTCCGCCGTGGGGCCTGTCCCGGGAATGTTACGATGCCCTGCGGGCCTTTCTTCGGAATGGTGGGATGAACGCAGGGATGTTGGGGAACACCCGGTGGTCATACAGACCAACCACCAACCTCAGGGAAGGGGCCCCGCAGCGCACCAACCTCACGTAAAGCCCCACTGAGCGCACCAACCACCAACCCCTGTCCGCTTCCCCCTACTTCACCACGCCCAGTTTCTGCCACTTCGTTTTCTTGCCGCCGGGGAAGCTCACTTCACAGAGGACGCTGTACACGTCCGGGCCGAGGTGGCGGAGGTCGAGCGTGCGCGCCGGCTGGGTGCCGCCCGCCGCGAGGTCCCAGCTTTCGTCCTTCACCACGCGTCCCGACAGGTCGTAGACGCGGATGCGCGCGCGGCTGGCGGCCTGCGTGCCCAGCTTGAGGTGGACGTTGGCGACGCCGCCGCGCAGGGGGCTGGGGTACAAGTGGAATTCCTCGATGGCTTCGGCGGGGCCGGTGGCCGCAGCCCGCGGGAGCCGCGAGGCGTCGAGGCGCTGGGAGCGGCCCGCGTCACCGCCGGGCTGAGGCCAGTTGAGGGCGCTCGGCCGCGCCTCGCGCAGGATCCAGGCGTTGAGCGAACCGGTGGCGCTGTAGGCGATCAGGTTGAGGTCGCGTGTCGCCGCGGTGGCGGAGGTGACCCCCGAGTCGAGCGAGGCCAGGGCGATGTGGACCGTGGCGGGCCGCAGGGAGTCGAGGGTGAGGCCGCCGGCGGTGAGCGGCCAGTCCGCCTTGTTGCTCATCAACGCGCCGGCGCCCTTGCCGAGTTCGGGCAGGAAGGAGGAGTAACGCACCGGTTTGCCCGCGCTGTCGGCGGCGTAGACGAGGCCGTCGGGCGTGGCGACCAGCACCACGGGGGACCCGCGCAGGGTGACGGCCAGAGGCGTGGAGCCGATGACGCCGCCCGGCTGGTGGCGGTTGGCGTAGCCGAAGCCCACCAGCTGGCGCGGCTGCGGACGGAACGGCCAGCCGCGCAGGGACGCGCCGCGCCAGTCGTAGGCGTAGACGCCGTTCGCGCCGGAGAACACGATGTCGGGATGACCGTCGCGGTTGAGGTCGGTAAGCGCGGGCGGCGACGCGTCTTCGCCGACGTAGGAACCGAGGGAGTCCTGGTAGGTGGTGCTGCGCGGGAGGCGCTGCGGCCAGCCCGGGAAGGCCGTGCCCTGCGAGACGCCGGGCTGGGC
>Ga0079224_100013249_pt1 | contig 11472 bp, 7 predicted proteins | sample Stecom2015_FD_80414 | JGI IMG/M metagenome (GOLD analysis project Ga0079224, IMG submission 80414) | Agricultural soil microbial communities from Utah to study Nitrogen management - Steer compost 2015 | ecosystem: Environmental > Terrestrial > Soil > Agricultural land | place: USA: Utah...
ACAAATCAATGAGTCTTCCGTGGTTTCCACCATTTTGCAATTGACGGACGGGCTTTTTAGTGACTATCTGAACATCAAAATCATATGCACATTTAATACAAGCATAGATAAAATTGATAAAGCGCTTTTGAGAAAAGGGAGAATGATCGCTTACTATGAATTCAAGCCGCTAAGCCCCGAAAAGGCAAATGAAATTCTTAGCGCCATGAACCATGAGTCAACCGATGTAGATATGACCTTGGCAGATATTTTCAACTTCCGAAATCGGAATTTCAGCCCTGCTGAGAAAGGAAAAATTGGCTTTAAAAATTAAAAGCCTTTATTTTTCACCAAGGAGCTATGCAGCTATTATAGTTTTCCCCGATACGATCGTTGATTGTCCTTCATCCATCTTCGGTCTTCCCTACACCTTCACAACCATTTTCCCAGTATTTTTTCCTTCAAATAAATCGATAAAAGCCTGTGGAATTTGCTCAAAACCCTCCACTACCGTTTCAGAATAAGTCAGGTTGCCTTTCTGAAGCCATTCACTCAGTTGTTTGACGGCTTCGGGTGACTTGGATGCGTAGTCGGATACGATAAACCCCTGCATCAGCACACTGTTCTTTACCAGAATGGGCTGCACCCTTGGGCCGGTAGGAACTTCCGTTTCGTTGTAAAGCGAAATCGCTCCACAGACCACTACACGGCCGAACTTGTTGATGTTGGCGAGTACGGCATCGGAAATTTCCCCGCCGACATTGTCAAAGTAGACATCCACTCCATCAGGAGCGGCTTCCTGAATGGCTTTTGCCATATCCTTGGTAGTTTTATAGTTGATGGCCTCATCAAAACCAAATTTCGATTTCAAGAGCTCCGTCTTTTCATCAGAGCCTGCAAAGCCGATTACCCGGCAACCAAGAATTTTGCCTATCTGTCCTACGGTGCTTCCCACGGCACCTGCAGCGCCTGAGACCGCCAGCGTTTCTCCCTTTTTGGGTGAGCCGATCAAGGTCAAGCCCAAGTAGGCGGTCACCCCCGGCATCCCCAAGACGCCAAGGTAGGCGGATAAGCTCACCTCCGTGTTTTCTATTTTAGTTAAACCTTTTCCATTGGACGTCTGGTACTCTTTCCAGTCTAAATTTCCTAAGTAAAAATCCCCTGTTTTAAAGTCTGGATGATTGGATGCTATAACCTCGGCAATCATACCGGACTGGATGGGTTTGTTAAGTTCGAAAGGCGGGACATATGATTTGGTGTCACTCATTCTCCCCCGCAGATAAGGATCTACTGAAACGAAGGAGCTCTTAAGAAGGATTTCCCCATCTTTGGCAGAAGGCTTTTCTTCCGTAATTATTTTAAAATTATCTAGAGAGGGCTTGCCGGTGGGTCTTTTGCTTAATAAAATAACCTTGTTCATGTTTTCTAGGTTTTGGTGCGTTCTTGAACTTTATTCGAATAAATTCCACAAGATTGGGTGTCCTGTTTCCATTTTTAACTAACTCGATGCTGAATATGATGCTGTTTTACATTTAAACCTCAGCAACGGGAGCGCCTGTCGTCGGTATCTGCCGCTTGCGGTGCAAAGGTCATTCCAAGAAAGATTTAGGAGAGTCAATGATGAGACGGTTTTTATCAGGCTGGGTCTAATTTAAAAGGCTGAAACCCGCGTAGTACAGGCCTAAGCAGGTTATCTCATAGAACTACTAGACTTAAGGGTAGTATTGTTCTATTCTGACTGGGAGGATATGGGGAAAAAGGTGGTCATGGTAATTCTGATAGCAGGGGAACGCTTAAACACCTGTTATCTAATAAGGAATTGGACGCCTAGATCTAACTTTTCAGTCACATCTGGCGTCCAACCTAGTTACTATGTTATAAAAGTCAGCTCAATTAATGCTCTGTGGCTATACTGGGCTGTGCTCCCTTTCTCCAAATCCACAAGTAGGGATATCCCGTCGTTACTGATAATCTTCCGGATCAAAAATCGTTGCCGCAATATATCTATAGGGCTTCGCGGATTCATCGAGAACATTGTTCCAATAATAAATGATCACTAGCTTCCCGTCCTTCCTCTGGACCATTCGTGGGTATCCGACATCTCTATTGGCTCCGTCTCCACTGCGCAAAACAATCTCGTCCCCCCACGAACCCCCATTGTCATTGCTGAACCGAACATGGACGCGGGAGCCAAATTCACTGCGATGGATATAACCAAGAGCCAGTCTGCCGTCTTTTAGTTTCACTAAGCTTGGAGGCGATCCGCCTCTTCCAGTGTCAGGCACAGGGTCTTTTAGCCTCTTCCATGTATTTCCATTGTCGGTAGAGCTATAGCTGGAAATCAGGTTTTGGCCATTTTCAAGCCGTGTACGGATCGTGGTCAACCATTCTGTGTCCGATAGCCGCAGGGAGGAGGGCATGATATCAAACCCCCCATGCTCAGGCGTGATCCAAGAAACAAGATTCCAATTGAGTCCTCCATCTTTAGTCCTAACAAAAGCTACCCGTCCTTCTTTTGAGTTGGATTTGGCGGTGGTTACGAAGACACCAATTGTTTGTTTACCCTCTATGTGGTAGTCAGTTCGGTTGGCGACGCCGGCAGTGCCCATGTTGGGAAAGACATAGGGGCCCTTCCAGAGCTGACCTTTGTTTTCGGAGTAGTAATAATGGGAAGGACCGTCATTGTTGTTGTGTCTAAGGAAGGTCAACAGAAAACTCGGAGAACTGACGTCAGGAATGGCTTCTTTCAATGCTTCAGGCTTTATCGCCCGATCAGGGGATATGTTGTTGTCGTGGCCCCACGCTGTCTGTCCAATGGCGTAGGCATCTTGGATTTCCCAACTCTCTCCGCCGTCCATACTGCGGGCGTAGCGGTTTTCGGCCGTGCTGGGATCATAGGTATGCAAACCGGGAGTAGTTTCCTTGAAAGATGCATCTACAAACCCTACCAATATCTCGTCTTCCCAGACCCAGATTCCGTGATTTGCCGGCCATCCCCCATATCTTCCATCTTCCTGAAACACTACCTTGTGTTCTATAATTTTATTCCCTAGCTGTGTTTGCGCGGACAGTCCCAGATAGGACATTCCCATTACGCCTGCCGTTAGGCAGATCTTTTGTGTGATGGACCTGATTTTTTTACTCATGTTTTTGTGTTTATTTAAATCTCAGAAAATACGCTGTTAGGAACGTTAGTTATCGTAGAACAAGCTCACCGAAAGTTATGGCGAGAGGTTCGTTGATGCATTCATCAATAGTGAGGATTTTGATTCAGCTTTTGGCCGAAATTCGCATCAATTGCAGTTTGAGGAATCGGCCATAGATTGTGGTAGTCTTGAATCGTGTTTTTGGAACTCTCAAGAAGACCGAAAGTGCGCACTCTCTCAACGAGTTTCCCCATGCGGATCAACGTTCGCCGGCGTGGCTCTTCGAATAGCAATTCTCTTGCTCTTTCGTCCAGGATGTAATCAATGGAAACTTGGTCGGCGGCAATGGGGCTTGCATTGGATCTCTCCCTCACTGTATTGATGTCATCCGCGGCTTTTTGTAAATCCCCCTTTCTAAAGTAGGCCTCAGCTCGAAGCAGGTATGTTTCCGCCAGTCTATATACGTAGACATCATCTGACGTCCTTCCAGAGGTATTGTTAAGGTTCCATGGATTTCCTTCGATCTTTCGCGGATAGGCGTACATGCTCCTGAGAGTGTCTTCGGCCGTAGTTCTTGCAGGGACCGGCTGGCCGAAATATTCGGAACTGGGATTGTTGAAATAAAATTGCCGGCGCATGTTGAATTCGGAATTTCTGATATCCCCGACATCGTTCCAGATCTCATATAGTGAATAAACCGTACCTCTAACACGTCCTACTCCCCGGCCCATTTCATTCGTAGGAATATTGGGGGCACCGTCAGGGGCGGTTATGCGGACGAAGAAAGGCCCAAAATTCCGTACGGCTTGGTTTCCATCCCTGGTCCCGCCGCCTCCGGGCGTAAAGCTTTCAAATTGCCAGACATAAATGGACTCCATATTACCGGAGCTCCTGTTAAAGTTGCCGTCTTCAAAAAGATCCGAGAAAACATCTCCTGGTTCATCCAGATTGCTTCCAAAACGTGAGGTCATCAGCCTGTAATCGCCGGAGTCGATTACTCTGGATGCACTGGCTATCGCATTGTCGTATTGTCCCAAGCTGATATAGACTTCCGTCAATAGATGGTCTGCTGCTGCTTTGACAATTCTTCCCTCCGGTGTTTCCCCTGCAGAGGGGAGCCACTGGGAGGCGAATTCGAGGTCTCTCTTCACGAAATCATAGACTTCATCTCTTGTTGCTTGAACAAAATCAAATTTTGGGGCATTTCGGATAGTATCTACAATAGGCACATTTCCATAGAGATTAGCCAGCAGGTTGTGGGTATAGGCGCGATAGAATCTTCCCTCCGCAATCACTGCATTTTTTTGGGCCTCGTTTTTCCAAATATCTTTCAGTTCCTCCTTATTTGCGAAAACGATAACTGTATTTGCCTGTGGAAGCATCGTGCTGTATGCCCAATTCCAGTTTCGTTCCACCTCCGGAGTCACCGGTGTGAGATAGGAAATCCAGTTTCTGTAAGTAAAGTACTCCGCCCCGGCGTCCTCTCCCACGTCCGTCCCTGGAAAGTTGGTTATAAAGAAGGTGTTGTCGTCTTGAGAATACTCCTCTCTGGCGGCCCAGGACAGGCCAGTCAGGTAAGTCTGAAATCCTTCAACCGATACAAGTGTATTGTCGGCACTTAGGGATGAAAGAGGCTTTTCATAAAGGAAGTCATCATTACAGGAAATTAACAACGCGATTAAACTGAGCCCTATTAGCTGTTTTCCTTGGTTATATATTAATTGATTTTTCATTTGTATGGTGTTCAAGGTTAAACTTGGTCTAGAAGGATACATTTAGGCCGATCAAGATGCTTTTGGGCATAGGATAGAGCGCATCGCTGCCTTGTTCGCTGGTGTAGGCGCCGGCATTTTCCGGGTCTGTGCCTAACCAGTTGGTTATAGTTGCCAGGTTTTTTCCAGTCACGTAAACTTTAAGGCCATTCATTTTGAGCTTGTCCAAAGCCTTATGGTTAAAATCATACGCTATAGTCACATCCCTAAGCCTTGCGAAGTCTCTGCTTACGTACCAGCTAGTTCTTAATGGGTTGGAATAAACGAGCGAGGGTCTGGAGTTGGATTGGTTTTCGGGGGTCCACCATCCCGCATCTAGCTGGTTCAAGCTTCTTCCTGGGACTAACGGGTTGATCAGGTTAAACGGTGCTATCCAGCCTTGCATGGCATTGATGAAAAAGGACAAGGATAAATTACCATAATTGAAATTATTCCTGATGCCATATTGGTACTCGGGGATATTTCCTGAGCCAACGACAGTCCTATCATCAGCGTTGATGACTCCGTCCTGGGTTAGGTCCTTGACCCTCACAAATCCAGGTTCAGATCCAGCGGGGATATCCTCGTCCCCCTCTTGATAAATCCCATCGTATTGGTAGTCAAAATACGAATTGATAGGCTTTCCGATAAACCAGCTGTTGGCGATGTTGTCGTCTTCAAGACCATCATCATCTAGGTCTGTATGGAACAGGTGCAGGATCTTGTTCTTATTGTGGGAAAAGGTGAACACGGTACTCCAGCTAAAATTTTCTTTTCTAATATTATCTGTGGTCAGGCTAAGCTCAACGCCCCTGTTGTTGACTTCTCCCACATTGGTTAAAATGCTTGTATAGCCGTTCATAACTGGAATGTTTCTTCTTACCAGCAAATTTTCTGTATTGCTGTTATAAAGCTCCAGAGTCCCTGCTATCCTTCGTTGCAACAGTTCAAAATCCATCGCCAGATTGGTTGTATAAGTCGTTTCCCAGGTAAGGTCGTCATTTCCCAGCGTGGAAGTAACCACTCCAAGGCTGCTGCTGCCGTCGTTTCCATATACATACCTTTGAGTCGAGGAGAGAGTAAGTGATTGATAAGGCTCAATGGCCTGGTTGCCTACGGCTCCATAAGATGCCCGCAGTTTCAACATATCCAAGAAGCCTATTTCTGACATGAAGTTTTCATCAGAGATGATCCATGCCAAGGATCCGGATGGAAAAGTAGCGTACTTGTTGTTAACGGAGAAGACCGAGCTCCCGTCCCTACGGGCAGTCAATGTAAGCAGGTAACGGTTCTTGAACTGGTAATTTACTCTTGCCATGTACGAGACCATCTCGACTGCATAAGCGAAGGAATTAGTACGTTGGATTTCAGCCAGCCCTAAATTATTGTATCCCAAAACATCTACATTAAATTGCTCTCCCTGGGCGGTGGTAGACTCTGCCTCTACATGGTTCCTGCCAAAGAGCAGGGTAATGTCAAAATTATGGTCATCTCCTATGCGTCTATTGTAATTCAATATGTTTTCTAATACCCAGCTGTATTGTCTTTCGTTGAACTTGCTGGCCGAGGTGTTGTTGAAGGATACATTTTTATCCTGGTGCATAAAACTGTAATTATGGTTCCATTGGTAGCTAGGGGAGAAGTTCACCCTAAAAGAGAGTCCTTCCAAAAATGGGGCATCCAGTTTCAGAAAGAAGTTACTGAAGAGATTCTCCATCACTTCGCTATTGTCAGACAATAACGAATTACGCATTGGGTTGCCGGCCGCCTGCTCATCAGGCACTGGGAATTGTGTAGGCGATCCATCCTCATAATACATGGTGCCTAAGGGGCTCATCCGGTAAGCTTCTCTTACACTTGCGCTGATGCCTGAAAGATCCCGATGGGAAAACATCGTATTGGTTCCAATTTGTAGCCAAGGCTTGATGGTGTTGGTGATGTTGGCACGTAAAGTATATCGTTGTTGATTGTCATTGTAAATCAGGCCCCGATCGTCGCTTAAAGAAGCCGAAAGGAAGTAGTTGGTGGAATTGCTTTTGCCTGATACATTCACATCTATGGAGCTGGTCCTTCCCTGCTGGGAGATTTCCCGCCAAGGATCAGTGTATTTTCCGTTACGGTAATTTTCCGCTTCAAGGGCAGAAATATATTTATCCACGGACCGTGGATCTGCTTCCAGCCCGGATTGGGCCCTCCAGTCCAGCCTGCGTTGTAGATAGCGCTCAGGGCTCAACAATTTTAGCTCGGAAGCCCATTCTGATAAGCCTGTATAGGAATTCAAACTGATCAGAGGTTTCTCTGTTTTACCATCCATAGAAGTAATTAGGATTACGCCATTTGCTGCTCTGGATCCATAAATTGCCGTAGAACTGGCATCCTTCAGGATTTCCATAGATTGAACATCACGCGGATTTATATCATTGAGGTTGCCGCTGAAAATAATCCCGTCTAGTACAATGAGAGGGCTATTCGATCCACTCAACGAATTTTGCCCTCTGATCAACAGATTCCCGACCTGCCCAGGCCTGCCTGTATCTGTAAATTGCACGCCTGCAATTCCTACCAATGCTTCCGTTACAGCCGCATCGTCTCCACTTTGCGATAAATCTGCAGATGCAATGGATCCTGTTACATTTCGTTTTACTTGAGTCCCGTATCCAACTACTACAACCTCGTCCAGACCGCTGATGTTTTCATTGAGTATAACATCTAGCACGGTCCGATTGCCTACAGCCTCTTCTTTCGTTTCAAACCCGATCATGGAAAAAACCAGTACGGCATTGTCATCGGGAATTGAAATAGAATATTCGCCTTCTATATCCGTGATTGTTCCTGTTTTAGATCCTTTTATCAGAATGTTCACCCCCGGCAGGCCGCTGGGGTCGCCGTCAGTAGTGACCTTTCCCGTCACCACTCGATCTTCAGGGATGGAGGTCGCTGAAGAATAGGCGTGTAGTCCAAAGAATAAAAGCAGGGCCGGCAGTATATATTTGCCATAAACCAGAAGTTTAGTTTTCATATTGCTATAGATGATAAGTGGTGTTATTTCAGTTTATTTTAAATTACAGTTATCCTATATCCGCGTCTATCCATTGGGGTGGGGTTTTTAGATCCACTGAACCTTGGTACGCGCGACTATCAGGCATGCCGCATAATTCTTCAAGAACTAAAAAACTTGTTCTCCAGATGGGGTAGATCACAGCCTTAGTGGGGGTGCTGAGTAGGCTACGCTGCGGAGATCGCTGAAGGATTTGCATTGCTATTTCTATGGCATGTCTATTCGCTTGAAGAAAGTGCTTCTTACCACCTCGGACATTACCAAAGTTGCAATGTTTGACTTGGTCAAGAAAAACTAGGAGTTGCGCTATGAAGGGGCAACTGCTAATGGCTTGGATCCATAGTTGCTCCGTTTTCCTCCAGGGAGAGTCGCTGTATACGCGGTTATCTACCCCGGGTAATAAGATTGTTTCATCTCGAAAGAACATAACCTAGGTATTCGGGTTGATTGTGGTTAAGGCAAAGATGGGATTTAATAGCAGCCGTTTTCTATTCAATTTTGTCAAAAAACTATACGATATTATCATGCGCATCACAACCAGTCCTGGGAAATAGAGCCAGTTTAAAGTATCTTATCCGGAAAATAGCGCTGATGACGCGCTTAGCCTATGTGGGCTGTACCTTTGGTTTTGAATGTTCGGTCAAAATTCCCATCCTAGCTAAGTTTCACTGTTCTGAATACAGCGGTTATGATCAATATCAAATTCTATCCAGCAAGATTTTGTTTCATTTATTTTACTGCGTATTATTGGACAAAATTCTTATAATCTATGAACGCCGGCGTTGGAAAAACAAAACATCTACCATTTTTTTACATATTCTTATTCCTCGCCCTCGTCCATCTCTCCTCCTGTTCGTCCACTAGAAAGATCAGGAGCCAGAACGTCAACCAGGTTGTAGAGACCGCAAAATCATTCCGGGGAACGCCTTACCGCTACGGCGGCACCACTCGGGCAGGGATAGATTGCTCGGCTTTGGTATTTCTTTCGTTCAATAGTGTTGGAGTCGCCCTGCCCAGAACTTCGGCAGATCAGAGCAAAGTGGGAAAGAAAGTGTCGGTCCATAATCTTGAAAAAGGGGATGTGGTGTTTTTTGCCACCGGAAAGAGCCGCAGAAAAGTAACTCATGCAGGTATCGTAACCTCAGCAAGGCGTGGCAATATCCAATTTATCCATTCTTCCACTTCATTGGGAGTGACTGAGGACAATGTCTACTCCAATTATTGGTCAAAAAGGGTGGTCAGGGCAAGGAGAATTTTATGATTATTTTGTTAAAGTAATTTATTAGTAGCAATAGTAGCAAAGGAATCGGATTAATTTTTGAAACATCCTTTGGTTTTAAGCTTTATGTATTAATTTTGCACTCGATTAAGAAAAGTAAAATTCCCTTTCATATTAACACACAAAAATGGCGAATACTGGTAAGATAGTTCAGGTAATAGGTCCCGTAGTGGATATTTCCTTTGAAGGCGGTAAATTACCTAATATTCTTGATGCTCTTGAAGTTACCAAAGACAACGGTCAAAAAGTTATCCTGGAAGTACAGCAGCACCTTGGCGAAAGCCGGGTGAGGACTATTGCGATGGATTCTTCCGAAGGGATGGTAAGAGGGATGGAGGCAATCGATTTAGGTGCCCCGATTTCTGTACCGACAGGTGAAGGCATCAAGGGAAGGTTGTTTAACGTAGTAGGAGAAGCTATTGATGGTCTACCACAGCCGGCTAGCGGGAAGAGGCTTCCGATTCACCGTGCTGCGCCAAGATTTGAAGATCTTTCTACCTCAACCGAGGTTTTGTATACCGGGATTAAAGTCATTGACTTGATCGAGCCTTACGCAAAAGGAGGTAAAATCGGATTGTTCGGTGGGGCAGGTGTAGGTAAGACTGTTTTGATCCAGGAACTTATCAATAACATTGCTAAAGCTTATTCAGGTCTTTCTGTATTTGCAGGTGTAGGTGAAAGGACCCGTGAGGGTAATGACCTTCTTAGGGAAATGATTGAATCCGGTATTGTTACTTATGGTGAGGACTTTGTCCATTCCCTGGAAACAGAAGGCGGATGGGATCTTTCCAAGGTGGATCTGAAGGGCCTTGAAAATTCAAAAGCTACCTTCGTATTCGGTCAAATGAACGAGCCTCCTGGAGCCCGTGCAAGGGTAGCCCTTACAGGCCTTACATTGGCGGAATATTACCGCGATGGAGAAGGAGAAGGTGCCGGCAAGGATATTCTTTTCTTTATCGATAACATTTTCCGATTTACACAAGCAGGTTCGGAAGTATCCGCCCTTCTTGGAAGGATGCCATCTGCGGTGGGCTACCAGCCTACTTTGGCCACCGAAATGGGTGTGATGCAGGAGAGGATTACATCTACTAAAAACGGATCCATTACGTCCGTTCAGGCAGTTTACGTACCAGCGGATGATTTGACTGACCCTGCTCCGGCAACTACTTTTGCCCACTTGGATGCCACTACCGTTCTTTCCCGTAAAATTGCGGAATTGGGTATTTATCCTGCTGTGGATCCTTTGGATTCCACTTCAAGGATCCTTTCTCCCGATATCTTGGGCGAAGAGCATTACAACTGTGCCACCAATGTGAAGGAAATCCTTCAACGATACAAAGAGCTTCAGGATATCATCGCCATCTTGGGTATGGAGGAACTTTCAGAAGAGGACAAACTGGTTGTGGGTAGAGCGAGACGAATCCAGAGGTTCCTTTCCCAGCCATTCCACGTTGCGGAACAGTTCACCGGTCTTAAAGGCGTGCTAGTAGATATCAAGGATACTATCAGGGGCTTTAATATGATTATGGACGGCGAACTGGATCATCTTCCTGAGGCGGCATTCAACTTGGTGGGTAGCATTGAAGATGCCATTGCCAAGGGCGAGAAAATGTTGGCAGAGGTTAGGTAATCTTGTCTACAGACGCTTTACACTGCAATGACAATCCGAATTTTATCAAACACGCTAAGGTTTGAGGAAAGTCACGGATACCGATATTGAAAGAAGAAAAGTAGGAGAAATCCTCGTAATATAAATTGACTTATGTATTTAGAAATAATAACGCCTGACAAAAAAGTATTTCAAGGAGAAGTTTCTGAAGCCAGTTTTCCCGGTGCTGACGGCTCTTTTCAGGTGTTAAAAAACCACGCCCCAATTATCTCTGCTTTGGCGGAGGGTGTTGTTTCTTTTACTACGGCGGAGAGAAGAATTTCGCTTACCGTAAATGGGGGAGTGGTAGAAGTAAAAGATAATAAGATCATCGTTTTGGCGGAAAGCGCTACTGAATAGGCCAAACGGAAATATTTGATAAAAAGGGCGGATCTGAGAGGATCCGCCTTTTTTTTATTCCTATCCGCAAAAATTAATCTCTCTGTAAATGTTCTCCAAAGAGACTTCTAAAATGGCAAATTATTATAGAATCCGATCTGAAACTGGTTTCGGTGGCTATCGGTATAAATCTGCGACATCATCCCTATTTCTAGTCGGATCGCATCATTTATGCCGTAACCTAAGCCACCGTAAATCCTGTTTCGGTCGAA
>Ga0079224_100013250_pt1 | contig 11471 bp, 10 predicted proteins | sample Stecom2015_FD_80414 | JGI IMG/M metagenome (GOLD analysis project Ga0079224, IMG submission 80414) | Agricultural soil microbial communities from Utah to study Nitrogen management - Steer compost 2015 | ecosystem: Environmental > Terrestrial > Soil > Agricultural land | place: USA: Utah...
CTGCTTGGCCGTCGTCGCCGCGATCCGGCCGAAGTCCGCCGGGGTGTCGTCGTACTCCCCCACGGCATTGCCCTCGTCGTCGAGCTCGGTCGCGAGCACCGTCACCCGACCGCTCTTGCGGTCGAGCTCGACGCGCGCACGCTCCTGGGCGCCGGGCGACTTGTGATAGGCCGTGAGCAGCGCCTGCTCGATCGCCTCGACCAGCACATCGAAGGAGATCTCCTTCTCCCGCTCGAGCATCCGCAGGATGTTCATGTCGATGTCCACGTCAGCTCTCCTTGCGGTTGAACTCGATCTGCACGAGGGCCTTGGCGACCTCCGCGTATCCGATGCGCTCGGTCCGGCCGTCGACGTCGAGGTCGGCGCCGTCCTCGTCGGAGTCGACGATGCGTCCGGTCACGGTCGCGCCCTCGTGGCGGACCACCTTGACCAGGCGCCCCCGGTTGCGCCGCCAGTGGCGCGCCAGGGTGAGCGGGCGGTCGACCCCGGGCGAGGTGACCTCCAGGGTGTAGGGCTGCTCCCCCATCACGTCGCCCTCGTCGAGCACGCGGGAGACCTCGCGGGTCGCGGACGCCACGTCGTCGAGATCCACGCCGCCGTCCTTGTCGACGGCGATGCGCAGGATCCGGCGCTTGCCGGCGCTGCTGAGTTCCACGGCCTCGAGGTCGAGGCCGAGGTCGTGCAGCGGCGGGGCGAGGACCTCGTGGAGGCGGTCCCGGGTCGCTCCTGCCGGGCCGGGGGTGCGGGCGGTCACTACGGACACCGTCCTCTCGCTCTGCTGTGCACTTGTGGATGGGCCAGCCTAGCGGTCCGTCGGAGGGAGTACGGCACGGTAGCCTCCGGCCATGCCCTCACGGCCCCTCCCCGTGTGGTCCCTCCGCCCGACGCTGGTCGTGGGGTCCGCCCTCCTCGTCGTGCTGACCGGCTGCGGTGGCTCCCCCGCGACGTCGGAGGCGACCGCGCGCGACGCGCCCTCCTCGGCCTCCTCTAGGGGCCCGGCGCCCGCAACGTCGCCGTCCCCCTCCAGCAGCCCGGACGCGACCGCTGAGCCGGAGGAGCAGCGCGCAGGGCTACGGGCGCGCGTACCCGACGCCGGATCGGAGCCCTCGACTACCCGGCGGCTCCCGACCCCGCCGCCCCTCGCCCGCGAACGGTCGGTCGCGGGCCGGGACGCGTTCACCGAGCACGTGATCGATCTGTGGGCGCACGCGCTGGCGACCAACGACACCACGCCGCTGCTCGCGCTGGCGCCCGCGCGCCGGTGCGGGGGATGTGCCGACCTCACCCGGGAGCTGGAACGCCGGCGCGACGAGGGGTGGTTCGTGGCGCTGGACCACGTCGCGGTCCGGTCGATCGAGGGCCCCGAGCGGATCCGGCCCGGCCGCCCGCTGACGACCGTTGCAACGATCGACATCCCGGCGACCTTCGCCCTCAACGACGACCACTCCTATCGGACCTCCAACCCGTCCCACGAGGGTGCGGTCTTCGAGGTCGACCTGGTGTGGCGTCGGGGCGAGTTCCGGTTGCTCGGCTACGCCCTCAGTGAGTGAAGCCCGCGCGGGTGGGCCGGCGCCCGCGCGGCGTGTGAGAACCTGCCCCCCGTGATCGGTCCCGTCCTGTCGCCCCGCGGCGGCCCCGCGCTCGATGCCGCCGGCCGGCTGAGTCGACGCGCCCTCGGCCGTGGGGTGCTCGCCGGCACGGTCGTCGCCGGCCTCGCCACGGGCCTCGTCGCGTGCACCGAGGACTCCCCCGACCCCGGGGCGCCCGCCGAGGACCCCGATGCCGCGCTGGCCACGGAGGTCGTCGAGGCACTCGACGCATTGCTGCTGCTCCACAGCGCCACCGCGGCCGCTCATCCCCGCCTCGCCCGCCGTCTCGACGCCGTCCGCGCCGCCCACGAGGACCACCGGGCAGCGGTCGTCGAGGCCGCGGCGGCCGGGACCGGGGTCGACGTCCCCCCTGTTGCTCCGACGACCGGGGCGACCCCACCGGCCGTGTCGCCGCGGCCGCGCGCCGCGCTGAGCGCCGTCGTGATTGCGGAGGCCGACGCGGCCGAGGAGTTCTCCCGGCTCGCCTTCCGGGCGCTGAGCGGCCCGTTCGCCCGCCTGCTCGCGGCGATGGCGGCCTCCAGCCATCAGCATGCGCTGGCGCTCTCCCCCGCTGCGGCCGGTGCGCCGGACGGGGGGTCGGCATGACCGGGACCCTGACGCCGGTCGACGCGCTGCAGGACGCACTGGCCGCCGAGCATGCCGCGGTGCACCTCGTGGCGTTCCTCTCCGCCCGCGTCCCGGCCTCCTCCCACCCCGAGCTGGCCGCTCGGCTGCGCACGGCGTACGTCGCCCACCGCGGCCGCCGCGACCAGCTGGTCCGCATGCTCCGCGACCGCGGCGCCGAGCCGGTCGCGGCGTTCCCGACCTACGACGACCCGCTGGAGCTGACCACGCCGCCGGCGCTCGCGGCCCGCGCCCGCACGCTGGAGGAGGACTGCTGCGCCGTCTACGCCACCGCGGTGGGCGCCACCTGGGGCGCCGCGCGGCAGTGGGCGCTGCAGGCACTGCTCGAGAGCGCGGGGGCGGCGATCGCCCTGGGAGCCCCGCCGCGCACCTGGCCCGGCCTGCCCGAGCGGTTGGCCTGACCCCTAGCGACGCCGGACCTTCACCGGTCGGCTCCGCGCGACGTTCTTGCCGCGCAGACCGGGCTTGCGCACCGCCACCCGCACGGAGATCCGCCGGCCCCGGTCGGCACGGCGTACGACGTAGCGGCGCTTGGCGCCCCGCTTGCCGCGCACCGGCTTGGCGTTGCGGAACCACCGGAAGGCGAACTTCTTGGGCTTGCCCTTCCACCGCCCCTTGGTGGCCCGCAGGGGCCGCCCGACCCGCGGCTTGCCCTTGATCACCGGACGACGGACGTTGCGCAGCACCTTCTTGGCGTGCTGGCGCTTCTTCGTCGCCCGGGGTTCGGGGCGGGTGTCGAGGGGGGCGGCCGACCAGTGCGGCTGGGACGCGTTGGTCAGGATCCTGCGCTGGTGCTGGGCGTCCATGCCCGCACAGGCCGTCCCGGTCTCGAAGTTCCAGCCGGTCCACACCTCGCTGCCCGACTGCCACAGCAACGTCGTCGAGTCCGGGGAGAACTGGGGATGCTCGAGCGGGACGGTGTCGTGCAATGCACACAGGCTCGTCGGCGGAGTGGGGGCCACCGCACCGGGGGCGCCGTTGATCCGGGCCAGGACGATGCCTCCGGAGAGGTAGCTGGCCCAGGCGACCAGGCGGCCGTCCCGGGATACCCGTAGGGCGAGGGCGGAGTCGCCGTAGCTCCCCGTCACGTCCCTTTGGTTGAACCAGTCCCGATCGGTTTGGGTGGTCAGATCGTAGAACCGCGGGTTCCCGTCAAGCAGCACGCCGGTGGTCTCCGTGGTCCAGGTGAAGGTGTCGCCGAGGACCACGCCGTACTTGCCGAGGTCGGAGAGCCCGGTGACGTCGGTGAACCCGGTGCGCACGTCCATGCTGGAGCCGAGGGACGGGAGCCGCACCTGGTGATAGGCGATCCGGGTGCCGCCCGGAGAGATCTCCGCGTCTACCGCCCCCGTCACCGAGAACGATCCCGCGCCGTTGTTGATGTAGAGGTGGCCGCGCGGCACGGGGATGCGCCGCAGCACCGTCCCGTTCTGCTTGAGCAGGACGATGGCCTCGTCCCGGACGGTCGCGATGATCCCGGTATCGGACATCGACGGGAAGCGGTACGGCTTCGCCGCGGTGCCGTCGCGGGTCACCGCCGTCGCGCCGGTGCCGTCGGCGCGGGCGATCCAGATGTTGTGATTGCGGATGAACGCGATGCTGCCCACGGTCGAGGGGCCACCGGTCGCCGCGACCGAGACCGTGCCGTCCGGTCGCGGGCCCCCGGCCGCTGCGCCCGGCAGCAGCGCCACTCCGGTGGCCAACGCGGCGACGACCGCGCAGACAACACGGCCCAGCACCGGAAGTCGGCTGCCGGGGCCCCGGGCGCGACGGCGCTGGGAGGGGACGGGCGGGCCCGACAGGGGGATCCGAGAGTTCGCCATGCCCCGATGATCGTCACCGGCGAGCCGCGTCGCGCCCTCCCCGAGGAGGGGTCTCCCGTCCTCGAGGAGGAGCCGGGTATCGGAGGGGCGTGAGACGACGACAGGGCCGCGCGCGTGGCGATCGGCCCTGTCGTGGTGCTCGTGTGCGGCCCAGCTGCCCCGAGATGGCGGCTGGCCCGGCACTGGCTGGCGGCGATCCCGAGACTCGCCGCTGCCGGCAACAGCGACTCTGCCCCGAACCCGGGGGGTCCGTAACCCCTGGACCCCTTCAGGTCTACGCACTGCATGATCATGCAATTTCGCCGCATGGCGGCGAGCCGTCGATTGCAGGATCCTGCAACCGCACGATCGGCGGCGGTCAGGCGCGGACGAGCGCCTCCACGCGGCCGGCGAGATCGCCGAGGGCGACCTCCTGCCGCTCGCCCGTGACCCGGTCCTTGATCTCGGCCACCCCGTCGGCGACGCCCTTGCCCAGCACGACGATCGTGGGCACCCCGATCAGCTCGGCGTCCTTGAACTTCACGCCGGGGCTGACCTTGCCGGTGCGATCGTCGAAGAGCACGTCGAGGCCGCGTGCGGAGAGCTCCTCCGCGGCACGCTCCGCCGCCGCGAGGACGTCGGGGTCCTTGCCGGCGGCCACGACGTGCACGTCGGCCGGTGCAACCTGGCGGGGCCAGTGCAGGCCGGCGTCGTCGTGGTTGTACTCGGCGATGACCGCCACCGCCCGGGAGACCCCGATGCCGTAGGACCCCATCGTCACCGTGACGAGCTTGCCGTGCTCGTCGAGCACCTGCAGGCCGAGCGCCTCGGCGTACTTGCGGCCGAGCTGGAAGACGTGGCCCATCTCGACGCCGCGGGCCAGCTCCATCGGGCCCGAGCCGTCGGGGGCCGGGTCGCCGGCCCGTACCTCGGCGGCCTCGATGGTGCCGTCGGGGGTGAAGTCCCGCCCGCAGACGAGGTCGATGACGTGCTGGCCCTCGACGTTGGCGCCCGTCACCCAACGGGTGCCGGTCACGACGCGGGGGTCGACCAGGTAGCGGATGCCGCTCTCGGACTCCTCCCCCAGCACCGTGCGGCCGCCGTACGCCGGACCGATGTAGCCCTTGACCAGGGCGGGGTGGTTCCTCATCTCCTCGTCGGTCATCGGCTCGACCTCGGCCGGCTCGACCTGCGCCTGCAGCCGCTTGGCGTCGACCTCCCGGTCACCGGGGATCCCGATCGCCAGCGGCTCCTTGGTCCCGTCGGGGTGGTGGAGCACGACGAGCACGTTCTTCAGCGTGTCGGCGGCCTCCCAGGGCCGGTCGTCGCGGGGGAAGGCCGCGTTGAGGTGGTCGACCAGCGTCGCGATCGTCGGGGTGTCGGGGGTGTCCTCCGCGTGCGCGGTGGGGACGTCGTCGTAGGGCACGGGGTCGGGCACCGGGGTGGTGACCGCCTCGACGTTGGCGGCGTACCCGCCCGGGCTGCGGACGAAGGTGTCCTCGCCGACGTCGAGCCGGGCGAGGAACTCCTCGCTGCGCGAGCCGCCCATCGCCCCCGAGGTCGCGGCGACGATCGCGTAGTCGAAGCCGAGCCGGTCGAAGATCCGGATGTAGGCGGCCCGGTGGGCCTCGTAGGAGCGCTGCAGCCCCTCGTCGGTGAGGTCGAAGGAGTAGGAGTCCTTCATCACGAACTCACGCCCGCGCATCAGACCCGCGCGGGGGCGCGCCTCGTCGCGGTACTTGGTCTGGATCTGGTAGAGCCAGACCGGCAGGTCCTTGTAGGAGGAGTAGAGGTCCTTCACCACCAGGGTGAACAGCTCCTCGTGGGTGGGCCCGAGGAGGTAGTCGGCACCCTTGCGGTCCTGGAGCCGGAAGAGGGTGTCGCCGTACTCCGTCCACCGGCCGGTGGCCTCGTACGGCTCGCGCGGCAGCAGCGCGGGGAACTGCAGCTCCTGGGCGCCGATGGCGTCCATCTCCTCGCGCACGATCGCCTCGACCTTGCGGTAGACCCGCAGGCCGAGCGGCAGCCAGCTGTAGATGCCGGGCGCCGAACGGCGGATGTAGCCGGCGCGGACGAGCAGCCGGTGGCTGGGGACCTCCGCGTCGGCCGGGTCGTCGCGCAGCGTCCGGACGAACAGGCTCGACATCCTCAGGATCATGGCCGCAAGGCTACGGCCCGTCCGTCCGGTGCTGCTATCGGGTTGTCACCAGCCCGGGGGACGCCAATACATCACGGCCATGCTGGTGTCCTGGCTGCGCCGGACGACGTAGCGGCGGCCCTTGCGGGTGTTGCTCTTCGGGCGGGGGGCATTGCCATCGATGGTGACGACGTCACCGTTCTTCTTCACCTTCACGATCAGTCCGCCGTGACCGGGGCGCTTGCCACCCTGGCGGTTGATGAACATGAACGCGCCGCGCTGGGGACGCTTCAGGATCGTGCCGGTCTTGCGGATGATGGCGACCTGCTTACGGTGGTGGTCGGCCTTGGGGTAGGCGTTGCCGTTGCCGGAGGCGCGGCTCACCCAGGCGTTGAAGAAGCCACACCAGGCGTTGTTGTTGCCGATCCACTTGTTCCACTTGCTGCCGCGCACCTTCGGCTCGCGGTAGCCGACGTAGGCCCGCGCCAGCGCGATGTGGGCCGCTCGCGCGGGCTTGCCGACGGCGGCCACCACCTTCTTGACCGCGTTGGGGTCGTGGACGATGGCGCCGCGCTTGAACCGCTGCGAGCACACGCCGGTGGGCTTGTGGCACTTCTGCTTGCTGATCGCCGGGCCCAGCCGACCGTTGGCGCCGCCGAGCTTGCGGTAACGCTTGCCGATGGGGCCCTTGACGGCGTACGCCGCGGTGGCGAACTGGCTACCGGTCTCGGCTCCGGTGCGCACCGCGGTGATCGGTGCGACCGCCGCGCCCGCGCCGAGCGGGAGCGCCAGGGTGAGTGTCAGCGCCACGCCGATGGCGGCAGCGAGGAACCGGCCGACCCGGCGGATCGGGCCGGGGCGGGACTGGGGAGCGGACGGGGACAGGTTCGTCATGTGATCACGGAATCCAGTAGGAGTGGACAGAGGCGGTGGAACGCACGGTCTCGACGATCCCCCGGGCGCTGCGCGGGCCGGTGTTGCCCTCGAGCGTGGTGATCGTGCCGTTGCCGTGCACGGCGGTCACGAAGCCGACGTGACTGGGGCGGCCGCGGCCGACGTAGTCGAAGAAGACGATGGCGCCGACGCGGGGGCGCTTGAGTCGCGTCCCCCGACGCTCGACCTTGCGGACCTGGATGTTGAAGTGCTTGGCCTTGGGGAACCAGTCGCCGTTGCCGCTGGCCCGGCTCACCCACGACTGGAAGAACCCGCACCATGCGCGATCGCTGCCCATCCAGGCGTTGAACTTGCTCTTGCGGTAGGCCGGCTCGACGTACCCGATCTGGGAGCGGCCGACCGCGATGTAGGCGGCCCGGGCCGGCGGATGGCCGGAGACGACCACGCGCGAGCGCGGAGCGCGCGGGTTGACGTAGATCGCCCCCCGCTGGAACCGCTGGAGGCAGCCCTTGCCGAGCAGTTGGCAGTGGACATCGGCGACCGGTGCGCCGAGGGCGCCGCCGATGCCGCCGTTCTTGCGGTAGAGCTTCCAGATCGCGCCGCGTACGACCGCGCTGTTGGCGCCGACCTGGGCGACCACGCCGCGGGCGTGCTGCCCGAACCGCACCTGCTTGCCGAACCGGCGAGCCGTCCGGACCCCGGAGGTCGCGCGGCCCAGGCGGGGCCAACTCGCCCGGCGCTCCTCGACCCGGCGCGGCGCGGTGCGGGCCTGCACGGTGACGATCCGGGAGCGCGCCAGCGCGGAGCCGTTCGGCCGCTCGTACCGCACGCGGTATTGGGTGGTGCCCTTGCGGCGGTGGAGGAACGAGTAGCGCCCGGCAGGGCCGGTGCGGGCGACCTGCACCCGGGAGAACTTCGAGCCGGATGTCCGCGCCAGGAGCGCGACCCGCACCCTGCCCGGCGCACTGCCGTCGACCAGTACGCGGCCGGTGAGCGCGACCTCCTCGCTCGCGCGGACGTCGGCCTGGTTGGCGCGCAGTGAGACCTTGGCCGATGCCGCGGTCGCGGCGGGGGCGGGTGCGAGGGCGAGGGCCGGGGCCACCAGGGTCAGGGCAGCCGTCACCGCGACCGCATGTCGGGCGCGTCGTCGGCCGCGTCGTCGGGGGGCCCGCGGGCGGCGGGTCGGGGGGCGGATCATCACAACTCCTCGCTCGAACTCCGAGAATGGTCAGGAGGGGTCCCACCCAGCATGACCGACGGCCTCGAGGGGGCCGGCAGGCGGGGTGCCCCGGGGGGCGGTCAGGGGGCGGCGTAGAACAGGACGGCTCCGCGGGAGCGGACGATCGGGAAGACACCGCGCGGATGGCCGGTGCCGCCGTTGGCCGCGACGTTGCCCTCGATCAGCTCGATCCGACCGTCCCGACGGACACCGGTGACCAACCCCACATGGGTGGGTCGCCCGGTGCCGAAGTAGTCGATGAAGGCGAACGACCCGACCTTCGGCTTCTGGTGGGTGCGCCCGCGGGAGCGGATGATCCGCACCTGCTCGGAGAACACTCCGGATCTGGGGAACGCCTCGCCGTTGCCGCTGGCGTGGCTGGCCCAGGAGAGGAACGAGCCGCACCAAGCGTTGCGGTTGCCCTGCCAGTGGGAGAACTTGCCGCCGCGGTAGCTCGGCTCCCGATAACCGGCCCACGCGCGCGCGGCCGCGATCAGCGCGGCCTTGCGGCGCGGGCCCAGGACGGTGGTGACGCGGTGCGGGGCGTTGGGGTGGATGTAGATCGCGCCCCGCTGGAACAACTGCAGGCAGGCCCGGTCGAGCCCCTGGCAGTCGACGTCGGCCACGGGCGCACCGAGCCGGCCGCCGACCCCGCCGCGACGGCGGTACTCCTTGAGCACCGCCCGCTCGACCAGGGAGGCGTTGCGACCCCAGCGCACCACCAGACCGCGTTGGAAGGGACGGGCGGCCACCCGCGCGCCGTACCGCTTCTGGACCCGGACCGCCCCGGTGGCTGCACCGATGCGCGGGCGCAGCAGGCGGGCACGCTGGGCGATCGTCCGCCCGGCCTGCCGCTCGGTGACCCGCCGGATCGGCGACCGCGACGCCCGGCGCTGGGAGTCACGGACCACGACGGCGCGGTAGTCGCGCGCACCGTAGGGGCGGTGTTGGACGAAGAAGCGCCCCTTCGGCCCGGTGCGGACCGTCAGCACGGTACGGAACCTCTCGCCCGGCCGTCGCGCCTTGATCCGGACCCGGGCCCGCCCCGGCGCCCCTCCCCCGGCGATCCGCACCCGTCCGCGCAGGACGACCGCCTCGGTGCTCCGGGCCGTGTCCTGGCTGACGTTCAGCCCGACCGCGGTGGCGCGCGGGGCCGCGGTCGCGGCGGGTGCGGTGAGCAGTCCGCCCAGGGTCACCAACGCGGTGGCTGCCGCGAGGCGGGACGCGGTGCGGCGGATCGGCCGGAGGACGGGTCTGCAGGTGGGTCCAGAGGGGGTGGAACCAGAGGGGGTGTGGCGCATCGACGCTCCAGGTTGACTGCCGGTGACCGGACGACACGCCCGGCTCCAGGGGCTGTACCCGTCGCTGTCGACGTTCACTCCCGTCACATCCGTTGCAGGTCCATGCCCACCGGGTGCAACCTGGGAGGGCCCTGTCGCGTCCTTGGACCGGGAGCCCCTTCCCACCTGACCTCGCTCCCCCGACACCCGGAGGAACCCCATGCGCCACCTCGCACCGTCCTCGGTCGCCCGCCCCGTCCGCCGCACCCCGGCGTTCGCGGCGGGTCTGGCTGCGCTGGCCCTCGCGGCCACGAGCCTCGGCGGCCCGGCGACCGCCGCGCCGCCCTCGCAGGAACTGAAGCCGGCGAAGCTACCTGCCGGAGCGCAGACCACGGTCCCGTACTTCGACGGCTCCACCCTGGTCGCGGGCGAGACCACCATCGAGACCAAGCTCCGCGGCCACGCCGAGGTCCTCGGCACCAACGCCGAGGGGGAGCACCTCGTCAGCGCGCAGCGCCCCCGCGGCGTGACCGTGGCCTGGGTGAGCCCGGAGAGCAACCGCGTGGTGCTCCGCACCAAGCGGCCGTTCACCGTCGTCGCCTCGACCGACCTCTCCCGCGTCGTGCTCTCGACGCACCGGCAGGCTGCGACCGTCATCCGTGTCCACACCACCACCGACGGCAACCGCGTGGCGGCCCGGAAGTTCCGCGGCTTCGTCCAGGTGCCGGCCGCCGCGCCCAAACGGGTCCTGGTCAGCCGGGGCGAGGGCGGACCCCAGGGCACCTGGTGGTGGCGCATCGGCCCGGACCGCACCCGCAAGATCAGCCCGCACCGGGCATTCGAGGTCGCGCTCCCGTACGACCGGATGGCACTGCTCGAGGGCGACCCCTACCAGGGCTACTGCCAGCGGGTGGTGCGGGTCAGCGCCCCCCGCAAGACCATCTGGCGCAGCTGTGAGGAGCGGGTCGAGGCGTTCAGCCCGAGCGGGCGGATGGCCACCGTCGACCTGCTCAGCGATGGCCTCGGTCCCACGCAGGTGATCGTCCGACGTCCCGGAGGTCGCGCGGTCAAGCGCTACCACACGCCGGGATGGTTCGCCGACATCGCGTGGGAGGGCAAGCGCGCGCTGATCGTCCACGCGGTGGGTACGAAGCGGGCGGCCTACGTGCGGTGCCTGCCGAAGCGGTGCGAGCGCGCCTCGGAGTTGAAGCCGCGCCCGAACCTCTAGGAGGTTCGAACGTCAGAACATGATGGTCGAGAACACTCCCGCCGGACCGAAACCCACCCGGGCGTAGGTCCGGCGTGCGGGGGTGTTGTGGCCGTTGACGTAGAGCGAGACCGCGGGCGCGATCCGGGCGCGGGCCTGCTGGACCACCGCAGCCATCCCGGCGGCCGCGAGCCCCTCGCCCCGACGGTCGGGTGCGACCCAGACGCCCTGCACCTGACAGGCCGACGGTGAGGCTGCGGCGACCTCGGCCTTGAACACCACGCGGCCGTCCTCGATCCGGGCGAACGACCACCCGCGCGAGATCAACTGGCTGACCCGGGTGCGGTAGAGGTCGGCGCCGCCGTTGGCCTCCGGCGAGACGCCGACCTCCTCGGTGTACATCGCCACGCAGGCCGGGTAGAGCACGTCGATGTCGGTGCTCGCCGTCATCCGGACCAGCGGGTCGGGGTCGATCTCCGGCTCCCCCTCGATCACCAGGTGCCGTTGGTCCCAGCGGGTGTCGCGCGGCTGCCCCCAGGCGTCGCCGACGACGTCCCAGAACGCCCGGACCGCGTCCTGCGGACCGACGATCGTCGAGGCGGTACGGCGGCGCGCCAGCGCGCGCTCCGCGAACGCGACGGCGTCCTCGGGGCTGGCCTGGACCGGGACCAGGTTCGCTGCGACGTGACACGCCGACA
>Ga0079224_100013251_pt1 | contig 11471 bp, 6 predicted proteins | sample Stecom2015_FD_80414 | JGI IMG/M metagenome (GOLD analysis project Ga0079224, IMG submission 80414) | Agricultural soil microbial communities from Utah to study Nitrogen management - Steer compost 2015 | ecosystem: Environmental > Terrestrial > Soil > Agricultural land | place: USA: Utah...
CACCATCTACGCCCAAGCGCACCCAACAACTCCCAGGTCAACCTGTCTGTGCCGAACGCTGACAATGCAAGCACTGGCGAGCCCGAAGGGTCGGCGTTCAGATCATTCGCGAGCTGTACGGCGTCATGACCGCACACGGCGCAGCTGGCGGGTTTGTGGTGACATCGGGCCGCTATACCGAGGATGCGAAAGCATTCGCGAAAGGACGAAACATCGAGCTCATCGACGGCGCAGCTCTCAGCGAATGGCTGGCGAAATACCACGCCGAGCGGCATTTGGCGGCAAAATCTCAGGAGGAAATTGAACGTGCACACCCCCAAGGTGAGCCACCCTGCCCACTTTGTCAGTCATCGATGACGCTTCGGACGGCTAAACGCGGAAGCAACGCGGGTAACAAGTTCTGGGGATGTACGCAGTTTCCTTCCTGTCGGGGTGTGCGCCCTTTTGCTAGTTGAGCGCCGCTGGGAGCATCATGGGCGATCAAACTGGTCACGCCCCGTCAGCAATACCAATGCATTCCCCTTTCAATCCACAAGTGCTTTCAGTAAAGCATCTCGGGCATCTTGATAGAACTCAATATCTAACCGCGTTGCCATCTCGTCGGATAGATCGAACAGCTGCCGCCGACAAGATACGGGAAGAAGTAATGATTTCGCCCCTTTTTCAATGGCAAGCTCAGCGAGCGTTACCGCGTTGTGTACGGGTTCAATCGTTCCCCCAAGGGTTACTTCCCCAACAATAACTAGCCCTCCCCGAACTGATTTCTTGAGAAGGGCACTCGATAAAGCGATTAGGGAGCCAACCCCTGTCTTTGCCCCTGTTTTTGCAGAATCAAAGCCTCTGAGCTGTATCGAAAACTCATGCGAACGAGGCTCTCGATCGCCAACTAGCTGCTGTGCTCGCGCATAAAGGTTGTGCTCAGCGCAACGCAATGACTCTTTGAACGGAGCTGGTGCAGGGTTATTCAACACGCGGACGCCACTCCCCGGCCCCTCAGAAACTTCGAGCCGAAACAGTCCCGGATGTTCTTCTTGCCCGCCAGGACTAAGCACCCAAACCTGCCCGCACTCAAGAGGTTCATCGCCAATGCCAGCCTGGCTTTGGAGCTCTGGTGTGGACACGAATTTTTCCACACCTTCTGTCCCCATGGTGTAGCTGAAATGCGTATTGCGAAACTCCGCAGCACCAATTCGCTTCTGCTGTTCTTTAACGCGTCGGCGGACCTCAAGTGCCAATCGAACAGCCCACTCCAAGTCTTCCGCACTCACCTCTACGTCTTGACTGGGGTAAAGCAATTTTAACAGCCCACTGACCGTTTTATTTACCCCGTTTATATCTCGACCAGAAAGAGCGCCGCCCCAAAAAACATTTCCTTGTAAGACAGTAACGCGGCTTTGATTACGCAACCGCGTAAAACACTCGGATAAAAAATCACTCACCAAACCAAAGTGCTCGGTGAATAGACTCGGGTTGAGCTTGGGGACATCCCAACCTGGCAAAAAGCAATGGATACGATCCATAAAAGCCGTGTCGTCGCGCATCTCTGCTGGCAACGGCCCGAAAAGATGACCAACTCTTTGCTGATGCTCGACATCGACATCGAAATTGCCCACCAGAACAATTGAACCATCAGCGCGAATACTCTCTTTCCCTCGCGAAAACTCGCCGCTCTCCATGTAGCCCTTCATGATATTGACGCCATCCTTCTGATCAAAGGAAACGCCCGACACTTCATCGAAGCAAACGACGTCGTACTGGCATACCAAGCCTCGCTGTCCATTGGAGTTGTTAACGAACATGCGCGCGACGGTCGCTTTTCCGCCTGAAATCAGATGTGCATAAGGCGAAACTTGTTGAAACAAGTGTGACTTACCTGTTCCGCGTGGTCCAAGCTCGACTAAGTTGTAGTTCCGTTCAACGAAAGGTACCATCCTTAACAACAGAGCATCCTTAGCTCTTTCGGACAATGTTTCTGGTTCAAAGCCTACGCTGCGCAGCAATAGGCTTCGCCATTCGGCTGTTGAAAAGCTTTCACGCCCTTTAGCGAAAACATCCAAAACTTCTCGTTTAGATAGCTGAATTGCACGAAGAGATTCAACACCGAATGGACGACCACCTTTTTCCTGCGCAATTGAGGCGTCATAGCTGAGTGTAATTTCTGCATAAAACCCACCAGTCAGCATCCTCTCGTTCTCGTTGACCATCTCAGGGGTCAATCGAACATCCGTGAGGCGCAAACTCGGCAAGGTTGCGATATATGAATCAGTTTTCGCATCAAGGCGGGCGGTAATGATGTCGATGATTTTCACAGAACCGGATTCGCGCGCCCGAGCCTTGAACAGCTCCTCTTCGCCAGCCTTGACCGTTCGAGAGGCCAACTGACGCTGCACGATGTCCAGGCCCTCTTGAATCTCGGCTTCGTCAGTTGTTGCGCAATAGCGCCCCAACAGGAACTCTACAACATAGGTCGGCACCGGAAACTGCCGGCTAAATGTGCGAACCAGATCTTTGCGAACTACATACCCTTCGAAAGCCGTGGTGGCTTTTCTGTCCAATTCATCAAGCTGCATCATTACCTACCTTTTCGTCCCGTATTCCGACGGTGACGTCCTTAAAGCTCATCGTGTTAAACCGCATGGGCACCACAGACAGCCGCTCATTCACCTATGTGCAATCAGCCGCCTACAGTCGTCACCTGCTTCTGTAAAACTTCACCATCTGGCCCCAAAACCACCACAACAGCCGCCACTCCCACATGGTCATCATCTGCCACTGCTAGGTTGGCTTTACCCGATTCGACGGATTTTGTACTGGCAACCAAAGTTGACGTAGCCAGAGCAGCCTTGGTTCGAAGATCAACGACCAAACCTGATGCGTCGCTTTCTATTTCGACCACGCAACGCAAACCTCTCCAAACCACAGATTTAATCGCAACAGTAATCGTTGGTTGTAGGAGTGCGGAGACTTGGAGCTCCACAATTGGAACCAGGCACTCCTGCAAGCTCAGCCCACCGTGCGCATATTCAGCTCCGGCAATGAACGACGCCACCCCCGGGGCAAAGGCAATTTGCACGTCCTTGCACCAGTCCCAGCCGAAGGTCAAAGGGGTGCCATGTGCCGTGTCCTTGAGAACAGCACAGCGCCCCCAACGGGTCTCGGCTTGATGTTTAGCTAATTCGCTTTTGGGTAATCCACCAGGGATAAGGAGCCATCCGTGATCAGTCACGATGCGCACCTTGCTCCATCCCGCCTGACAAAGCTCGCCAACGCGTTCAACAACCTGTGAGAGCTGAACATCCAAGTCACGCGCTAGACGGATGCCATGTTCATGGCCGTAATGATCAAGGTCACCGGCTTCGGTCCATGCCCTTCCCTTTGGATCGCCGGTCTCATGTTTATCTAGTGGCTGTATCCCTTGCTCGGTTAGCAACTTACGGAAATTGTGACCCGAGAGAGACTTGCCATCAGCCGCTACACGCGGCTCAAACTCCACATCGCTCTGCGTTCCGGATACCCACTGAGCGACAGGAGAACACCAGGCTTTGCCGGATGCGGTGACCGACGGCATGCTGGTCCAACATGCCGAGGTATGTACCGCGCCAAAATCTGCCAATCGCGCACTGAGTTTTGACGCTACGTCATAGCGCAAACCATCCACAAACACAGTGCAGACACCAGGGTCTGCTGAAGAAAATTTTTCGCTGCTGGTTAATACGGGAAGTCCACCCACAGCTTTTGCAGCAGCCTGTAATCGGTTCGCAGCCTCTTCCAACCATGGAAGGTAAAGCGCACGCAGGGCTGCTGAGATCGCTTCTACGTCAACCTTGACCTGCACACTTGCAAGCGCATGCAAAGCAGCTTCATCCACCTGCCAGCCAAACTTTTGATAGCTGACCGCCAGCTCTGCGGGTGTTGATCCGATGGGCGCTGCGGCACTCAACTCTGCCACACGAGCCAAGTGCCCGAGCGCTGAAGCAAGCGGAGAACACCCCATGCGACTCCATAACCAATTTCGACGAATACCGTGCTCTTTCTCTGCAGCCAGCACAGCCGCCCTTGCTTGGTTTGTATCCATGGCCGCACAAGCAAACAATGCATAACGCAGTGCCGATTCGCTTTGCTCATTAACCTGTGGATAGCCTGACAACTGATCTAGGTCAGGGAACAGTCCCATCTGCGGCGGCTGAACCTTGGCTAGGTACTCAAATACCTGAGGGAAGCTGGTGAATGAATCCTTGTGGAGCTCAGCCACCGCAGCCCATTTGCCAGCACCTTTCGCCAACAACTCTGCAGCTACAAGTACACCATCGGCGATTGGATCAAAACCGAAGTCCGATTTGCACCGCTTAGTAAATACATCCCAGCGCACACCAGACCATTGCGCCTGAGTACCCGATGCATCGTTCATCCACGCCAACAGGTCACGAGTGGGATTAGGCGCAAGCAAACTGTGCAGCCACTCGACGTTGATCTGTCGCCCTTTAAGTTCATCGAGCGTGCGATCCAACAAAACGCCTGCTTCCAGCGCCTGGCTTAACGCCTCCTGCGTCGCTTTGTCTTGGGCAACATCCAGGCCGAGACCGCCATTTTTGGATGAGAGAAATGCGCTAAGCGTCCAATCCTTCGCGTTCGCCTGACTCCAGAACATTCCTCTGTATTGCAATTCCGCAAGTGGTTGAAGATCGCGCGAGCAACTTTCAATAGCCCGCAACTCTGCCCTGCTCACACCTGGCAAATAAATGACCGGCAAGCCAGTTAGTTTTACCTCAGGTGATGCTCCAGAAATCGCGCATTTGAGCCAAATGGCGGGACCAGTCCACTCGTCGGGCTTGTAGTGCCCAAGCACACATAAACCTGGCAGATATTGGCGCAATGTTGGAATCGCCGGAAGCCATGCAGCATCTTTATCTGGCCATAAAATTGCTGCTGCCGGAGCGGATGTGTGTGAGTTGCCCTTGGCTGACGAACAAATGGAGGCCGCAAGCGCTTCGACAAGCTTTTGAGAAGAATTCATGACTGTCACCGCAACAGCCACGAATCGGCCAAGACTTCGATAAGGTGCTGTTGTCGCTGCTTCACCACGGCTGGTGTCCAACTAGGTGTGTTCAAAACCTGCGTGGTGAGTACATATGAAGAAATCCCCTGCTTACCCCCAAAGTAAGCTTTTTTCTTGCGCTCAAAATCGAAATTTTGCGCTTGGGAATTTCTGCGTTGCGTCAGCGGTACGAGGTTGGCCAATTTATGCAGCCAATTGAGCTGATCCAAAACGTCAGGCCACTGGCTACTCCATTCCGACCCTTTAGCTATGCTCTGCGGCAGCACATGTTCGATAGTTAACACTTTGGGGTCATAAGTGGCCGCGCCGTCAGCTAGAAATGAATCCAATCGGAGAATTAGGTAATTGCGGCGCCTTGCAGTCATTAGATAAATATCTCCCTGCAGGTGCTGTAAAAAAACCTTTTTCTCGTGCTCGGTCAGCTCAACCCCCTCGACTGGATCTGCGATCGAATGCGGCTGCTCTAGTGCACGAAGAACGCGAGCATAACGCTCAATCCGACTATTAACGTCGTAGGCGCAGATGTGCATGTAAGCGGCTAATCTCTCTAACCGCTTCACAAACCAGTACACATAAGCTGCGTCGGATTCTTTTTCTGCGAGAAACTTCATCGCACTGGGCAACCAGTCGGAGTTGTCGATGCGATTTAGCCAACAAAACAAGGCATTCACTTCGGCAGCGTTCGACGTGGAAACGTACTGCGCGTGCTTTGCAACTAGGAATGCCTCGGTGTAGGGCTCAATGACCTTCGTGACCAGGTCTTCAGCCGAGGGCACCTTCTCAATCACGCGCTCGCGAAACTCTTCGAGCAAGGCCCGCCTAGCTTTGTCTTTCGCGTAAATCATACGGATGTGACCGAATACCTCGGCGAAGCCGTCACGGCCAGTCTCGACTTCCAGCTCTTCCCAGGTATCGTTGTACTCGTCGCGAAGCGCTGGCTTCACCTTGCCAATGACGTCTGACTTGATGATATCTGTGGGCAGCAAGTCTAGGCCGCGGCTGTTTAACACCGAGAAAACCCGAAACGCCGACTGTTGGCTTGGCGTGGATACAGTCACCAGGAAGCAGCGCTGAACCAGAAAGCCCCCGAATTGCGTGGCGGCTTGCGCATCGGCGCCGAACGCCGCCTCTAGGCGCTGAAGGAAGAGCCGAGCATTGGCGCGAATGTTTCGCTGCGACTCGTTTTCCAGTTGTGCCGGATCCAGCGCTATCAGTTCGTCCAGCGCCACGTCTTGAACATAGCGCTTAAAAAACTCCCGGTCCCGTTCACGCAGCGTCAACCTTGGCTTCTGGGCCAGGCCCTCCAAAACATTGCCGGGCTCACACAGGTAGCGATGGAAGGCGTCGCGAATCTGACCGCTGGCACGGCGTGTCAGGGCGGCGAGCAGGATGGTTAGCGTCGTAAGCCGCTGTTGCCCGTCGATGACCTCTGCGTGCGGCTTACCCTCATCCTTGATGAGCACGATGCTGCCCAGAAAATAGGTATCCTCGTTGTCTTCCTTGCAGTAGAAGTCGTACAAGTCAGAAAAGAGCTCTCCGGCTTGGACAATTGTCCATGCGTACGGGCGTTGATAGCTCGGGATAACATAATCAAAGTCCGAGCTAAAAATTTTTGCGATTGGATACTCCGCACCAGTGATTTTTTTGGTCATCCCAATTCCTATTTATATGTTTTCAGCGTTATTTTCACAGAACGTGCTCAAGCAACTGCTCAGCGTATCGGGAAAGAACGTGGCCGAAACTGGTCAGACGGCCGTCTGTATCTGGCTGTCGATATGCTTGAGCAAGTTTTCTAAAATCGTCATCGGTGGCTGAGCTCACAAACTCATCATCGAAGGCATGCTTTAAAGCTTCTGCACGTCGATCGCGCAGGAATTTGATGTCGAGACGGAGCAACCCAGCCATGTAGCTTGCAGATTCGTCGGCCTTATTGGACGGATAGATGGCGCCATTTGAAGCGGAATAAATGAATCGCTGCTCGCACTCCAAATCAAGCGGCGATATAGCTTTGCTTTCCTCGAAATTTCCGCCCTTGGCATGGCCGCAGTGCAACGGCGCACCGGGCTCGGTCTCACGGATGCACGATGCATGGAGATTCATGTATTCGATCGCCAAGTCCTCTCGGGCTTCCTGGGGGCGAAAATGTTCGACATGGCTATCTGCAAGCGATATGAGGCGTCCGCAATAACAACACGACCATTCCTGCTCGATGAACAACGCTTCGTGGAGCGTCCGCTTTTCAGGATTCTGTAAGACACCATAGCTGGGGCGCCACTCGTCGTTACCCTTAGCCTTCCAGTCTGTAAATGCTTGTGGCTCGGCGCCCTTGACGACTCGCCTCATCGACCAAGCACCTCTTTGCGACGGAGGAGCGCCTGTGCACCAGCGAGCTCTGGGATACCCGGTGCAGCAGCTTCAAGGGCATTGAGCTTTTCTTTAGCCACCCCAAGCTCACCACGCTCCAGCAGTTCGAAGAGCTCCGACAACTGCGCCTCGACCTCCGGTGTTCTAGCGTCCGCCCCCATTATTTCCTCAAGGACCTGACTTGAAGTGAGTCCATAGCTGACCTGAGGATGAGCAGTGCCATCCGGGCGCAGCAAAATGATTTCCTCGGGCCTCAGCTCACCAAGCACTTGCGGGGAGTGGCTTGCCACAATGAACTGAACCTTTGGGAAGGCTCGCTTCAGCCCGCTGGTCAATATTCGCTGCCACCGTGGATGAAGATGCATGTCCAACTCATCCACCAAGACCACGCCGGGCGTCTCAGTCGTGACAACCTGCGCCAGCTGCGGATTCAGCACGCACATGCGCCGCGCAATGTCAGCCACCAGACCGATGACTGCACGCTGGCCATCGCTGAGATTTTCGAAAGCAGTGGGATCGCGCTTGGTATTCGACCACTCCACCAGCAAACTCTTCTGCTTGAGATCGTACTTCAGGCCCTTTGTGTCTTCGACAGCTGCTGCCAGTGCCTGGTTGACCAAGGCCAGCTCGTCTGACTGGATGTCATCGAATGGGGTCCCCGACTCAGATGAAGTCTGAAACCGCTCCAGGCACTTGCTAATTACCCACGACTGCAGTGCGCTCGAATCTAGCGACGCATCCCACCAACTTGCGTACCCATCCGTCCGGGCATTACGAGCAGTTGCAGCCTGCATTTCATGGGGCTGAGGCTGGTTCCAATGACGATTCGCACGATAGAACGCCATAACCGGCAAGGCGAACTGTGAACGAGCTTCGTCGCCAGATTGCTCTATTACTTGTACTTGCTGTTTGCTCTGCCAGATTTGACCGGGGGACTGCCCACTTAATTGCGCATGGTCTACTTGGCTTGCTTTCTGAACAGTCCAGACACAACCACTTTCGAACGCGTCGGCCGCCGCACCGACTTTAACGGGGTATTGCGGTTCGAACCTAAAACGACCGTGGGTAGCCTCCCCTTTCAAGCGAACCACATTAACGTCGGCCAACGCTTGATAGTTGCCATACGGGAGGGACATGTAATTGCTGAACCCCGTAAGCGCATCACAGACCGCTTTCAGCAAAGAAGTCTTACCGCTGCCATTCACTCCCACGATAACGTTAAAGCCTGGTTTGAAATCGACTTGCAGGCTAGCGTGGCACCGGTAATTGGTCAGATGAATCGAATCGATTCTCATAATTGCAAGTCTCCTCTGGCTTCGCATGCCGCCTTTTTCTCAGTCAACGTCAGATGATAGTCATTGATTCGGTCACCCCCGAACATCTTGAACCACGGCGCGCTTTCCACGTCCTTGCCGCGGTCTTTGTCCCAGGTGATGTTGAGCTTGGGCTTTTTGTTGTGGCGCAGAACCTCGGCGGTCATGAAGGGGCGGATGTTTAGGCGCACGCCGTCGTTCAGGTCGGGGTTCCAGCCGATAGGCTGCTCGGCTAGCGACTTCCAGCGCACGAAGATGTCGTAGGGTTGCTCCCCTTCAAGGATGAGTTCCAAGCGACGCTTAAGGTCATAGGCGGCGGCCAGGCGGATCTCGGCGCCGTCTATGCCATCACGCATACCTGCCTCCTGCTGGCGTATCCAGTCGCCTAAGTAAGTGTGGATGAGGCGTTCCAGGTTCTTGGCGTCGAGCTTGTGGTAGTTCACTAGCGCGGCAAAGCCGTCCTTCAAGCCGTCCCACACATGCCAGATGAAGGGTCGGTGGTGGAAGCGTTTGGCGTGCTGCTCGAAGAACTTGTCGCGCAGCCAGACGTCCAGGCCCTTGCCAGCGCAGTCGGCGTCGGCCAGCAGCTTGTCGAGCACAGCGGGCTTCCAACTTCCGGGCTGCACTGTTTCCCAGGCAGCAATCAGCAGCTTGAGCAGGCGATCATGCGCCGGCGCCTCGCCGCGCACCGAGGGCAGGCAGACGATACCGTCGTCGTCGGTGTGCTCGTTCAGCTGGCCGCAACGTGCAATCCAGGTGCGGGCTTCGTCGGCCAGTTCCATCGTCGTGTCGGTTTCGGCCGGCCAGCGGTATGCGGCCAGGCGAGCGACAGCCACTTGCAGCGGATCGGTAGACGGCTGCGGGTGACCATGGAATAGCCATTGGGTGGGATCGTCCGAGTAGGGTTTGGGCAGGCCACTGGGGTGGCGCTCTTCAGCAACTTGTTGCCAGTGTTCAATATCAAAAGACACCTGCTTCATCGTGCGCGGAGTAACGCTCACCTTTTGGTCCATGAGTCTAACTTGTGCATGGAAGGCCCCTGATTCGATGAACGCCCAAATGGCCGGAATGTGCTCCTTTCTTTTTGGAATGATTGAAGCTACGTTTTGGTCAAACATCGAACCCGTGTAAGTCGTCGTAGCTAGGCCGCCCATTCGGCTAACCACAAGACCCTGCTTTCCCCAGGCGAACTCCCCACGAATCCATGACCCTACGCCAGCATCCCCAAGCCTTTCTTTTATGTAGCGCTTTAACTCAAAGCCGCCGCCCCATCGGAGCAGATTCTCCAATCCGCCCACAAATTGCGTCTTGCTAGCCGCGTTCTGAAAGAGAACCCAATCACCTCCAACAGCCCCGACCTCCCATAGGAAAACTGTGTATTTTGCGGAATCGCCCGTGCAAATTCCGTAGTCACAATCAGCGAACTCCTCTAATAAGGCACCGCCAGCAAGGTCCCCTAGAACAATTCTGGCATCTGGTTGATTTAGTTGTTTGCTTTGATTGAAGTTCTTACCCGCCCCTCCTCTGAGTAGAGCTGCCTTGGCCTGCGCCCCATCCGCTTTCGCAGCGTCAATACCAAAAAATGAATTTTTGGGCAGAGGTGGATGACTTTGCATCGTTAGCAGAATTGCCTGAACAACTTCGCCTGAAATCGTATCGAATGCTCCTGGACCGAGCTTTGCCACAATCCTCCAAGTCGCCTCACTTAGGAGCTTTACTCGCAGCTTTGTATATGGCTTGAGGAAGAGCCAGTTCTGAGGCATGACAATTTGGACAGCACCTCGATTTCCATCGTGACTCAGTTCGAGACAACGCTCCAGAAACACGTTTGCTAAGTCGTTCTTGGCCTCAGAGTACTGGGCTTCGCAATAGTCCTTCAGCATGTCGTTCTGTTTGCCGCGCGCCAGGTAGGGCACGTTGGTCACCACTAGGTGATAGCGCTCAACAAGGAGCCGCGCGGCATCCAGCAGCCCCTTGGCCGTGAACGCTAAGTCCCAGGTATCATCCTGCAGCTCGCTGGCCTGGCTCCACACCGCGGCCGGGCGCTCGGTAGCCAGAGCGCGCTCCAACAGCTCGCGCAAAGTGTCGAAGTTCGACGTGGCTAGGTCGTTTCTCAGGCTACGCGTAGGGTCCAGCAAGCTCCCCAATAGGGGAGCCTGGGTGAAGGTTGAGTGCAGCCGTCTCAGTTCCTGCCGCAGGTAGACCGCATTCAGTGCATCGTCGGGCACCAAGGCCATCCAGTCTTCTGACTTCGCCGCCACCTTCAGCCCGCAGCAAGCAATTTGCGGAGCAGGCATCTCGGCGCGTACACCCAGCGGGTCGCCGCTCTCGTCCGGGAAGCGCCACGCCGTCAGAGCTAGCGCGAAGACGGCAATCTCCACGCAGCGGGCGTCCAGCTCCAGGCCGTGCAGATTGTCGGCTAGTACGGCATCCACCGCGCCCATCGCGCTCAGTCCTTCGGCTTCCATGCGCATGGGTACCAGCAGCAGGAAGGCCGCCACCAGGAAATGACCCGAACCGCAGCAGGGGTCAAGCAGAGTGAAGTCCTCCAGACGGTCAGGCCACCCTTCAAACTTGCCGGCAGCAGGTGTGCCGTCGTCCAGAATACGCAGGTAACTCAACGGCACCGGGCAAGTCTTGCCGGGATGCCGCGTCATCCACCAGGCGCCCAGCGAGTTATGGAGCAGGAAGTCCACCATGTAGGGCTCGGTGAAGAGCTGGGTGACGGCGGGCAGCTC
>Ga0079224_100013253_pt1 | contig 11471 bp, 9 predicted proteins | sample Stecom2015_FD_80414 | JGI IMG/M metagenome (GOLD analysis project Ga0079224, IMG submission 80414) | Agricultural soil microbial communities from Utah to study Nitrogen management - Steer compost 2015 | ecosystem: Environmental > Terrestrial > Soil > Agricultural land | place: USA: Utah...
CACGCGATTGGCGACCCGCCGCCGAGGTCTGGCTCAACCCCGAAAAGCAGAGCACTCACGCACAGCGAAATTTAGAGCATGTAGCCTGAAGAAAACGGACATCTTCTTTGACAAACACCGCGGGCCTGGAGTACGAGGTTTTCGGATTGATGCTGCTGAACAATCGCCTTGAGCTCATCGAATATCAGGAGCCCTTTCGCGGCACACATAATCAAGCTTCGGTCTACCCGCGAGAGGTCGCCAAAATTGCTCTGGCCACGAACGCGGCCGCATGCGTCATCGCCCACAATCACCCCAGCGGATCGTTGGAGCCGAGCCAGGCCGACCGGCAGCTGACGACAGCCCCGAAGCACACTTTGGCACAGGTCGACGTTCGACTGATAGACCACATCCTGGTTGCGGGCGGCAAAAGCTTCTCGTTTACCGAGCGCGGACTTCTATAGAAGACTCCATTTTGGGCTGCCGGTCCGGTAGCCCATCAGTAATGCGATCGAAGATGAGCAGTGTCCTTGCCCACGGGATCTCCAGTCCGCCACTGGGCGGTCTTGCGGGATTCACGCGCCGCGTGCAGGCCGGACAGCATACGTCCCGTTGAGCCTGGCTCAGTTAAGAGACTCCCAAATTTCCCCTCTACCGGGTAGTAAAACCCCACACGTTCTATGGCGAAGGGAAAGTTGGCGTGCCGAAAAGCACGCATAGAGCGCTCGAAGCGTGACTGATCCACCGCGATGGCCCTGACGCTCCGTTGCAAAATTGTAGGCTCTGGTGGGCTAAATAATGTAATTGACCCCCAAAATGGCGCTACCTATCATGGAGTGCCTAACTATACCGGCCAAATAGTCGGCGTTAGGTAGGGTCAAGCAGGCATCCCTTCATCGGTTAACGACTCAAAATAATTGGAGACAAACGTGAAAATAAGAGCCTCTATGCGCCGTTTTTGGACAGGCGTTTTAGCCGGCGCATTCATGTCGGTGACCGCCGCGCAGGCGGCCGTTCCTATCAAATTCACCATGGATTGGGCATGGCAAGGTTCGCAGGTGATGTGGCTCGTCGCTCGGGATTCGGGCTGTTTCGAAAAAGAAGGACTGGACGTTCGCATTGATCGGGGATTTGGCGGTGGCGATGTTTTGACCAAGGTTTCCGCCGGCGCTACTGATATAGGCTTTAGCGATTTCAGCACTTTGATTGAATTCAACGGCAAACATCCAAGCAATAAACTCCATTCTGTATTTATCGTGTATGACGTGGTGCCTTCGTCGATCGCTTACTTCAGGAATAGGGGTATCAACAGTCTGAAAGACCTGGAAGGCAGAACAATAGCCAGCCCTGTTACCGATGTGGGTAGGGTGCTCTTTCCGCAGCTTGCCAAACTGAACGGTTTTGATCCCCAGAAGGTCAAGTGGGCCAGTGTGGCGCCAGAGTTGCGCGAATCTATGCTGCTCAGAGGCGATGCCGATGCCATTGTCGGGCATATCTGGACACAGGCCATAGGGTTGCGTGCCGGAGGGGCCAATATGGACGAAGTGGCAGTGGTTTCCTATGCGGAACAAGGTATTGATACCCTGGGAAGCTTATTAGTCGTAAGGCCAGAATGGGCTGAAAAAAACGGCGAAGCGATACGTTCATTCATTCGCTGTGTCGCGGTTGGTATCAACGAAACAATCAAAGATCCTGACGCCGCCCTTCAAGCTTTGAGGAAGCAGGATCCATTGATTAGGCCGAAGGTCGAGAGGGATCGACTGCTGTATTCCTTCCACTTTGCCATATTGACGGACAACGTCAAAAAGAATGGGTTGCATTCGTTGACACAAGATCGGTTCGAGCGAGTCGCCAAGATGAGCGCGGAAGCCTACAACGTCCCCGTGCCAAGTCGCAGCGATATTTTCGATGAGCGGTATCTCCCCCCGCGTGACGAGCTGACCATAGCCCACGAGTTGACAGCCCAGCCCGGTGAGTAAAAACCAGGCGTTTCCAATCTAGTGTCGAAAGAGGTCTATAGCATGTCATCAAATACTCTTCAGATAACGGTCAATGGTAAGCCGCATGACGTCAAAGCGGCGCCCGAGACGCCTCTGCTCTATGTGCTACGCAACGATTTGACCTTGAATGGTCCGAAATTCGGCTGTGGGTTGGCGCAATGCGGCGCCTGTACCGTGTTGCTGGACGGTAAGGCGGTGAGATCCTGCGTGACGCCAATATCGAGTGTTGGGAAGGCGCAAGTGGTGACGCTCGAAGGGCTCGGCACCGTCGATGAGCCGCATCCCCTTCAAGATGCTTTCATTCAAGAACAGGCGGCGCAATGCGGATACTGTATAAACGGCATGATCATGACTGCTAAAGCGCTGCTCGATGCTAATCCTAGGCCTACAAAGTCGGAAATCCGCGAAGCGTTGGCCGGCAATCTCTGCCGCTGCGGTACCCATCTTCGGATAATGCGCGCTATTGAGCGGGTTGCCGCAGCCTGATAGAACCGACTGCCCGGGTAAATCAGCCTGCGGATAAATCGGTGCATAAAGGAGATTTAAATGATCACATTGACGCGGGACACCGCTATTGGACGCCGTCGGTTCCTGAAGGCTAGTGGCGCATTGACGATACCGTTCTCACTGGGGATGGGCTCGCTGTTTGGGGCAGCAGCAAGCGCTCAGACCCGCCCTTTGCCCGAATACGCTGTGATCGGAGACTACATTAAGCTCACTCCAAACATTGATTCATGGTTGCGTATCGACAGCGAAGGAGATGTAACGGTCTTAACCAGTCGGGTCGAGCTGGGGCATGGGGTAATAACCGCTCTGGGACAAATGGTCGCTGAAGAGCTAGATGTGGCATTCGAGCGAGTGACACTGGTATCGGGCGATACCGCGCGGGTGCCTGATCAAGGTCCCACCACCGCTTCCGATACCGTGGGCAAGGCCGGGCAGATGCTGCGCCTGGTCGCCGCCGAAGCGCGTCTGGCCTTGATGGAAATGGCCGCCGACAAACTGGGCAGCCCGATCGAGTCGCTGGCCGTTTCCGATGGAGTAATCCGCGTCAAGGGTGATGAGCTCAAAGAAGTTACTTATGCACAACTGCTTAACGGAAAAAGTATTGAGCGCCAGATCACGGGCAAGGCTCCTGTAAAAAGAGCACAGGACGGCAAGTACTTAGTAGTGGGGCAGTCGATTCCTCGCGTTGATCTGCCAAACAAACTCACGGCGGGCCAAGACGATTTTCTCGAGAATATTCGGTTGCCTGGCATGGTGCATGCCCGCACCGTCCGCGCTCCCATGTATGGCGCCGCTGTGGACCGGCTGAATGCTGACGGTGTCAAGCAGATGGCCGGTGTGATTGCCGTCGTCCATATGAAATATCCCGGCCATCCGGGACTGGATCGGGCGGAGCTGTTGGACATACCTCCGGGCGATGTCGTCGCTGTTGTGGCTGAACGAGAGGAAATTGCCGTGCGTGCGGCAGACCGCCTCGCTCGGGAGGTCAGTTGGAAGCCCGGCGAGACTTTGCCGACCGATACAGAGCGGCTGCATCAATGGATGACCGACGCGCGGGCGGAGGATGCCGTCAAGACGGGAATTGGTCATCGCTTCATCGAGGCTCGATTCACTGCAGCAGAGAAACGGCTCGAGGCTGTGTACACGGGACCGTACCAGTCTCCAGCGCCCATCAGTCCCATTTGTGCCGTGGCGGACGTCAAGAAGGATGAGGCGGTGATCTGGTCGGGCGCCCAGGGGCCTTTCGGCAGCCGGTGGTCGGCTGCCAAGGCGCTTGGCCTCGCTCCCGAGGCCGTGCGCATCCGATGTATGGCCACAAGTGGCATGTTTGGCCGCCGTAGCGCCGGAATGAACGTCGCGGACACCGAAGCCGCATTGATTTCACAAGAGATTGGAAAGCCGGTAAGGCTAGTATGGACGCGGCAGCAGGAGTTCCAGTGGGGGCCATATCGTCCCCCTCATGTGGTAAGCCTGGCCGGCGCCCTGGATGGTGGCATGGTGGTCGGCGTGAAGGCAGATGTCCGGTTCGTGACCAGGGCCAATAATCCGATCTCGGCCATTTCCATGAATGGATTGGAGGGGCCTTATAGCTTTGGTGCGCGCACCATCCACACGCATTTGATCGAAGGAACAGTGCGAACGACATTCATCCGCAATGTCTATCGGTTGTACAACGCTTTTGCCATGGAGTCTTTCGTGGATGAGCTGGCTATGGTGGCGGATGTCGACCCCGTGGATTTCCGCCTACGCCATCTTAGCGATCCTCGAGCTCGGGCTGTTATTGAAGCGGCGGCTGATCATGTCGACTGGAAGAATCGGAAGAATCGGAAGAAACGCGAAGGCGAAGGCTGGGGCATTGCGTTCAATGCCTACGACAGCGTGCCGGCGGCGGGCTATGCCGCTCATGTTGCCCAAGTCGAGGTGGATCGGGAAACGGGCAACATACGAGTCAAAAAGATCATCGCAGTGATAGACGCTGGGCTGGTGGTCAACCCCGACGGGTTGCGAAATCAGATGGAGGGTGGTGCTATCCAAGCGGCGAGCTGGGCCTTGAAAGAGCAGCTATTGTTTGCAAAAGACGGGCTCATAAGCCGGGATTGGGCTACATACCCTATTCTCAGATTTCCCGAGGTGCCGGAGGTGGAGTGCGTGGTGATCGACCGCAAGGACAAGCCTTCGGTTTCCGTTGGCGAGCCTGTCACGACTAGCGTGGCGCCCGCCATCGCAAACGCGATCCATGATGCGATAGGGGCAAGGTTGCGCGATATGCCGTTCACGGCTGAACGCATCAAAAGCGCCGCCAAAAAGAGCATCTGAACCAGACCTTCGATAACGCGAGAGTCCGGCGCTGTCGGGCTCATCATAAGTATATGCCCATGAATTCTTCACGCCGAAAATTCCTTGCAGGAGCCGGTTACCTGACCGTGTCGTTCGCATTCTGGCCGGTGGCCTGCCGGCTGGCTCACGCGGAGGAATTCGCGCCCATTACTGGCAGTCTGTCCGCTGCGCCCGATGTTGATGCTTGGATACGTATCGGTGCCGATGGCATGGTGACTATCTTTACCGGAAAGATAGAAATGGGGCAAGGAATCCGCACTGCTTTGCTCCAGATCGCTGCGGACGAGCTCGATCTATCTTTGAGCCATATGCGAATCGCCGAACCGGATACGGCAAGCAGCCCTGACGAAGGGGATACGTCCCGAAGCCATTCCATCATAGAAAGCGGGGGAGCGCTGCGGGCCGCGGCTGCGTATGCACGCGTTTTCTTGCTGGACAAAGCATCGCAGCGGCTGGGGGAGCCTGTCGACGACCTGCATGTGGTGGGCGGTGTGGTTTTCTCCCGCGACAAGACCAAGCAAGTCAGCTATGGCGAACTAATCGGCAATGAGCGGTTTGAACGAGCGGTAGTGCCGGACGTGCCGACCAAGCATCCCTCTCAATTTCGCTATGTCGGCAGACCCGTCCAGCGCATCGATATCCCGGCCAAGGTTAGCGGCGGCCCGAGTTATGTGCAGGATCTTCGCCTGCCTGGCATGGTGCACGGAAGAATCTGTCGGCCGTATTCCGACCATTCGAACATCAAGTTGATCTCTGTCGACGAGGCCAAAGTCCTGGCTATGCCTGGCGTGATAAAAGTGGTGCGTAATGGTGGCTTTCTCGGGGTGATTGCGGAGCGGGAAGAGCAAGCCATTTCGGCGGTCAACGCATTGAGGGCGCACGCTCAGTGGGAGACTCCTAAACTTCCGCCGCGTGCCGATCTGAGCAACTATCTGAGTTCTATGCCTTCGAAACGGACGGTGCTAAGAGACGATGCCGAAGTATCGGCGACTCTTGATGCTGCCGCCCATGTTGTGGAAGGGACATACTTGATTCCCTTCCACTCCCACGCTTCTATTGGACCCTCCTGTGCGGTGGCGCATCGCGAGGGCGATGGCCTGACTATCTGGACGCATTCGCAGGGCATCTTCGGGCTACGCAACGATTTGGCGCAGGTGCTTGGACATCCGAAAGAGAAGATGCGAGTGATCCATATGGAAGGATCCGGCTGCTACGGACAGAACGGCGCCGATGACGTGGCGCTCGACGCGGCGTTATTAGCCCTGGCGGTGCCGGGGCGTCCTGTACGGGTTCAGTGGATGCGTCAGGATGAATTCGCCTGGGAGCCCAAGGGACCCGCCATGCTGGTGAAGATCCGCGCCGCAGCTAATGACAAAGGCGATCTTGTCGCATGGGAGCATGAATATTGGAGCGGACCCCAGGTTACGCGCTATGGCGGTGACGGAGCGACTGTAGCGTTGGCTGGTTGGCATATTGCCAAACCGCCAGCCAAGAAACCTTTTTATATCCAGGGAGCTGCCGAGGATCTCATCGTTCGGGCGATGGCCGCGGACAGCAACGTCTATGAGTTTCCCAACAAGCGCCTGATCGAGCATGTGACGGAACAATTTTCTCCCTTGCGAACAGGCGAACTGCGAGGCGTGTCGGCCTATGGCCACGCGCTAGCCGAGCAGGCCACTTTTGATTTGCTGGCATCCAAGGCGGGCCTCGACCCGATCGATTTCCGTCTACGCTTCGTGCAAGACGCGCGAATGCGCGAGGTGATCGAGTCCGTCGTACAAATGAGCGCTTGGCGAAACAGGACAAAGGCGGACGGACGCGGGTTGGGGTTCAGTTTCTTCTATTACGACAAGCCCTTTTCTAGATCCGCAGCGGTGGCTGACCTGACAGTGGATGAAGAGTCGGGAGAAATTACAGTGCATAAGCTATACGTGTCGGTCGATGTTGGTCAAGTCATCAATCCGGATGGCTTGCGCAACCAGATAGAGGGAGGAGTGATCCAGGCGCTGAGCCGCACACTCAAGGAGGAGGTGAGGTTCGATGGCAATGCGATCTCAAGCGTGCACTGGGGCACCTATCCCATTCTGACCTTCACTGAGATTCCGGACATCGAAGTCAAGATCATCGAGCGTATGCAGGAAAGACCCGGAGGCGCGGGCGAAGTCCAGACAGCCATTGTCCCGGCAGCTGTTGCCAACGCTGTTTATGATGCGGTAGGTGCACGTTTATACCAAGTGCCTTTTACCGCAGCTCGTGTCAAGGAAGCGATTCGGGCGGATGCCGCTGGCGCATAACATGCTGTTATAGGGTGCGAACAAAATACGAATAGCTGTGCCAAAGGCGTCCCGATAAGATGAAGGTTGTCTCTGACCGCTTCTATATCGAGGACACCATGCCAGCTAAACAAGTAAAAGGTATTTTTTCTATTTGCCCTACGCCGTTTGATGATAAGGAAGAAGTAGATTACGAGAGCATAGAAAGCCTCGTAAATTTCAAAGTGCAGACCGGTGTGAATGGTCTGGCAATACTAGGGTTCCTGGGTGAGCTTCATAAGTTGTCGAACAGCGAACGCAAAGCAGTTGCGAAGACGTTTCTTGAGTGCGCCCAGGGTCGGCTGCCGGTCTGGGTAGGGATCCGGGCCTTAGGCTTGAAAGGGGCTATAGAGCAGGCGGTCGAGGCGCAGGAAATTGGAGCCGAGGCTGTATTCGTGGCACCTCCTGACGCGGGGAGTGATGACTACCTTTTCAAGTACTACGCTGAGATTGCAAAGTCAGTCGACGTTCCGGTAGTGATCCACGATTTCCCCGCCTCATTTGGGACGGAGGTGACGGCTGCCGTTGTGGCTCGTTTAGGCCGCGAAGGCGGAGTGCATATTATAAAAATGGAAGAGCAGCCCGTTGCGCAAAAAATCAGCAGCATTCTGGATCAGTTGAATGATCCATCAGAAATGTCGGTTTTCGGGGGGCTGGGCGGTGTGTACTTCCTTGAGGAGCTTCAGCGGGGTGCGGCCGGCACCATGACCGGATTTGCCTTCCCGGAAATTCTTATTGCCATCTATCAACGGTACACGGCGGGCGACGAGCAAGGTGCAGCCCAGTTGTTTGATAAGTATTTACCGCTGATTCGTTACGAGTTCCAGCCTAAGCTGGGCTTGGCTCTTAGAAAGCACATTTACAAGAGGCGTGGCGCTATCAAGCACGAGAATATCCGTTCGCCCGGCATGCGCATGGACGATAGAACAGTCCGCGAGCTGGAAGCTATCGTGCACCGCGTGGGGCTATCGCTCGACGTGCACGGCCGTCAGGACGTTTGATTGGACGGGAGAGGGCAATGGAATACGATCTGACGATTCGCCGGGGCGAGGTCTATACACAAGAGGGCCTCCTGCGGGTGGACATCGGCATTTCAGACGGCCGTATCGCTTGCCTGGCTCCCGATCTGCCCGCCGGGTCGCGGGATATTGACGCGTCCGGCCTATATGCCCTGCCGGGCGGGATAGACAGCCATTGCCATATCGAGCAACTGTCTGGCATGGGCGTAATGTGTGCTGATGATTTCTATACGGCAACACGATCCGCCGCATTTGGAGGTACCACCACCGTCATACCGTTTGCAGCACAGCATCGGGGCAACGATCTACTGGAGGTGGTCGCGGACTATTCGCACCGCGCTCGGGAAAAGGCGGTCATCGACTATGGCTTTCATCTTATCGTGACGGATCCTACCGAAATCGCCCTGAATAGCCACCTGCCTCGTCTCGTTAGCGAAGGAATCACTTCGTTCAAAGTCTTCATGACCTATGATGCAATGAAGCTGGACGATCATCAAATTCTGGACGTGCTATTCGCTGCAGACAAGCATGGGGCGCTTGTCATGGTTCACGCCGAGAACAACGATGTCATTCGTTGGGTTGCGCGCAAGTTGCTCGAGGCGAAACGCGTACATCCAAAATATCATGCCATTGCGCATGACCCTTTAGCTGAAGCTGAAGCTACGAACCGCGCCATCATTTTCTCTAGACTGCTCAACGTGCCCTTACTGATTGTCCACGTCGCGGGTAAGGAAGCTGTCGATGTGATTCGCGCTGCGCAGAGTCTGGGTGCTTCAGTGTATGCAGAAAGTTGTCCGCAGTACCTTTATCTGACGGCGGAAGACATCGACGTGCCGGGGGTGGAGGGGGCTAAATATTGCTGTAGCCCACCGCCTCGCGATGCCGCATCGCAGAAGGCAGTATGGGAGGGGTTGCTGGACGGCACACTGCAGTTATTTTCTTCGGATCATGCTCCTTTTCGGCTCGATGAGTCTGGAAAATTGCCTTTTGGCGAGAACACCACTTTCAAGCAGATGGCCAATGGCGTGCCCGGCATTGAATTGAGGTTGCCCCTGCTTTTCTCCGAGGTCGCCAGCGGCAGACTGACGCTAGAGCAGTTTGTCCGCCTGACAGCGACAAATCACGCCATCATGTATGGCCTATATCCTCAGAAGGGTGTGATAGCTGAAGGCAGTGACGCTGATATCGCCTTGTGGGACCCCAAGGCGCATCGCAGTGTCAGTTGGGAAATGTTGCATGACAATGTCGGCTACACACCTTACGAGGGGCGGCAGCTTCAGGGTTGGCCGGTAACCGTACTATGCCGAGGTCAGACCGTCATTGACGGGGGGGAACTGCACGCCGTGCCGGGCGATGGCCGTTTTGTCAAAAGAGGCTGTCCCGCGCCCATCACGGAGCAGCGCCGCAAGCTTGCCGCCGGAAGCTTGTCCAAACCAATTTTCTACACCTCGCGCTGACGCGCCAAATAGATCGGACACTGCAATATCGTTCAGAATAACCGGAGGACACACTGATGAAATTAGGATTAGAAAACAGGACAGCGCTGGTTTTTGGGGCTGGCGGCGGGCTTGGTGGGGCGATCGCCCGAGCGCTTGCGCAGGAGGGCTGCAAAGTGGTGGCAGCCGACGCCCGACTCGAACGTGCTCAGCAGACCGCAGAGGATATAAATACGCTGAAAATGGGGCCCGTAATGGCTCTGGAGTGGGAGCTCAGCCGCTTGGATCTGATCACACCCAATATCGGACGGGTCGAACGCGAGTATGGCCCCGTCGAAATATTGGTGAACAACACGGGCGGTCCGCCACCCACGCCTGTCGCGGGTCAAGACGCAGAACAGTGGGAAGCCTATTTCCGCAGTATGGTGCTCCCGGTGATTGCCGTTACTGATAGAGTGCTCCCGGCGATGAAAAAGGCTGGCTGGGGCCGCATTATTACGTCTACTTCATCTGGCATCTTGACGCCCATCCCCAATCTTGGCATCTCAAACACCCTGAGGGTATCGTTGGCGGGCTGGTCCAAAACGCTGGCCGGCGAGATGGGAGTGCATGGCATCACGTCAAATATTCTCATGCCGGGTCGGATCGCGACGCAACGCATTGGATATCTAGACGAGCAGAAGGCCGCCCGGGAAGGTCGCAGTGTGGAGGACGTGCAGAATGAAAGCACGCGCTCCATCCCACTGAGGCGTTATGGGCGCCCGCAAGAGTACGCAAATGCAGCAGTGTTCCTCGCAAGTGAGGCAGCTTCCTATATTACCGGTTCCATCTTGCGTGTTGATGGCGGACTGGTTCCCTCGATTTGAGTTCGTACGCCCTGAGCAGATATTACATTCGTGGTCGTGCGTTATATGATTTATATTCCTGATTGACCTTGGCTGTCATCGCCGGTCGACGCCTGGGCTTTTGTCCATTGCTCTGACCTTTTCATTCTCGTAGTTAGCCGGTTGTGTTCCTAAAGCATTTATCGAAGCTCTCGAGTCTCTCCTCGCTGCGCTACTTCTATGAGGTGGCGCGGTCTGGCTCGATCCGAGCGGCAGCTGAGGCTATGTTCATCGCGCCTTCAGCAGTCAGCCGTCAGATTCGATTGCTTGAAGAGGATCTCGAGGTCACATTGTTAACGCGTCATCCTGGAGGAGTATCACTGACGCCTAGCGGGGAAGTGCTCTATTTTTACACTCTGCGCGCTATGAACGAATTGGCGCATGCGCGCACTGAAATACAGGCGCTCCAAGGCGGCCATTATGGAACCGTATTGATTGGCGTCAACGAGACTATCGGCCGGGAGTTCATGACTCAGTTTTTGCTGGATTTTTACGATAAGCACCCGAATATCGTGCCCCACATTGTTGTGGGCAATACAGCTACACTGGTTGAGATGCTGCTGCGCCGAGAACTCGACATCCTATTGGGATATGGCGTCAAGGACCATCCGGAACTCACCCGGCTTAATTCTTATACCTTGACGGTTTGTGCAATGCTGAATAGTGAGCATCCACTTGCGTCAGAAAAAGTAGTCACAGTCCATTCACTGAGCGAAGAGAAAATTATCGTCCCCGACGAAACGCTCAGCTTGCGGCGCATCATAGACAATACGTTCAATGCACATGCGTTACGGCCGCGCACCATACTCGTTACGAATTCGTTTGAAATGATGGCTAGTCTGGTAGCCGCTGGCCATGGAGCCGGTGTCCAGGTACGGCTTAGGGTAGGGCCAGACCACATACGACCCAACATCATCTATGCGCCAATTCAAGAGACTATTACGCAGCCCGTGGCATTGGCATCGTGTGTATTACGGGGAAGCATCCCAAGTATTGC
>Ga0079224_100013254_pt1 | contig 11471 bp, 9 predicted proteins | sample Stecom2015_FD_80414 | JGI IMG/M metagenome (GOLD analysis project Ga0079224, IMG submission 80414) | Agricultural soil microbial communities from Utah to study Nitrogen management - Steer compost 2015 | ecosystem: Environmental > Terrestrial > Soil > Agricultural land | place: USA: Utah...
TCGACAACAAAAAAGTGTTTTCGGGCTACATGAACATCCATTTTGAATACCACAATCCTGAAAACCTGCAATTGTTCACGGATGAAAACTATCTAAAGACCATCATGCGAAACCTGACCAGCAACGCCATCAACGTGATTGGAAATGCAAAAACGCCTACCATCACTTGGAAAGCCTGGAAAGAAAATGGTCAAAAGTTTTTATCCATCACCGACAACGGTAAAGGTGCAAACCAAGACCAGTTTAAAGCACTGTATGACGAGACAGAGGTTGTGGGCATCAAATCGGGATTGGGGTTGCATCTTATCCGCGATTTGGCAAAGGTGATTGATTGCGACATTAAGGTAAATTCGCAGTTGGGAATAGGCACCACCTTTACGCTTTTATTCAAATAAAAAAGGTTTGCCACAAGAGCAAACCCTTTATCATTTCTTTTGTATTTTCTAATTCTTACAATAGAGAATCTAAAGCTTCGGTATATGTTGTTTTTGGTGCTACACCTACTTGTCTACCTACTACTTCTCCATTTTGGAATACCAAAACAGTTGGGATGTTTCTCACACCATATTTAGCAGCAAATTCTTGGTTAGCATCAACATCTACTTTACCTACAACGGCTTTACCATCATATTCACTACTAATTTCGTCAATGATTGGGCCAACCATTCTACAAGGACCGCACCATGCTGCCCAAAAATCTACCATTACTGGCTTATCGCTTTTCAAAACCGTTTCTTCAAACGTTGCATCTGTGATTTCTAATGCCATTTTTTATAAATTTTTAATTTGTAATCAACTTTATGTTTCGCAAAATTAGTCAAAAAAAACGCTAAAACTTACAAGCCTACCATTTGTTTTGATTATGAGCTTATTGTCTAGGGCTATAATCTTCAATTCAATTTATAATGCACCTCTTGTTCTTTCAATTCATTTAGCAATTCTTGTGAAATCTTTACTTTTTGTTTTCTACTAGGCATCAAAAGTTTTATTTCGTCTTCGGCATCGTGAATCACAAAGTTTAAAGCATGATTTCCTGTATGCACCTGTAGCAAACTTTCTAATTTAGAGATAGTATTTTCATGAAGCGCTTTAATATCTAAATGAATGGAGAGTTTTTTAGCATAGGTATCCATCACATCGTGCAGCAACATGAAGCTATTGAATTGCAATCTAGGATCGCTCTTCTTGCCAGTCTCTTTATTTTCCCAACCTTCGCGCACATAAACCCTAACATACACAAAGGAATTTCTAACTAAAAAGTGTCTAAACTTTAGGTATTCTTCACCAAAAATCCTGAATTCATAACTACTTGAATAATCTTCTATTGTGAATAGTGCCCAACCTTTTCCTTGCTTGCTCACACGATGTTGCACATCGGTAACAACACCACCAAAAGTGAGCTCCCTATTGACATACTTTTCTAAATCTGAAAACAAATCCAAACTGGCATTACAGAATGTTTGCATCTCAATTCTGAAATCATCTAGAGGATGTCCAGAAATATAAATCCCTACAACCTCTTTTTCTCTGGCCAATTTTTCCATAGTGCCCCATTCCTCACATGGCGGAATTTGTGGTTCGGCAATTTGCACATCGCTTGCCTCACCAAAAAGACTCACCTGTGCCGAATTTTCATTCTCTTGATGCTTGTTTCCATATTTGATGGCCTTTTCCAAAAAGGTAATGCCATCGCCTTCATCATGAAAATATTGTGCCCTATGTGTCTCTTTAAAACAATCAAAACCTCCAGCAAAAGCCAAGTTTTCAAAAGCTTTTTTATTGGCTGCACGCAAGTCAATACGCTTTGCCATATCAAAAATCGATCGGTATGCACCGTCTTTCTTTCTATTTTCAACAATGGTTTTTACCGCGCCATGACCAACGCCTTTTATGGCGCCCATTCCAAAACGCACCGCATTGTCTTTGTTTACTGAAAACTTGTAGAACGATTCGTTCACATCAGGCCCAAGAACATCTAACTTCATACGCTTACATTCTTCCATAAAAAATGTCACCTGCTTGATGTCGTTCATATTATTGGAAAGCACTGCTGCCATGTATTCAGCTGGATAGTGCGCCTTTAAATAAGCTGTTTGGTAGGCTATCCAAGCATAGCACGTGGAATGCGACTTATTAAACGCGTAACTCGCAAAGGCTTCCCAATCTTTCCAGATTTTCTCTAAAACCTCTTTAGGGTGTCCATTTTTTTCGCCGCCTTCCAAAAACTTGGGCTTCATTTTCTCAAGTACCGCAAGGATTTTTTTACCCATAGCCTTTCGCAAAACATCGGCATCACCTTTACTGAAATTGGCCAACTTTTGCGAGAGCAACATCACCTGCTCTTGATAAACCGTAATACCATAAGTTTCCTTAAGATATTCTTCCATGGCTGGCAAATCGTAGACAATTTCTTCATCGCCGTGTTTTCGCTTAATAAAGCTCGGGATGTATTCCATTGGTCCTGGACGGTATAAGGCGTTCATAGCAATCAAATCGTCAAACACAGTAGGCTTGAGATCTTTCATGTGTTTTTGCATACCCGGAGATTCGTACTGGAAGATACCAACCGTTTCACCTCGCTGGAACAACTCATAGGTTTTCTCGTCATCTAAAGGAAAATTCTCGGGATCTAAAGTAATGTTGTGCTTAGCCTTAACAATCTTGACCGTATCTTTAATAAGTGTCAAAGTTTTCAGCCCCAAGAAGTCCATTTTCAGAAGTCCTGCACTTTCTACAACTGAGTTGTCAAATTGTGTTACATAGAGATCTGAATCTTTTGCAATTGAAACAGGTACAAAATTGGTAATATCATCGGGTGTGATAATAACACCACAAGCATGAATACCTGTATTTCTAACCGAGCCTTCTAGCACTTTAGCCTGTTTAACTGTTTCGGCCTCTAGGTCGTCGCCTTCATAGATGTTGAGCAACTGGTTGACCTTTTCCATTTCCTCGGAACGAAATTTACTGGCCAACTCCTTTTCGTCTACACCAATAATCTTATTTAGTTTAGACATATTGGGAATTAACTTCGCAATTCTATCGGCATCACCAAGTGGCAAATCGAGTACCCGTGCGGTATCTCGAATGGAAGACTTGGCCGCCATAGTACCATAGGTAATAATTTGCGCTACCTGATTGGAACCATATTTTTTGATCACATAGTCCATAACACGACCACGGCCCTCATCGTCAAAATCAATATCAATATCGGGCATGCTCACACGGTCTGGATTCAGGAAACGCTCAAAAAGCAAGTCGTATTTGATAGGGTCAATATTTGTAATCCAAAGGCAATATGCCACTGCCGAACCTGCAGCCGACCCACGGCCTGGACCTACAGACACATCCATTTCCCTTGCAGCGCGAATAAAATCTTCTACAATCAAGAAATATCCCGGATATCCCGTTTTTTCGATTACATCCAGCTCAAAATCGAGTCGTTCCTTAATGCTATCGGTAATGTCTCCGTATCGTTTTTTGGCACCTTCATAGGTTAAGTGCTTTAGGTAAGCATTCTCTCCGCGCTTGCCACCATCAAGTTCATCTTCTGGATCAATAAAAGTCTCTGGGATATTGAATTTTGGAAGTAGCACATCGCGCGCCAACTCATAAGCTTCTATTTTATCTACTATTTCGGCACAGTTCACAATAGCTTCCGGTAAGTCTTTGAAGAGTTCTTTCATCTCCTCTGCCGACTTGAAGTAATACTGCTGATTAGGCAAGCCATAGCGATACCCGCGACCACGACCAATAGGCGTTGCCTGCTTTTCTCCATCTTTTACACACAGCAAAATGTCGTGCGCATTGGCATCTTGTTGAGCTCCGTAATAAGTATTGTTTGTAGCCACCAATTTTACTTGATGCTTTCTTGCAAACTCCACAAGCACTTGGTTTACCCTATTCTCATCTTCCTGATTGTGGCGCATGATTTCGATATACAAATCGTCGCCAAAAGCCTCTTTCCACCACAACAGTGCTTCCTCTGCTTGGTTTTCGCCAATATTCAATACTTTACTGGGCACTTCACCATATAAATTACCCGTTAAGACAATTACATCTTCTTTATATTGCTGAATGATTTGCTTGTCAATTCTAGGCACATAATAAAAGCCTTCGGTATATGCTACTGAAGAAAGCTTCGCCAAATTGTGATACCCATTTTTATTTTTGGCCAATAATACCACTTGATAGCCATTATCCTTTCTAGTCTTGTCCAAACGGTCTTCACACACAAAAAATTCGCAGCCAATAATAGGCTTTATAGGCACTCCATCAAAAGATTCGCCTTTTTCCTCAGCTTCCTTTTGTTTGCTTTTGACCATGGCATTATGCGCCGAAATTTCTTTTACAAAATGAAACGCGCCCATCATGTTTCCATGATCGGTTAATGCCACGGCAGGCATTTTATATTTAGCTGTAACACCCACCAAATCCCGGATGCTGATAGTAGATTGCAAAATGGAAAACTGGGAATGGTTGTGCAGATGTACAAAATCGACCGTTTTAAGCTCAGAAATATTTTCTTTAATTTCTGCTTCTGAAAGATCGCTTTGCTGAGATTTTTCTAGCTTTTCCCTAATTTTAGCACTTTCCTTTTTTAGGTTGATGTGCTTCAATCCAATTAACTGAATCTCTTTTGGGTTTACTTCCGAAAAACGAGTGAAGTAATCTGGAGCTACATCAAGCTCTTCTTTGGTAAATTCCTCGCGTCTTATAAGTTCGAAGAAACAACGCGTGGTGGCTTCTACGTCGGCTGTTGCATTGTGTGCTTCTGCAAAAGGTTTATTGAATAAAAACTCATGTAGTTCAGTTAATGTAGGCAGTTTAAATTTACCGCCACGACCACCAGGTATTTTACAAAGTTCGGCAGTATGCTCAGTACAGGTATCTAAAACGGGCAATTCCTGAAGTTTATTGGCCACATTCCCACGATAAAACTCGCAGCCCATGATATTCACATCAAAACCTACATTCTGACCAACTATAAACTTTGCCTTTTCTATGGCCTCATTAAAACTTTCCAAAACTTCTTGTAGAGAAACCCCTTGCTGTTCTGCCAATTCTGTAGAAATACCGTGTATTTTTTCAGCATCGTACGGAATATTGAAACCTTCCGGTTTTATCAAAAAATCCTTGTGCTCAACGCAATTGCCCATTTCATCATGCAATTGCCACGCAATCTGTATGGCTCTAGGCCAATTATCAGTATCGGTTATTGGGGCGTCCCAACGTTTTGGCAATCCAGTGGTTTCGGTATCGAAAATTAAGTACATAAATCAGCGCTTCAGCACTCTAAAAGAGTGTCATTATCAAATTTTAGAAGTTTTAAAAATACGCATAAAACTGCGCTTATTAAAGTGAAGTTATGAACAGTTTTAAACAAAAAACGCACCCTAAAAAGGTGCGCTAATTAATAATAATTCATTTATAATTATGGTGTACAATCACCAAGAGAATCCAAAGTAGCCTGTAAAGCTCCGCCCGTATCACCACAAGCAGATATTTGAGCATTCAACGCATCTTTAAAGGCATTACAAAAACTGGTATAATTAGGATCCGAGGTGGTTATTCCCGCATAGGCTTGAGCCGCTAAAGCTGTAGTTTGCTGCGCCGCCATGCAATCGCCTTCATTAGTACCTGCGGTCAAACCTCCAACCAAAGACACCTTGTAAAAAACGCCCTTGTTAAAGTTTACGGTTTTCATCCCATCTGCGGTATAAGCATTGAACCAGAAAGTTCCAATCACTTCTTTTGGGTTTGCATTGGTAATATCCTCAACTATTATTTCACCATCTGCAGGATATACAGACACGCTAGGATGTGGTGCATTAGCCGTAGAATAAACTGTTCCGTCTGCATCGGTAAAAATTGCCATGCTTTGGCTAGTACCTCCTAATTGAAAAGTCCCTCTTGTATCGGTTGCTGTAATAAGTTGCAACTTTTCATAATTGTCTCCGCCTTCAATTAAAAAGCCTCCAAAATCAATGTCGGCTGATTGGTAGTTTGCTCTCCAAAATCTACCGTCTTTTTGCCCCTGAATGGAAGGTGTATTGAACTCAAGCTCTTCAGCACAATTTGTAAACACAAATACCGAAAGCATCATAATAGTAAGTAGGGCCAATCTTTTCATAATTCAATTTTCAATAAACGCTGTTAAATGTAAGACAAAAAAAGTAAACTTAAATATTTAAAGCAAACTAATTGAGAAATAAAAAATTATAGTATCTTTGCGCCCTATTAATAATCGAGGTCGAGAACCTCACTAATTAATCATTATGCCAGTAAAAATTAGATTACAAAGACACGGTAAAAAAGGAAAACCTTTTTTCTGGATTGTAGCTGCCGATTCGCGCGCTAAAAGAGATGGTAAATACCTTGAGAAATTAGGTACTTACAACCCAAACACTAACCCTGCAAGCATTGATTTAGATGTTGATGGTGCTGTAAAATGGCTTCAAAACGGAGCACAACCTACAGATACTGCCAGAGCTATCTTATCTTACAAAGGTGCTTTATTGAAAAATCACTTAGCTGGTGGTGTTAGAAAAGGTGCGTTAACCGAAGAACAAGCTGAAGCAAAATTCACTGCTTGGTTAGAGGAAAAAGGCGGAAAAATTCAAGCTAAAACAGATGGTTTAGCTAAAGCTGAAGCTGATGCGAAAGCAAAAGCTCTTGAAGCTGAAAAAGCTGTAAACGAAGCAAGAATTGCTGCTGCAGTTCCTGTTGTAGAAGAAGCTGTTGAAGAAGCTCCTGCTCAAGAAGTAGAAGCCTCTAACGAAGAAGAATAAAAAATTAATTTTTTATACTTTTGACCCCGACGCTATATGTCGGGGTTTTTTATTTCTATTATGCAAAAAAAGGATTGTTTTTACCTAGGGAAAATTGTAAAAAAGTACAGCTTTAAAGGCGAAGTACTAGCCAAACTTGACACAGATGAACCCGAACTCTACGAAAACCTAGATGCGGTTTTTGTTGAGTTGCGCAACAACTTAGTGCCTTTTTTTATTGAATCGTCACAACTTCACAAATCAGAATTACTGCGCATTAAGTTTGAAGACGTCAAGACGGAACAAGATGCCGACACCCTTATCAAGAGTGACCTGTATTTACCTTTGGACTTACTTCCAAAGCTAGACGATGACAAGTTTTATTTCCACGAAATCATTGGGTTTAAGGTAATCGACACTAATTTCGGAGAAGTTGGTATAATAAAAGGAATAAACGACAGTACCGCACAGGCGCTATTTGAAATAGACCGAAACGGCACCGAAATTTTGATTCCCATGAACGATGAGTTTATTTCAAAAGTGGACAAAAAGAATAAGACCATTTTTGTTGAAACGCCAGAAGGGTTGATAGATCTTTATATCAGTCCAGCATAGGACACAAATTTCAAATCTAAAATTCCAAATTCCAAAGGGGTATCTTTAACACTTTCAAGAAAAAGCTTTAAAAGCTTTAAAAGCTTATATTTATAAAAAAACTTTCAAATTTCAAAAACCAAATTCCAATTGTGATGGAGCAAAATAAGGTTTACAATTTAGAAGAACGAACTTATATTTTTGCCAAAAACTGTCGATTGCTAATCAAAAAACTGAATAAAACAGTTCCCTCTATAGAAGATGGCAAACAATTAATAAAATCTTCCGGATCAATTGCTGCTAATTATATCGAAGCTAATGAAAAATTGGGAAACAAAGATTTTGTATTCAGATTAAAGATTGCAAGAAAAGAAGCAAAAGAATCATTACTTTGGCTTAAGCTTTTAAGGGATTTAAATGAAACCGAAAAAGTAGAAATTGAATCTTTAATGCAAGAAGCAGACGAAATTAGAAAGATTTTATCAGCAATCATAAATAAATCCTGATTTGGAATTTGGGATTAAAATATTGGAATTTAATTGAAACCCTTCAAATTCAAACAATTCACGGTGAACCAAGACCAATGTGCTATGAAAATTGGCACAGATGGCGTGCTATTGGGCGCGTGGACACCAATTGATAATGGACCAAGAAATGTTCTTGACATAGGCTCTGGCACAGGCATTATAGCCTTAATGCTGGCGCAACGTAGCCTTGCTCAAGAAATTGATGCTGTAGAAATAGACCCCGAAGCTCATGAACAATGTGTAGATAATTTTGAAGCTTCTCCTTGGGGAGATAGATTATTCTGCTATCATGCCGAATTTACCGAGTTTGTAGCTGAAATGTATGAAGAAGATGAAGTTTATGACCTGATTGTTTCTAACCCGCCTTTCTTTTTTGAAACAATGTCTTCAGGCAACGACCAAAGAGATCTTGCCAGAATGGAAAGCGCCCTACCTTTTGAAGATTTAATTGAAGGTGTTTCTCTCATCCTTTCTCCAAAAGGTATTTTTACTGTAATCATTCCTTTTAAGGCCGAATCAGAGTTTATTGAGCTTGCAAAAAAATTCCAATTATATCCTTTTAAGATTACGCGAGTAAAAGGTTCTCCGGATTCTGAAATCAAAAGAAGTTTATTGGCTTTTTCCTTTAGTCCTATAGAGCCCAAAATTGACCTACTCACTATAGAAACCGAGAGACATCTCTACACACCAGAATACATGGCGCTTACCAAGGATTTCTATTTAAAAATGTAGATTCTGTTTATTCAATTTCGTTTATAATTCTCTCAAACAACCCTGAATTAGATGGATTAGGAGCATTTCCTGAGATAATTTTATTTTCCCTGTCCAATATTACATAACGAGGTATAGCCTTTACCTTTAAATAATTTATCAAAGCAGAATTCTCTGCTCTAGGAATAAAATACTGGTCGTTAGTTCCAAAAAAATCATTCAACTCATTGGCCTTTTTTATCCATTTGTCATTTTCTGCATCAATGGAAATATAAATCCATTCCACATTTTTTTCAACGGACAGCCTATCCTTAAATGCTTTAGACTCTGTAATATCTGCTATACACGGCCCGCACCAACTTGCCCAAAAATCCAGCACCCTGATTTTCTTATTTGATCGGCTAAATAGCTTATTCAAGGTTATTGTATCCCCTAGTTTGTTTACAAGTTTTGTATTTAATGCACTTTCATTAAATTTAAAACTGAAGAGGTTTAAATCTTCTTTAATTTTCTCCATCACTTCTAAAAAAGTAGAATCTTTATATTTGGCTTCGTATTCGGTAATCAAGCTTTTCATCAGATTCGCATCTCTTTCACTATAACCAAATCCGTGTAAATTGTAATCCCAAATCATTCTTGCAATGGCATAATTTTCCATTTTGCCTTCTAGATTGTTTTGTATGAATTCTTTTTCCGCCAAAAATTTCTCTGTGGTAAAAGGTGTTGCATTCGAGGTTTCAAAATAATACCTAATCATAGGCGTTAAACTGTTTTTATAATAGTGATTGGCAAGAAAACCAGACTCTATAAACTCTTGCAATTCTGTATTGTCTAAATAGGCTCCTAAATCAAAGATTCCTTCTTTATAGATGTATTCAGTCTCAACAATATTTTTCAACCCTTCAAAATCATTCACATACATACCCTCAATTCCAAGAGGCTTTGATCTAGGCGAAATCAAATTGTTCAAATATTCAAACTTTAAATGGTAGTTTATGGTTTCAATATGGGCGGTTGGCATATTGTACTTTTCCACGTACTTATTCAATAAATCTAATCTTAAATCATACAAGCCCTTAACCTTACTTTTATAATCCCAAATATCGCCTTGATAAGGGTTTCTTCCATAATCAAATGTATCATTGCTGTATACTTCTGAAAAATAGTTATTAATAGGCGCGCTGTTTCCCATGAAAGATATTCTATCCTTTTCAATATTAAAATAAAGTGTGTCTCCAGGTGATACATATATATGCGAATTATAAAATTTGTTTTCAGAACCAAAAGATTGCAACTCCATAAGCATGGGATATTGAATAGAATCCAATATTATTTTTGTTGAATCTTTCATTTTTTCCCTTCTTAAATACTTGTGGGCTCTCCCAAAACTATAAGAGCTATTATAAATGTTGAAAGATTCAAGAGCCATTGTATCCAAAGATTTTCCATATAGAATTATGGGTAATTTCTTATTCAGCACTTCTTCTTTAATCCCTACTTCAACTCGCGTTTCCTGTTTTTCACAACCTATAATCAAAACACACAGAATCAATATTAACGCCAATTTATTTGCCATTTTATGCTGGAATTTAAAGTTCATTTTCATTATAAATTTATGCTTTTGAAAACGTTTTCGCTACTTTTGCATAGCAAAAATCAAAATATGAAACCAGATTTATTTGAAGCACCAGACTATTACAATTTAGACGAACTTCTTACAGACGAACACAAACTGGTTCGTGACGCAGCCCGCAGTTGGGTTAAGCGCGAAGTGTCACCCATTATAGAAGACTATGCACAAAAAGCCGAGTTCCCTAACCAAATTATTGGTGGGTTGGCAGAAATAGGCGCCTTTGGCCCCTACATTCCTGTGGAATATGGCGGTGCGGGATTGGATCAAATTTCGTATGGCTTGATTATGCAAGAGATTGAACGTGGTGACAGTGGTGTGCGCAGTACAGCTTCGGTGCAATCGTCTTTGGTGATGTATCCTATCTGGAAATATGGAAATGAAGCACAACGTCAAAAATACTTACCCAAATTGGCTTCAGGTGAATGGATGGGTTGTTTTGGTTTAACCGAACCTGATCATGGCAGTAATCCAGGAGGTATGGTAACCAACTTTAAAGATATGGGCGACCATTATTTGCTGAACGGTGCCAAAATGTGGATTTCAAATGCGCCTTTTGCACAAGTAGCTGTTGTTTGGGCTAAAAATGAAGAAGGCCGCATTCACGGATTGGTTGTAGAACGCGGTATGGAAGGTTTTTCAACGCCTGAAACGCATAACAAATGGTCTTTAAGGGCTTCAGCAACTGGTGAATTGATTTTTGACAATGTAAAAGTTCCTAAAGAAAACTTACTACCCAATAAATCTGGTTTAGGCGCGCCATTAGGCTGCTTAGATTCTGCCCGTTACGGTATTGCTTGGGGCGCCATTGGCGCTGCTATGGACTGTTATGACACGGCACTTAGATATAGCAAAGAACGTATGCAATTTGGAAAACCTATTGGACAGTTTCAATTGCAACAGAAAAAATTGGCCGAAATGATTACCGAAATCACCAAAGCACAATTATTGGCTTGGAGACTTGGCGTAATGCGTGAAAATGGCACTGCCACATCCGCTCAAATCTCTATGGCAAAGCGCAACAATGTAGATATGGCCATCAATATTGCGCGTGAAGCAAGACAAATGTTAGGAGGCATGGGAATTACCGGCGAATACAGTATTATGCGCCACAGTATGAACCTTGAAAGTGTGATTACCTATGAAGGCACGCACGATATTCATTTGTTGATTACCGGTCTAGATGTTACTGGCTTAAATGCCTTTAAATAAAAACATAAGCTGAAAAGTTAAAAAAAA
>Ga0079224_100013255_pt1 | contig 11471 bp, 7 predicted proteins | sample Stecom2015_FD_80414 | JGI IMG/M metagenome (GOLD analysis project Ga0079224, IMG submission 80414) | Agricultural soil microbial communities from Utah to study Nitrogen management - Steer compost 2015 | ecosystem: Environmental > Terrestrial > Soil > Agricultural land | place: USA: Utah...
CGGCGATCGAGGCCCAACCGCTGTAGCCGCGCGAATCGACGATGAAGTGGCCATACAGCGTGCCGATCTTCACGTGGAAATGCGCCTTGCGGCCGCTGTCGAGCGTATGCCAGGTAAATGCGGGTCGCGAACCGCCCGACACCGGCGTGGCCCCGTCAACGCCCGCCTGTGCCCGTGGATAAACCCACATGCCGGCACCGAGGAGGCTGGACACCAGCGCTTGCGAAAACCGCTGCTGGGTCGCGCGGTACGGGCGTTGTTCCTCGTCCTTCAAATCCCTGGTCAGGCTGGCCAGCAGATACAGCTCCACGACACGGTCGGCAGGCGCGTCCTGCAAGCCGGTCACCTCGCCGTCCGGCGAGACGCAGGCCTGCCAGGCCGGTTCGGCGACCTCATTGCGCATCGCCAGGTCCATGATTCCCGCCATCGGCCCAAGCGAGGCCAACTTCCGGCTCAGGTCGTCCGACACCTCCGTCCCCCTCTTGCGGCAGGAAAGCGCCGCGCTGCGCAACATGCCAAAGGACTGCAGCAATTCAGCGCCCGCATTGCTGGAGGGTGCATAGATTCCCTGGAACAGACTGGCCAGCGCTCGCCTCCAGGCATGCCGGCAGAACCTGACAGCCGAAGAGACGCTCTGGGCCTGGTAGAGCGACTCCGCCTTGACCCGCTGGGGCTTGGTGGACCACTGCTCGAGCTTGCGGCCGGCGGCGAAGAACTCGCCCGCCTTGGCCAGCGCCTTCATGGACATTTTCCCCGGCCGCGCGGCCGAATCGGCCTGGGCGCCGCCATCTTGCTGCTCCTCCAGCTTCGCCTGCTTCCTGGCGTCGCGGAGCTGCTTCTTCCGCTTCTTCGCCGCCGTCTTCGCCCGCTTCAACAGGTGGGTGGAGAACTCGGGTGCGGCGTAGATCTGCAGCTGCGGTCGCTCGGGCTCGGTTTCGACCGCCTTGCGAATGGCCTCCGCCGCCAGGGCGGCGCCGCCGCCGCGCTGCCGGAAATGCTCGCGGACCAGGGCTTCATTCTCTTCCCGGTAGGGGTTGCCGGAGGTGAGCTCGCGGACATGCCGCAGCAACTCCCCCGGTCGCGTGACATAGGGTCCGATCCGCGCCCGCTGCGACACTTCGATGGCTGAATCGTCCGCCTTCTTGTGTGCATCCAGATCCATGCCCTCGATGCCGAGCAGGATCACCGGATTCCCGCAGTAAAGGGAATCGAAGATGGCCCCGGACATGTCCGAGATGACGACGTCGGCGACTTCCTGGAGGTACGGACCCGGGTCCAGGATGTGCGGAAAGCCGTCGGCGCCGAGGGCGACGCCACCCACTTCGGTACTGGCGCCGCGGATCGCGGAAAGGTGATGTGGGCGATGGACGACATTGAACTCGTCCTTCAGCTCCTCGAGGGCTGCAATGAACTCGCCTGCGGTATCCAGATCGCCCCAGGTCGGCAGGTAGACCACCGTCTTCTTGCCGGGATCGAGCCGGGAGCGGATTGCCTCCAGCACCTCCTGGTCCAGGCGCCCCTCGAAGAACGGATCGAAACGGGGATTGCCCACCTGGGACACCGGGCACATCCGGCCAATGACCGATTCGCTGTATGGGCCGTAGACCAGGCCATGGTCGGCCGAGAACCAGCGCGCGTTGAAGGCCGTCTTCGGCTTGGCCAGCGAGTACTGCTGCATGATCAGCCGGGTCTTGCTCCAGGGCTTGTCGAGCGGCGGCCGGAACTGGGAAACGATGGCGTCGAACTGCCCGTCCAGCGCTTCAAGGCCCAGTTCGGAGACGAACCGGCAGTAGGCGCCGTAACGAACCAGCCAGGACGGGTCGAAGCCATCCAGTGCCTCCGGGCTCCTGTCCATGAAGATGAAGGCCGGTTCATCGAAATGGCCGGCGACCTCGGCGGCGTGCGCCACCTGAAACTGGTTCCAGACCAAGAATCCAATACGCATTCAGCACTCTTCCTTCATGGCGGCCGGCGCTGCCGTCCGCACTTTCGTTGGTCAGGCGCGCTGGCCCGACTCCTCATAATTGCACGCCACCAGGTCCATTGCCTCGGCCAGCAGGGTGGCGATCTCGCTGCTCCCGACGTCACGCAGGTTGTTGTCGGCCCTGCCTGGCGTGAACATCTCGTCCAGCAGCATCCCCGGTGCCGACAGGTCCGGTATGTGCTCCTGGAACATCGCGGCCACACCCAGACGACGGAACAGGCGGCTGAGCCCGCTGGCCAGCCCTTGCATGTCCTCGAACCCCGTCGCCCGCGCCAGATCGTGCAGGCGGCCGTCGTCCGCAGCGGCATTGAAGCGGGCGATGACCGGCAGGGTGAAGCTGCAGGCCAGACCATGCGGCAGACCGAAGCGTGCCGTCAGCGGATAGGAGATCGAGTGCGCCAAGGCCGTGCGGGTCTGGCTGATCGCCATGCCGGCCAGCAGGCTCGCCTGCAACATGCCGCCCCGGGCATCGCGGTCGTCGGGCTGCTCCAGCAGCCGCGGCAGGGCCGACAGCGACAGCTGCAGGGACTTGCCGCACAGGGCCAGGCTGATCGGACTGGCATTCCGGTTCCAGGCCGATTCCAGCGCATGCGACACCGCGTCCAGCCCGGAGGAAACGGTGACGTCCCACGGCAGGCCCAGGGTCAGCTCGGAGTCGAGCAGGGCCACCGCCGGGTAGAGGTCGTCACCGACGACCGAGTACTTCTTGGCCCGCTCGAAATCCCAGAGCGTGCCGAAGGGTGTCACTTCGGCGCCGGTGCCGGCGGTGGTCGGCAGCGCCACCACCGGCAGCGCGCGCCCGGCTGGCAGCGGCAGGCCCTCGCGAAAATGCCCGGTCAGGCTGAAATCCACCGGCAACGGCAATGCCCGGGCCAGGCCCTTGGCGCTGTCGATGCTGCTGCCGCCACCCAGGGCAATGATGGCGTCCAGGTCCAGGCCGCGCAGGCGTGCCGCCTGCGCATCCACATCGCGCACGTCAGGGTTGGGCTTGACCTCGTCCAGCACCTCGACCAGGCGCTCGCCAAGCGAAGCGCGGATACGGTCGACGACGCCGCGGCGGGTGAAGCCCGGTGTCGTCACCAGGGCCAGTCTCCGATAGGCGATGTGCTCCCCGAGCGTGGACGCGGCACCGGCGGCGGACACCACCCGCACCGGGTTGTGATAGCGCCAGCCGCGACTGCTCATGGCTGTCCGGCGCCGTTGGCCGCCGGCGCCTCCAGGCCCAGCTGCCGCATCAGCGCGTCGCGGTTCTCGAACGGGCGCGATTTGGGACGACCCAGGTCATCGCGCGCGCCCTTGTTGACACGGACCTCCAGCAAGGCCGGCCCCTCGACCCCGGCCAGTTGCGACAGGGCCTGGGCGACGTCACCGGGCTCGCTGACCGACAGCGCACGGGCATAGCCGCAGGCCTGGGCGATGCGCACGAAGTCGACCTCGAAACCGGTGGTCGGCTGGCCGCCGACGGAATCGTGGGCGCCGTTGTTGATCACCACGTGCACCAGGTTGCACAGGCCCGACTGGCCGATGATCGCCAGCGCGCCCATGTGCATCAGCACGGAACCATCGCCGTCCAGGCAGATGACCCGCCGGTCCGGCTGCGCCGTGGCCACGCCCATGGCGATGGACGCGGCATGACCCATGCCGCCGACGGTGAGGAAGTCATTGCCATGGCCGTCGCCGCGGGCGGCGCGGTATTCGTACAGCTCGCGCGAGGTCTTGCCGGTGGTGGCGATGACCACGTCGGTCGGGCCGAGCAGGTCGACGATGCGCTTGACCGCCGCCTCACGGTTCATCGGGTAGTTGGTCACTCGGTCCTTCTGCAGCTTGTACTTGCCGAAGGCGCCCTTGCGCACCAGCAGCGCCACCGGCACCAGACGCTCGCGCATCAGCCGGCAAGCCTCGGCGATCACCTCGCCGGCGTCTTCCATGCCGGCGTCCAGCTCGAACCACGGGATCTCCATGGCATCAAGCAGGGCGGTCATCACCCTGCCCTGCTTGACGTGCTGCGGCTCGTCCTTGACGCCGGGCTCGCCGCGCCAGCCGATCATCAGCAGCATCGGGATGCCGTAGACCTCGCCGTCGGCCAGCGACAGCAGCGGATTGACCGCATTGCCCAGACCCGAATTCTGCATGTAGACCAGGGCCGGCTTGCCGGTGCCGAGGAAATGGCCGGTGGCCAGGGCGACCGCATTACCCTCGTTGGCGGTGATGACGTGGTCGTCCTCCGCCGCGTGGTCGGTGACGTAGGCGCAGAAGTCGGCCAGCAGGGAGTCGGGCACCCCGGTGAAGAAGGTGATTCCCTGCCCGCGCAACTGCGCGAAGGTCTTTTCCGGACTCAGCATCACTTGGTTCCCGGGATCAATTCGAGGATGTCCTTGATCGACAGCAGCCTGGAGTCGATCTCCTTGGAGCGGCCGTGCTCAAGGATCGAGCGGGCGGCGTCCATCATCGCCGGATAGGCGGCGCGCAGCAGGTGGTTGGCGTAGATGACCACGTTGACACCGTGGTCGACCAGCTCCTGCTCAGTCACCTGGTTGTAGCTCGACGGGACGACGATCAGCGGACGCCGATCCTCGAGCTTGGCGTAGCGGTCGCAGAACTCGAACACTTCATCCGGGGTCTTGCGCCGGCTGTGGATCAGGATGCCGTCGGCGCCGGCGGCGATATAGGCCTCGGCACGCGCCATGGCGTCGTCGACGCCCTGGTCCAGGATCAGGCTCTCGATGCGGGCGACGATCATGAAGTCGTCGGTGATCTGGGCCGCCTTGCCGGCGCGGATCTTTTCGCAGAAGTTCTCGATCGTGTCCTGGGTTTGCGGCACTTCGGTGCCGAACAGCGAGTTCTTCTTCAGGCCGACCTTGTCCTCGATCACCGCCGCCGACACGCCCAGGCGCTCCAGGGTGCGCACGGTGAACTGGAAGTGCTCGGGCTTGCCGCCGGTATCGGCGTCGTAGACGATCGGCTTGGTCGTCACCTCGAGGATGTCGTGCAGGGTGTTTGTGCGCGAGGTCACGTCCACCGCCTCGATGTCCGGCTTGCCCTTGGCGGTCGATTCGGTGAGGCTGCTACCCCACATGCCGTCGAACTCGCGGCGGCCATCGGCGGCATCGACGGCAGCGTTCTCGACGATCAGGCCGGTCAGCCCGTTGTGCGCCTCCATCAGCCGGACCAACGGCTTGGCGTCCAGCAGGCGGCGAAACTTGTTGCGGCGGGCGTCGGGCGTGGTGCCGATCTCGCGCAGGGCCTTGTTGAGCTGGGTCGAAGAGATGCCCGCGGTATAGGCCACTTCCACCAGCTGGCCGCCCCATTCGGCCAGCGCGTCGATCACCGCCTGGCGCACGCTGCGCTGCACGCCTTCGCGCCAATCGTCGCCGTGGACGACGTAGTCGGGCTTGTACTTGCGCAGGTTAGGCACGTAGTCGAGGGTCTCCTGGGGAACGACCCGGGCAACGCCCTTGAGTTGCTCGACCACCTGTCGGCGCTGCTCAAAGCTCATGTAGGGAAGCCGCTTGTAACTGGCGATCGCCCGGTCGGTCAGAAGGCCCACCGTCACCTCGCCCAGTTCGGCAGCCCGGCGGATGACGTTGAGATGGCCCGGGTGCACCAGGTCAGCGCTCATTCCCACATAAACGGTCTTTCCCATCTTCTTCTCTCGCTTTGCGGCACGCACGGTGCCATTGATAAAAAATCCGGTTGGCGCCGTCAGCAGTAGGCCGCCGTTCCGACGTCGGCGATGGTGCCCACCACGGTCGAACGGCGCCTGGCCTCCGCCTCGTCCAGGCTCCAGGTATGGAAGCCGGGGCGGGCGCTGCGGCAGCGGACGAAGTTGAAGCCGTCCATGGCCAGCACATCCAGGCCGGCGACATAGCAGCGGCGGATGAAGTCCGAATCCGAACCGCCACGCCGCCGCTCCGAGAACGGCACCGCCCCCAGCACCCGGCGGTGGCCGCCCAGTGTGCCGCCGGCCACCAGGGCCGAACTGGCGCTGGCCGCCTCATGCAGCAGGTGCACATGCCGGGCCCACTCCCTGTCCCACAGGAGGGCATCGCCGTTTTCGAGGTAGTTGAACACCGGCGGCTTGCCGAACACCTCGAAGCGGCCCAGGTGCCGGTACAGCATCATGTCGGTGAGGTAGTTCGGCCCGTACAGGTCGTCGTCGTCCATCTTGGTCCAGTACGGGGCATCGGTCTGGGCCGCGGCGAAATTGAGGCAGGCGCCGAGGCTGCGGCTGCGGCCGATGCGGAAGATCCGGATCGGCTCGCCCTCGCGCACCAGCGCCCGGCAGGCGGCGAGGTCGGCGCTGTCGTCGTGCACCACCACCACCAGCTCCCTGGCCGGATAGCGATCCTGGCGGAAACGCTCGAGACAGGCCTCCAGGCGCTCCGGACGCATGGTCACCAGCAGGCAGGCGATACGCGGCGTCTCCGCGGACAGGAAGCCGGCGCCGGCACCGACCCGCTCGGCCATGAACTGCAGGCGATGGGCGATGGTGTGCGCGCGCATCAGCGCACGCCAGGTGGTGTGCCGCCAGCGGCCGGCCGCCAGCGGGTCGGCGCGCAGGCGCGCCAGCGCCGCCAGCGGGCCTTCGCCGTTCGCTGCCTCCGGCAGGGCCAGCTCGGGCAGCCAGGGCGTGGCGCCGTCCAGGCTGGCGACCAGACTGCCGGCGGCGGCGGCCCGGGCCATGCCCTGGGCACTGGCCCAGGCGCCGGCCAGCGGCGTCGATGCGAACACTTCCGCGCCCTGGAGCCGGCTCAGGGTCAGCTTCTCCTCCGGGTCCAGGCAGCCGAGCACATGGCTGGCAAAGTCGGAACTGTCGGCCAGCCGCACATTGCTGAAATCCCAGCGGCTCTCGACCACCAGCAGGCCCTGCGCCTTGAGCGCGTCCAGCCCGGCCAGGCCGTTCTGCAGGTCCCACCAGCCATCGAAGACCACGCGCCCGCGCAGGGCGTCGCCGGCTTCCAGCAGGCGATGGCTGCGCAGCGGATTGTGCAGGCGCGGTTGGATGGCTGGCGGCAGGAATTCGACATTGGCCGCCGGGAAATCCTTCCGCAGCCGCGCGGCAATCTCCGGATCCGCCGCACAGCAAAGGTCCGCCTCGCCGGCCAGCCAGGCGAAGGCGTCGAGATTGCCCGGGCTTTCCCGGAACCAGACCACCACCGGCAGGCCGATTTCGCGGCAGCGCGCCAACAGCGCCCGCAGCGTCGCCTGCCCGCCTGGCTCGGCCAGGGCGTAGCGCCATTGCCACTGTCCGACATGCCAAATCGTCTCCAGCAGCAGAAACTGCATGGCGCCCGGGACCAGCCGGGCGCCCCAGTTCTGCTCTTCCAGCGGCACCACGCGGGCATCGAAGGCCAGCTCGGCCGCCAGTTCGCGGCTGCCGATGAAGCCGATGGCAGGCGGATTTTCGCGATCGCCCAGGTAAAGGCTGTCCGACAGCGCCGCGGTGCCATCCAGCACTGCCCGTGCCGCGGCCGGCAACACGCCCTCCAGGCGCGGTTCGAGATGCAGCAGGCGGCAACTGGCGTTTGCCGACTCCAGGTCGTCTCCGGGCAGGCGCACCAGGGTTGCCGGCAGCGACGCCACGCCACCGGCAAGGGGGGCCGCCTGCCCCTCCGTGTCCGCCGCCGGCCTGGCCTTGCCGCCCCGCAGACGCGAAACCAGCCAGCGCAGCGGCGCCGTCACCCGCCAGGAGCGGCTGTGCAGCATCTGCTGGTGTTCCTGCGCGACGGCCTCGCCCTGCGCCCGTTGCCGGACCAGGACAGACTCCAGCCGCCGGATCTCCTGCCGGGCTTCGGCCAGCTTCTGCTGAAGCGATTGCGTCTTCGGATCGGTCATCGGATCAGTGCCCCTGCTCCGACAAGGCCTGGGCGAGTGCCGGGCGACCCGCCGGGAGTGCGGCCAGCAGCTCGGCCAGGCGATGCGCCAGCTGCGACCAGCCGAACATGGACACCGCACTGTCGCCCATGTCCAGGCCTGCCGCAATCGGCTGGCCCGTGCGCTTTTGCGCCGCCAGCGTCTCCAGCCGTGCCACGATCGCCGCCGAATCGGGCTCGCAGGCCCAGCCACGCCGGTGTTCGGCGATCAGCGCGGACGGAACATCGTCGCCGGCCGGTCCCTTCACATGCAGGATCGGCCGCGCCGCGCCCAGGTACTCGTACAACTTCCCCGGCACCTGGCAGGGATTGTCGTTGGCGAGGTTGACCAGCACGTCGGCATGGCGCTGCAGCGCCAGCACCCCTCGGTGCGGCAGGAAGCCGAGTGGGCGGAACTGGGCCGGATTGGCCTCCAGCCGCGGCCACAGCCACTCGGGGATGGTCACCGAGGCGATGTTCAGGCGCGCGGCGGGAACGCGTTCGATGGCATCGAGCAGGGCATCCGGACGCCGGAAGCGGTAGAAGGAGCCGGTGTAGAGCAGCTCCAGCCGGTCGCGATCAAACAGCTGCGGCGCCGGCGCGTCCAGGGTGCCGGGACGGTCTTCGAAGCCCTGGGTGAGCACTTCGATGGCGCCGCCCGTGCCGGCCGGCGAACCGTGCCGTTGCCGAAGCAGGTCGCGGGTACCCGGGGCGGTGACGGTGACGAGGTCGGCACGCGCGATTACCTGCCGTTCCAGCGCCGCGGCGCGACGTTGCCAGCGCGGCGGCGTGTAGTCCGCCAGCACCGGGTCGCCCAGGTCGGCCAGCCAGGGCAGCGCAGGGAAACGGCGCTTGACCGCCAAGCCCACTTCCAGGGGGGTGGCCGGCTCGTGCGAGGTGATCAGGACGTCGGGATGGAGGCGTTCGACCAGCTCGAGCGCCGCCCGCCGGGCCGGCCGCCGCCATTCGCCCCGGCTGTCCGGGAACAGGGCGCGCTGGGCCATCCCCTTGAGCCGCTCGACCAGCCGCCCTTTCCAGTTCAGGCGCGACTCCCGCACCGGCTGCAGCGCGGCGCCGTTGCCGGTGGGCGCAGGGGCCGCCTGGCCGGCTTCGCTCGGGGATGCCTGACCGGCCCGGCGGGCGGCCTTGGCCGCCTGCCGCCGCGCCAGCAGGGCCATGGCGCCGGAAATCGGCCCGGCGACGGTCCGGTGCACCAACAGTTCCGGCGGCAATTCCGGCAGGCCCGGCGTCTGCCAGCCCAGGTCGGGCGCCAGCACGTGGACCTCATGGCCGGCGCGGGCCAGTTCGCGCGCGAGGTAGGCCCAGCGCAGCGACTGCGGCGACGGACTGGGCGGAAACTCGTAAGCGACCAGCAACAGGCGCATGCGTCCGCTCACGGCTCGTCGCCGCCCTGGCGGGCGCCGACCCCCGCGCCCTGGCCCGCCTCTTCCGTGGCATCCTGGGCCTTCTTCTTCGCCTTGGCCTTGGCTTTTGCTTCGGCCCTGGCCTTGGCCTGCGCTTCCTTGCGGGCACGCTTCCTGGCTTCGTAACTGGCGACCAGCTTCTGCGCCGCCTTGATCTTGGCCTTCCGGGCCGCCTTGCGTCGGGCGATCTCCTCTTCGGTTTCCTCGGCCTGGTTTCGCCGACGGTATTCGGCCAGGGCCTCACCGACGCCGCCGTCGAACACCAGCTTGCCGCCGTCCAGCAGCAGCGCGCGATCGCACAGCTTGCGCAGCAAGGAATCATTGTGGCTTGCCACCACGACGATCCGGCTGCCTTCCATACGGTCCATCATCCGCTGCCGGGCCCGCCTGAGGAACTGCGCGTCGCCGGCGCCGAACCACTCGTCCAGCAGCATGATGTCGGTGGGAATGGCAGTGGAAATGGCGAAACCCAGGCGCATGCGTTGGCCGCTGGACAAGGTCAGCAGGCGCCGGTTGGCCACCGCGGCCAGGCCGGAGAACTCCAGCACCGGCTTCACCAGGCCCTGGATATCGCGCGACGGCACGCCCATCGCCGTCGCCCGCAGGAAGATGTTCTCCATGATCGTGGCCTCGGCATTGAAGCCCAGACCGATGCTCAGCAGCGCTTGCCGGCTGCCGTTGACGGTGATCGATCCGCTGGTGGGCTCGAAAGCCCCGGCCAGCACCCGCAGCAGGGTGCTCTTGCCGGCGCCGTTGCGGCCGATCAGCGCTACCCGCTCGCCCTCGCCGATGTTGAAGCTCACCTGGTCCAGCAGGGTGGCGAAACGGCGGCGCGGCACCGAGGTGGCGGCACCGACCAGCGTGCCCAGCCAGGAGGACGAAATGCGCTCGGGCTGGGCGTAGTACGGTACGACCAGCGACAGGTTGCGGACTTCGATGGATGCGTTCGCGCTCATGCCGTCCTCAGATCCAGATCGGGACGAAGCGCGAGAAGCGCCGGCAGAGGAAAATCGCCAGCAGCCAGCCGCCCAGGGTCAGCACTGCCAGGTAGGTCAGCGTCATGGTGCCCGGCATCCGCCCGAACAGCGGCTCGCGCACCAGCTCCAGCAGGTGGAACGCCGGGTTCAGGCGCACCAGCAGACCGGACAGGCTGTCGGGCGGAAAGCGATTGCCTTCCCAGATGATCGGGGTGAACAGGAAGCCGAGCATCAGGATGGTATTGAGCACTTCACTGACGTCCGGCAGCCGGGCGCCGAGGATGCCCAGGCAGTAGCCCACCCAGAACAGATTGATCAGGATCACCGGGATGGTGACCAGCAGGCTGAGGATCGCCGGCATCGGCACCGCCGGTGACCAGACCAGCACCGCCAGCATGCCGATCATCGAGAAGGCGAAGTAGAAGAACGACTTGGCGATGGACTTGAGGGTGTAGTCGGTCAACCGGGTATTGCCGTCCAGGATGAAGGACTTGTTGCTGCGGAAGGCGTTCACCGAATCGTTGAGCACCATCACCATCATGCGCCAGACCGCATAACCCATGCCCAAATGGATCATGTAGACGGCCAGCTCGCGATGGAAGATGCGGGCGTACAGCGGGCCGGTGATCAGCATGAACACCATCACCGGCGCCAGCAGCCAGATCAGCCCCAGGCGCGTGCGCCGGTACCGGGTGACGATGTCGAGCCAACTGGAATAGGCCCAGAACTCGGGCCGGCGGATGCTCATGGCCAGCTGGCTGAAGATCTTCAGGCCCATCGGCAATCCCATCCGTTCCGGCGGTACGCGTGCCTGACCACCACACCGCGCATCAGGCCAGCGCCCCCTCAAGCTCCGCCCGCAGGTCGGCCAGGTCCTCGATGCCCACGCTCAGGCGCACCAGGTTGTCGCCGATGCCGAGTTCGGCGCGGCGCTCCGGCGGCACCGAGGCGTGCGTCATCACCGCCGGGTGGTTGACCAGGCTTTCGACGCCGCCCAGGGATTCGGCCAGGGCGAACAGCTCGGTGCGCTCGCAGAAGCGCTTGGCCGCCTCGTAGCCGCCCTTGAGCAGGATCGTCAGCATGCCGCCGAAGCCGTCCATCTGCCGCTTCGCCAGCGCATGCTGCGGATGCGAGGCCAGGCCGGGGTAGATCACCCGCTCGATGGCCGGGTGCCTTTCCAGCCACTCGGCCAGGGCCTGGGCGTTCCCGCAGTGCGCCTTCATGCGCAGGTGCA
>Ga0079224_100013257_pt1 | contig 11470 bp, 10 predicted proteins | sample Stecom2015_FD_80414 | JGI IMG/M metagenome (GOLD analysis project Ga0079224, IMG submission 80414) | Agricultural soil microbial communities from Utah to study Nitrogen management - Steer compost 2015 | ecosystem: Environmental > Terrestrial > Soil > Agricultural land | place: USA: Utah...
CGATGCCTTCGGCGATGATCGCCGCCGGAGAAGGCAGGAACAACGGGTCGATTAGCTCCGCATGGGTCACCACCGTCCAGATAAGCAGAATGAGGAGGATAAAGCTCGCGCCAAGCGCGAAATAGATACGTCCGGGAATATCCTCCCGCAGCGCAAAAAGACGCCAGCGCCTTCGGCGGGGCGCGGGCGAGACAACCGGCAAAGGCTCACTTCGGCCTGTTGTTGTTTCCATAAGACACAATTCCGCAGTCAACGACCGGACTGGCGGCGAACACAAGCAAACGCGGCTAGCAACGAGGGCCGGAATCCGTACGGCTTACCGGCCCCCGAAGCGAGGTTATTCCGCTGCTTCCGTTGCTTCCGCTTCAGGCAGATAGGCTTCCAGATAGTCGATCACAAACACATCCTCAAATTCCGGAAGGGCTGTGATCTCATCCGGGTTGAGCATCATCATAATTTCGCCGACAGCCACAAAGGTATCGGGGAAATCGCCGAACAACAACTCGGCGTTCTGGGCAAGATCGTAAACCTCAACCCCCTCAAATGCGATCTGGAATTCTTCGAGCGGGCTGCCCACAGCGTCGGCGATGATCTGGCCACCCTCTTCCGGGTTTTCGCGCAGGAACGTCACCGCGTCGTTCCAGGCCAGCGCCAGCGCTTCAATGACAGCCGGATTTTCGGCGAGGAACTCACGCCTGGCGATCATGACGTCGCTAATCAGGCCAGGGCGTTCGGCGGAAGTGTAGAGAACGCTGTAGTTTTCGCCCTCGCGCAGCGCGGCGGAAATATACGGCTCATACGTCACCGCGGCATCAACCCGCCCGGCGATCAGCGCCAACCCGGCGTCGGCAGCGGCCATCGGCACAGGCTCCACATCCTCGATGCTCATGCCCGCTTCGTTCAGGGCATAATTTAGTAGCAGGTCGCTGGTCGCGCCCAGTTCGTATGCCACCGAACGGCCCGCAAGATCCTCAACCGACTGGATATCGGCGGACACAAGAATGGCGTCAGCCTCGTAGGATGCATCCAGCACCAGGAACGCCTGCACATCAACACCCTGATTGATCAGCGTGATCATGGTGTTGGTCGCCGCGGCCTGCACATCAAGCCGTCCGGCAGCCAGCGCGGCGTTCATGTCCTGATCCCAGGTGAAGTCGATCACCTCAACATCGAGACCATGATCCTCGAAATAGCCCTGCTGTTCCGCGATCCACCACGGGCCATATCAAAGCCACGGCTGGACGCCCAGACGAATCGACGGTAGCTCTTCCTGTCCAAGCGCAGGCGCGATCGAGAGGCTCATGACCGCCGCGACCAGCAGCGCAAGCACGAAAACAGAACGCAGTTTAAGCATGTCGCTTCCTCTCATAAATATTGCACAAGCTCATTGACTGGCAGCGAAAACACCGGACCGATACAAAGCTGATTCACCTCCTGTAGATGGCTACGAGTAATGAGGGAGCGCCTCGATTATAACGAGTCTGTAATGCCAGAGCCTTGGGCAGATATAATACTGACTCGTGGCCCAAGTTTGTATAACTCGCCCGCAAGCTATCTTCCTCGTTGCCAACATTACGAGAAACGCGCATGAACATTCTTGGTTACGCCAGCTCCATCTCCTGCCTGCCGGGAGACGAAATTCGCTTTATGATCAGCACGCCCCTGCCACAGTTTTCGGCGTCGCTAGTCCGGTTACTGGGCGGGCAAACGGACACGGAATCGTTCACCTATGAAACCGTCATCGCCGATGTCGGGACGTTTCCGGGTCGTGTTCAGCCGATTCACACCGGTTCGTACGCCCGCGTGCCATTGCAGGGCATCGATCTCAGCAGCGGAGCCTTCGCGTGCTGGATCTTCCCGACAATGCCGCAGGCAGGGCACGAACAGCGCATCTTCACGCTCGACGGCGCGCTGGCCATGTCACTGAAGGACGACGGCTACCTGACGCTCAAGGCCGGGGCGGCGTCCTGCCGTCTGTCGCGTCCGTTACCGGGCCAGCGCTGGTATTTCGTCGCCGCCCAGTGGACGCCCGATGAAATCGTGCTGCATGTGCGCGAGAGCGCGCGGCCGCTGACACTTGGCCGGATTGAGGAAACGCAGACGGCCACGATCAGCGGCAACGGGCTTGAACATTCCCGGACAATGACGCTTGCCGCGTCCGCAGACAACCCGCCGGCCAGCCACTATAACGGCAAAATCGCCGAGCCTGTGCTTTATAACCGCCTGCTGACCGGCGCCGAGCTAGACGGGCTATTCCATGACCACGCCGGTATGGTTTCCGGTTCCGGACTCGTTGGCCGGTGGGATTTCAACCTGAATCTGGCGGGCGATCAGGTGGTGGACATTTCCGGCAATCAGTTACACGGACGCCTCTTCAACAGCCCGATGCGCGCCGTTACCGGACACCGCTGGGACGGCCGCGCCCGGAAAGTCGATGACAACCCGGAACACTACGGCGCGATCCATTTTCACGACGACGACCTTGAAGATGCCGGGTGGTCGCCCGACGTAACGTTGACCCTGCCCGAAGATTTGAAAACAGGCGCGTATGCCCTTCGGGTTCATGCTGGTGATGCGGTGGATTATGTGCCTTTCTTCGTGCGCCCGCCATTAGAAGCCAGCGCCGATGTGCTGTTCCTCGCGCCGACCAATACGTATATCGCCTATGCCAATGAGCACCTTGCCGACCTTGGGCTGCAATCGCAGATGGCGCATGAGACCGTGCTCAACGAGCGCGATCGTTATGTGCTCGAACATCCTGAAGTTGGAAAGTCGATCTATGACCTGCATAACGACGGCAGCGGCGTCGCCTACTCGTCGCGCCTGCGCCCGATCCTGAACTTCCGGCCCGACTACAAGACATGGCTCAATAACGGGCCACGCCATCTCGCCGCAGACCTGTTCATCATCGGCTGGCTCGAACGAAGCGGTGTGCGCTATGCCGTCGCAACCGACGAAGATCTGCACCGCGATGGCATCGAGCTGTTAAGCCGGCATCGCGTCCTTGTCACCGGTTCGCACCCGGAATACTGGACACGACCGATGCTCGAAGCCCTGTCGGCATGGCTAAAACAGGGCGGGCGCTTGATGTACCTCGGCGGCAACGGCTTCTACTGGGTAACAGGTATCGCCGAAGGCAAACCACATCGCATCGAAGTGCGTCGCGGGGTAGTCGGCACGCGCTCCTGGAACTCGATGCCGGGTGAAATCACGCTCAGCAGCACGGGCGACCGGGGCGGTCTGTGGCGGCACGCCGGTTTTGTGCCGCAGGCGCTGGCCGGCGTTGGTTTCACCGCCGAAGGCTGGGGCGGCGCGGTCGGCTACCGCCGTCTCGATGCAAGCTACGACGGCCCTTATGCGTCGCTGTTCGAGGGCATAGACGACGAAATCATCGGTGATTTCGGTTATGTCATGAACGGCGCGGTCGGCGACGAGATTGACCGTCTCGACTTCGACCTCGGCACGCCGCCACAGACAGCGTGGCTGGCAACCTCGATGCCGCTGAACGCCTACTACCGTCTGGTTCACGAAGACCTGCTCTACTCACAGCCGAACACGGGCGGCGATGATAATCCGCTGGTCCGGTCAGACATGGTGATCTTCGATATCGACGGCGGCGGCAGGGTGTTTTCGGTCGGCTCCATCTGCTATGCGGGAGCGCTCGCCTGGAACAACTACGACAACAACATCTGCCGCCTGACGGATAACGTGCTGCGATTGTTTCTATCCAGTTAGCCTAACTCTAGGCAAGCTGGCGAATCACGCGGCAGGGATTCCCGGCGGCAAAAACGTCGTCCGGCAAATCGCGAGTGACGACGCTGCCCGCGCCGATCACCGTGCGCGAACCGATGGTGACGCCGGGCAGGATGATAGCGCTTCCGCCAACCCATACGTCCGAACCGATGCGGATGGGCTTGCCGAGTTCCAGGCCCGTCCGCCGCGTTTCGGCGTCGATTGGATGCGTTGCCGTGTAGATTTGCACATTTGGGCCGAACAGGACGTTGTCGCCGATCTCGACATGCGCCACATCAAGCACGACGCAGTTGAAGTTGAAGAAGACGTTTTTGCCTAACGTGATATGCGTCCCGTAATCGCAGAAAAACGGCGGCTCAATCCACGTGCCTTCCCCCATTGCTCCCAAAAGCTGTGCCATAATTTCGAGCCGTTCTTCTTCCGCGCTGGCGTTTAATGCGCGCAGGAGTTTGCGCGCGCGTTTCCGCATCTCGGTCAGCTCCGGGTCCTGAGCATTGTAAAGGTCGCCGCGGAGCATTTTTTCGCGTTCGCTCAACATTCAGATCTATCCTCGTGTGGAATAAGGGAAAATTGCGGGGCGCATTATAACGCTTCATGATAAACTGACCGCCAATGAAGACTGACGGCAACGCTTCCGCATCTGACGAGCACCGCGAGTGATTGGGCAACTGCTCAGCCCCGGCACATCAGGACTTTCACAGAGTAACAAGGGAAGGCCATGAGCGAAGAACGGCGCTATTCCGTCGCAGAATTCGTGCAGCACCTGATCGAGAAATACGACGAACTCGATACCTATCTACGGTCGTTGAGCGAAGCGCAACGCACGCAACTGACCGATGCCACGGGCTGGACGGTGAAGGATCACATCGCGCACCTTGCAGCCTGGGAGAGCAGTATCGAACCGCTGCTGGATGGTAAGGATCGCGGCGAGCATCTCGGCGTACCGGCGGACGTATGGGCAAGCCATGACTTCGATGCAATCAATGAATATATCCGCAAGCGCCACGCCGCCTTATCGTTATATGAGGCGCACGATTTCTTTCGCAGCGTTCACGAGCGCACGCTGGAACGCCTGCGCGCCATGAGCGATGAAGACCTGTACAAGCCGTACAAGAGCTACCAGCCAACTTCGGATCGCGAAGAACCTGTCATCAACTGGCTCTATGGCAACACGGCGGGCCACTACGCCGAGCACCGCCCGTGGATTGAGGCAATTGTCGCCTCCGGCTAGCAAGAGGCGCTTGCTGACGGGATGTTAAGGAGTAGTAGTATCACGGTGTTGTCCCCTCTCCCGAATGCAGGGGAGAGGGGATAAAGCGAAGACTTGACCTCAGCCTGCTATGCTCTTGTCCAGTGGCAGATCAACCCAACGGCGTTCGCGGTGAGATATCTCGACCGCGTTGATGATTTCCTGCACGCGGGCGCTCTGGGCGAAGTTGCCCTGATTTTCATCACCGCCGTTGACAATCTCTTCCATGAAGTTATGTACCAGATTGGCATAGAACAATGAGGGCCACGGCTCGCCCTCGACATAGCCCGGCGGGAAGTATTTGTCCGGTATCTCCACCGGCACGAACTCGACCGCGTCCGGCGTTGCCTTATGCAGCGTTTGTGGCACGCCGAATTCCTCGACCAGACGGCAGATGAGCGCCCCGTTGGAGCCGTAGGCGCGCGCCTCCAGCCCCGGATAGTTGCCAACGGTCACATAGCTCGATTGCACCGAGCAGATCGCACCATTTTCATATTCGCCGATGTAAATGTCGCCGTCGTCGATATTGGTGCGTACCTTGCGCCCGTCAATCGTCGTGCGGTAGGGCACGAAATTCTTGAGAATGCCGACGACGCTCTTGACGGTGCTGTCCATGAACCACATGCTCAGGTCGATGATCGGCGCTCCGTAACCCTCTAGCGACGAAACCTTGATCTCCGGGTTCGGCTGTTCGGGGATCAGGTCCATTTTCGTGACCGGCGTCTCCGAGCTGAGGAACTGCGAATTCTGCTCGAAACCGTTGAAGATAAACGGCGTGCCGATAAAACCCTCGCGGATCAGGTCGCGCATGTACATCATCGCTGGCGCATAGCGGAACGTCAGGCCAACCTTGGTTTTCAGCCCTTTCGAGACGGCGAGATGATGCGCCTTCCAGGTATTGCGATAGTCATGCGCCACCGGCTTTTCGCACAGGCAATGCTTTCCGGCTTCGAGCGCGGCGAAAGCCAGTCTTTCATGGTTATCACGGTCGTCGGACGAGCCGCGCGTGCAGACGTCGATGACGTCAATATCCTCGCGGGCCAGCAGCTTTTCCACATCGGTATACACATCGGGAATATCGAACTGCTGGGCGCGTGCCTTTGCCAGATCTTCATTCAGGTCGCAAATCGCGACCACCTTGGCATATGGCGTGCGCACGAAACCGGGCAAGTGCGCGCTTGCCGCCCAGCGCCCCGCGCCGATAACGCCCACCCGTAATTGTTCCACCATAATTCATCCTTTCGGAGACGTTCAGACGTCCTGTGACACTATAAAAAGACAGAATCCTGAGTGACTACCGGTTACCGAAGCGGTTGCGCGACGACATAGGTCATTGCGCCGCCTTCCAGCCGGGCGATGTGTGGACGCAGCAGCAGCAGCGCTGTTTCATCGAACGGCGCAACCAGCGTTTCCCTGACCGCGAGCGTGACGCTATCAAGGACACGTCCGAGCGACGTGCCCTTTGGAACAATCGTGCCAACGTCCGCCGCTTTCACCTCCGGCACGAACAGGCCACCGGCGCGTGGGCGCAGCACCGTCGTCTCGCCCACCGGAATCGACTGTATAGGCGGCTCTGTAGCCGTGCCACGCAGAACTCCGGCGATCGTCAGCGCCCGCCGCAGGCCATCGGCAATCCGCTCTGCCCACGCCAGCTCATCAACACTGCGCCCGCCCATTTCGACCGCCGCAACCGTCGCGCCAAGCGAACGCGCATAGCCGGTCAGCGTCACCGTGCGGTCCGGCGCTTTCACCACAAACGGCGCGCCAAACGCCCGGCTGATGTGCTCGCCACCCGGCATCTCGAACGCGAACGCATTGACGCACCAGCTTCCGCCGCCGTGCAGGTCAATCACCAGATCACAACCGGCAACTGCTTCGTTCGCCAGCACGGCAGCCAGCACCTCGGTATGCGAACCGCCGGCATTACCCGGAAAGCTGCGGTTCAGGTCCAGCGTGTCCAGCGGCGCATTGCGGGCGTCAGCCTGCATCGCCAGCGGGTTGGCGCAGGGCACGACGCGTAGCGTCCCCTGCAGCGCGTCCACGCTCGTGCTTTCGAGCAGTTTGCGGATCGCCAGCGCGCCCCACGGGCCTTCGTCGCCATGCACGCCTGCTGCGACCAGCGCAACCGGGCCGCCGCTGCCTACCTGACCGATGCCAATTTCCAGTTGGCCATAGGCTGCCTCGCCGGGAATCGCGTGGCGCTTCCACTCCAACGCGTCGAAAAGTGAGGTCATTGACCGGCCTTTCGTAAGTTTATCACTGAGAAAGTTGTATAAAGTATACTTGGGGCTGACTAAAAAAGTGGGTTATATTTCGTTGTGTTGTCGGCGGGCAACAGTTTATCGCATTCAACGTGGAGATAGGAGCCAATATATGTTAGCACGACGACGGCTTGCGACCGTACTTGCGCTGATGCTTGTGCTCGTCATGGCGCTCGGAGCCACACCGATTTCCGCGCAAAGTAATGAGTTGCATTACGGTATTTACAATAATGTTGACACCCTTGATCCGAACGTAACCACCTTTTCAAGCGTCGGCATCATCATGATGCAGGTGTTTAACCCGCTTGTTTATCAGGACCCGCTCGGCACATTCCATCCCGGGCTGGCAACCGCGTGGGAAATCAATGAGGATGCCACCGAATATACGTTCACCCTTCGCGAAGGGGTGACCTTCCACGACGGCACGCCGTTCAATGCGGAAGCCGTGAAGTTCACGTTTGACCGCATCGCCGATCCGGAAACGGTCTCCCAGCTTGGCATCAGCCTGCTTGGGCCATATCAGGAAACCGAAGTCATCGACGATTATACGGTCGTCGTGCGCTTCAGCTCGCCCTACGCGCCGTTCCTGAATTCGGTTTCGACGCCATATCTTGCTCCGACTTCCCCCACCGCCGTGGAAACGCTTGGCGACGACTATGGCGTGACGAGCGTTGTCGGAACCGGCCCCTTCCGGCTGCAGAGCTATGTCCCCAACTCCGAAGTCGTTCTCACCCGGTACGAGGACTATAACTGGGGCTCGGAAGAACTGTTTGGCATGAGCGGCCCGGCGAATTTCGAGCGCATCGTCTTCCGTATCATTCAGGAACCGGCAACCCGCCTCGCCGCGCTTGAATCGGGCGAAGTGCAATTTATCGACGACGTGCCCGAACTCGACGTCGCCCGCCTGCAGGAAGACCCAAACTTCGAGGTCATCCAGATCGAACAGCCAGGCCACGGCTACTCGCTGATGATGAACGTCGAGCGCGAACCGACCAGCGAGCTGGCCGTCCGTCGTGCCATTGCTCACGCCATCAACAAAGAAGGCCTGATCGAAGTTGTATTCAACGGTTATGGCACGCCGGGCTGCAGCGCGCTGACCAAGGTCATGTTCGGCTACGATCCGGCAACCTGCGACTATCTGCCCTACGATCCCGAACTCAGCCGTTCGATTTTGGAAGAAGCCGGCTGGGTCGATAGCGACGGCGATGGCATTCGCGAGCGCGATGGCCAGCCCCTGCAGATCCAGCACTGGTACCGCGCCGATTCGCCGCTGAACGTCGCACTGGCGACCTACATGCAGGCGGAACTGGCGCAGGTCGGCATTGAGATGGTCCTCAACGGCGCGTCTCAGAGCGGCTACTTCGACGCAGTGCGCGCAGGCGAACACAACACACAGGGCTGGTGGGATACCTGGACCGACCCGGACGGCATGCGCGTGCTGTTCCACTCGTCAAACGCCGACGGCGGCACGAACCGCAACCGCTATCGCAGCGAACAGATGGATGAACTGCTGGCAGCCGCGGCTTCGACGGCCAACCCGGACGAGCGCGCTGAACTGTATGCCCAGGTGCAGAAACTGGCAGCAGATGACGCGGTTATGGTCTATCTGGTCGACCCGTACATCTTCTATGCCAGCGTCGCGTCGCTAGATGGCGTGACCTATCTCGGCGGCGGCAATCTGCCGTACTTCTACGCCGCCAGCTTCAGCGGCTAGCACGAGCGTTCAGATCGGATCGCGCAGCCGGAGAGGCGGAACCATCGTTCTGCGTCTCCGGCTGTCACATCGATTTCATGTCAGAAGCTCATGACACGCTATCTCATCAACCGGCTGCTGCAGGCCGTGCCGACGGTTTTGCTGGTCAGCATTCTGGTCTTTTTGATGCTGCACCTGATCCCCGGCGACCCGGCGGAAATCTTTCTCGGAGAGCGACAGACTTCGCCAGAACAACTTGAAATCGTGCGCGAGCAGATGGGCCTGAACCGCCCGCTGCACGTGCAGTGTCTCGACTATCTGGCGAACGTCATGCGGGGCAATCTGGGCAACTCGCTGAATAACGGACGACCGGTGCTCGGCGAAATCCTGACACGCCTGCCCCACACGCTGGAACTGACGATTGCCGCGCTGGCCATTTCGACAATTATCGGGATCGGCGTCGGTATCATCGCGGCGCTGCGGCACAACACGATCATCGACACAGTGGCGATGATGCTGGCGCTGGTCGGCATTTCGATGCCCGTCTACTGGTCGTCGCTGCTGCTGATCGTGCTGTTTTCAATCAATTTACGCTGGCTGCCGCCGATTGGTCAGGGCAGTCTGGACCGGCTGATCATGCCCGCGCTGGCGCTGGGCCTGCTGTCCGCCGGTTCGCTTGCACGACTGGTGCGCTCATCAATGCTGGAGGTGTTGAGCCAGGATTACATCCTGACGGCGCGGAGCAAAGGGCTGCACCAGCGCCGGATTATCTTCAGGCATACACTCCGCAACGCGCTGATTCCGGTGATCACGATTCTGGGGCTGACGTTCGGCCAGTTGCTAAGCGGCGCGGTGCTGACGGAAACGATCTTCGCACGGCTGGGGCTGGGGCGGATGTATGTCGAAGCCATTCTGAACAAGGACTTTACTCTGGTACAAGGCACAACGCTGTTTGTTGCGCTAGCGTACGTGTTTATCAACATTGCAATTGACGTTCTGTACGTTTATGTCGACCCGCGTATCAAATATGACTGACACCGTACGCCTCAATCTGCCCGCATCCGCCGCCAGACACAGCCCATCACGACGCCTGCTGCTGCGTTTTGGCCGCAGCCTGAATGTCCTTGTCGGCACCATTGTACTGGCCATCATGGTTCTGCTGGCGATCTTCGCGCCGGTCATCACCACCTATGACCCGGTGCAGATCACGCCGCAATTGCGCCTGCGCCCTCCTGATGCCGAACACATCTTCGGCACAGACGACTTTGGACGCGACGTGTTCACGCGCGTCGCTTATGGCGCGCGGCTTTCGCTTCAGGTTGGTATCATTTCCGTGACTCTGGCGGCCACCATTGGCGTGACGCTCGGCATTATCGCCGGGTTCTATGGCGGCTGGATCGACTCGGTCATCATGCGGCTGATTGACGTCATGCTGGCGTTTCCCGGCATTCTGCTGGCGCTGGTGATCGTCGCCATTCTGGGCCGGGACCTGACCAACGTCATGATCGCCGTCGGCATTTCTTCGATCCCCGTTTATGCGCGCATGGCCCGGGGCAACACACTCTCGGTCAAGTCAATTGATTATGTCGCCGCTGCTCAGGCCATCGGCGCGCCAACGGGGCGGATCATGGCTGTTCATATCCTACCCAACATCATCGCGCCGCTGATCGTGGTTGCGACCAACGGCGTCGCCGGGGCGATCATCTCCGGCGCGGCGCTCAGCTTTCTGGGTCTGGGCGCACAGCCGCCAACGCCGGAATGGGGCATCATGCTCAGCGAAGGGCGCCTCTATCTGCGCCAGGCGTGGTGGGTGACGACTTTTCCCGGCCTCGCTATTATGATCACGGTGATGGCCATTAACCTGATGGGCGATGGCCTGCGCGATATTCTCGATCCTCGTTTAAGGCTCTGATATGTTCGAGACACTGAAACAGTTTTGTGAAATTCCCGCGCCGGGTGGCCGGGAAGACCTGATCCATGTCCCACTAGCCGAACGCTGGCGGCCGCTGGTCGAATCGGTTGAACTGACTCGAGTCGGCAATCTCGTCGCCCACGTTGGCGGGAACGGCAAGAAGCTCATGCTCATCGGCCATGGCGACGAAATCGGCTTCACCGTCAAATACATTTCGCCCGATGGCTTCCTGTTCCTGACGTCGGGACAGCGCGACGACCGCATGAAGCCCGATCTGCGCGGCTCCTATTTCACGCCGCTGGGCCAGCGGGCGCTGGTGTTGGGGCGTAAAGCGCAGGTCCCCGGCGTTTTTGCCACCCTCACCGGGCATATCCTGACCAACGAGCAGCGCCAGAAAACCGCCCTCGACTGGAATGACATCTGGGTTGACGTCTTCATGTCCAGCGCCGAGGAAGTCCGGGCTGCCGGAATCGAAATCGGCTCGCGGGTTGTCTGGAACCCGCCCATCACACAGAACGGCAAGCTGATCACCGGCAAGGCCATGGACAACCGCGTAGCGCTGGCGCTGATGGACGAACTGCTGCGCCGCCTCGACCGCTCGC
>Ga0079224_100013258_pt1 | contig 11470 bp, 10 predicted proteins | sample Stecom2015_FD_80414 | JGI IMG/M metagenome (GOLD analysis project Ga0079224, IMG submission 80414) | Agricultural soil microbial communities from Utah to study Nitrogen management - Steer compost 2015 | ecosystem: Environmental > Terrestrial > Soil > Agricultural land | place: USA: Utah...
CAACGCCATCAGCGGTACGGGCGCTGCCTGCTCCGCGCCAACTTCCGCCAGCAACAGCAGCAATCGTCCTGCGGCGGTCTGCGACAGTGGGCGGCCCGCCGAATCGTCCGCCTGAATATTCCAGCGCCGCAAATGCTGGACCACGCGCGCCGCCAGCCCGCGATCGGGACTGACGACCGCGACGCGCTTGCCGGGCTCCTCGACCGCCTCGCGCACAAGCAGCGCTATCGCTTGGGCTTCTTCCTCCGGGTTGGCGGTCTCCATCAGGCGCACGCCGGTAAGCCGGCGCTTCTCGCTTGAAAGATTTACCCAGGATTTGCTGGCTTCGGGCGGCAGGAACAGGCTCGAGATCGCGTGGCTGCGTTCGGGTGGTCCCTTGCCCATCCCGGCGCGATGCCATGGCTGGACCTCGTCGCGTGCCACGCGCATGCGGTGGAGCAGGAGCTTGAGGTGGTATTGCGGATGGGTCACCGCATCGCCGCGCGCGATCGGCGGGTCGACATCGGGCGCCCCGGCATGACCGAGTTCGTCCCACACCTCGCGGCTCATCGAGAGGTCGAGGTCCGGTAGCACCACCGCGCCCCGCGGCAGCCGCGCGACCCTGCGCAGGAGCGCCGCGACGCCTTTTGCCGCGCTGGTCACGCCTGCCGCGACCACCGGCATCTCAGGCGGTTCGGCCCGCCAGCGCCTGGCGACGTAGCGGAACAGCCGGTTGCGGCGATCGGCCGGATCGAATTCGCCGCGTGCTCGTAGCTCACCAAGCCAACGGTTCTGCACGACCATGAACAGCGCCAGGCTACGCTTCCAGTTGTCCGCCAGGTCGCCGAGCAGGCCGAGCACGCGCTCCTCATAGAGCTCCTCAGGACCGATCTCTTCGACCAGCAGGCGGTCCATGGTCCGCCCCATCTCGAAGGCGAGCCGCAGCAGCGCATTTCCTTTCGGCGGGGGACGATCGTCACGCCATTCCTCGCGTATCAGCTCCGCCAGGCGCAACCAGCGCCGGGTCGAATCGGCAGCCGGCGGTATCTCCTCGGCAGCACCGAGCGGATCGAGCAGGGGACCCAGCGTCTCATCGAGATCGAGGTCGCCGACCACGGCCATGCGCGGCATCAGCAGACCGCGTTCCGTGCTTGTCGACGGGCCGGCGCCCGATTGGCGGATGAAAGCCTCGGTCATCGTCCGAACCGCGCGTCCGCTCGGGAGCAGCAGCGTCAGTCGGGCCAGACCGAGTTCGGGATCGGCGTATCGAGGGAAAAGTCCCGCCACCAGGGCATCGGCAAACCCACGATGCGCGGCGATCGAGTAAACTTGCGGTTTGACCGAATCAGCCACCCGTCAGCGCAGCCTCGGTCGGCACGATCGCCTGCGGATCGCCAACCTCGAACCATTGCCCGGTAAAGGCGACGCCGTAGAGCCGCCCCTCCTCGATGGCACGGCTCCACAGTACATTGGTCGAAAACGGACCCTCGGGGGGGTCACGCAGGAGTCGCTTGGCTACGAGCTGCAGGCCAGTGAAAATGAAAGGGGCGATCCGTCCGGAACGGCGTCGAGTCAGTCGCCCGGTGCCATTCATGTGGAAATCGCCCTTGCCGCGAAAGTTGTTCGCCTGGGTATGCGACACAAGCAACAGCAGCGCGTCCATCTGGTCCGCATCCCACGCATTCGACAAGTCCCTGAACGCATTCTGGGGACCGTCGAGCCAGACGTTGTCGCTGTTTGTGCAAAAGAAGGGATCGGGCAGGAGCTCCTGCGCCCTGATCAACCCGCCACCTGTCTCGAGAAGTCGTTCCCGTTCGTCCGAGATCGCGATCGAAGGCTCGTTCCGCCCTTTCAGGTGTGCCTCGACCGCGTCGGCGAAGTGGTGGATGTTGACCACCGCCCGGGACACGCCAGCTTCCGCCAGCCGGTCGAGCGCATGGTCTATCAGCGGCTTGCCGGCAACTTCAACCAAAGGCTTGGGCCGGTCGTTCGTCAACGGCCGCATCCGCGTGCCGAGTCCGGCGGCAAGCACCATGGCGGTGTCGGAAACGAGCGCTGTCATTGTAGCTCACCGCCCCCCGTATCGCGTAGCTCGCGCGGAACGTTGGCTTCGAACCAAGCGGCGACGGGTGCGAGCGCAGGATGACGCAGGTCGCGCTCCATGGCTTCCCATACCCGCGGGATCATCGCCAGGTAGCGCGGCTTGCCATCGCGTTTCCACAACCGGGCGAAAATCCCGACGATCTTGGCATTTCTCTGCGCGCCCACGCGCGCATAGTCCGCTTCGAATTCCGCGCCCACGTGGGTTTGCTCCCGGTAGCGATCGAGCATTGCCCGCTCCAGTTCGAGCGAAACGTCGCGCCGCGCGTCCTGCAGCAGCGAAACGAGATCGTAAGCCCGATGTCCGACCAGCGCGTCCTGGAAGTCGATCAAGCCCTGCTGGCCGTCGGGCAGCAGCATGATGTTTTCGGCATGGTAGTCGCGCAACACTGTGACGCCCGGCTCCTGTCGCGGCAGCATCGGAGCCAGCGCTGCCTGCCATGCAGCGGTCCAGCCGGCCTCGTCGACCCTCAGACCCTGCAATGGGCAAAACCACTCGACGAACAGCCGAGCCTCGCGCTGGTACACGGCCATGTCGTAAGCCCCGAACGGGCCCGGGGGGCAGGCATGGAGCGCCACAAGCGCATCGATCGCGCCGGCATAGACGGCAGTTTCCCGGTCCGGGTTCTGGTCCAGCCAGTCGCGCATGCGATCGTTCCCGAAGTCCTCGATCAGTGCCAGCCCCCGCTCGCGTTGCTCGGCATAGATCGCTGGCGCGCGCATCCCGTGGGTACAGAGCCACTGGCCGACATGGAGGAAGGGCCCCGCGTCCTCGTGCGGTGGAGGCGCATCCATCAACATGGCGCTTTTCGTGCCCTGACGGACGCGGAAATAGCGGCGGAAGCTCGCATCGCCGGCCAGCGGCTCGACCGCCGCCTCGCCCCAGCCCGCTTGCGCAAGGAAGTCATCGAGCCCCGCGGGCAACCCTTCGCTCATGGCAAGCGCTCTAGCCAATCGGGCCCCGGTTCGACAATCGCCCTGCGGCCACTACCCGCAATTTCGAGCGCGACCGAGAGCAGCCCAGGCTCCTTAGCGAAGCCGCCGGCGTTCTCGGGCCACTCCGCAAGCAAAGCCGCCCCTTCGCGATAATCGTCCAGCCCGAGCTCATCGGCTTCTCCCGGGCGGTCGAGACGGTAGAAGTCCGCGTGAACGACGGGAAGTCGCACCGCCGGGGGAGCGTATACCTCGACGATGGTAAAGGTCGGCGATGGCACCTCGCCTTCGTACCCGAGCGCCGCGATGATCGCTCGCGCTAGCGTCGTCTTGCCGGCGCCCAGTCCCCCAGATAGCGCAACCACGTCGCCCGGCCGGAGCCGTTCTGCAATGCGTGATCCGAGAGCCGTCATCGCTGGCAGATCGGGAAGCTCGGCTTTCATCCGTTGTCGCTCACGGCAGATTGACCGTCGCTGTCGTGCCCGTGCCTCTTTCGGAGGTCATATCAAGTCGCCCGCCATGCGCCTCGATCAGCTGGCGAGCGAGCGGCAGGCCGAGCCCGCCGCGGCGGCCGTCCGGACGGCCGTCGGGCCCAATCCGGTATCCATCCAGCGCGCGCGCCAGCTCGCTCGGCTTCATTCCCGGGCCGTTATCGGAAACGACGATGCGGGCGCCCTGCTTTCGTCGCGAAAGCGCCACGAGAATACGCCCCTTGTCGGGCGTCGCCGCGATAGCGTTGTCGAGAATGTTTCCGATCGCGCGGCCCAGCTGCCGCGGATCGGCCATGACTTTTCCCGCAGTGCGGTCGCCGCGCAGGTCGAGCGTCAGCCCCTTGGCCTCGATTGCCTCCTCGCGCTCCCGAACGACCTGGGTGACCAACGGCAACAGCTCGATCTCTTCGGTGGCGATCGGCAACAGGCCGGCTTCGCTTTGAGTCAGGTCGAGCACGCTTTCGATCTGCGCGCGAAGCCGCTCCACAGCCGCTAGAATGGCCGCGACATAATCCTGTGCCTGGGGAGTCAGCTCGCCCGCCACTCCGCTCTGCATCAGTTCCGCAAAACCGCCGATCGAGGTCAGCGGCGTGCGGAACTCGTAGCTCATATTGGCGAGGAAGCGCGTCTTGACCGCGTCCGCTTCTTCCAGCGCGGTGTTTCGCTCGCGCAGCGCGTCTTCGGCCTTCTTGCTGTCTGTCACGTCAAGGACCGTGAGCAGCCCGTTGCCATCCGGTAGCGGTACGCCGGCGAATTCCAGAGTACGCCCGTCAGACAGCTCCACACGGCCGCCGCGCTGCTTGCGGTCGAGTGTCGCAGTGCGCACGACTTCGCCTATCGCTTGGCGCTGCGCGGGACGCGCCAGCGTGCCCCCTATCCGCTCAATTACTTCCTCGATGCGCGGATGCTCGTCGAGCCATTCTTCGGGTAACCCCCAAATTTCAGGGAAACGCCGGTTCCACAATTGCATGCGTCCGTCCGGCGAGAACACGGCAACCGATTCGAACAGGCTGTCGTAGGCAGCAGTCCGGGTGCGCAACAGCGTGTCGCGGACGGCCGAGAGAGCGAGCTGCTCGGAACGGTCCTCGGCGATAAGGACGAGGCCACCGTCAGGCATCGGTTGAGCAACGATACGCAGGTGCGTGCCATCCGATAACGTCCAGGCATCCTCGGTCGGCGCTCCTTCGGTAAACCACGCACCCAATTCACGTCTCCAAGCCGGAAAGTCGCGTGTTTCGGGCAAGCGCCCCGCATCGCGTGCAAGGTCGAGAAAACGGTCGAACTCGAGCGGGTCGAGGCGGGCAGCCGGTGGCAAGGAAAATAGACGCTGAAACGGTTGATTGGAGAAAATGAGCCGCCGATCGGCGTCGAATTGCGCCACGCCGATCGAAAGCTGGTCGAGCATTGATCGCTGCGCCTCGCGAAAAGCGCGAAACTGACGCGATTGCTCTTCCATTTCCTCGATATCGATCGCGTAGCCGGCGACACCTTCACGCCCCAAAGGCAAGTCGCTGACCCTGAGTGTGCGACGCTGCGTATCGACCGTGGCCTGGACGATGCGTTCGACGGGAAGATCCTTATCGTGGGCTTGTTTAGCCACTTGCGCAGCCGTCAGACCGTCGACTGGCTCGATCAGTTCGAATTGCTGGGCGACCGCGTCATCCGCGCTTTCCGCGCCGACCGCTTCGACATAAGCCGTGTTGACCAGTCGTAGCTTCATGTCGGGACCGCGGAACCACATCGGCATCGGGGCCGCCTCAATCAGTCCAACCAACGCGGCAAAGTCGTTCCGCGCCCTCTCAGTTTCCGCACGCAACCGCGCGAGCTCGCCCTCGCTCTCCGAGAAGTCGAACCACCAGACCAGCGCCGCTCCATTGGGAGCCACCGCTGGGTCGGCTAAATTACCGCGCAGGCAAAGGCTCTTGGTCGATCCTCGCGGCGATACGGTCAAACTGAATGGCGCGGCCGTCTTCTGGGTTCTTCGCACCGCATCGCGCAGCCGTTCGAGATCGGTCGCTTCGAGCCCCGCTTGGCCGGTATCGAGTTCGCTGAGGAAACCTGGCAGCTCATCGAGCCCCAACCAGGCGGCCAGGCGCGGAGGGCCTTCGATCTTTCCATCCACCTTCACCAGCAGGGGAACCGCCGGCGAATCCTCAATCATCCCAGTCAGCCGACGCGCGGTAACTCGCGCTGTCCGCGCTTGCCGGGCCTGCCCTTGCGCAGAAAGCACCAGCCACACTGCGCCGAACGTCCACGCAGCGAGCAGCAACCCGAGCAGGACCAGCGCGGTGGGGGAAAATTCCATGACCGTCAGCTATGCGGCGCGCGAAGGGGATGCAATGGCTCAGCGCGGAAACCGCCGCATGGCCACGTGATATGCTTGTCTCGGCCCCCGGAACCGGCCCGGCGCGCGCTACGCGCCGGGCCGTCCTTTTGGTCAGAACCGCAGGCCCACGCCGGCCACCACCTGATCGGTCGTGGCATCTCCAAAGGCGCCATCCATCAGGTCTTTATACTTGGAGCGGCGATATTCGACCCGCGCCTCAAGCGGGCCCGGCAATTGCACTTGCAACCCGCCTCCGAAGCGGATTCCGCCAGCGTTGTCTTCGAGTTCGCCGAGTGTCCCCGCGGACGTGAACGCGGTGGTGTCGAGCGCGGTATAGCCGATCTTGCCGTAGGCCGCGATGCCGGGTGTCAGCGCCACGCCGGCGCGCGCGCCGATATAATACTGGCCGCCGGTATCCAGGCCCTCGCGCGCGCCAGCGAAGCTGTCGGGAAACTCGGTCGAGCCGCCGTTCGTCGACAGCTCGCCCTCGATGCCGACGAACGCACTGCCGAGGCTGAGGTCGTAGCCGGCGTTGATGCCGTAGACAGCCGAATCGGCATCGGCGCTGACCGAGCCGTCGGCCGCCTCCACGTCGATGCCCTGATATCCTCCCAGCGCTCCCACATAGAAGCCGCCGGGTGAAGCGCTTTGCGCCAGCGCTGGGCTAGCCGTGAGACCGGCGGCGAGGGCGACCGGTATGAGAAGTCTTTTCATTATGATTCCTTTCGCATGCGACCTTGTGCGCAGCGGCGGAATCCGGCCGGGCAGCTTGCCCGTGCATGAACTGAGAGACGACGCGAGCGGCCGGCGCGACGGGCCGCTCAGACAGCCTATCGGGTCAGTACCTGCGTGGCGCGGGGATGCCGGACCGAACGCCCCGGTCCGGCTCCTGCTCGCAATCAGTACCGATAGTGATCCGGCTTGAACGGCCCTGCCACCGGCACGCCGATGTAGTCGGCCTGCTTCTGGCTCAATTTGGTCAGGTGCACGCCGAGCTTGTCGAGATGAAGCGCCGCGACCTTCTCGTCGAGGTGTTTCGGGAGCACGTAGACGTCGTTCTTGTACTCGCCACCCTTGGTGAACAACTCGATCTGCGCCAGAACCTGGTTGGTGAACGAGCAGCTCATCACGAAGCTGGGGTGGCCCGTGGCGCAGCCGAGGTTCACCAGGCGGCCTTGGGCGAGGATGATGATCTGCTTCCCGTCGGGGAAGGTGACCAGATCGGTGCCGGGCTTCACTTCCTTCCAGTCGTAGTTGTCGAGCTGGCCGATCTGGATCTCGGAATCGAAGTGGCCGATGTTGCAGACGATGGCCATGTTCTTCATCGCCTTCATGTGCTCGGCGGTGATCACGTCCTCGTTGCCGGTGGCGGTGACGAAGATGTCGCAGCGCGTCACCGCCTCTTCCATCGTCACGACCTCGTAGCCTTCCATCGCCGCCTGCAGCGCGCAGATCGGGTCGATCTCGGTGACCATCACGCGCGCGCCGCCGTTACGCAGCGAGTCGGCCGAGCCCTTACCGACGTCGCCGAAGCCGGCGACGCAGGCGACCTTGCCCGAAAGCATGACGTCGGTCGCACGGCGGATCGCGTCCACCAGCGACTCCCGGCAGCCATAGAGGTTGTCGAACTTCGACTTGGTCACGCTGTCGTTCACGTTGATCGCGGGAAACGGTAGTTTGCCCTGCTTGGCGAGGCTGTAGAGCCGATGGACACCGGTGGTGGTCTCCTCGGAGACGCCCTTGATCGCCCGCACGCTCTTGGTGAGGTATCCGGGCTTCGCCTTGATAAAGGCGCGGAGCGCGCGGCAGAACTCGATTTCCTCGGCATTGGACGGCTCGAACAGCTCTTCGCCCGCCTCGACCCGCGCGCCCCACAGCGCGAACATGGTTGCGTCACCGCCGTCGTCGAGGATCAGGTTGCACGTAGTATCATCGCCCCAGTCGAAAATTCGTCCGACATAGTCCCAGTAATCGGCCAGGCTTTCGCCCTTCACGGCGAAGACCGGGATTCCTTTAGCGGCGATCGCAGCGGCCGCGTGGTCCTGGGTCGAGAAGATGTTGCAGGTGGCCCAGCGAATGTCGGCACCAAGCGCCTCGAGAGTCTCGATAAGGACCGCGGTCTGAATGGTCATGTGCAAGCTGCCGGTGATGCGCGCGCCTTTGAGCGGCTGCGACGCCCCATACTCCTCACGAAGGGCCATCAGGCCCGGCATCTCGGTTTCGGCAATGGCAATCTCGGCCCGGCCGTAATCGGCCTGGGTGATATCCTTGACGATGTAATCGTTCTCAACGACGGCGGCGGTGGCCATGCAACACTCCTGTTCTTTTGGATGGAGGCGCAGCCGGGGCTCCATGCCGACGCCGGTTTCACGCGCCCCATAGCGTGATGCACAGGTAATCGTAAACCCACCTCACGGCTAAGACGAAAAAAGGCGCCATCGGCGGGCCTCGTTGGTGAAAGCCAACCAACCTCAACCGTCATCTTGCGGAATCTCTGTGCCCGTGAACACGGTTGCACGGCTGGCCGGCTACCTTATCTAGGCTGGCGGACAAGGCAAAAGGATAACCGAAGATGACGATTTCGAAGGGCGCTAGAATTCCCGATGTGACGCTGGTCAAAGCGACCGAGAATGGCCCCGAGAAGGTCCAGAGCGGCGAGTATTTCGCAGGCAAGAAGGTCGCCCTGTTCTCGGTGCCAGGCGCTTTCACGCCGACTTGCTCTGCCAAACATCTCCCAGGTTTCGTGGAGAAAGCTGGCGAACTGAAAGCGAAAGGTGTGGACGAGATTGTCGCCACGGCCGTCAACGATGCCTTCGTTTTAGGAGCTTGGAACAAGTCCTCTGGATCGTCCGACATCACCATGCTGGCGGACGGCAATGGCGAATTTGCTCAGGCGGTCGGCCTCACAATGGACGGCAGCGGCTTCGGTATGGGCAATCGCGCCCAGCGCTATTCGATGATCGTCAACGATGGGGTCGTCGAGGAACTCAACGTTGAGCAGCCCGGCGATTTCAAGGTGAGTAGCGCAGAGCATATGCTCGGGCAGCTCTAGGATTATAGAAAGGGCGCCCGAGCGGGCGCCCTTTCCCTTCGGCGGGGGAACCGCTCCGCCTCAGCGCGACAATCCTATCCTTCCATCTGGTGCTTGAGCGCGCTCGCCTGGTCGTGCCCACGGCGGATCGACTGATAGGCCTGCTCGATAATTTGCCGCGTTGAAGGCGACAGTTCGTCGTCTTGCAGAGCCGTCTCGTACTTTTCCTTGATGTAATCTTCGCCGCGTTCGACTTCCTCGATCACGGCTTGGTCACTTTGCCCCATCACCGCCTGCTTCAGGTCCATGAAGCCGCGATGAGCCGCGGCGGAATAGCTGCTCGAATCCTCCGGTTCGCCGCCGAGCGCCTCCACCTGGGCCTGCATCTGACTGGCCACTTGGCTGCGCTCTTGCGCCATCTGAGAAAAGAACTGGCTATGCTGATGGCCGGTTTCCTCGGCAGCGTCGGTAAAACCTTTGTAGCTGTCGAGCGTGGTTCGGATCAGATTGTTGAGGACGGTGACGTCGTGATTTTCGGCCATGTTACAGGCTCCTCGCTAGCGTGGACTTAGCCCCACTACGCGTGGACGCGAGTGTTGTTGCCGGGTGCGGAATGCAGTTCGGCAAAGCGCACCAATTGCGCGACGAAAGAACGATCAGGGATGTGTCGTAGGGTGACTCAGGAAACCCATTGCACCTCGGCACCCAGGGAAACGAAGTTGTCGATGAAGCCGGGGTGGGCGCGACGGATCGGGTCCGCGTCGAGGATCGTCGACTCACCGTCGATCGAGGATGCAACCATCAACAGTGCGATTGCCACGCGGATGATATAAGGACTCGTCACCGTCGCAGGCGCAAGTTCGTTACCGCCAAAAGTGATCAGTCGGTGAGGATCGCATAACAAGGTGTGCGCACCGAACAGCGACAACTCGGTGTGCCAAGTAAGCCCACCTTCGTAGACCTTGTTCCAAAACATGACCGAACCTTGGGCTTTCACCCCAAGCCCGATGAAGATCGGTAGCAGATCTGCCGGGATGTATGGCCAGGGAGCCGCCTCGACTTTCGTGATCAGATGTGATGTGAAATTCTCCTCGACCTTGAGTTGCTCGGGCGCGGCCAGCCGCGACCAGCCGTTCTCATGCCTGACCTCCGCACCGAACTTGGCGAAGGTGCGGTCGATCAGGTCGAAATGCTCCGGATGGTCGTTTCGCACCGAGATGTCGCCGCCGGTCACGGCCGCGAGCGCGAGGAATGTCGCGACTTCGTGAAAATCGTCGGCAAACGTATAGTCCGCTCCGCCTAGCTGGGCGCCTCCCTCCACAGAGACCATCGACGTGCCCTTCCCCACAATCCGGGCGCCAAGCTTCTCGAGGAAGTTGCACATCTCCTGCACATGCGGCTCGCAAGCAGCGTTCACGATCTGGGACGTGCCTTTGACGGTCAGAGCACTGAGAATGAAGTTTTCGGTCGTGGTCACCGACGCGTATTCGAGCCACATCCGCGCCGCCCGTCCCTTGCCAGTGGATCGAAAAACGATCTGGTGTCCGCTCTGAGAGACCTCAGCTCCGAACGCACGGAATACGGCGACATGAGGGTCGATTTCTCGCGCGCCCAGTGTGCACCCCTTCACCTCATGATCGAGCCGCGCTTCGCCTAGGCGCGAAATTAGGCCGGGGATCATCATGATCGAAGCGCGCATGGCCTGAGGCAAGGTCGCGGTGGCGCCCGGCGTGACAGTCGAATGGTCGATCTCTAGGACTTTGGCCTGCTTGTCCCATTGCACTGTCGAACCAAGCTCACCGAAAAAGTCTACAATCCGCAGCACGTCGGTGATTTCTGGCACGTTGCGGAGAGTGATAGGAGCATCGCTCAGCAGCGTCGCACACAAGACCGGCAGCACCGCGTTTTTGTTCGCCGACGGCTCGATGCGGCCGGTCAGCGGCTTACCGCCTCTAACGAGAAGTGCGGTCATTCAATATCCCATCAGCTTGAGCACTTCCTGTCGACTTTTGTCGTCGCGACGGAAAATTCCCATTACCCGGCTCGTGACCATGTTGACGCCGGGCGTGCGCACCCCCCTGGCGGTCATGCAAGCATGGCTCGCCTCGATCACCACGGCGACGCCTTTCGGTTGCAGTTCATTCCAAATGCACTGCGCCACTTCGGCAGTGAGTCGCTCTTGGATTTGCAGTCGCCTGGCATAGGCGTGAAGCACCCGTGCTAGCTTCGATATTCCCACGACACGGTCGGTAGGCAGATACGCGATCGCGGCTTTGCCGATGATAGGCGCCATGTGATGCTCGCAATGGCTCTGGAATGGTATGTCCTTGAGCAACACGATTTCGTCGTATCCGCCAACTTCCTCGAACATCCGCGACAAATGGCTGGACGGATCCTCGGTGTATCCGACGCAATACTCCTTCCACGCGCGCGCCACCCGTGAAGGCGTGTCGAGCAGCCCTTCGCGACCGGGATCGTCTCCGGCCCATCGGATCAACGTTCGGACAGCGCCCTGGACTTCTTCCGGAACGGGGGTCATGCCACGATCAGCATCTTCGTCAGGCCCTGCCAAACTGCTCATTGCGCTCGGCGCTTTCTCTTCGCTCTATC
>Ga0079224_100013259_pt1 | contig 11469 bp, 24 predicted proteins | sample Stecom2015_FD_80414 | JGI IMG/M metagenome (GOLD analysis project Ga0079224, IMG submission 80414) | Agricultural soil microbial communities from Utah to study Nitrogen management - Steer compost 2015 | ecosystem: Environmental > Terrestrial > Soil > Agricultural land | place: USA: Utah...
GCTTTCATTGCTCTGTGTTTTTTAAGCGCTTTGTTAAACCTACGGTAGCTTAGTTTCATGCGTTTTTTGTCTTTAAATGGCGCTTTACGTGCGCTTTTGCGACATTCTCCATATAAAGAGATAGCGTCCACTGTTTTTTCTTCGCAGCGCTGTCCAGGATCGCTTTGGTCTCTGGATCAATTTTGAATGATATAGTGTCCTTCTTCATATTCGCAAAGGTATACATTATATACGGAATAAACCAACTCAAGGTTCGATAAAAAATATTTTCAGAAATTTTCAACCTAAAGCTTGTTTACTCCGTATACCTTGTATATCTTTGATACATCAATTAAACAAAACACGTCATGAAAACAAAACCATTCAAAACTTGGGGTCGTCGTAAAGGATCAAACGATTCATTTATTACTTGTGAAGTGACTGCCCGTAATAAAAAAGAAGCTCGTCAAAAATTCGAGGAATGGGGGATTGAGCTGCAGGACAAGAAACATATCTACTGTTAATCCTATGAAAAGAATTACATTCCGGGGCGCACTGATCTTTGCGGTACTCTCCGCCCCAGCCGCTATCGCTTTCACATCTGCAATCATTAACCGTTTCGCATAATGTACCCACAGTTAGGAATCACCGGAACAATGGATAAGCCTGTCAGGAATCTTGAGGCTTGTCTTTCTTCGCTAAATGAAGCGTACGAGGCTATTAAGGATATGGATTTGCCCGGCCTTAAGGAGCAAATCAACGCCTCTATCGAGGCTGTGGCTTCGCAGATTGTATCTTTTGAGGACGAATACAACGATAAAGATTAACCCCTATGAACACAAAACTAACCGACTTTTCCATCGAGGAACTGAAATACCTTGAGGCACTTGTACAGAAGGATTGGGACGAAGAAACCAGCCAGATTGTAGATATTGAAACGATATTCTGTGACGTGGACCTGATCGCAGATGCCCCGGAATATCGGAAGCACAAAGAACGTCAAGAAATGGCCGCGAGATGGCTTTCTCAGCTAAGCATCGCGCAGGACATCGTAATTCGCATGGAAACAGTAAACAACAACTGATATGGAATACAGAGGATTTATCATTGAACAGCACTTTGTTTACCATGATCCATTCACGAAAGTACCGGATGGCCGATTTGACGGCATTTGGTACAAAGACGGAGAGGAAGAATGCCGTGGCATCTACCGGCAGACAATGTCGCAGGTGAAGCATGAAATCGACAACTACATTGCCGAAAATCTGGTTTTCCGAATCCAACACTCCAAAAGCAATCAGCCAGCGGAGTTTTACAGTATCATTGACGCGATGAACTTCTGTAGACTGTGGAAAATCGCGGCCCATGAAGTGGAAATATTTCTATTTGGTGAAAAGATAAACTTTGACAGCATATGATAGCGAAACGCGAGAAGTTTGAGGAATTCTTAGAGTGCGATCACTGCAAGGGAGAAGTAGACAACAACCCGCATGTGGAGCTTTTCATCTGCGAGGAGTGCGGCATCTGGGAAGGCGACTACACCCTGAAATTCATCTGTAAAGAATGCGGGGAGCTTTGTGATAAAGAGGAGTGTACCTGCGGGAATAAGGAAGAAGAAACAATTAAACAGAGTTAAACAAAGAAGCTAATGAAGACAAGCTATTTCACTTTTGGTCAGGGTCACGCTCATTCTGTAAACGGCTTCACCTACGACAAAGACATCATAGTTAAAGTCACGGCATATAATCCGAGACAGGTAATGTTTGACACGTTTGGTGCTCAATGGAGCTTTGAATATGACGAGTGCCCAGACTTGAAGCATTTCCCCCGTGGCGTCAAAGAACTAAACTAATCAAACAGAGAAATGGAAACTAACCTAGTAAACAAAGATAAACCAATGCTGCCGACGATAGCGGATTTGTACGCTAATGACTCCATGTCGGTGATGCATCGTTCCAGCGTGTTCCAAGTTCTCGTAAATCAGGAACCGAAAAAGGAATGGCTCAAGCAGCACCCGGTAACGAAGGAAGCTTACATACCGATTGAGCGCGTTGAATGGTTACTGACAAACATAGTACTGAAGTGGAGGGTAGAGATAAAGGATTCTAAGATGGTCGGTAACAGCATCGTCGTAACCGTACGCCTTCACTACTTCAACCACATCGACAATGAATGGACGTGGCAGGACGGCATCGGGGCGGCTCCACTGCAAACCGACAAAGGAGCCGGAGCCATCGAATGGGATAAGATCAAAACAAACGCCGTGCAAATAGGTGCCCCTGCTGCTGAATCCTATGCCTTCAAAGACGCTGCTGAAAAGATCGGTAAGCTATTCGGTAAGGACCTGAACCGCAAAGAAGTGATGAATTACGAACCACTTGCAAACAAGTACGCTAAAGCACTGGAAGAATGAAAAACGGCATCTATACAGACCTTTCAATCAAGGACTACCACGGGAATAAGTCACACTTTTCATCTACCCAAATTCGGATCGCAAAGCGTTCATTGAGTGAATTCCACTGGAACATATCTGGTAAGATCACACGTGAGGAGAAAAACTATTTCGACTTCGGTAATGCATTCGAGCTGGCCTTGATGGATAAAGTGGCATTCTCTGAAGAAGTGGCAATAGTTCCCGATCGGGCATGGGTTCAAAAGGCAATGGAAAGCAACCCAGACCTGAAAAAACCACGCGCATCAAAGGTATATCAGGACCTGGAAAAAGAGTTCAACGAGACTGTAAACGGCCAGTACCGCATTATGGACTACGGCAACCATAGTAATGAAACGATTATGGCAATGATCGAAAGTTGTTACAAGGATTCGGTTATCCAGCGGCTAATTAAGAACATCGATTACCAGGTGTCGCTATTCTGGACCGATCCCGAAACCGGATTGAACCTGAAAACACGCCCGGACATTTGCAAGGTGAAAAACAACGTAGTGGTGAACATCAAAACCACATTGGATGGGAGCCCCAAGGCATTCAGTCATGATTTAGTGAAGTATGATTACCCGCTACAGGCGTGTATTGAAATGACTGGATGCCTCCGTTCGGGTCTCATGCCGCAGGTGGATAACTATTTCTGGTTAGTTGTTGAAAAGGAACCGCCGTATAACGCGACCCTTTACGAGTTCGCAGAAGAGGACATAAGCTATTGCATGGATGAACTTCACTATTTACTCGGAAAGATCAAAAGAGCCTTTGATGAGAATCTATTCCCGGGATACACCGACCGGGCCGATAATCAGTATGGGATTTTAAAGGCTGAAATTCCAATGTGGTATAGACTGGCAAGCTTATGATCTGTCCCCAGTGCAACGAATGGAAGAAGGCTATCGAGCGTAACGGGAATTGCGCAGACTGTAATCACATGGAGCGTAAGGTATCTAAAGTGAAAGCAGCAGAACCAAAGAAACCTATCAAAAAGGTTTCTGACGTGAGGCGTAAGGAGTTGGACGTTTATGCAAGAATACGGAATCATATACTAATGAATAATTGGTGCGCGGTTCATGGTCGAAATTGCATCCCAACTCAGATACATCATGTGAAGGGTAGAGTTGGTGTTAATGAGAATGGTGAACCGATGCTAACAGATCGTAGATACCTTTTACCTGTTTGTGCTGAAGCTCACCGCTGGATTGAGGAACACCCCAGGGAAGCAAAAGAACAGGGGTATTCAGAAAGCAGACTAACTTAAAAAACCTAACCTTTTAATTCTATGAAAACAACAGGCAAAGACCTCGACACAGCAGCACGGCGCGCACGTCAGTACAGAGATCAGGAGGCTGACCAAACGCAAGAGTATCAAACCTGGAATGAAGAAGCCTCTGACGAAAAAGAACTGGAACTGGACACAAAAACTGCACTCACAGCGCTGGCGTTCCTGATGGTGATGTTGGGCGGCGTGTTTTGCCTCGCTTGGGCTGTGGTAGCGTTTGTAAAGTTTATTGTGACCCTGAACTCTTAAAGGAAAAGTATGAACAACAACCCTAACAAGAAGCAAGGCGAAAGCCAGAGCGTTATGATTCTCGAATTCCTGCTCACCGGATGCAGGCTGACTGTACTGGATGCATTGAAATACTTCGGGTGCCTATCGCTTAGTCAACGTATTTCAAACCTCAACGCTGAAGGCTGGGGCATACGAAAGCGAATGATCGAAACCCCGGGAACGAAAAAGCGGATTGCTGAATATTACTTATAACACACCTTTTTAACTTCTATCTAATGAACAGTATCGAACGATTAAAAACCCTGCCTGCCGCTGACCGAAAGATGGTCTTCGACAGCGAAGCACTTGCCATCGAAGACGGCACGTACACCAAGCCACTCACTGAAGACGAGCTGGCCGACTTCAAAGACCAACTGGCTGAACGATCCATTCAACAGGCCATCATTCTGGATGAACTGAAAAACATCAAGGATGAATTCAAGGAGCGACTGAAGCCCGTTGCGCGTGACATCTCCAATGCGCTACAAGCCATCAAATTCAAGGCTGTCGAATGTTCCGGTAAGGTGTACCGAATGGCCGACTACGACGATCAGATGATTTACAACGTCGATGAAGATGGTAATATCATCAGTTCCCGCCGGATGCGTCCAGAGGAACGCCAGTTCAGAATTCAGGCACTTAAAGAAAAATCAGCATAATGGAAAACCTTCAATTAAACATCACGCCTACCGGAAACGAAATCATTATCCGCGAGGGCGAAGCGTTACCCGCAAAGGCAGCAAGGGCAATCAACATCACCGGAACGCTTGGCGCACCGTATCAGTTCTTCGCTGGCAAGTTTCCTGAAGCCATTGCCTCCCATATCCAAATCAGAAAGGACAAAGGCCAGATCGAATTGCACATTCAGGATACCGACCCGTACACCGAGCACGTAATCAAAGGATCCCTTACACCTGATTCAATCCTTTCGCAGTTTGCCATCAACACAGATAAACGGTGGTCTATCGCGGAGTTCCTGAAGTTCATTAAAACCATGCGCTTCTACTTCGCGGACAAAGCAGCACACGCCAAGCTCGTTGAATCCATTCAAAAATGGTCGGTGAAGGTGGAGCGCGTTATCAATGAGCATAACGACAACAAAGGCAATTCAAACTTTCAACTAGAAACGAAAGTGCATTCTGTCGAGGGCCTTGTGTCAATGTTTGACCTTCACATCCCGATTTTTCAGGGATACGACAAGATGAAATTCACGGTAGAAATCGGCCTTGACCCGAAAAACACATCGGTAATGCTGTACCTGATCAGTGATGAACTGATTGAACTTGAAATCGGCCAGCGTGAAAAGCTTATTGCGTCGGAGCTATCGAAGTTCGACGACTTCCCCTGCTCAAAGGTGATCGTTTCATAAAAACAGTCTTACAGCTAACAGGCGGTTAGCTGTCCCCCCTTGTCAATACACAACGAATGGTTCAAATGTGGCAAAATAGGCAAAGACAAGGGGGACTTTTGATGGGATGTTGGCATACTGGCAGATCGTTCCTGCCTCCCATCTCGAAAGGGTCTGTCTCATGTCACGCGCAACTTAGTGGCACTTGTAAATAACATATAACGGGACTAGCCGAACCGTGAGAGAATCCTTCACTGATGCGGTAAGTGAAGGAGGGAAACCGCCAAGTGAGTCGAATCAGCAATGCGCCAAAAGGGAACCCATTTCAACGCAAGCCGGGCGCGATAGTACCGGCACTTTTTAACCACTTAAACAACTGAACACTGATGGATGTCAATGCGACACTTTACCACAATCATTTTCAAAACTACAAGGTTTATCAGATTCCGAAGGCGCAACTAATCATTGCCGACATACCGTATAACTTAGGCGACTACGCATACGCTTCAAATCCAGCGTGGTATAAAGATGGAGATAATAAGAACGGCGAAAGTGAATTAGCAGGGAAAGAATTCTTTGACACCGACAAGGATTTTCGCCCTGCTGAATTCATGCACTTTTGCTCTACAATGCTAAGGAAGGAAGACAAGCGCGAACGCACAAAGGAAGATGGTAACAAGCGACTGAAAAGCAATGCCCCCTGCATGATCGTGTTTTGTGAGTTTGAGCAGCAATTCATGCTTATTGAACTTGCAAAGCGGTACGGGTTAAACAGGTACATAAATCTTGTGTTTCGTAAGAACTTCTCAGCGCAGGTATTAAAGGCAAATATGAAGATCGTTGGCAACTGTGAGTACGGACTTCTATTGTACCGGGAACGCCTGCCAAAGTTCAACAACAATGGGCGAATGATCTTCAACTGCTTCGACTGGCCGCGTGACAATGATTCCGAAAAACTGCATCCGACTCAAAAGCCGGTAGGGCTACTTAAACAGCTTATAGAATTATTTACCGATCCGGGTGATGTGGTGATTGATCCCGTTGCTGGAAGCGGCTCTACGCTCGTCGCTGCGCTTGAAACAGGCCGTAATTCATACGGCTTCGAAATCAAAAAGAATTTTCACATGGAGGCTACTAAGTGGATTGAAGAGGTTAAGCTGATGAAGCATGAAATTAAAACACTCGGATTCGCTAAGACAAAATTAAACAGGATTCACCCTACATTATTCTAATCATGACAGACCTATTCGGAAACAAGATCGTACAGGCCAGCATTAAGGAGCCTATCAATGACATTATCAAGCGCGCAGGAATCAAGACCTCTGGGAACTTCTGGGAGTACGAAGGTAAGCGCGTTCAGCGGCCCAATGGGTTAGGCTGGGAGCAAAGGCTAGAGACTGAATTCAACATCGTAATCCAATACACAGACTTATGAAATACTGCCTAAAGTGTAAGACCGAAAAGCCCGTTTCTGAGTTCCCGGAAATTAAACTCAAGTACACCAAAAAAAGCGGTGAAGTTAAATACTACATCTATCAGGAATCCAAGTGCAAGGAATGCAAACGATCATACCACAAGAAATGGTCAAAGGAGAATAAATCAAAAAGGCTCGCCGACAGACTAACAGCATATTGATTATGGCATACCTCATAACAAGCAGATCAGACGGTAAGATACCTCAGACTATTGCCACCGCTAAGGTGGTCAGACGGCGCGTGAAGCCCAATAAGGAGGCAGTAAAACAGGTGATCGACCAGATAAAGGCGATCATGGCGCGGGAGAAAGACCCAACGAATAAGAAACACCTGGCAGAGGCCGGGCTAGCACTGAACCGAATTTTTATCCGGTGAAACACTTGTTACTTTTAAGGAACATTTGTTACTTTGATTTATCGTACCCACAATGAAAACATCAAAAATATACCCGGTCAAACTTGCCGCTTAGGGGCATCCCGCTCCAGTGGGTACGACTTGTTTGTGCCGGGTTTTTTTTCTTATGTCACTCTACAGCGAAGCTTTAAAGCACCCAAAATGGCAACGTAAACGCCTGCATATTTTCCAGCGGGACGGGTGGATGTGCGTTAAGTGTCGGAACCGTGATCGAGAGCTACACGCCCATCACACGTATTACATGCCAAATCGGGCACCGTGGGAATACCCGGATGATTCAATTATAACGCTTTGTTCTGACTGTCATTATCTGGAGCATATCCCGACATTAAATCCAGATAGCAGGCCAATAAAGCATATTCGAAACGTCATGATCGATCTGATAGAAGAACTGAAACGGCACGTGAAATGAGTAGATCTAAAGACCCTGCGTTTCTTTTTTATACAAGCGACTTTCTGTCTGGGGTCCAAGATTTAACAATGGAGGAACGTGGCCAGTACATAACTCTTCTTTGCCTTCAACATCAAAAGGGGCACATGTCTGATAAGCTCATAGCTTTAAGCGTCGGCAATGCCGCGGCAGATGTTATGGCAAAGTTTCGGCAGGATTCGGCAGGACTCTGGTATAACGAAAGATTGGATGAAGAAATTGAAAAGCGTCGCATTCACGGAATGAAACAAAGGGAAAGGGCTATTGAGGGCTGGAAAAAGAGAAAAACGGAATCTGATAGTATGCCACATGAAAGCGGCGGCAATGCCGCGGCATTGCCTTTAGAAGATGTAAATGTAAATGAAGATGTAAATAGAAATGGATCTAAGAAGGGGGTGCAGGGGGAAGCAGATATTCTTTCAGATGAATCATTTTCCATGATCTTCGATGAGGGCACCATGGAGAGGTATCAAATGACTTTCCGGCAAATTGACGTAAAGGAACAGCTTGAGAAATTCATCTTGAAAGTCCGCGGATCTCCATTGGATTACAAACACCGCGGCACCGGTGGCATACGGAACGCCTTTCAATATCAGTTAGAACACGCAAAACCACTAAAAATAAATGGATCCAAGACGCATCAATCAAATACCAGTGGACCTAAAAACCCCACAGCCAAAACTTTCGGAACTCTATAGCGATATTGAACTGACTGAGGAAGAGAAATCAGAGGCTATTGAAAGGGCGCTATTTGAAGCCCGCTACACGAAGTTTGCCCAGCGGAATGCCGAAGAATACCGAATGAAGATAATGAAGCCCGTAGAGGTCAAGAAATACACATCTGCGCAGCTTTTAAGCTTCCTTGACATGACGGTAGGATTCGTGAGGGACGATGACAATTCGGAAATAGTTCAAATCCTATGCGAATATTTCGGCGAGGATCCGGCTTTTGAAAAGCGTGGGTACAACCACAATAAGGGATTATTGCTATTCGGCGGTGTCGGTGTAGGCAAGACGCATCTTCTTTCCATGTTCCGGAACAATCAAAAGTGTTCATACCAAGTTGTGGCTTGTCAGGACGTGGAGGGCGCTTATGCTCGATCTGGTGACGATAGGAACGAAAAGACGGGTGAAGTTGGGCTAAAGAAGTACTACGGGCTTGTGTCGCTTTCAGGGGCAAATCAGTACGGGCAAACGTCGATGGGTTTTATGTTCGATGATCTCGGACAGGAAAATATTGCAACCAAGTTTTACGGCACGGAGAGAAACGTAATGATGGAGGTTTTAAGCCACAGGTACAAAAACGGACTTTTCACATCCACCCACCTGACCACAAATCTTTCCGCGGAACAGATCAAGGAAACATACGGAATACGGGTAGCCGATCGGATGCGGGAAATGTTCAACCTGATCAGCTTTCCGATGAACGCCAAAAGCCGAAGAAAATGAACGAACCTAAATTTTATACCGCCGCTGATTTTGATATGGAAAATATCGAAAGGCTTTGTTATCTGGAAAAACTAGAACTCGATTTTTACGAACTCGAAAAGATTACAGATAAATGGGGATTTCTCCGGCAGATATACATGGAGCTTTTACCGTGGATCATGGAGGGGGCGAAAAAGGACGTTACGTGTGCTGTCATACCATACCCAGTCGATTGGAGCCGGTATATGTCGCCCATAGAAATATCTGCCTGGTATAGCATCCGTTCGCATTACATACCGATGTACCCGCAATTCCCGGTATTTAACTACTTCATTGATTTTGCTAATCCTTACCTGCGTATAGGCTTGGAACTAGACGGCGAAGCATACCATGATCCCAAGAAAGACAAGGCCCGCGATAAAATGCTTTTGAAGTATGGTTGGAAGATATTCAGGGTAACCGGAAAAGAGGCGAATTACGACAAATACAAGCCCTTTGATTTAATCCAACAGGACTATCAAGAACATCACCAAGATGAAATGCAATACCAGCGCGAAATATCAGACTGGATGATGAATTCTTGCGACGGTGTGGTTAAGGCGTTAAAGCTTGTTTATTTCGACCACGACCACGAATCACCGCTTTATATCACCGCCCTGAACACGCTATATAAGCATAAGTGCGCTGATTTTTATATCCCATGAAGGCCCTCCGGGACAAGCACCCAGGGGCTAGTGATGAAGAGATTAACCAATTACTAACAAAATTATGAAGGCAAAATTAGACACCTATTCAGTTGAAGAACTTGCATGTTGCTTACTTGAATTGAATTACGACGAGGTTGATAATGATATAATTGATCAGAAATTAAACGACGCGTTTAATATTGATTTCGACTCATTCTTTGAACTCATAACGCGACTTGTTCCACTGATTGATGTTGGTCAAAGTCCTATTTCAGGTCAACGGTTTAAAGGATTCTCAATAAAACGCGACAATCATATGATGTGGCTAGTAAAGGAACCCATAAAGTAACACATGAAGAGATACAAACCCTTTTGAATAAGCTATGACTAAAGACCAGCAAGAAATCTGCATTGCGCTTGGTAACGTCCGATATCTTCCGGCATCGTTTGACAAGCGTTTTGGAAACAATCTTTCGTCCATTGCAAAAACGACCCCCGGCAAAGAATTGACCGACGGACAAATTGAATGGATGTATAGACTGCTATACAAGTATCGAAAGCAATTACCGCGCCTATACGGGAGGCATAAAGATCATCACTTCTGCTCGGCTAAAAAACCGAGAATAAACTTTTGAATAAGCTACACTAAACCAACTAAACAGTATGACACTTGACGACAAAATTACTTTCTTCCGTATCGCTGCTAATATTGCGGACATCGGAATCAATGACTATCACGCTGACGTATTGATCCATGCATACGAATCTCTTCTTGAAAAGAAAGGGGATTGCTCCCTTAGAGATATTGCGCGAATTAAAGCCGATGCAAAAAACAGGGCTGATGCAAAAAATAGATCAGCGTTACTTGACAAGGTGTCGGAAAAAATAGACTAAACCAACTAAACGGTATGAAAAAACTATCAGACGAATGGAGAAACGCACCGCCGATAATAGGTAATGTTTACTGGCTTCATGACTTCACCGCTCCGAAAGTATGGACAGGTGAACACTTTGAATGCCTTGTGACGGACCAGATAATACCACAAGGCAGAATTAAGATCAGGACTGAAATTAACATTCAGGATTGGCCGTATGAAATCTATGCACCGGAGCGGTTTGTTTATTTCTTCAAGAATTTAAGCCTACGGAAAGAATCTAACCAACTAAAGTAAGAATATGAAAACAGAATTTGTAACACTTCAGGACGAGTATGATTGACTTTAAGGCTGGCGCCAACCACGGCTATTCCCTAGCAATGGAGCAGCACAGAGATTTCTATCTACTGGTAAGGGAGTATTTCAAAGAAGATGTTTGGAGAGAGGCGAAAGATCACAGCGCCCTTTTAACTAAGATTGAGAAACGCCTTGCCGCCTTCACTTCACGCGAATTAGAATCATTGCCGTTTAAAGATTAAGAACTATGAGCAACACCATAAGCGCAGAAGAGTACCGCCGGATGATCGGTAAGAAAGAACCGGCTAATGAGTTTATTGATACGATAAAAGCGGCTGCAAAAGTAGCGAAGAACGCGAAGTCTGCGGCTGAAAAGATCAAGCCTGAGCCATCCGGAAAAACCGGAAAGCTGGACACCGTAGCAGCGATAAAAGCGTTCGCAAATTACTTTGAGATAGACGCAAAAAGAACTAACTTCTGGATCACTCAGATGCGTAACAGTAACAAGCTATGACGAAAAAAAGAATCGAGTTATCAGGTCAAAA
>Ga0079224_100013260_pt1 | contig 11469 bp, 10 predicted proteins | sample Stecom2015_FD_80414 | JGI IMG/M metagenome (GOLD analysis project Ga0079224, IMG submission 80414) | Agricultural soil microbial communities from Utah to study Nitrogen management - Steer compost 2015 | ecosystem: Environmental > Terrestrial > Soil > Agricultural land | place: USA: Utah...
AGAGCAGGCCGTTCTCGAACAGGGCCCGCCCGGCCTCGGGTCCGGAGAGCTGGTTGTTGGCGCTGCCGGCGATCACCCGCGCCTGGAGCCTGGGCAGGGTCTTGGGACTTATCGCCCCGCCCATCGCGCAGGGTGCGAAGACATCGGCCTCGACGTCGAAGATGGCCTCTGTCGAGACCACTTCCGCGCCGGTTCGCTCGGCCACCGCCCGAGTCGCGGCGGGGTTGACGTCGGCCACGACCAGTCCGGCGCCTGCGGCGTGCAGCTTGTCGGCCAGGATCGCGCCCACGTGGCCGACGCCCTGGATCGCCACACGAATCTGCGACAGCTCCTTGCCGAGCGCCCGGGCGACGCACAGCTTCACCCCGCGAAACACACTCTCGGCGGTCACCGGACTGGGATCGCCGGAGGCGGCCGGGTGCCCGTCCAGCCCCGCCACATAGGCCGAGCGCCGGCGCGCGTGGGCGAGGTCTGCCGGGGAGACCCCGACGTCCTCGGCCGTCCAGTAGCGGCCCCCGAGCGAGTCCACCGCCGCGCCGAAAGCCTCGAACAGCGCCGGGGTCTTGGCGGTGCGGGGATCGCCGATCACCACGGCCTTGCCGCCGCCGAGCTCCAGGTCGGCCATGGCGTTCTTGTAGGACATCGCCCGCGACAGCCGCAGGGCATCCTCCAGCGCCGCCTCGGCGCTCGCATACGCCCACATGCGGCAGCCGCCCGCCGCCGGGCCGCGCGCCGTGGAGTGGATGGCGACGATCGTCTTCAGCCCGGCGCCCGCGTCGAAAAACGCGTGCACGCCCTCGTGGCCCTCGAAGGCGGGGGAGTCGAACAGGGTCATGGTTTCATCGGATTGCGAGGGGACGAGACGCCTCCTACGCGCCGCGGCCGGCGGCCACAACCCTGCGGGTCGGCTCGGACGCCTCCCCCCGGCGGGGGATCGGCGGCGCACCCGAAGGCAGCGGCGAGTGCGGGTCCTTCAGCCAGGCCACCACGTCGTCGAACACCGCCTGCCGCTGATGGTCGCGCATCAGCAGGTGATAGCCGCGGCGGTAGTAGGCCGTGCGGTCACCGGCCTTCAGCCGCGCCGCGGCCTCGAAGCTCGGCTCCTCGGGGATGATCTGGTCGTTGGCCCCGTAGAGATAGAGGATGGGCGCGGACACCCGGTCGATGTTCCGGTGGCCGGCGTCCATGGCGCCGACCAAGTGGTAGAGGGTGTCCGACCGAGCGCCCCAGATCATCAGCGGATCGCGGCCCATGGCGATCAGCTCCTCGCGGTTGTCGCTGGCCTGAATGCGGCGGGTGATCCAGCTGGGCGGAGTGTAGACCTTCGACCCGGTGACATGGGCCGCCAGCCACAGCAGGGTCTTGTAAGGCAGCGGCTGGCTGGACCAGCCCCACACCGCGGGCGCCGAGAGGATCAACCGGTCCGCGTCGGGGGGCCGGTCCGAGGCGAAAGCCTGGATGGCGATGGCCCCGCCCATGCTCTCGCCCATCACCGCGATGAGCGCGCTCGGATGCTTGCGGCGGACGTAGGCGGTGATGGCGCGCAGGTCCTCGACCATCAGGTCGTCGCCGCCCCAGACCCCGCGATTGGGCGAGCGGCCGAAGCCGCGCTGGTCGTAGGCGTAGGTGGCGATCCCCTGCTTGGCCCAGGCCTCGCCGGCGAAATGGAAGGCGTTGGCGTAGTCGTTCATCCCGTGGACGCCGACGATCACCGCCCAGGGCTCCTCCTTCGGCGTCCAGGTGGTCAGCCCCAGCGGCGCGCCGTCGAAGCTGACGAACACCTCGCCGACCTGGTAGGGGCCTTTGAACCAGGTCGGCGGCTGGCCCGCCTGCTGGGCCAGCAGCGGCGAGCAGCCGGTCAGGATCAAGGCTGCGATCAGGATGAAAAGCCGCCTCATCATCCGATGATGTCCTTCACCCGCGCCCGAAGGAAGGGCGTCACTTCGTCCTCGAACCAGGGGTTTTTCTTCAGCCAGCTCGTGTTGCGCCAGGACGGGTGGGGCAGCGGCAGGAAGGCCGGCAGATAGTCCGGCCAGGCCCTCACCGTCTCGGTCATGGTCGCCCGCGTCCGCCCCTTCAGCGCCCAGGCCTGGGCGTAGGACCCGACCAGCAGGGTCAGCTCCACGTTCGGCAACGCCGCCAGCAACCGGGAACGCCAAAGCTCGGCGCAGCGCCTCATCGGCGGATAGTCCCCGCCCCGCGGGTCGGTTCCCGGGAAGCAGAAGGCCATCGCCGCGACGCCGATCTCGGCGCGGCCGTAGAAGGCTTCTCGGTCGATCCCCATCCATTGGCGCAACCGCTCGCCGGACGGATCGTCGAAGGGCAGCCCGCTCTCGTGCACCCGCCGTCCCGGCGCCTGGCCGCAGATCAGCAGACGGGTCGCGGACGACACCCGCACCACCGGCCGTGGCTCGTGCGCCAGCTCCGCCGCGCAGGCGCGGCAGGCGCGGATCTCCTCCAGCAGGTCGGGAAGGGGCATGATCCGCATGTAGGTCGCCGAGCGTTCGCCGCCAGCCCTCGCATTGATCGAGGTCAAGGCTTCCCCAGAGAGGCGAATTACAACAAGCTGGGCAGTATCGCTGGGGGGCGTGCGTTCGCATGTTGAAGACCATCAAGGCGCGGATGCGCGCCTCTTGGTTCGTCGGGCTCGTCTGTGTGCTGGCGGTGGCCGGCGTCAACACGGCCATGCTCTGGCAGATCGAGCGCAAGGCCGTTCGCACTCAGGCCGAATGGTCGGCGATCACCCGGCAGTCCGACAGTCTCGGAAAGCTGACCTCCGACTATCGCATCCTGGTGGCCCGCCACCTGATGACCGACGACGCCGAGGCGCTGGCCCGCACCGATGCAGCGCTGAACGCCAAGCACAAGGAGATCGGTCAGAGGTTCGCCCAGCTGCAGAGCGGGCTGAATGAGCCCGGCCTCCAGGCCAAGCTGAAAGAGGCCCAAAGCCTCTGGAACCAGTTCGTGACCACCGGCGCGCCGATGCTGGAGGCCTCGCGCGGCGGCCAGAAGGCCGAGGCCGTGGTTCACTTCCAGCATCGCCAGACCGCCTTCGACGGGGTCAACGCCGCGCTCGGCGACCTCTCCGCCACCGCCGAACGGCAGTCCCGTCAGGCCGCCGAGGAAGGCGCCCGGTCGCTGAAGCTGGCCTGGGCGATGAACGCGGCCATCGGGCTCTCGATGGTGCTGGGCGTGATCGTCGGGGCGCTCTACTTCGAGCGGCTGATCATCGCCGCCCTGTCCCGCATGTCGCAGGCGATGCGCCGTCTGGCCGCAAACGACTACGAGGTCGACATCCCCGGCGCCGACCGGCAGGACGAGATCGGCGAGATGGCCCGCAGCGTCGCCGTGTTCCGCGAGAACGGCCTGGCCCGCGCCCGCCTGGAGGCCGAGGCCGCAGTGATCCACCAGAAGGTGGATCAGCAGCTCAAGGACACCGAGGCCGCGTTCGAGGCCGCCGGCCGGGCTCAGAAGCAGGTGGTCGAGGCGATGGCCCGCGAGCTCGCCAAGCTGGCCGAGGGGGATCTGACCGTACGCCTCGACGAGAACATCGCCGAGGACTACCGCCAGCTCCGCGACGACTTCAATTCGGCCGTCTCCCGCCTGGCGTCGCTGGTCGGCTCGATCGCCGCCACCTGCGAGGAGATCAGCGCGGGCTCGGCCCAGCTCTCCCGGGCGGCGGACGACCTGTCCCACCGCACCGAGCAGCAGGCCGCCAGCCTCGAAGAGACCGCCGCCGCGCTCGACGAGATCACCGTGACCGTCCAGCGCACCGCCCAGGGCGCCAGCCAGGCCAACGCCACCGTCACCGCCGCCCGCGCCGACGCCGAGCGCAGCGGCGTGGTGGTCGAGCAGGCGGTCGCGGCGATGGGCGAAATCGCCAGCTCGGCCGGCCGCATCAGCCAGATCATCGGGGTGATCGACGAGATCGCCTTCCAGACCAACCTTCTGGCGCTCAACGCCGGGGTGGAAGCCGCCCGGGCCGGCGAGGCCGGCAAGGGCTTCGCGGTCGTGGCCTCGGAAGTCCGCGCCCTGGCCCAACGCTCGTCCACCGCCGCGCAGGAAATCCGCGACCTGATCGCCTCCTCGGGCGCGCAGGTGGACCGCGGCGTCAAGCTGGTCGGCGAGACCGGCGAGGTGCTGACCGGCATCGTCGGCAAGGTGAGCGAGATCGCCGCGGTGGTGGCCGAGATCGCCGCCTCGGCCAAGGAGCAGTCCATCGGCTTGGCGGAAGTGAACACCGCGGTGAACCAGATGGACCAGTTCACCCAGCAGAACGCGGCCATGGTCGAAGAGGCCACCGCGGCGACCCAGGCGCTGACCCGCGAGGCGGCCGAGCTGGCCGGTCGGGTGGCCCAGTTCCGCCTGGAGGCGTCCGAGCCCGAGAACCCGGTCCATGCCGCCCAACAGCGGCTGGCCGAGATCGCGCCGGCGCTGCGCGCGGTGCAGGGCTAGGGCGCGCCCGCCCCTCCCCCCGCCTCGTCAGGCAGTGGCAGGCGCATGCGCCAGACGCCCTTGAACTTGTCCGGATCGGCCGGCTTGCCATGGCGGGTGATGACCAGCTTGCCGGCGCGCGCCAGGCCCACGGCCACGGGCCGCACCTTGCCGAGCTCTCGCCGCCAGCCTTCCGCGTTCACCGCCCGCGCGACCTCTTCTGGCGAGACCGACTTGCCGGGCGGCAGCTTGTCGAGGAGGTCGAAGATCGCGGCCTCCACTTCGGCGCTCATCTAGCCGCCCCGCTTCAGGGTCTCGCGGGCGATGACCACCTGCTGGATCTGGCTGGTGCCTTCGTAGATGCGGAAGATCCGCACGTCGCGGTAGAAGCGCTCGATCCCGTGGTCGGCGACGTAGCCGGAGCCGCCGAAGATCTGCACCGCCCGGTCGGCGACCCTGCCGACCATCTCCGAGGCGAAGTACTTGGCCGCGGCGGCCTCCATGGTGACGCTCTCGCCGGCGTCGCGCTTCCGGGCGGTCTCCAGCGTCAGCGCCTTGGCGGCCATCGACTCGGTCTTGGAGTCGGCGATCATCCCCTGCACCAGCTGGAATTGGGCGATCGGCTGGCCGAACTGCTTGCGCTCCGAGGCGTAGGCCACGCAGTCCGCGATCAGCCGCTCGGATACGCCGACGCAGACCGCCGAGATGTGCAGCCGGCCGCGGTCGAGCACCTGCATGGCCACCCGGAAGCCCTCGCCCTCCGCGCCCAGCCGGTTCTCCACCGGCACCTTCACGTCCTCGAAGATGACGTCGCAGATGTGGGCGCCCTGCTGGCCCATCTTCTTCTCTGGCCTGCCGACCGACAGGCCCGGCGAGTTGCGCTCCACCAGGAAGGCGCTGACCCCGCCGGCCCCCGGCTTGTTCGGGTCGGTGCGGGCCATGACGGTGAAGAGATGGGCCCGGTTGGCGTTGGTGATGAACCGCTTGGCGCCGTTCAGCACATAGACGTCGCCCTGCCGCTCGGCGCGCAGCTGGACGTTGGCGCTGTCCGAACCGGCCTCCGGCTCGGTGAGGGCGAAGGAGGTGACGACCTCGCCCGAGGCGATGCCAGGCAGGTATTTCACCTTCTGCTCCTCCGTGCCGAACATGACCAGGCCCTGGGAGCCGATGCCGACGTTGGTGCCGAAAGCCGAGCGGAAGGCCGGGCTTGTGCGGCCGAGCTCGATGGCCACCAGGCACTCGTCCTCCATCGACAGGTCCAGCCCGCCGTACTCCGCCGGGATGGAGAGACCGTAGAGGCCCAGCCCCTTCATCTCCTCGAGGACGTCCTCGGGCACGGCGTCCTGCTCGGCCACCTGGGCTTCCAGGGGCCGCAGCCGCTCGCTGACGAACCGGCGAACGGTGTCCACCAGCTGGGTGCGGGTATCCATGTCGAGAGGCATTGGGGCGGGTCCGTTCGTTCCGATGATGCCTGTTAAGCCTTGGCGAGGGCCATGGCCGAGCCCTGGCCGACGCCGACGCACATGGTGGCCAGCGCCCGCTCGCCGCCGCGTTCCTTGAGGGCCCGGGCCGCGGTCAGCGCCAGCCGCGCGCCCGAGGCGCCCAACGGGTGGCCGATGGCGATGGCGCCGCCGTGCGGGTTCACGTGCTCGGCGTCGTCCGGCAGTCCCCACGAGCGGGTGCAGGCCAGCGCCTGCGCGGCGAAGGCCTCGTTGAGCTCGACCACGTCGAAGTCGCGCGGGGTGAGCCCCAGCCGCGCGCACAGCTTCTCGACCGCCGGTACGGGCCCGACGCCCATCACCCGCGGGGCGACGCCGCCGGCCGCGCCGGCCTCGATGCGGGCGATCGGCTCCAGCCCGTACTTCCTCACCGCCTCCTCGGAGGCCAGCAGCAGGGCGGCTGCGCCGTCGTTGACGCCCGAGGCGTTGCCGGCGGTGACGGTGCCGTCGGGACGGACGATGGGCTTCAGGCCGGAGAGGGCCTCCAGCGTGGTGTCGGGGCGCGGATGTTCGTCCTGCGCCACCACCACGTCGCCCTTGCGCTCCTTGATGGTCACCGGCGTGATCTCACCCTCGAAGAAGCCGCGCTCTCGAGCCTTGCCGACGCGCTGCTGACTGCGGAAGGCGAAGGCGTCCTGGTCGTCGCGGGCGATCTGGTAGTCGGTGGCGACGTTCTCGGCGGTCTCCGGCATGGAGTCGACGCCATATTCCTTCTGCATCTTCGGGTTCACGAAGCGCCAGCCGATGGTGGTGTCGAAGATCTCGGCGCTACGCGAGAAGGCGCTCTCGGCCTTGCCCATCACGAATGGCGAGCGGGTCATGCTCTCGACCCCGCCGGTCAACACCAGGTCGGCCTCGCCGACGGCGATCATCCGGGCGCCGGTCATGGTGGCGTCGAGGCCCGAGGCGCACAGCCGGTTGACGGTCAGACCGGGCACGGACCTCGGCAGGCCGGCCAGCAGCAGGGCCATGCGGGCGACGTTGCGGTTGTCCTCGCCGGCCTGGTTGACGCAGCCGTAGACGACTTCGTCCAGGTCCTCCCAGTCGAGTTTCGGCAGCGCCTCCATCAGCGCCTTGATCGGGTGGGCGGCGAGATCGTCCGCCCGGACCTTGGCCAGAGCGCCGCCGTAGCGGCCGATCGGCGTGCGCGTTCCGGTGCAGAGAAAGACGGTACGGCCTTGCATCATCGCTCCTCGCCGACTACCCCGCGCGGCCGGCTGTTCTCAACGGCCGGCAAACTAGTGTCGGAACCCGGCGGCCGCAAACGCTTCGCGCGGCGGGCCGGGGGCGGAAGGGGTTGAACGCGATGGACGGCGGCGAGCAGGGTCAGGTCTGGGGCCTGGAGACGATCACCGAGGGCGAGTGGGCCGGCTGGAACCACTTCGTGGGCGGCGATCCCTTCGAGGACCACGCCGGGCCCTTCTACTGGCGCAAGGACGAGCAGGGCCGGCCCCGCTGCGCCTTCCGCGCCGAGAAGAAGCACATGAACGGCGGCGGCTTCATGCACGGCGGCTGCATCATGACCTTCGCCGACTTCGCCCTGTTCGTGATCGCCCGCGACGTGCTGACCGAGAGCCACAGCGTCACCGCCACCTTCAACGGCGAGTTCGTTGGCTCGGTGCCGGAAGGCGCCCTGGTCGAGGCGACGGGCGAGGTGGTCAAGGCCGGCCGCTCGATGGTTTTCGTCCGCGGCCTGATCACCACCGGGAAGGACCCGGTGATGAGCTTCTCGGCCGTCATCAAGAAGACCGGCCCGCGCAAGCCGCGCAGCTAGTCGAGGCGGGGCCCTTCCGCAGACCCGACCGGCGCCGTACATCCGCGTCGTGGCCCTGCTCTCCGTCCTCGACCTTTCCCCCGTCACCGGCGACGCCACACAGGCGCAGGCGGTGCGCGAGACCGTAGAGGTGGCCAGGGCGGCCGAGCGGCTGGGTTACCACCGCTTCTGGGTGGCCGAGCACCACAACATCGCAGGGCTGGGCTCGCCCGCGCCGGAGATCCTGATCGCCGCCCTGACCCAGGCCACCAGCCGCATCCGGCTGGGCTCGGGCGGGGTGATGCTGGTCAACTACTCGCCGCTGAAGGTGGCCGAAGTGTTCATGGAGCTGGAGGCGCTGGCGCCCGGCCGCATAGACCTCGGCGTCGGGCGCGCGCTGGGCGCCGATCCGCGCACGGCCGGCGCCCTGCGCTCGGCCGGCTCGGAGGCCTTCGAGCACTACTTCGCCCTGCTCTGCGCCTGGCTGCTGGACTCCTCGGGCAAGGTTCCGATCGGGCCGGAACATCCCGCCCACGACATCCGCGCCAACCCGTCCGGCCTCTCGCACCCGGAGGTGTTCGTGCTCTGCTCCTCGGCCGAGAGCGCGGCCTGGGCGGGCGCCGCCGGCGTCGGGATGGTGTTCGCCGAGTTCATCGCCAGGGCCGAAGGCGACCCCGCCGTCGCCGCCTACCGCGCGGCCTTCCAGCCCGGCCCTCTGCGCGAGACGCCCTGGGCCGGGATCGCCACCGCTGCGCTCGCCGCCGACACCGCAGAGGAGGCCCGGCGGCTCGACGCTCCTCGACGCGCCTCGCAGCTCGCCACCACGCTCGGCCGGCGCCAGCGCTTCCGCACCATCGAGGCGGCCGAGGCCTTCCTCGCCGGGCGGGCCGCATCTCCCGCCCTGGCCGAGATAGAGGCCCGCAGCCTCGCAGGCCCGCCCGACCTCGTCCGCGCCCGGCTTGACGAAAAGGCCGCCCAGAGCGGCGCCGACGAAGTGTTCATCATGGCCACCGGCCCCAGCCTCGAGACCCGTATCCGCTCGCTCGAGCTGATCCGCGGCTGAGCCGCCTCCCCTTCGGGTGAGCGAAGATCACTCCGCCCGCTTCAGCTCCGCGCGGGTGGCGCCCCAGACGCTGCGCGCGCCCTTGAGGTCGCCGTCGACGACGAGGCGATAGGGGCCGTCGCGCTCGGAGAGGGGCTGGCTGTCAACTCGGTCGGCGAGGATCGCCTGGCGACCGGTGAAGTCCTTGTCGGTCTCGGCGAGCGACAGGACCGCAGCGAAGTCGTCCTTGGCGCGGACCACCACGTAGGTGCGCATCGCCGGGCCGTGTAGCCTGGCGCCGGCCGGCGAGCCGACCTCGCGGAGCACGTAGGACAGCAGCGGGCCCTCGTAGGTCCGCCGGCCGGCGAGCTTGATGCTGGCCCGCGGCATGTCGGCCATCTCGGCGGCGGAGAGCGTCTTCTCCCGCCCGTCCAGGCCGACGACGGTGAACGCCTGGGCTGCGGCTAGCCCCGGCGCCAAGGTGAGCGCCAGCGCTGCGAGCGCGATCTTCATCCGAGGCCTCCTGCCGGCGACGCGACTCAGGGCCGCGGCTCCGGCGATTTGAGGTCGCGCCGGCGTCCGCGGCAACCACGTAGGAAGCGGCGCTATTCGGTCGTCTTGCCGTCGAAGTGGTCGTTGTCGTGGTCGCGCTCGGCGTCGGCCTTGGTCTTGTGGACCACGCCGTCGCGATGCTCCGGCGGACCGTAGAGCGTGTAGAACTGCAGCGGCTCGCCGCCCGCGTTGCGCACGTTGTGCCGCGCGCCGGCCGGCACGATGACCGCGTCGTCGTCCTTCACGGCGTGGCGGACGCCGTCGATGAAGACCTCGCCCTGGCCGGACTCGAAGCGGAAGAACTGGTCGCGGTCGTCGTGGACCTCCTCACCGATCTCCTCGCCGGGCTTCAGGGTCATCAGCACGAGCTGAAGGTTGGCCCCGGTGTAGAGCACCCGCCGGAAATCGCTGTTTTCCGTCGTCAGTTTTTCGATGTCGTCGACGAAGCCTTTCATGGCGCTCCTTTCGCGGAAGAGGGACGGGATGACGCGCAGACCAGAAAGGCCCCGGCCATGACCTGCGTCAACCCGTCACAGCAACGCTCGGGCGGCGGCGAGGCTCCCTGCCCCCCTCAGCGCGCCTTCAGCTCCTTCAGCAGCGCCTGCTGGCCGTAGACCTTGTCCAGCGCCTCGCTGATCGCGGCGGTGGAGACCACCACGGTGCGGTTGACCTCGCCGTCGTAGCCGTAGTTGCCCCCCAGCGAGTGGATGTTGCCGTCGAAGGCCGCGCCCAGGACCTCGCCCTTGGCGTTGACCACCGGCGAGCCGGAGTTGCCGCCGATGATGTCGTTGGTGGTGACGAAGTTGAATACCGTGGCGGCGTTCAACCGGTCCTTGGCCGCGACCCAGCGGGGCGCGAGTTGGTAGGGCTCGGCGCCGGTCGCCCGGTCGTAGAGGCCAGCGATGGTGGTGAAGGCCGGGATGGTCTGACCGCGGTGCGTCCAGCCGGCGACCTTTCCGTAGGACAACCGGGCGGTGAAGGTGGCGTCGGGGTAGACCGCATCGCCGTAGACCGCGAACCGAGCCTTGGCGACCCTTTCGGCCGCGCGGTCGATCGGGCCGGCCACCTCGCTCTCCCAGGCGCTGCGGGCGGCGCGGGCGGCCGGGTCGGTTCGCAGGACGAGCTGGATCAGCGGATCGTCGGAAGCCTGGATCGCCGCGAGCCCCCCTTCCCACAGCGCCTTGCGCACGGCCGGATCGGCCAGCTTGCTGGTCGTCGCCAGCCGCCGGGCCAGGCCCTCGGGGCTCTCGTCGCCGAGCAATTGCTTCACGGCCGGGTCGTCGGTCAGCAGGTACTCGCGGGTCTTGGAGAGCCAGAAGGCGAGCACCAGTTCCTCCAGGGCGGGCTCCACCGGATCGGCGTCCAGGAGCTGCTTCTCCAGCAGCGGCAGGCGGGCCGGACCGAACTCGGGCAGGCGCTCGCCGGCCGGCTTGGTCCGCTCCTGCGCGCCGCGGACCAGGGTGCGGGCGTAGTAGAACAGGTCCGAGGCCGTGGCCGAAGTCTCCAGTTGGCGGTAGCGCAGGTAGTGCTCGGCGTAGGCGGCCTGGGCCTGCTCGATCTCGGCCCAGGGATCGCCGATCTCCGCGGCGAGCGCGGGATCGGCCGCGACCTTGGCCTTCAGCTCGGCTTCGGCGGCGCGCTTGGCGTCGATCAGCGCCGGCGAGTTCAGCGCGAACTGGCGCCCATAGCTGACCTTGAAGCTGTTCTCGACGCCGGTGAGCGCATCCAGGGCGATCCGCTTGTGCTCCGGGCTCTCGGCCGAGAACCGGATCAGCCGACCGCGCAGCTCCGAGCGCTGAAGCTGGGCGATGGGCAGCGCCAGGTCCCGCTGGGTCTCCAACTGGGCGACGGTCATCTGCCGGTCGGTGGAGCCCGGGTTGCCGGAGACGAACACCGGCTCGCTCTCCTCCGGCGCGCGGGAGGTCCAGGTCAGGTGGCGCGGGGTGCGCGCCGGCTTGCCGTTCTCGTAGAGGCGCAGGAAGGCGGCATCCAGGTTGAAGCGGGGGAAGTTGAAGTTGTCCGGGTCGCCGCCGAAGAAGGCGCTCGCATACTCCGGCGCGAAGGCCAGCCGGACGTCGTCGTACTTGCGGTACTTGTAGAGCTTGTACTGTCCGCCCCGGTAGAGGCTGACCACCTGGCAACGCTCGGCCCTGGCGTCCGGGCCGCAGCCGCCGGCCTCGATTTCGGCG
>Ga0079224_100013261_pt1 | contig 11469 bp, 9 predicted proteins | sample Stecom2015_FD_80414 | JGI IMG/M metagenome (GOLD analysis project Ga0079224, IMG submission 80414) | Agricultural soil microbial communities from Utah to study Nitrogen management - Steer compost 2015 | ecosystem: Environmental > Terrestrial > Soil > Agricultural land | place: USA: Utah...
ATGGGGAAGGATGCCATCGGAGTAGATACGCATGTTATGTATGTTGCGAGGTCTTTAGGCTGGAGTCGGGCGCTGAATGCGGATCAGATTGAAAAGGATCTTCAGCAGTTGTTTCCACAGTCTTTGTGGAGGACGATCAATCCGGTGCTTGTGCGTTTTGGGAAGACTCACACACGAAAGGAAAAAGAGGCCATCCTCAACCGACTTCGTGAAAAGAGGAAAGAAAGAGCATCATAAAACTGTCGCGGCACTAAGCCACTAACGCATGCATGGTACCCCTCACACGCAGATGAGGTACCATATCAAGTGCAAAATTTTCAGTAAGAAGAATGAAGAATATAAGGAGGCGTGTGGAGTGAAACCTAAAAATCTTGCGAGGATCGGGCGACGAGAGTTTCTTTCCCGGGCTGGAAGTGCTGCGGGTGTGGGAGTTATGGTCATGAATTCTTCGCTGGTACGCGGTACCCAGGCCAACTCAGCGGTTAGGATCGGACTGCTCGGTTGCGGGGGAAGAGGAACTTCGGTTGCCAGAGGTTTTGTTAACAACGCCTCGGCCCGCGTTGTTGCTCTGGCTGATCTATTCGAGGGACAGCTTACCAAAGCCCAGGACGTCTTCAACCGGCTGGCCGAAGATAGGGGGCGCCCGCGGATCGCTAACAACCAGATTTTTTCGGGTCCTGAAGCCGATCATCTGATCAGCCAGTCGTCTGAAGTTGACGCCGTTATCATTGCAACTCCGGCCTATTTCCATCCCGAGCACCTTGACGCAGTGGTTTCTGCCGGCAAGCACGTGTACTGTGAGAAACCTGTGGCAGTCGACGTGGCGGGATGCAAGAAAGTCTTAGAAATCGGCCAAAAGGCGCAGAATAAACAAACTCTTCACGTCGGATTCCAGATTCGCAACGCACCTCCTTTTGTGGAACTCGTGCGGAGAATTCACAATGGTGCACTCGGCACGATCGCTTCCGGGGAGGCCTACTATTTTGGGACCACCATTAACCGGCCCGACTGGCCTGGTGCAACAGCGGAAGAGCGCAGGCTTCGTAACTGGATCTACGACCGAGTCCTCTCCGGCGATATCATCGTTGAACAAAATATTCATGCTATCGATATCTGTAATTGGATTCTCCGGGCTCACCCGATAGCTGCGTCGGGAGCTGGCGGACGTAAGGTTCGAAATGATCATGGTGACTGCTATGACCATTTCAACGTTGTCTACACCTATCCAAACGATGTCCACGTAAGTTTCAGTTCTACCCAGTTCAATAAGGGGTGGTGGGGCGTGAATGAGCGATTCTTCGGCAGCAAAGGCGTTTCCCAGTCGCCTTATTCCGGTCCGCTCGGCATCTGGGGTGATGAGCCGTGGCAAGCGGATGGGCAGGCTTCCAATCAGGGGGAGTTCTCCGCCTCCGGTGAGTTTCAAAATAATCTGGCGGAGGCCGATGCGGAGAAGCAGCGAGCCTTCGTTCGCAGCATCACAAGCGGTGCTCACGAGAATCAAGCTAAAGGAGGTGTCGAATCTGCACTGAGCGCCATATTAGGCAGGGAGGCAGCCTACCAGGGAAGGAAGCTCACCTGGGAAGAGCTTCTGGCTTCTGATCAGACCTACGATGCCGGTTTGAACTTACAGGCCATCGTATCCTGAAAAAGGGGATTAATATGTCGACTTCAAGGTTGTTGGTAGCAAGTGTCAGTTTCGTTCTTGGCTTATCGTTACAGGCTTTTGGCGCCAGCAGCCCGCCTGCAGAATCCTCTTCCGGAACGTGGCGATTTGATATCGCAAACATGAATCGTGAAGTTGATCCGGGCGAGGATTTTTTCGAGTTCGCTAACGGAGGTTGGCGGAAGCAGAATCCGATTCCTGACGAAGAGGCGCGATGGGGAACATTCTCTGTCTTGAGAGAGCGTAATCTGTCTCTTCTCCGAGAGATCATGGAAGAGATGTCCTCAACAGAAGCCAAACCGGGGAGCATCGAGCAAAAGATTGGGGACTTTTACCGTAGCGGCATGGATGTCGAACAGATCAATCAAGCCGGGATCGATCTTTTGCGTTCGGAACTGAGAAAGATCGACGAGGTCTCCAATTTGGAGGAGTTGCAGGCTGTAATAGCCGGTCTCCAAAGAATGGGTGTACCTGCTCCCTTCTACTTTGGCCAAATGCAGGATTTCAAAGACAGTACTCAGGTCATTGCGGTCGCCTATCAGGCTGGTCTCGGGTTGCCGGATCGAGACTACTATCTCAGGAAGGATGAAGCTTTCGAAAAGATTCGCACTGAGTATGCTGCGCATGTGAGCCGGGTGCTGCAGCTGGTTGGAATGACTCCTGATCGTGCAGATTCGTCTGCCCGGACCATCATGAGAATGGAAACTGAACTGTCCGAAGCGTCGATGACCAGGATCGAGCGGCGAGATCCGCAAGCCATCTACAATCCAATGACCCTGGAGGAAGCCGGATCCCTCATGCCTTCGTTCGTCTGGCCGCGCTATCTGGAGCTTGTAGGCACCCCTTCCTTGGATCGGTTCAATGTGGCGATGCCTGACTTCTTCCGTGAAGTCAACCGGCAGTTGGAAGAGACATCACTGGAAGACTGGAAGGTCTATTTGAAGTGGCATACGGTGTCGGCATTTGCGCCGTATCTTACTGACCCATTCGAGGCTGAAGATTTCAAGATGCGCTCGGTCTTAAGCGGTGTCACTCAGAACCGTGAGCGGTGGAAGCGGGTGATCGACGCTGCCGACCAGTCGCTCGGGTTCGCGTTGGGACAGTTGTTTGTCGAACGCCACTTCTCTGCTGATGCTCGCGACCAGGTATTGCAGATGCTCGAGGACATAAAGCTTGTTTTGAAAGAAGATATCGAGCAACTACCCTGGATGAGTGCTGAAACTCGGCGCCGAGCTCTCGAAAAGCTCTCCCGCATAGTCGAGAAGATTGGATACCCGGACGAATGGCGAGATTACTCGGAACTCGATATCGACAGGGGACCCTATGTCCTGAATATCATTCGGGCCAACCAGTTTGAGTTCGACCGCGAGATGGCGAAGATCGGTAAGCCGGTTGATCGACATGAATGGGCAATGACTCCTCAAACGGTCAATGCTTACTATCATCCGTCAAGAAATGAGATTGTCTTTCCGGCCGGCATTTTACAGCCACCTTTCTTTGACCCGAACGCTCCTGCTGCCGCTAACTACGGGGCCATTGGTATGGTAATCGGGCATGAAATTACCCATGGTTTTGACGACAAAGGCAGCCAGTACAATGGTGACGGTAACCTCGAGAACTGGTGGACAGAACAGGATCTGAAGCGCTTCAAGCAAGCTGCAGCGTGCATCTCGGACCAGTTTTCAGGATACGAGATCGAAAAAGGAGTGGCTCTTCAGGGGCCACTCGTGACGGGTGAGGCAATTGCCGATCTCGGAGGACTCAAGCTGGCTTATCGCGCTCTGAAACGCAGGGCCGCTTCCGATCTTCCAACTGCTTCCTCCGAGGATGGCTTTACGGAAGACCAGATCTTCTTTTTATCTTTTGCCCATGTTTGGGCCAGCAACATTCGTCCCGAAGAGGCTCGAAGGCGAGTTACGGTTGATACGCATCCTCCAGCCCGCTACCGGGTCAACGGGACACTGGCCAACTTCCCGGAATTTTTCGAGGCTTTCGGGATCAGCGGTGAGAGCGCTATGAGGAAACCTACGCCTTGTGAGATCTGGTAATGCCCTGAGTACCTGAGCTTGCTGCAGGTTCGATCGACCCGAGTTATTAGGCAGGCGTTCTCGCGCGGTGTCCAAAAAGCTCGCAGCCCAGGACGGTCGCACTGTCCCGGGGACGAACCTGAACACCACGCATCCATTTACTCCGAGTCAGAGCAAGAATAAGAAAAGAACGAAGGAAAGAGTTCCGGACAATATGACCAGAGCTCCGCTACGCCGGACGCTCTTGAGTTGCCACCACATATACAGTCCGCTTGCGACCCAGGTCATCATTGCGACGCATACGATGTCGACAATAACAGCCCACAAATCTGCAAGAAAAGAGGCCTGTTGGAAACCGCCCCGGGCGTGCATTCCCGTTAGAAAGTGATCCCAGCGAAAGCGCCTGTCTTGAATCACAAGCCGTTTCTCGTCATGAAAGTAGCGTACCTGGGTCGCGTTCCAGAAGTCATAGATGTAAATCGCGAGCTGATCTGGCGCCGGTTGATAGGTCCCGAAGGAACCTTCCAGGTCAAACTCCTGCATGACTTGAGCGCCGATTTTCCGGTGATCGGTCTCTGTGTCGAGCGGGATATAGTAGTTTCCTTCCCATCGGGAGACCCATAGCGGCGTTCCGTCGTCATAGTAGGCGTCAAGATAAGATCGGTGGCTGAAGGGGAGCGAGCTGATGCTATACATCAGAAACCAGGGCAACAGGAAGATCCCCAGATAAAGATGTGTGCGGCGGACGATCAGGTTGAATTTCAAATGTGGAACTTTTCGGTTTGCCATATCAGATAGTGAGCAGGAAAAAGGCAAATAGACCGAACCCGAAAACTAGGCAGCTAATTCCCCACAGGCGCGTTGTTTTGAGTTCCCACCACATCCATGCTCCAGAAAATGCCCACACAACCATAGTGAGGATGACAAGGTCAACGGAAAGAGCCCAGACATCTTCCAGCAAATAATCCTGTTGAAAGCCTCGACGCCGGTGCATCCGTTCTAGAAAGCGTGGCGCCTCGAAAGGCTGTTGCTCGACCTGCAGGTGACCGCTTTCAGTTTCGTAGGTGATTCGCCGGGGATGAACTGGATGGTTTCGCAGAATCACCAACTTGCCTTCTTCCGTCCTCCTGGCCGAGAAGGCTCCTTCCATGTTTAGGGCCTGCAGGACCAGCCGACCTTGTTCAGCAGGTGATGCCTCTTCCGGGAAGGAGATTCGCCGGGTCAGTTCTGACTCTGTCACAAAGGGGACCGTTTCGGGATAGAAGCTGGAGACCCAGTCACGGTGGTTCATTACTACCGTGCTCAGGGCATACATGAGTATCCAGGGGCCGAAGAAGAGACCCAGATACATATGAGTTCGCCGAACGATTCTGGAAAAGTTCAAGATCCCCTCTCCGGTCCAATTCTGTCCGTCTCAAGCTTCAAACGAAAGCCACGTTCCGTCATAGCATAATCTCAACCGAGTTGACAGAAGAGTTGGCTAGAAGAATCATAAAAGGATGGACAAGATCGAGGTGAAACTAGATTCTACAAAGATAGATGATGCCATTGCGCAGGCTCGGAAAGCGGATCCAGTGATGACCCCATGGGGCTTCTACTTCCGATCGCAGCAGAGGGACGTGGAGGATGGATTTCTTTGGTTCGCAAGCTGGGTGAAAGTTCTGCGTTTCCTGCGCAGTAATCTTTCGAACCTGACCGGATTTGACGATCCTGAGCGCCAGCAGAACGTGCAGCAGGTAGTAGACGATTTAATCGAATGCCGGATCAACAAAGCGGATGCCCTGATCCGGCTGAACGAAGTTCTGGACCCGGCAGGCCAAATTCTTTGGTGGGGTGGATTGTCAGAGTTGGCCTCCGGCGAGGACGAGTTCGCCCGCCGTGTACGAAATCATTATGCCGGCGATTCTACGTCGCCCTTGCCGGAGGACCAGCTGTCGGCTTTCGCCGAGAGCCTTCGCAGCTTTTCGTCCTGAAAGCTATAAGTCGCGTTATTCCTCCTCAAAAAGGGATTCCGCCAGGGCAACAGAACGATCGACGAGGACTTTCCCCCCCTCGGGTCCGACGTTGTTGCTTTCGATCTCAGCGCCGTAACCACGTCCTTGGACGGCCCGAGCAGTCGGCAAATAGCCCCCGGAGTTGCCCGTCAGCTGCACTACGAAGGTGAGCGTGGCAGGACTTCGCGCTTCCATTTGAATTCCAAAGTCGAGGAACAACTCGAATGGGTTGGTGAGGATCACCGTGTCACCTAACCGAACCGCGTGAACTTCGACAGGATAATAGGGTTCCTGATCTTGCTTTTCGTACCGCTCCATGACCCTCGAATGGCGAAGTACCTGCCGGTGTCTTTGGCGATCCGTGCTGGATGGATCCTGGTAGCGCTCGACCAGCTCGCGTGCTCGGGCATACTCCTGATCCGTCACGCGCCGGACAGGCAGTTTCACTGTTTCTGCAAGGTGGCGGAAGGCCGGAGTGAAATCAATATACTGTCGTGCGATGTCTGTTTCAGAAGTCACGGCCCGAACAATTCGTTCCGCAATTTCCTGGGTCCGGGAGATTCCTTTGCGGCGCCGTCGTTCTTCTTCAGCCTTCTTTCGAAACATGAGGTGCGGCGATTGGTCCCCGGAAGCCGCCGTCATGGGGAAGATGAAGAGATCCTCTGAATAAGCTTTCTTCAGCAAGACCCTGACATCATGCCAGAAGTCGGCCGAGAGATATGATTCTCCTTCCACTTCCTGAGAAGGGCAGGCAATGTTAATTGCAATTCCTACAAGTTGGTTATCAGTATCCCAGAAGTAGAGCAGTTTGACTGAATGGTCTTCATACCCTTCGATGTGGGAAAAATCGTCGCGAGACGTATTGCCATACATTCTGGCCTCACCCGGATAGTAGACGGCTCTCCGGTTAAGGCCTACTACTGCGTGGCCCAATCCCCAGCTTATGCCGGAGGGGCTACGCTGCTCCCATGCTTTGGTGACGATCTCCGCCAGCCGATCCACAAGGAAATTCATATAGTCGTCGGGCTGCATGACTCCTTCTTGCGGGAGTTCATAAATTCCTGATTGAAGCACCGGGCCCGTGTGAGTGTGTGTTGCATTTAGAAACAGCTTCTGAACGTCAAACCCGTCAAGCCGGTCTTGAAGATTTGCACGCAACCGTTCCTGGAGTCCACCCCGGATGGCGACCAGATCACAGGAAACCATGATGGCCTGGTCGACCACTTTCCCGTCCTGTCTCGTTTCAATAGCGATAGCGGTCGCGGTAACGGGGTCGTGAACGTACTCCGAGATGCGAGTGTGAAACTGTCCGGCTAGAGCGACAGGCAGGTCAGGAGTGATGCTGTCGTGAGCCCAACCGACTAGAAACTCTGAGTCGGCTGCCAGACCGGCTGCCGGCAAATACACAAGACAAAACAAGAAGGCGAGTAAGCTTCTAACTAGATTCGAAGGGTTGTTTTTCACTGAACACTCCTGCTGGTTGAGTTCATCGATAAGTTAAGATGTACCAGGAGTCCTAAGGATAGAGGACCGTAGGACTCTCGAACTCTGAAACAATATCCTGATCCTCCCGTATTGATTCTTGTGAAATTTATATGATCAGGGGCCGCAAATCCATCTGAGATTCTCCGAGAAAAATGACTTTCTTTAGTGATTCATACCGGAAAGCTGCAAGCACCATTCTAGTTCTTACCCTCCTGCTGGTGATCGTCGCATCCTTTTCGATGTTGGTCTGGTCTCGTGACGCCCGTTCGAAGGATGGGGCGGTTGAGATCGTCCCGGTAACGACAGAAGGCGAATTTGCTGACGCAGCCGCCCCTGGCGCATTGAATTTTGCGTGTGCCCCTTCAAGCGATGCCCTGAAGACATTTTTTGAGGCAGAAGGGCTTCCGTTTGATCCAGAACTTTTGCGTGAGATGGATGGGGCCCAATGCCACATTTTCTATCGGCCCAGCGCGCCGGGCTTTCGAGTCGATCCCGATGACTTCCCAGTAGACGGACTGGTGATGAACGTCAGTATGCTGCACTTTCTCGCTCATCGGGAGAAGACTCTCGGCGATACACTCGACATCACTCGTATTTTGACCCGCGAGATCGAGCGGCCCATCACCTTCTATCTTGCCATTGGTCGAGGCCATGAGGAGCAACGATATCAGGAAGCACTCCGGTTCCACTATCCAGATTCGATTCATCATTTTGAAATCATTCCAGTCGATTTCGAAGGATCCAACCCCTGGGTCCAGGACTACCTAAAGGTGGGACATCGTGGAAATGAGCGGATGGCGTTGATCCCGCGCCGTATCTTCCAGGGAGTGAGTGAAAATGGCGAGCTCTACCGCCCGGCCCTGAAAGGTCTCATGCGAGATTCAGTCGTTGCGTCGCAACTCTCCTGGGAAGGCGGAGATTTTCAGTTTGTCCGCCTTCCGCGTGACCCCGATAAAGTCGCGATGCTGTACGGAAACAGTGCCAAGCCCTACTGGGGATCGGAGTTGACCCAGGACGAGTATGCCTACGTCTTGACCCGAGAGTTCGGGGCGGATTTTGCAGTCGATGTCAGTGGTGTTGAAGGCCACGTTGATTACTTTTTTGCATTTATTCCGCAGTCCGGAATCGTACTCGTCAGTCAACCCGAGGTGGGGAATGAAGACGTGATTCGAGATGCAGCCGAGAAGGTCCTTGCCGAGTTTCCTCCCGTACAAGATTCGACACCGGGTCGTGACCTGCGAAAGCTTTTAGATGAGGGGTTTCAGAATCACACTGACGCCTTTCAGGCTATCATCGATCAGATTAGGGATGAGGCAGAGACGCTGGCTCAGCGAATCAATCCGGAGTTGGAAGCACGAATCATCCAATACATTCAGCGGACCTGTCCAGAATCACCCCAGCAATGCTTCTCTCTGGAAGGGCAGGCAATGCTCCTGAAGAACGATCGCGATCTATTCCGCGATTGGACTACAGCAGCCATGGAGGAACGGTCTCGAAAGCAATTGTTGTTGGCGTACCTGGCGATTATGGAGAGCCAGCTTCACGTAGTTCCTTCTGAAATACTGGAGCATCGTGAAGAGAAGAAAGAGACACTGCGGGAGCTCGGTTTTAAAGTGGTGGAGGTGCCCCGCTTCGGATCTCGTCCGGAGCGTGACCTATTCTGGCCCGGAATTTCGTATGTAAATGGGCTTCTCGTTGATAACAAGTATTTTGTTCCCGTGTTTGGACTGGGTGCATCAGAGGACCGAATCCTGGAAGATCTGAGGCGTCAACTCCCCGATTCCATTGAGCTGGTGCTGGTCCCTGCCCAGCACATGTTGCTCAACAACGGGGGCATTCATTGCACTACCGGCATTGTCAGAAAGTTGCCCGGAAGCTGACCAATTAAGCTTTGTGCTCTTTCTATTGGGGAAGGAACCTGCTCCGGTTGAGTATCTTCGCCGGATGCCTGTGCACGTGCCAATCACGAGACAGCGGACCGTTGCATAACCCTACCGTTCTGAACTGCAACGATCTCGGCAATGATCGAGACAGCAACCTCCTCAGGCTTTCTCCCGCCCAGATCTAACCCGATGGGTGCATGGATGCGAGCTATCTGTGCATCCGTGAGCCCCTCTTCTTTGAGTGCCTTTATTCGCCGGCTGTGCGTCTTTCGTGAACCCAGAGCCCCAATATAGCGGCAGTTGCTGTTCAAAGCCAGCTTGAGGGCTGGATTGTCCAACTTCGGATCATGGCTCAGTACCACGAGGAATGTCAAATCATTAAAGCTCGATTCGGTCAGGACCTCTTGTGGCCATCCGATGATCAATTCATCCGCTTCCGCAAAACGGTCTCTGGTTGCAAAGACCGGGCGAGGATCAATGATGATGGTTCGGAAGCCCAACTCGCGTGCGAAACGAGTCAGAGGAATTGCAATGTGGACGGCGCCCACCATGATCAGGCGAGGTGGGGGAGGATACACTTCGATGAACAGCTCGTGTTTCTCTTCTCCTGTCTCTATGGTTGTTCGGCGAGGCTTCAGGGCTCCGAAGACGTCCTTGAGGGTAGCTTCGATTTGTTCCTGGATGTCCGGCCGCAAAGCGCCTCCAAAAAAACTCCCGTCGGGCCAGGCGAGAACTTTCATTCCTCTTATGGGGCCCTCCAAAAAGGTGATAAGCGCCACCGTGTGTTCTTCGACCAGAGATTCCTTCAGGCGCGATAATAGCTCGGAATTAATCATTCCACCGGACCGGTTCTACGAAGACTTCGATTTCGCCTCCACAGCTCAACCCGACTGACCAGGCCTTTTCGTCAGTGATTCCAAAATGCAGTAAAGCCGGCTCTCCCCTCGCCATTACTTCACGAGCCTTCTCGACGACAGCTCCCTCAACACAGCCGCCGCTGACCGAACCAACCACATCTCCGGCAGATGAGACCGCCATCTTGGCTCCCAGACTCCTCGGAGATGAACCGTAAGCCTTCACCAGGGTGGCGATGGCTGCTCCTTTTCCCTGCTGTTTCCACCGTTCAAGATCGCTCAGGATTTCGCGCATAGATCCTATTCTAACGTGACTGAATCCTTTGCCGCCCATCATTTTAGGTCGCAACAGTTCGGACCCAATCTCGAAGGCAGCGCAATGGATGTAAAAAAGCGGGGAGGACGCTCACTTTGGGCGCGCGAATAGCGGCCAACTTCTGGAACACAAAAAAAGTGCTTGTGCCGGTTCAGCGAAGCTTTTGCAGAATTACCGCGAGTCGGCGAAGGCTGTTCAGGTTATGTACGGGGAGAAAGTCGTCTACATAAGGGAGTGCGGCCTGGATGCCTCGAGAGAGTGGCTCATAGCTGGGAGAGCCCAACAGGGGATTGAGCCAGATCAATCGATGGCAACTTCGTTGCAGTCGATCCATCTCCTGGCCCAGAGCCTCGACATCTCCTCGGTCCCAACCGTCACTGATGATTAAGACGACAGCTCCCTGTGTGAGCACTCGTCGGGTCCAGTTGAAGTTGAAGGTCTTCAAAGCTTCACCGATCCGAGTGCCCCCTCCCCAGTCATGGATGGCTGCCATGGCCTGCTGGAGAGCCCGATCGATGCTCCTCTCGCGGACCTGGTGCGTAATCCTGGTGAGCCGGGTTCCGAACACGAATGCTTCCGAGTGCCTCAGTCTACGAGTGAGAACATAGATAAACTTAAGAAAAATGCGAGAGTAAACCTCCATCGATCCGCTGATATCGCACAGCACCACCAGCGGTCTTCTCTTGAGCTTGCGGGTTCGCCAGCGAAGGTGCCCCGGAAATTGGCCTTGACGCAAGCTGTCTCTCAGCATCCTTCTCAGATCGAGGCTTTTTCCTCGCTTCGCTGCCTTCAATCGCCGTGTCCGCTTGAGGTCAACTCCCCAGTTCATTTTTTCGATCAGTTCCTCGACTTCCTGTCGTTCCGTGTCGGTGAGGTCGGCGAAGTCTTTCTGTGCCAGCCGTTCAGCAGGGTCATAGGTTGGGAAAGGGATGATCTCAGGTTCCTTCTTCGATTTGCGGGAGGGTTCGGCAAGCTGCTGCTGGACCGCCTCCGGAACCAAAGGTTCGACCCTTTTCAGACTTCTCTGCAGGAGCTCTCCGAGCTCGAGCGGTTCTGTTTGTGCTGGTTTTTTCCAGAAGAGATCAAAGGCTCTGTCGAACAACTCGAACTGCTCATAGCGGCTCAGCAGTGTCGTTCTGGCCGCGTTCCGAAAATCCTCCCTGCGCCCGATATCGATATGGTGAGTTGCATTGATTAGTTGAATGACCTGTGTAGGTGTTACTTGAATCTTTAGAGCGCGCAACAAC
>Ga0079224_100013262_pt1 | contig 11468 bp, 5 predicted proteins | sample Stecom2015_FD_80414 | JGI IMG/M metagenome (GOLD analysis project Ga0079224, IMG submission 80414) | Agricultural soil microbial communities from Utah to study Nitrogen management - Steer compost 2015 | ecosystem: Environmental > Terrestrial > Soil > Agricultural land | place: USA: Utah...
CGCCCTGCCCGGCGAGGCGCTGACCAGCGGTGCGACGAAGCAGACCGGCGTCGTGGTGCTCACCGATGTGCTCGCCACGGTCCTCTCCTCCCATGACGCGCAGCCCGAGGGGCTCATCCCCGGACAGCCCTTCCGCGGCGTCGAGCACGCGGACCCGCAGCAGCTCGCGTGGGACCGCTCCGAGGCGGCGCGGCTCGTGGACGCCGCGACCCTGCCGGCGCTCGGCTCCTGGCTCGCGCTCGGCGTGATCGGCCTCGTGCTCGTGCTGGTCCCGGCCCTCGCGCGCCGTCCGCGGCTCTCCGCCGTGGGCCGCACCCTCGCCGCGATCGCGCCGCTCGCCCTGCCGGTGGGGCTGTGCGCCTCGCTCGTGCCGTGGTGGCGGGCTGACCACCCCGCGCTCGCGCTGACCGGCGTGGTGTGGGCGGGCTCCGCGCTGCTGAGCGTGCTTGTGCTCGCCGGGCCCTGGCGCAGGAGCCGCTTCGGTCCCGTGGGCGTCTCCGCGGCGCTCATCGCAGGGATCATCCTCGCCGAGTCCGCGTTCGGTTCCCGCCTGCAGCTCTCCTCCCCGCTCGGGGCGCAGCCGATCTCCGGCGGGCGCTTCTACGGCCTCTCGAACCACCTGTTCGGGATGGTGCTCGCCGCGGCGCTGATGGCGTTGCTGTGCCTGTTCATGCACGTGCGCAGCCCGCGCGCACGGGTGCTGTGGACCGTCGGCGCAGGCGGCGCGGTCGCGGCGGTGTGCGTGGCCCCGTCGATGGGCGCGGACTTCGGCTCGATGCTCGCCACCATCCCCGCCTTCGGGCTGCTGGCCCTGCTGGTCTCCGGGATCCGGCCGCGGCTGTGGCACCTGGTGCTGCTGGGCGCTGGAGGGGCCGCGGCGGTGCTCGGTGTGTCCTTCCTGGACTGGCTGCGCCCTCCGGAGGATCGCACCCATCTGGGCCGCTTCATCGATGAGCTGCTGGGCGGTGAGCTGGTCGCCGTGGTGGTGCGGAAGCTCGCGCAGAACATCCAGATGGCGACCGGGTACTGGGCGCTCGCCCTCGTGCTGGTCCTCGCCGTCATCGCCTCGGTCGCGATCCTCGCCCCGCGGCGACTGCGCTCGCGCCGGCTCGCCGCGCTCGATGCGGCGCATCCCGTCGCTCACCAGGTGCGGATCGCGCTCGTGGTCGGGGCGTGGCTGGGCTACGCCGTCAACGACACCGGTCCGGTGCTGGTCGCCGCGATGCTCGGGATCTGGCTCGCGCACCTGCCGGCCGTGCTGCTGGCCCCCGAGTGATCAGCTGATCAGGAGTTCTCCGCCTCCACCGCGGCGTGGACCACGAGGGAGGTGTACTCCTCGGGGCTCAGCGGCAGCGCGAGCTGCGCCGGGATCTCCGGCTCGCCCGAGTCGAGATGGGACGCGATGATCACCGCGTTCTGCGCGGTGAACGCTCCTTCGACCGGGGCGGTGCGCAGCCGCTCGGCGAGCGTGGGCAGGTCGATGCTGGCGAGGTAGACGATGTCGTCAGGCGCGAAGCCGCCGTCAACCCCGAGGTCCCGCAGCTGGGTGTCGAGCTCATCGATGTCCACATCGCCCAGGGCCCGCGTCTCCGCATCGCTGAACTCGCCGTCCACGGGCAGATCGGCGAGGGTCGCGCGGCGGCGCTCGGCCGTCTCGGCGGCGGCGTCGGCCGACGGTTCGGGCACGACGGTCCAGACCTTCGCCTCATCGTGGTCGTCGTCCCCGGCCGGCAGAGGCGCCTTCTGCACCTCGTCCTCGGGCACGGGCTCCGGCGACGGGGACGACGGCGGTTCCGCGGCGAGGTGGCGGGTGCGGGCGAGCGCCCGGACCACATCGCGCAGCTGGGCGGCGCGGTGGAGCTGGCCGCGCAGGTCCTTGCCGGTCGCGCGGTGGTGCAGGTCGGCGGGGATCTCCTTGACCCAGAACCCGGCGGTGAGCGCGTCGATCGTCAGGGACGTCTCCACACCCCAGCCGGGGGCGAGCGGCTGGCACGCCTCCCAGGTCTCGCGGGTGATGCAGCGCGTGCCGGACAGCGGCTGGGTCGCCTCCCAGCCGGTGGCGCGGAGGATGCCGCGCCGGGCGGTGCGGACCACGATACCCATCCCGGCCGCCCCGTCCTGCGGCGGGAGCAGCGCGATCGCCATGTCCACGCCTTCCTCGAGGACCGCATCGACGAGCGGCTGCGCTGCCAGGGCGCTCTCGCCCATGTCCGCGTCGAGGAAGAGCAGGGCGCGGGGCACCGGCTCGGAGGCGTCGATGACGGGCAGCGGGCCGGTGTGGCCGGGGACACGCGGCTCGGCGTGCAACTCCTCGGAGAAGGAGGCCCCGCCGTCGGCCCGGTCGGCGTCCTCGCGGATCGCGACCATCTGGGCGCCGGTGGCCATCGCCGCGGCCTTGCCGCGGTTGGTCTTGTGACGCACCACCAGCGCATCGCGGCCCATGGCGATCGCGGAGGTGGCGTCGGTGGAGCCGTCGTCGACGACGACCACGAGGTCGACGCCGGCGATGCGGCGGGCGGCCTCGATCGTCGGTCCGATCCGCTCCGCCTCGTTCTTGGCGGGGATCACGACGGCGACCCGCTCCGGGCGGTGCGTCGTCAGCGGCCCCGCGGTGCTCATCGCAGCGTCACCTGGCGGGCCACGATGCCGCCACGAGCGCGGCGCTCGAGCGCGGTGAGCGGCTCGGTGGAGTCCAGCGCCTCCTCGAAGCGGGCGCGGAAGGCCTCCGCCTCCTTCTCGACGCCCTCGACGCCGAAGCCGGTGGGCAGGTCCCAGACGGGGATCGCGAGGCCCTCAGCGCGGAAGGATCCGACGTATTTCGTGCCCTCGCCGATCCCGGACTCGCGGCGGGCGTGGAGGCGGGTGACGGCATCGATGACGCGGTCCTCGTCCGCGTCCAGCACCCAGCGCAGGTGCTCCTTGGGGCCGGCGTCGACCCAGTAGGCGTGCGGGAGGCCCTCGACGGCGCGGGTGGTCATGATCGAGTCGTTCGCCTGGGCGATCGCCTGCTCGATCTCGTCGGTGCGCTCGGCGCTGGGGTCGAGCCAGAACTCGAAGGTGTCCTGCACCTGGATCGCGAAGTCGCCGGAGAGGTCCAGGACGTCCTGGAGGCGGGGCGCGTCCTCGTCGAGGGTGACGGTGGTGATCGGGGTGCCGGGCTCGAGGGAGGCGGCGGTGCGGATCGCCTGGCCGAGGCCGCGCGAAAGGTCGCCGCCCGGGTAGCCGGCCTGCAGGCCCACGGTGATCTTTCCGTCGGTGCGGCGCACGGCGGGCCAGGCCATGGGCAGGATCGTGGCGAGCTCGACCTCGAGGGAGCCGTACTCCTCGGTGGTCTTCGCCGCCATGGTCGCGGCGGGAATCAGCTGTCGCATGGCGACCAGATCCTGCTCATTGGGCAGTCCCTCGAAGGGACGACGGACCAGATCGTTGCGCGAAGGGGAACTCATGGCCGCGAGTCTACCGATCGGGAACGTCCTCCGGCGCCGACCTCACGGGTGCGTCCCCGCGTCCAAGAGCTCGCGCGCGCACTCCTCGAGGTCGCGCAGCTCGACGCCGTCGAGCATGTGGAGGGCGAAGTCGGCACTGAGCCGTTCGAAGAAGAGGGTGCCGCGCACCGAGTTGCCGTGCAGGTCCAGCTGCGGGGCGTAGCTCGCGACGCCGAAGCGGGAGGGCAGTGCGGCGATGATCCCGCCGCCCACACCGGACTTCGCGGGCAGGCCCACGTCGCTGACCCAGTCGCCGGCGTTGTCGTACATGCCGCAGGTGAGCATCACCGAGAGCACCTGCCGGGCGGCGACGCGGGAGAACACCTTCCTCCCGGTGAGCGGATTGGTGCCGCCCGAGGCGAGGGTCGCGGCCATCACCGCGAGGTCGGTGACAGTGGTCAGCACCGCGCAGCCTTCGATGTAGCCCGCGACCACCTCGGCGGCGTCCTCCGTCATCGATCCGGCCGCACGCAGCATGTAGGCGAGCGCCAGGTTTCGATCGGCCATGGTCATCTCGGAGTCACGGGTCTCAGTGTGCAGCTCGAGGGACGTGCCGGCAGCGGCGTCGAGCACGGCCCGCAGGCGCTGCGAGCGCTCTTCCTGGGTGGCGCCGAGCATCGCGTGGGTGCGGATCGCGCCGATGTTCACCAGCGGGTTCTTCGGCTTCTTGGTGTAGGGATCGAGGCTGAGGGCGTTGAACTCCTCCCCCGTCGGCTCCTCGTCGACGACCGACTCGACGTACTCCATGCCGTGCAGGTCGATCGCCGCGCCGTAGGCGAAGGCCTTGGAGATCGACTGCATCGGGAAGGCATGGCCCGTGCCCGAGGCGGTGATCTCACCATCGAGCGTGCAGACGGCCACGCCCAGGTGGTCCTCGCGGGCACCGGAGAGGAAGGACAGCTCGGGGATGTCTCCGTCCTCCTCCGCACTGCCGGAGATGCCGCGGTCCAGGAGCGCGAGCTCGCCGGGGTTGTGCGCATCGGTGACATCGGAGGTCCGCGCGGAGACGAGGGCGATGGTGAGTCGATCGAGATACGTGGTCAGCGCACTGGTCACGCCTCGACGGTACATCCTGTCGAGCGAGGTGCCGCACGCTCACGCAGTGGACACCCGGTGAGCGGCTCGTCCCGCGAGAAGGCGCGCCGGCGCGCAGAGGCATGGATCTCGTCGAGCTGTTCATGCTGGTCCATGGCCTGCTCGGCGAGGTCACGGAAGCGCTCGGCATCCAGGCCCAGCTCCTGAGCGTTGTCCGCGAGCACCTGCCAGGCGTCGCGCTTGCCGAGGACAGCGCTGCGCATCAGTTCCATCTCGAGCACCGTCGTCATCGGGGACCGGGTGGCGATGCGGTCGTTGATCTTCAGACGTCCCAGGTGCTCACCGACCCTGGCCATTGCCTGACGAGACGGTCGTCGGCACTGAAAGTTCTTGCAGGTTTCACCGGGCGAGTTGAGCATCTGACCTGCGTTGCCTACGGTGGTGCCGACGTCCACTGCACAGTTGCGGTCGGCGTTATGCAAGTTCTTGCAGGCCGGTGCTCCGCATCGCCTGCTTCTCCCCCGTCGGCCCCGGTCGACGCCGTTGCCCGGACAGAGGAGTCCCCGCATGTCGATCCCGCGGTCCGCCCACCCCCTGAGAACCCGTCTGCTCGCGATCGCCGGTGCGCTGGCGATGGGCACCGCGACGCTTCTCGGCACCGCCCCGCTAGTTCATGCCGTCGGTCCCGGGCAGCCTGTGCTCACCGGTTCTCTGCAGGACGAGCTGGGCTGCGGCGAGGACTGGGACCCGGCCTGCGAAGCCACCGCCCTCGCCCCCGCGGGCGCGCCCGGGCAGTGGGAGTCGACCTTCGAGGTGCCCGCCGGGCAGTTCGAGGTCAAGGCCACGATCGGCGGCAAGTGGGACGAGGCCTACGGCCTGGACGGAGGGGAGGAGAACATCCCGCTGGCCGTCGCCGCGCCCACCCAGGTGACCTTCCGCTTCGACGCGGAGACCTCGCGGCTGTCCGTCGCACTGGCCGAGCAGGGCGGGGAGTACACCGAGGCGGACGACGAGCTCGCCGCGGCCCCCTACCGCCATCCCGGCGGCGGGCAGACCTTCTACTTCGTGCTCACCGACCGCTTCGAGAACGGCGATCCGAGCAATGACACCGGCGGCCTCGAGGGAGACCGCCTCGACCACGGCTTCGACCCCACCGACAAGGGCTTCTACCAGGGCGGGGACATCGCCGGGCTCCACTCCCGCCTCGACTACATCGAAGACCTGGGGATGAGCGCCATCTGGCTGACCCCGTCCTTCACGAACAACCCCGTGCAGGGCGAGGGCGCCGACGCGAGCGCCGGCTACCACGGCTACTGGATCACCGACTTCACCACCATCGACCCGCATCTGGGCACCAACGAGGAGCTCAAGGCGCTGATCGAGGACGCGCACTCGCGCGGGATCAAGGTGTACTTCGACATCATCACCAACCACACCGCGGACCTCATCGACTACGAGGAGGGCGAGTACGGCTACGTCGACCAGGCCACCGTCCCCTACCTCGACCAGGACGGGAACCCGGTGGACGTCACGGCGCTCGCCCAGTCCCCGGACTTCCCCGCCTTCGATGCGGAGACCTCGTTCCCCTACACCCCGGTCCGCTCGGAGGAGAACCAGGTGATGGTCCCCGAGGCGCTCAACGACGTGACGATGTACCACAACCGCGGCAACTCGACGTGGGAGGGCGAGTCCGTCACCTTCGGCGACTTCGACGGCCTCGACGACCTGATGACCGAGGACCCGCGCGTGGTCGAGACGATGACGGACATCTACACCACCTGGATGGACTTCGGGATCGACGGATTCCGCATCGACACCGTCAAGCACGTCGACTTCGTCTTCTGGCAGACCTTCACCTCCGCCCTGGTCGACCACCAGGCCGCGACCCCGGCCGGGGACCAGTTCTTCACCTTCGGCGAGGTGTACGACGCCGACGCGACGCTGCTGTCCCCCTACGTGCGGGACACCGAGATGGACTCGGTGCTCGACTTCGCCTACCAGGCCTCCGCGACCAACTGGGCCAAGGGCTACACCGCGCAGGGCATGGCCGGGCTGTTCGCCGCCGACGACCACTACACGACCGCCGACTCCTCCGCCGCGGACCTGCCCACCTTCGTGGGCAACCACGACATGGGCCGTATCGGGAACCTGCTCAGCAGCTCCGACCGGCTCGACGAGCGCGCCGCCTTCGCGCACGAGACCATGCTGCTGACCCGCGGCCAGCCCGTCATCTACTACGGCGACGAGCAGGGCTTCGTGGGCGACGGCAACGACAAGGACGCCCGTCAGTCGATGTTCGCCAGCCAGGTGCCGTCCTACCTCGACGACACCCTGATCGACGGCACCCCGTACGGGAGCGGTGAGCACTTCTCGACCGAGGCGCAGCTGTACCCGCTGATCAGCGAGCTCGCCACACTGCGCGGCGAGACGCCTGCGCTGTCCACGGGCGCGCAGATCGAGCTGTACGCCGAGGACGGCGCCGGCGTCTACGCCTTCTCCCGCGTGGACCGCGACGAGAAGATCGAGCACCTGGTGGCGCTGAACAACGCACCCGAGGAGCGCACCGTCACCCTCACCGCCCTCACCCCGGGCGCGAGCTACTCGCCGCTGTACGGCGACCACGCCGCGGTGACCGCCGCGGCCGACGGGACCCTCGAGGTCACCGTCCCCTCGCTCGGCGCGGCGGTCCTGGTGGCCGATCAGCCCGTCGCCCCGGCCGGTGACGCACAGGCGATCACCCTGGATCTGGCCGACGGCGGGAAGGTCGAGGGACACGCCCCGATCTCCGCGACCGTGGCCCAGGACCGCTGGGCCGAGACCTCGTTCAGCTGGCGACTGGCCGGCGAGGTGGCGTGGACTCCGCTCGGCACCGCCGAGGACGACACCCCGCGGATCTTCCACGACGTGGCGGACCTGCCCGTCGGCACCCTGATCGAGTACCGCGCCGTCTCCACCGACGCGAGCGGCGAGCGCGTGGCGGACTCCGTCACCGCGGTGGTGGGCGCGGACCTCTCCGCGACCGGTTCCCAGGACGGGGACACCGGCGAGGTCGATGAGCAGTCCGTGACCCTGCCCGGCTCGCACAATGCGGCGATGGGCTGCGCGGGCGACTGGCAGCCCGACTGCACCTCCGCGCAGCTCACCCTGGACACCGACTCCGGCAAGTACACCGGCACCTTCGACGTGCCCGCCGGCGACTACGTCTTCAAGGTCGCCATCGGCGGCAGCTGGGACGAGAACTACGGCGCGGGCGGCGTGCCCGGCGGCGAGGACATCACCTACACCCATGAGGGCGGGCCGCTGACCTTCTGGTACGACCCGGCCACGCATGTCGTGCAGAACAGTGCCCAGGGCCCCTTCATCACCCTCCCCGGCTCGATGAACGCCGCGCTCGGCTGCCCCGAGGACTGGATGCCCGGGTGCATGCGCACCTGGATGCAGGATGCCGACGGCGACGGGATCTACACCTTCTCCACCGAGGACCTGCCCCGCGGGTCCTACGAGGTGAAGGTCGCCCATGGGGGATCGTGGGCGGAGAACTACGGCGTGGACGGCGTGCTCGACGGCGCCAACCACACCTTCTCCACCCAGGACGGAGTGATCGTGACCTTCAGCTACGACCTGGCCACCCATCAGCTGACCATCGAGGCCTCCGATCCGCTGACCGCGGGTTCCGGCAAGCAGCTGGCCCACTTCGTGGACGCAGGCACCGTCGCCTGGCCCGCGAACCTGGTCACCGACACGAGCGATGCCCGCTGGGAGCTGTTCACCGCACCAGACGGCGGGATCTCCGTCGTAGACGGCGAGGTCACCGGCGGCGAGAGCCTCGGCGAGCTGACCCTGCGCGAGGGCGGCCTGGACGAGGCCGAGCTCGAGGGCCGCGCGCATCTGCAGGGCTTCCTCGCCCTCGACCTGCCGGCGCTGGACCGTGAGGTGCTCGAGCAGGCGCTGCGCGGCGAGATCGTGATCGCCCAGCACGGGGCCGACGGGATCGAGGCCCTCACCGGGCTGCAGATCCCCGGCGTGCTCGATGACCTCTACGCCGAGGACGCCTCCGCCCAGGACCTCGGCGTGAGCTGGCAGGACGGCGTGCCGACGCTGAAGCTGTGGGCGCCGACCGCGCAGACCGTGACCCTGCAGCTGCACGGCGCGGCCGAGTCCGTCGCCGACCCGTCGGCCGCCCGCGCCGCGGCGACCGAGATCGAGATGGAGCGCGGCCCAGGCGGGGTGTGGACCGCGACCGGCGAGGCCGGCTGGACCGATCAGGGGTACACCTACGCGGTGGAGGTCTTCGTGCCCTCCCTCGGAGAGGTCGTCACCAACACGGTCACCGACCCGTACTCGGTGGGCCTGACCCTGAACTCGCAGCACTCGGTGCTGCTGGATCTGGACGATCCGCGCTGGGCGCCCGAGATCTGGGCCGAGACCCCTGCCCCGACGGTCGACCAGTTCACCGACCAGACCATCTACGAGCTGCACATGCGGGACTTCTCCGCCGGCGACGAGGCCCTGCCCGAGGAGCTGCGCGGCACCTACGCCGCCTTCGGCCACCCCGACTCGGCCGGCTCGGCACGCCTGGCCAAGCTCGCCGAGGCGGGCATGACCACCGTGCACCTGCTGCCCACCTTCGACATCGCGACCATCGAGGAGGACCGAGCGCTCCAGGTCCAGCCGGACATCCCGGCCGATGCGGGCCCGTCGTCCGAGGCGCAGCAGGCGGCGGTGACCGAGGTCGCCGACCAGGATCCCTACAACTGGGGCTACGATCCGTTGCACTACATGACCCCCGAGGGCTCCTACGCGACCGAGGGCCACGAGGTGGGCGGCGAGCGCACGCGCGAGTTCCGCTCCATGGTGGGCGAGCTGCACGCGATGGGCCTGCAGGTGGTGCTCGACAAGGTGTACAACCACACCGCCGCGCACGGCCAGGCGGACACCTCCGTGCTGGACCGCGTGGTGCCCGGCTACTACCACCGGCTCAGCCTCGAGGGCGCGGTGGAGACCTCCACCTGCTGCTCGAACATCGCCACCGAGCACGCCATGGGCGAGAAGATCATGGTGGACTCCACCGTGACCTGGGCCCGCGACTACGGGGTGGACGGCTTCCGCTTCGACCTGATGGGCCACCACAGCTCCAAGAACATGCTCGCCGTGCGCGAGGCGCTCGATGCGCTCACCCTTGAGGCCGACGGGGTGGACGGCGAGAGCATCTACCTCTACGGCGAGGGCTGGGACTTCGGTGAGATCGCCGGCAACGCCCGCTTCACCCAGGCCACGCAGGGGCAGCTGGGCGGCACCTCGATCGGCACCTTCAACGACCGCCTGCGGGATGCCGTCCACGGCGGCAGCCCCTTCGACACCGACAAGCGCACCGCGCAGGGCTTCGGCAACGGCCTGTACACGATGCCCAACGGCCACGCGGAGGCGGGCGAGGAGGAGCAGCTGGGCGACCTGCGGCACCGCACCGACCTGATCCGCCTCAGCATGGCCGGGAACCTCGCCGACTTCGAGCTGCTGAGCTCCTCCGGCGAGGTGGTGCGTGGCGACCAGCTGGACTACAACGGCGCTCCGGCCGGGTACGCCACCCGGCCCGAGGAGACGGTCAACTACGTCGACGCGCACGACAACGAGGCGCTGTACGACCTCAACGTGTGGAAGCTGCCGCAGGACGCGCCGATGGACGTGCGGCTGCGGATGAACACGCTGTCGCTGGCCACCGCGACGCTCGGCCAGTCCCCGTCCTTCTGGGCGGGCGGCACCGATCTGATGCGCTCAAAGTCCATGGACCGCGACAGCTACAACTCCGGCGATCACTTCAACACGATCGACTGGACCATGCAGGGCAACGGCTTCGGCGAGGGCCTGCCCCCGGAGGAGAAGAACGGCGAGGCCTGGGACCTGATGGTCCCGATGCTCGAGGACCCGGCCAAGACCCCCGCGCCCGAGGACATCGAGCTCTCGAGCGAGGTCACCCTGGACCTGCTGCGCCTGCGCTCCTCCACGACCCTGTTCACCCTCGGCGACGCGGGGCTGATCCACGAGAAGGTCTCCTTCCCGAACGCCGGCGCCGACGCCACCCCCGGCCTGCTGGTGATGCGGGTGGACGACACAGTCGGCGAGGACGCGGACCCCGCGCTCGACGGTCTGGTCACCGTGTTCAACGCCTCCGACGAGCCGATCACCGAGGCGATCGACGGCATGGCCGGTCTCGAGCACGAGCTGCACGAGGTCCAGGCCGACGGCGCCGACGAGGTGGTCAAGGGCGCGACCTGGGATGCCGCGACCGGCTCGGTCACCGTCCCCGCGCACACCGTCGCGGTGTTCGTGGCCCCGCAGGCCGGCGGTGAGCAGCCCGGTGACGGCGACGACGGCGACGAGCAGCCGGGCGACGGCAGCGAGCACCCCGGCGACGGCAGCGAGGCACCCGCCGACGGCGGCGAGCAGCCCGGCGACGGCAGCGCTCCAGGCACTGGTGACGAGGGCACGACGCCCGGCGACGGGGACGAGGACGACCAGGCCCCCGGCACCGGCACCGGCACCGGCTCCGAGGAAACGGCCGACGGGGAGCGCGGGCCGCTCGCCCGCACCGGGTACGAGCTCCTGCCGTGGGCGCTCGCGGTGACGCTCCTGCTCGCCGCAGGCATCGGACTCACAGTCCGGGGCCGCAGCCGGGCCTGAGCAGGAAGCCCCCAGGGGCCACTCCCCCTCCGCGCCCGGCCGGGCGCCAGCCCACCAGCCACGGGTAGAGAAGTTCCACTCACCTGGTACTTTCCGTCAACTGGCCGGGCGGCCGGGCGGGCGGCGGCGGATCTGCACGGCTTCCCTCCCCGGCACAGGCCGAAACGTTCCACTGCGGTGGTACTTTCCGTCACGTGGCCGGACGGGGAGAGTGGACAGTACAGGGCGCCGACGATCACACTGCTGCGCTGCTCCTCCTCATCGGGTCAC
>Ga0079224_100013264_pt1 | contig 11468 bp, 9 predicted proteins | sample Stecom2015_FD_80414 | JGI IMG/M metagenome (GOLD analysis project Ga0079224, IMG submission 80414) | Agricultural soil microbial communities from Utah to study Nitrogen management - Steer compost 2015 | ecosystem: Environmental > Terrestrial > Soil > Agricultural land | place: USA: Utah...
CAATCCGAAGATTCGACGGTGAAGCAGAGTCAACACTCAACGGTTTGTGCCCGCCCGGGCGGGCACAACGGGCACCACGTTGCCCTTGACAATTTATGGCCTTCTCATGGAAGACACAGAGGATAGCGGAGATGGGCGGCTTGCTCGGGCTCCCGGATTGTCTCGCGCCTTCAGCGTGATCTCTTTCCGAAACGCACCTACCGGTCTGCCTTATATCGTCGCAACATCTCCGTAACAGATCCTGACAGTCCACCGTCACCGCCGATTGTCAGCATCAGATAGCCTTCCTTGAGGCGCTGCTCGATCATGTTCTGGGAGGTGGTGATGCCACAGGGAATGTTGTGCCGGCGGCATGCGTCCATTACCGTATCGATTGCTTGCTTCAAGGTTGGTGACGGATCACCAGGAGGAAGTCCCAGGGAGACGGCCAGATCGTCGGGTCCGACAAAAATAGCGCTCATACCGGGTACCTGCGCAATAGCATCAATGTTTTTGACCGCTTCCTCATTCTCAATTTGAGCGATTACCAGCAGTTCTCCCTCAGAGTCGAGCGGCCATGGATCGGCCAATCGCATGTAATCCAAATAATGCAATCCCCAGTAGCGGGCGGCGAAGCCCGGTCCTACCCCGCGCAGGCCGGCCGGATGCTTGTCCGTGGCATCTGCACGCTGAGGGTACCGAGCCGCACGGACGGCGGCTAGAGCGTCTTCGGCACTCGAGACATGGGGTACGAGAATTCCATACACACCGGAATCGAGAGCCTGCTTGATGACGAACTGAAGTTGTTCGCGGCCGTGCAGTGGAATTCGAAGGATCGGCAGAACTCTGGGCCGAAGCTGCCCACCGGTAGCATGCATTTCTCGTCTGGATAGCATGCCCTGGAGGAAGATTCTTAACGTTTCGACATCGTACGGTCCGTGTTCCATATCGATGAAGATGAAGTCGAGATTGGAATCAGCCAGACGTGCCGCAGTGGTCATCGAGAAATTGTGGACGAAGACCCCCAGGGCAGGTTTCTTGGCTTCGAAAAGTTCAATAACACCGTTGATTCGCTTTTCCGCAAGAGAAGTGACAGTGGCCATGAGGGCGATGAATAGTGCAACAAGGGCCCATCGAGCAATGGTTTTCATGCAAAGGAATCCTTTCTTGTACCCCTCCAGATCGCTATTTCAGGTGGTCCAGTTGAGGTTCAGCGCAGTCTCTGAACGAACCGTTTCATCCGCTTCATTGCTTCCTTAAGATCCTCAAAACCGGTTGCATAGGAACACCGCACGAATCCACTCCCGCAGGGGCCAAAAGCTTCGCCAGGAACAACGGCCACTCGCTCTTCCTCGAGGAGTCGCAGAGCAAACTGCTTGGAAGTCAGACCCAGGTTGCTGACATGGGGAAAGGCGTAAAACGCTCCCCTGGGAGTGACGCAGGGGAGCCCCATCTCCTCAAAAGAATGAACGACAAAGTTACGATGGCGACGGTATTCCGAGCGCATTCGCTCGACATCATTTTCCGGGTCCTTCAGAGCTTCGATCCCCGCCACCTGACTCAATGTCGGCGCGCAGAGCATCGTGTACTGGTGGATGGTTGTCATGGCCGCGATCAGCCTGGAAGGTCCACAGCAATAGCCGAGGCGGAATCCAGTCATTGCCCAGGCCTTTGAGAATCCATGCAGGAAAAGTGTGCGCTCCTGCATCTCCGGAAGGGAAGCAATGGAGGTGTGCTCTCCTTCATAGGTCAGCTCGGCATAAATCTCATCCGAGATAATCAGCAGATCATTTTCGATCACCAGGTCCGCAATCTTCTCGAGTTCCCCGCGCTCAATCACTGCGCCGGTTGGATTATTGGGAAAATTCAGGACGAGGGCTCTTGTCCTTGGGGTAAGCTTCTTTCGCAGCAGATCGGCGGTGACTTGAAACTGTGTCTCGGGCGAGGTTTCGACGGCAACCGGAACACCGTGCGATAGCCGAATTACAGGCCCATAGGAAACGTAGCAGGGCTCATGATAGAGCACCTCGTCTCCAGGATCGACAATCGCCCGTATGGCGAGATCCAGTCCTTCACTGACACCGGTGGTAACGAGAATCTGATCCTCTGGGTCGTAGCGGACGTGGAAGTACCTTTCCACGTAGTCAGACAGACCCTCGCGCAGCTTCTGTAGCCCCAGGTTGGATGTATAACTGGTTGCTCCATGCTCGAGCGCGAACATGGCGGCATCCCGGATATGCCAGGGAGTGAGAAATCCCGGCTCGCCCACTCCAAGGCTGATGGTGTCGGGCATACTGCTGACGATGTCAAAGAAATCCCGGATGCCGGATCGTGGAATGTTCCGAACATTACGGGCGACGGTGTCAGGGCGAGACTTTAAGTCTTTCATACTGATCCTGTGGTTCCATGAGAATACCGTGATGCTTGTATGTCTTCAGGAGGAAGTGAGAGGCTGTTGAGCGAATCGACTCCAGCGGAGCCAGTTTCTCGCTCACGAAGCTGGCGACCTCCTGAAGATTCTCGCCGCTGACAAACAAAAGCAGATCGAAGGCTCCCGACACCAGGTGAACCGATTCCACTTCCGGGAACTTGCTGATCCGTCGCGCTACAAGGTCGAAGCCTCCTTCCCGCTGAGGTGTAACCTTGACTTCGATGACCGCCGTCACTCGTCTGGAGTCAAGTTTGTCCTCATCAATAACCGCCTGATACCCTCGTATCACTCCCCGCGCTTCATACTCGGCAATTTTAGACCTGACCTCCTCGGGGGACAGACCGAGTTGAGCCGCAATATTCTCGGGCGTCTCCAACGCATCATTCTTTAAAATCTTCAAAAGTTCGTCCATTGCTCGTGACCTCAAGTATTTCCGGTTGCTATGACTGCCGGAAACGAGAAACTCTGTATTGTCTCAGAAGTGGGATATCGAGAGCTATTTCGATTGTTCACTCTGAGAAGCCGGCTCCCCGCTGAACTCGATTGTGCCAAACATCGAAGGCACGTGAAAGTCGGGTCGGAGAGTCGGAGACCAGGCGAGACCGACCTTTTCGGGCCGGTTTTCAACTCGGTAGAGGTTTACTCTCCAGCGATCCCCAGGCGCCGGCGGCACGTTGGGAGCCATCGCAACGTCTTCAAACGGCAGAGCTATTTCACACGTCCATCCTCGGTCGTTGGCAGTTCCATCCACTGTGCCGTCGACTCGAACTGCCCATTTTAAATGCTTGCTATTCCAGCTCTCGTAAGGCAGTGGCTTGCGGATATCCAGCAGGAAAATATCCAGCATAGTGCCCAACGGGTTCACTTCAAGTTCTATATAGGCGGGGTGTTCGGGATTGGGGTGTATGAAGACTTCAACGACTTCCTGCGTCCACAGATGCTGGTCCCGCTGCCGGTAGGTCGCCCAGATATTTTCATCTTCCAGACGAAAGGCGAAGTAGATGAACTCGTCATCGTACACCATCCACGCTTCGGTGGGCAGGTCACTCGGTGTACCATTCTGATTGATCCGAAATGGTCCGACCGACGGTACCTGTTTCCAGACCTCTTCATCGAGGCGTCCATCGACTTCGACAGGTTGATCGGTCTTTAGAACACGATAGGTGGGGGGTTCCTGGGCAGAGGTGAGAACAGCCATCTGTCCCAGCAGAACTACAGCTATCCATGCCTTGAAAAGGATCGATCTCGTCATAATGCGCTTTATGGTGTCAGATTAGTCCCGCGATTACATTAAAATTTTTCGCATTTTCGGCCGGACCTGCTACCCTATCACGCGTGAAAATGAGAACGAAAACTTTCTTCTGGTTGCTTCTTTGTGTGGTCATTGGAGTTTCATCAACGGCGCTTGGCCAATCCTCTCGCGAGCGGCATGTGGTCTTGATTTCGATTGACGGACTGGCGGCTTTCCATCTGGTCGACCAGAGTCTGGAACTGCCCAATATACGAGGCTTGATCGAGAAGGGTAGCTGGTTTGCAAGTAGCCAGACGGTTTTTCCGAGTGTCACGCACCCGTCTCACACGACGATGACCACGGGGGTTTTTCCCAAGAGTCATGGGGTCGTCAATAACCAGCTCAGGAATCGGGAGACGGGAGAATCATTTCACGTGACCAATCTTCCTCGGAATGAATCGGTGAAGGTCCCGACTCTCTTCGATGCCGCTAAAAAGGCCGGTATGAAAACAGCTGCCTTTTTCTGGCCGGAGACTCGTGACGACCAGTCCATCGACTACAACATCCCGGAGGTCTTCGATCAGCGGGGGAACGCCGAGATTAGCGCTACCGATCCTGCATTCATTAAAGAGCTCCAGGATGCCGGCATCCCGGTCCACCTTTATTTTGAATGGTATGGTGACCGGCACCGAAAGGGAGCTGTAGATCTTATTCTTGCCGACGCCGCGGCCTACACACTGAAGAAGTATCGTCCTCATCTGACCGCTATCCACGTACTGGCTACCGATGCGATGCAGCACACTTTCGGGCCCCAGCATTATCTTGCGCGCAATGCGCTGACGGTTGCGGACGCTGCCGTTGGAATCCTGGTCAAGGCTGCTGCGGAAGCCAATCTCCTCGATCGGACCACTTTTATCGTGACCGCGGACCATGGTTTTGCGACGGTCGACTACAACTTGAATCTCGCCCATGTCTTCAAGGAGGAGGGACTGCTCGACCATCTGAATTTCAGGGGGTCCGGATGGACTCTCTTCATCGAACTAGGAGACAGCTTCAACGCGTCTGCTCACCAGGCGGCTTTGGAGCGTGCGTTAGACAAAGTTTTATCGGTTGACGGTGTGTACCGGGTTGTCAGGCCGGAGCAATTTCACGAGTTAGGATATCCGCGCTACGAGGAGAATCCTTATGTCCCGGGCCAGTACATGATTATTGGAGATGTGGATACCCATCTCCGGGTCGATCCTGATGCTCCCTCCGGGACGAAGGTCCGAAAGGAGACTCCCTATCACGGTCATGGCTTTTTGCCGCAGCACCCGCTCATGTTTCCTTCCCTTCTCTTCTCGGGAAGCGGTATTCGCGCCGGTCAATGGTTGGGTCATACGCACCACATCAATATCGCTCCCACGATTGCGGCGCTGTTGAACCTGGAATTCCCAACAGCGGAAGGGAAGGTATTAAGCGAGATCCTCGGCCGCAATTAGCGCGCCCACGGGAAATTCTGCTCCCTTCAGGACAGATTGTGAATTGTACGCATGTCCCTGGGGCGATGCCTGACGGCTTGCCTTAGGCTATTGGATCGACTTGCGCTCTCAGCGCAATTTTTCCTCTGTGCCCTATGTGTCTCTGTGGTTAAGATTTCTTTCACCACCTCTGTGCCCCTGGAGTTAAGATCTCTGAAACCCAATGCCGTGGATCGTCACCAGGTGATCCTGCACCTTCGATTCGGCCCCGAGCAGCTGCCTGACTAGCATCAGATTCGTCTCTAGATGATCCGTCAATCGCGGGGCTCTGAACTGGCTAACACCGTCCGCCAGAGCGGCATAAAGGACAATTTGATCGGCCAGATAGCGGTCAACCGTCGCCCCACTGGTGAGGTCCTGCCAGAGCTGACGGGCAACATACTCTCCAATTGCTTCCGAGCGCCGCCGGGGGGCGCCGGCTCGGTCGGCACCCAGCGTCGACCCTTCACTGTCTTCCGCCATCAAGAAGAGAGCGGCTCCCGGTTGAGACGCAGTATGATCTTCGAGAATCCGAAATTCAGGGAGGTATCCTCTCCGTTCGAGATACTTTGAGCAGCTCTCAGCCATCCGATCGCCCACGCCCCTCTTCTGGAGATGAGAGGTAAGGGCGATACCCCACAGTTCGAATCGTTCGGAACGGCGGCTGAGCGAGAGGGGACGAAGCGGACTCGTGTGGTGGGGTTGAATTTCGATTTCCAGAATCCCTTCCCCGGTCGGGACATAACCCGGCCGCACGATCTCCAGATTTAATCGCAGTCCCATCCTGGCCAGCAAAGGAAGCAGACAGTACTGCGTGTGAAAAGCAGTAGGAGCGAAGTCCTGGAAGAGGCCGCCCACGATGCGAAAGCGGGAAGGCTGGTTGGCAAAGGCACCCAGGGGCAACAAGGTCGAAGCAAAGAGGGTTGTGGACCCGGCCGAGCCGATCTCCCAGATATAATTCCCGCCCTTAAGTTCCGCACCGGGATGGAACACCAGTCTGCGACTGCCGACCTCGGCACCTTCAAGGGTTCCCCCGCTCACTTCTGCGACCGCCGCAGCGGCCGTCGCGTGTTGAGGGCGAAGGCCCGGAGGATCGCGATGTTCGCGAATATTCTCAATGGTCAGGGGAGTTTCAGTCAAAGCTGCAATTGACAGGGCCAGTCTAACCAGTGTGCCGCTGCCTGAACCCGAGCTGCCGTCTATCCGATACATCACTCCAGTCTAACAGCTTGTGAGTCGCTTGATGCCGCCTTCAGAAACGTACTAGAATAGCTTTTCCTACCAGTGGTGGGTGTAGCTCAACAGGCAGAGCACAGGGTTGTGGTCCCTGCGGTTGTGGGTTCGATTCCCATCACCCACCCCATTTTCTTTCTCAGTGACCAGAGATTGAATCGATTACTGATTCAAGAAGCCGGAGTCACGAACAATTCCATCCACATCCACCGTCCGAAATTGAACCTGTGTCCCGTTTACGCTGACCAGCATGTAATTTTGAATTTTCCCGGATTGCTGCTGTTCATCTGGAAAGACACGCTCCAGTGTTGAAGTCCAGCACGGGTTGACCTGGGAGATTCTCTCCAAGTACTGACGATAGATCTTATCCTCTCGAAAGTACTTACCTACTCGGTCATCGCCATACTCGCGGGGACTTCGAGGTTTAACTCCCCCCGAACCAACCACGACCCAGTTCAATGTACGCAGAGGATCACCGTTCTCGTAAATGACTTCACGCCAGCGTTCGTAGTAATGTTCATGTCCGGTGAAGACTGCGGTAACGTTGTGACGACGAAAGAGGTCGAGTAAGTAAGGAGCTTCTCCGTTCTCTTCCGGCATCCGCTGGTTGACGATCATCTTGCGGTCGTTCTCGTGTCCGCCGAAAAGCCCCAGCACTGAACCGTTTTCCTTACTGATAAAAGGAGAGTGGTGAAAGAAAACGTATTTTGTCGTGATGGTTGGATCATCGGCCGTGCTTTCAAGAAGATCTCCAACCCAACGCAATTGTTCTTCCCGGTAAGCCCGAAAAAGCGGTGAGGACTGTAGGTTTTCATAGTAACCGGACGTGATAAAGAGGTTCGAATCGAGGGCGATGAAAAGGCCGGAGGCGTAGCGGAAACAGTACCAGAGTTTCTGGTTTCCGGGGCTCAAGTGCTGGTTACCGGGCTGTTGGGCCAGCCATGCATATGATTGACCAAAAAAGGAGCGGAATGGAAATCGCCCTCTTTCATCGGACCAGTCGATGTCGTGATTTCCAACTGCGGGAAAAACGGGGACCCGGCTGGCCAGCTCTCGAATCGCGGGGTAGAAATACTTGTCGTAATTTCTGCCGTTATCGGGTGACACGTCTCCCACGTTCAAAATGAAAGAAGCTGATTCTTTCTCCATCAACTCGACGAGCTTTTGATGCCCGTTGTTGTAGCTATTCTGTACATCGCCATAGACGAGAAAAGAGAATGGATTGTGTATCGATTCGGGTTCAATTTCCGGAAATGGCAGGCTCAGCGGAGGAGCCGAAAGAAGTCTTTCAACGGGGAAGAAGAGACCAAAACCGAGAGCAAGAACGCCGAGTAGCCTTATGCCCCAAACTTGCATAAATGAATCCGTCCTCGACCAACGCATTCGTTGACCTCCGGCAACCTGTGTCCAGGATAGTGGCGGACCGCATCGCTTGTGACGATCCTGCCGCCGGTGTAGCGGAACGACAGTCGCAGATCGATCTGACTCTTTTTCCTCATCTTCTCATAAACGAGTCTGTCTGTGCCAAAAGGTTTGAATCGAGGTGGCCTTGTGGTCTGCCGCCCCTTCTTTTCCGACTTCAGACGGCAAGGAAATAATTGATAGATAGAGGGTTCTCAGCTATTAAGGCAATATGAAGAATGATACCCGAGCCAGGAAACTTCGAGCTAAACTTTCTTCAGGGCTGTTTCAGCAAGTCACGGTAACGTTTCTTTTCTTGCTGGGCCTGTCTTCTTCTCCTTTCGGTCAAACGGCGGAATCTGTGCCGCTGTCCCTTCATCCTGACAATCCGCACTACTTCTTATTTCGTGGTAAGCCGGCAGTTCTGATCACCTCCGGCGAACACTACGGAGCTTTGTTGAATCTGGATTTCGATTACCGCACCTACCTGGCCACTCTCCACTCCGATGGATTAAATGCCACCCGCATTTTCAGCGGTGCTTACGCGGAGCCACAGGGAGCCTTCAGGATTGAGCGGAACACGCTGGCGCCGGCACCGGGACGACTTATCGCCCCCTGGGCGCGGTCCGACACGCCGGGTTATGCAGGCGGGGGCCCCAAGTTTGATCTGCAGCAGTGGAATCCCGAATACTTCGAGCGGCTGCACGATCTGATGGAGGAAGCCTCACGACTCGGCATCGTAGTCGAATTGGTACTCTTCTGTCCCTTCTACAGAGAGGAGCAATGGGCGCTCAGTCCAATGAACGCGAGCAACAACATCAACGGAATTGGTGCTGTCGAAAGAACGGAGGTGTATACAGTCGAGGGAAATGAGGCATTGCTGGCCGTTCAGAAAGCGATGGTCCGAAAGATCGTCGAGGAGCTCAACGGGTATGACAATCTTTATTATGAGATCTGCAATGAACCCTATTTCGGAGGCGTGACACGGGAGTGGCAGCAGGAGATTGTTCGGACCATTGCATCGACAGAGCAGAATCTGAAGTTCCGACACCTGATATCTGAGAATGTGGCCAACGCGGGAGAGATCGATTTAATGAGAGGGAGCGGCAAGGTCTGGAGCCTGCTTCATCCCGAGGTAGACATTTTGAACTTTCACTATTCCAACCCTCCCCTGGTTGTGGCGCTCAACTATTATTTGAATCGCGTCATTGGCGAGAACGAGACTGGATTCAAGGGGACAGGAGACGAGTATTACCGTCGTGAAGCCTGGGAGTTCATTCTGGCCGGAGGTGCTCTCTTCAATCACCTGGATTATTCGTTTGCCGTCGGATTCGAGGACGGGACATTCGAGTATCCTGATACGCAGCCGGGCGGCGGGAGCGCGAATCTTCGCCGGCAGTTTGCCATCTTAAAGCGGTTTATCGAGTCGTTCGAATTTGTTCGAATGCGGCCTGATAATACAGTGATCCGCGACGGTATTCCTCGCGAAGGACGGGCCCACGTACTGGCCGATGCGGGCCGCGCCTACGCAGCCTATATTCGGGGTGACGCGGAGGAATTGAATTTGAAGGTGGTGCTGCCGGCCGGGTCTTATCGCGTGGAGTGGCTCGATCCCTTAAGCGGTGAAACTCAAGACGCCGGCACGGTGCGATTGGGAGCGGCCCCGGCATCTTTATCGGCGCCTTTCTACCATGGAGAGATCGCGTTGCGAATCCTTCGCAGCGCAGAGCAATAGAGTAGGCAGCGGGAGTGAGAAGCGGCCTGAGCTGCTTCTGTGTAGCTCAAATCACACACCGGACTCGTGTCTCTCGTGCCATCTTGATGCCGAGAGGAGGTTGCCAATCTTGATAGGAGGGGGCCTTGAGGAAGTACATCACCGGCATCTTGGTTCTCATCGTTATATCGTTTGTCTTCCTATGGATTTCCTCGCAAAGGAAGGCACCGAAGCTGGCCGGCCATCTGTCTGGCGAGGTCGGGAATCGAGTCGGTGGCCAGAGCGGAGATCAACGAGCAGCGACTTCCCCGACTCGAAATCCCGCATCAACCGAACCGTCATACCTCGAGTTCAATCCTGCCAGACTAGAGGAATATTTAAGAGGCGCACCATTTTTGATTCATGGACGAATTCGAGATGAGGAACAAGCACCAGTGTCGGATGCCACGGTCACGCTGTTTTCCTCAAGGTCTCCGTTTCCATCATTCGAGTTCACCGAGCCCATAATGACGTCTCGTAGCCGGCAGGATGGCTCTTACGAACTCCACCTCGATTTGCCAGTTTCTGGATGGGTGGTGGTCGAGAAAGCTGGATTTGCTGCAGCGGAAGCGCACGTTGGGCTCGAACAGGCGGGAGCTATCACCAAGAACTTCATCCTCGTGCCGGCAGTTGCAGCAATGTCCGGAACGGTCACGGATGAGGCAGGTAAACCAATCGCGGGGGCAGCCGCATATGTCTCATTTCCTCAAATCGGCTTTGCAGATCGAATGCCCAGTCCTCGGGTAGCAATAACGGACGACCAGGGACAGTTCGAGTTAGTCGGCCTTCCAGAGCAACAGGCATCGGTTGCCGTGTCGGCTCAAGGTTTGTGGAATACCGAGGGACGCATTGTAAATTTAAGCAGGGAGGAAAGGACACACCTAACCTTTACTCTAAAAAGAGGAAGGTCGCTCACTCTGGTGATTAAAGACGATAAAGGTGAACCGATAGTCTTTCCATGGGCCAAGTGCTCGGGAATTTTCGCAGCTAGCGGCGACAAAGAAGGAAGCATCATAATTACAGTGCCCGAGGGTTCCACTTTTGAGTGCGAAGTATTTGCTAAGGGATATCTCAGTCGAAAGGTCGAGGTCGATCCATCCATTCCATTCCAGACTGTGGCTCTTGAACCGGGCCTTCTTGTAGCGGGAAGAGTGTCATCCACTCGCGGTTATCCAATCAAGGACGCCGAAATCTCGATCCTTGACGATAGTAGTGGTCGCGAGCGCCTCGCAGGAGTAGCCACATCAGACGAATCGGGCCGATTTGCGACCCGGATATCCTCCAGACACATATCACGCCTTTCGGTAAGGAAGGAGGGATTCGTAGAGAAAAAAATTACAGTCGAGACAGATCAGGCATCGCAGCTGGACGTTGTCCTCGAGCCGGGATCTGCCGGGATTTACGGAAGGGTCGTAGACCAGGACGGTGCACCGATCGAAGAGTTCATGATCATTCTTCGGGTGAAGGGAGATCCTGAAGGGCAATCATTTAGCTACTCCTTCGTGGGCGATTTGGGAAGATTCACCATTCTCGACCTGCCGGCTGAGACCTTTTCATTGATCGCCATTCATCTGCCCAGCGGCTCGAGGCGAACGCTGGCTGAGATCAAAACCCTACCAGGCACATTGTATGGCGAGCTGATCATCAGGCTCCACCGAAAAGAGAGGTGAAACTTCGCAGATGGGAATCATCGAATCAACCGCTTTTAAACCCGTTTGAAGCGGCCGCAATGTCGATGGCGGATCTTGCTGGATTTCACCTGCGTCGCTGGCCCGTGCGGGCGGGACGTCCACCTTCTTGGGGCGGCTTCAGCACACTGGAACGTAGTTGAATACCCCGGAGAATTGTTGATACGAGAAAGGCGTATGCTAGACTACTGCAGACGAAGGACGCGCCCGTAGCTCAGCTGGATAGAGCGCCGGACTTCGAATCCGTAGGTCG
>Ga0079224_100013265_pt1 | contig 11467 bp, 9 predicted proteins | sample Stecom2015_FD_80414 | JGI IMG/M metagenome (GOLD analysis project Ga0079224, IMG submission 80414) | Agricultural soil microbial communities from Utah to study Nitrogen management - Steer compost 2015 | ecosystem: Environmental > Terrestrial > Soil > Agricultural land | place: USA: Utah...
ATTTCTTTGATTCAATTCAGCAAAAAGATCTCCGGTAACTTTACGTTGCATCGTCTGCTGTAAAGCTTGAACGCCAGATGCGCCATTGATATAATTATAAAAGCTAATAAGCTGAACTTCAGGGTTGTTATGAAATTCTGTTATGAATTTCTCCCATGGAGTCATGGCCACTTTTTGCACTTTGTTATCCGCGGTCCTTATTTCCACAAGTTCGGTACGCTTACCAAAGATTTTTTCTTCAAAAGCTTTGGTAGCATTCGCATCCATATTCAAACCCTTTACGAGTCTTTCCTGGATCGCATTTTTTATACCGGCTGTATACTGCTGGGCTTCCTTTTCAGCGCGAAGTCTTTCTGCTTCTTTTGCAGCTTGCGCTTGTTGAATTTCGTACTCTTTATATTGAGTTACATAGTTTTGCAGATATGCCTGAGCTTCAGCCACTTTTGTATCAAAAGTTCCATTTTCAATAAAACCTTTGATAGCATAGTTGATCACATCTGTATCCCGGGTACCTTCCAAATATAAGGCCTGCGCAAGTATTCCTTGCTTTACATCGACTTTTTGTTCTTCTGGAACTTGTGCAATATCCAAATTGGCTAATTGCTCTACTGGGCGTAAAGCAGCAATAGTTTCAGGTTTACCGCCATTCAATACATACTGAATATCCTCATAGGCATCCTGATACTGTTCTTGCAGGGCCATAGCCTCTTCCTGCCGAATTTGCTCTTTTGTCTTGTTCAGATATTGAGCAGTAGCTTCTACATATTTAGCCGCATCTGCAGTGGTATCCAGAGGAAAATCTTCCGGGAAAATACCTTTTTCTTTCAATGCCTGAGAAAGCAGATAAAAGGTACTTTGCTCTGAAATAGGAGGATTAGTGTCTGGATTAGCAGGATCAGGTGTTGGTGCTGGTGTAGGGTTAGCAGGGTTTGGTTGTACAGCCGGTGGCGTAGTTTGGGTATCTATTGGTGGCTTACTAGTATCCACAATAGGAGGTACGTCATTGGCCGGGGGCGTAACAGGAAATGCCGGAGGTGGTGCAGGATCACCCTCAGCAGGAGGTGCCGGAATTTGGAAGTTATCAGGCACTTGTTTCAATAGGGGATTAACGTCCCCAAATGTTTGATCTATTCGAAACATATTGCAAAAATGAATTGGTTACTAGTTATAAAGCTTTTGTAAATGTTTTTTATAATATAATTATAATCATTTACTTTTTGCCTTTTCTTTTACTTGTCTATCCAAAATGGCCAATTTTGCTTTTTCAATCATGGCGTCGATCTGGTGCATACGTTCTTTGGCCTTCATTTCGATCTCCTTGGCCTCGGTCATGTTGTCAATACCATCCTGATCAACATCAAAGCCTCTGTTCATCGCTTCTGACTGTTTATCAGCCTTATAGCGTTCTGTGTCTAGGCGTCTTTCCAATAGATCTCGGTCATTCTGCAACTTTTCTACCTGGGCTTGTGCTTGGGCTTCTAACTGTTGTTGTTGCATTTGTTGTTGCATTTGCTGCTCCATTTGTTGCTGTTGCTTACGACGCTCTGAAGCCTTCTTTGCAATATTTTGGAGACGTGCAATACTCTTTGTCAAAAAGATTTCTATGAATTCTTCAGGCTCCAGATACCCTGGAATACTGGCCGATTGTTCCAATACGGCTTGTCGAGTACGTTCCAGATCCTGCAGATCCTGAGCATTGTAGCTCACCCGAATATTCAAATTGGCGTTCCATATGTTTGACGAAGTGAAATCCACGGTGGCAAAACTTCCATCAGCCAATGCCAATCTTGACTTTGGTGGGTTTTTTCGGTAAACCTGCTGGGCGGTCCTGAGTATGCCATTACAAAGAGCTTCTTCTACCTTATCCTGAAGAATATCTTCATCCAGAATTTGAAGGTTGGCCATTTCAATAGCGTTCTGTACAGATTTTTGAGCCTGATACTGGCCTTGCTGCCCTAAAAGAGAAGGGTTGTAGTTAAGTAGCAACATGGCTTGTTGCTGTAAATTGGCAATATGTTCCCTCCGGGCCGCAATGTCAATAGCATTGGATAAATTGATAGCCCGTATTGAATTTAGCATATCTGGGGTAAGGCCCATACCTTCTATGTCAACCAAAAGCATGCTATCATTTCTGAGCAAGTTGGCAAACTCTTTTGGAGACATAGTACTAGGAATAGCCTTGGATAGCATTTGTAAGACTACACCCATGTTTTTTGCAATATCCTTATCCAACAAACTCATGTGCATATCTGAGGCAAACTGATAAGATAAAGCCCGGAGCATAGGCCAACCATTATCTTCAGTTCCTAATATTCGGCTGGAAGGTGCTCCATAAAATTGAGACTTGACATCCCAGGGATCGTCAAAGTTATTGTACTGATAAGGTAAAGGCCCCATATTGACAAAAATCCCGGAGCCCAGTTCTTCAATGTTATAGATTTCGGGAACTTTTTCCAACTCATAACTGATGTCACCATTGCTTCGATTGAGTTCATAGGCTTCATCTATGTAGAAATACTCTGGTTCTCCGGTTTCCTGACTTATGGTAAGTACCTTTTTAAGATAACGAGTACCACGAATTTGACTAGTACACCTGCTTATTCCAAATCCATCGTTGGTAGTATGGCCTTGCATACCCAATCTTTTTATCCAGGCTTGCATACCTTCTGGGGTCCGGGTGTCCACGGTGAACTTACCCTGGGTATCAATCGTACCGATATATTTTCCCTGGAGGTCATCCATATGCCCATAAGGTCTCCATTCTGCGTTTACAGTATTTACACGCTTACGATCTTCAGCGTTCATCTTATCATAATACTCAGTATAGAATTCCACCGGACTGATACGATCATAATACACATTGGCTTCTGCATCTTGATAAAAGAATTGATTTGTGGTCATATACGCTCTGTGCTGTCTAGGATCACATAACCGTAAAGACACTTTATTATTCTTTATGTCAATTTTGTATACACCATGGCTTCCACCGACCAATGCATGCTTATAACCTTCCGGAATTAAAAAATCCAAATTCATTTCACGACGTAACCATTCAAAAAACTGGGATCCTTCTTCTTCCAAAGGACTTTTGTATTCTTTAGCGAATTTGTCAAAAATATTTTCTGGCACGGCTTCTTCCAACTTTTGCTGAACTATATTGTCCAATTCTTGCCTTTGCTCTGGAAGCAACTGAAACATATCAGTGACGCCATTATTTTTTAACTCCATTTGCATTATGTTGGTCCGTAATGGCGTTAGCAAGTTATTTTCCAACCAGGATACCATTTCCTGTTGTACTGCATTTTTAGCCATATTAACCGAATAGCCACTTATGTCGACTACTGTTCCGCGCAATGGTTTTGACTTTCGTAATCCTATCCTATGTTGCAATATAGGTGTCAATATAGGATAGTGCCTAAATTTTGTTTTTTGTGGAATAATCAATCCCTCTGATATTTGTTGGCGTATAGATTGATTCCACACTTTTTTTGATACATTAAAACCTTTGCCATTGAATATATCATAACATATATCCATATAGGCTCTATTCACTTCGGATTCTTGGGATGAACTATAATTTTTATAGTACATATGAAGATCCTTGTACCATTGTTTTTGCTGTGCATTTTTACCACGAATGGAAAATGTTTCCAACAATGACTTCATATTAATAGAAGCTCCTAATTGTCCCGCTTTAGATATAATTCCAATCGTACTCTGTTTCTTCATGACTTAACTGTTTATACAATTCTTGATTTCTATTATTATCCGGGATCTCTGGCTCTACGTAAACTATTTCCTCTTGGTACAACCAAATCATTAAAACTATCATGCAGGAAATAGCATCAAAGTTGTCCTCTCTATTATATATACTGATTTCATCCAATAGAAACATCCACAACACTTTGTCAATGTTGTACAGTTGTGTTCCATCAGGTGCTTTCTTCCATGGTGTTTTTAACCATGCATTAAATTGACGCTCTCCAAAAAGTTTTTCCTGAGTATTTACGTTTACTCCATAAGTCCATTTTGTTGACATAGTTTTATGCATTGTTTTCAATGCAGCATATGGAGTAGGTTGTAATAAGTATTCCCATCCTCTTAGTCGAGCCAATGTCATTGTAGGCCCTACGTTACCTTCGAACAAAAAGTATGCTTGATAAAACATAGCAAGCTGAAAGCAAATGATCAATCCTGCTTCCACTTCATCTCTCCGGCACACAATCGTTGCAACGATATTATCAATCTCAGAATTAGGATCAAGATTGTCCGATGGATAACCCTTATAAACTGCTCCTACAAATAAGGATAAGCCCCCTTTATCATCTTTTACAGGGTCCGCCACAACTTTATACAAATTGTTGTAGTATTTCCTCGGAGGAAGATTCTTTACCGGGAATTCATAAATAGCTACTGCGCCATAAAGAGAAATATTGTTTTTCTCAGGTTGATAGACATCAATATCAATAGCGTGGGGAGTCTCAACGAATTCTACTTCATGTAAATTATTATTAGGGTGTATGAATTTACCCAACTTTCTTTTTTTGTATTCCAGTGTTTTTGATAAATACACTTTACGCTTTGCGGCCATTTCCCTGGGCAAAAAGAAATCTTGACCAGTACCTGCCATTTCAGAAGGTATTATCGGTCTGTTTAATTTACGAGCAGCAAGACCTTCAGGATCATTTTTGTCGATGAAATGCTGACGCTCTTCCATCTCATTCTTAAAAGCCTGTTCTAATTTAGTATTGCCCAGTTCATCTTTAAACTTACGATCCGCATAGTAGGCAGGAAAAAATCTTGCAATCTTATGGCCGGTATGTTCAAACACATCATCAAAAGCAAGAATATCATTTTGTTCCGGATTGTTAAATTGTTCTAGAGCGTCTTTTACGTTTTCCAATTCTCCGGAAGTACCAAACATAGCATCACGACCAAATTTATAGTTCATGATCATACAGTCGCGCTCCTGCTGCCTTCCTTTTTTTAAATTGTTGTTACGACCTATCTCATCATTGCCCATTACAGAATAACGTCCTCCTGTTCCGGGAGCCGGATTATTGGCCGTGGATATTGCATAGTTTAAAGAAGCTCCCGATTCCAAAGAAATCCAGCTAAATGTCTCCTGTCCTTCTTCATCAATATCTGCATTTTTTACTTTTAATTGAATAGACTGAGAATATGGATTTTTTACGTTGTTCCCTTGTAATACCCCAACAGCAGCTCTATGGAAAAAGCCGGGTGTAAATGTTCGACCTTGTTTATAAGCTCCTAAGTTGTTTTCCTGGAAATTCAATGAAAGCCTGGTAGCTGATATGATGTCGTTGATGTTTTTTTCAACAGCTGATCTGGTAAATACCTTTTTACCGGTTTGATTTTTTACAGCATCAAAATATTCACCATTATAACGCGTGGCTCCAAAAAATTTGTACTCATGCAAGCCTACGCCATTTCCGAGCCAATAAGTCTTACCAAGACCCCGGCTACCCATTGAACAACTATCTTTGGCTTCATTGTAATAAACCGGTAAACCCATTTCTTCAGGGAAAGTCCTATGTAAATAGGCAATGGGATCCATATACTTTTTATACTTACCTCCTTTTTTGGTAATCGTCTTATGATCGACTACTTCTTCTAAAAAGTATTTATCTTTTTCAGATAACTCAATACCACGTTCCAGTTTAAATAGCGGGGCAAAGCAAGAGTATTCAGGATCATATTCAAAACCACTGAACCCAAGGCAGGCTTCCCAATCATAACCCATGATCCATTCAACATCAGTAATCTCAGGAAAAGTAGTAATGGGTCTACCCTTTTTCTGTAAACGGATATTACAAGTATTGCCATAGAAATACAAATTTCGTGGCATATAGCGAAAGCCTCCTAATCTTTGACCCTCACGAATAGTTTGGTCCTTTCCCCATTTACCTTCTACACAATATCGTTCTACTTTTTCCCAATACTGAATGTAGGCTTTGTCTTTAGGATGTAAATTGACAGGGTGATCTGTGGATACAAAATCAGCGAGGTCGTATATTTCTGGAAATAGACGTACCGGTGTTTTATTTTGCGAATCGTTCATCGCTGGCAGACAAAGCTATATTTCCCAATGTTTTTTTATCCAAAGTCTTTTTTGCTTGTTGTCGCTGCTTCCGAAGATCCTCTTTCAGTGTTGTATACTTAGAACAGAATAAGGTGATCTCTTTTAATAGATCCCTACTCAGATTTATTTTTGTGAGAGCTGCAGGTGTTTCTCTTACTTTCTCACAAGCATTTAAAGTATAATCCATCAAATGAGAAAGTGAATTATAGATTCTAATCTCCCTGGGAAGCACCAATTCCTTGTAAGCATCTTCTGCTTCTTGAAAGGTACCCCAGTCTATTTTTCCTAAAAATTCTTCAGAAGCAATTGTTTTCTTCTCTGTAATACTACGCTCATAGAAGTCGCTAGTCGGATGATAAACTAAAAAAAGAGCGTCGCCGATAAGACGACACTCTTTCTCACTAAAACCGTTCTGTATTAATAATTTGTAGGCTTTAGTCAACTTCCAAGTAGTACTCCTGGTCATTAATCTAAAGCAATATTGTAAGTAACATTTACCCTGGTCCACAACGCCAATGGATTTGAAAACCATTCGCCCTCTTCCGATTCGATAAAAGCATCCCTTTCGGATTCTTCATACAAAACATCAACGGCTACTGTACGGCTTACCACCTTTGCGCCATTTCTTACATTCTGATCTGTATTCTGTAAACTCTCCAGATCCAATACACCCAACTCACCACTGATCACATGGTATTTACCAAAATCAGGATGATCGTCTTTTTTGACTTTCAGTTTTGACGTACAGGGGCAAGTAGCATGAACAGCCTTTATATTCAGAATTTGACCTTCAAATCTCATTTTAAATGGATTTGAGGTGCCTGGTTTGAAAGTACCAATATTTACATCGATACGATTACTTTGAATGTTTTTACGCCAGCCAGCGTCGGCATCTGCTTTGTATATTTCTGCTTTATTGGTATTCTCAGAATACTTGTCCAAAGCCTCTTGATTAGTTGCAAAGATCATACTTGTTGTTTTTGTTTTAGTAATTGATAAATTCTTAGTTTTAAAAATTGAATGTCTTTCATCATTTTAGCCCATTTATGGCCAGAACAGAAATTCTTTTCAGGAAAAATGTTATCCGGAGTGGTACAACCACAATGAGGACAAGAACCCGCAGTCATACAATCTTCACAAGATAAATACCTGAAAACTACATTAAAAGATTTTTCTACTTCTGAAATAGCATCCGGATTGACTTTCCCAGTAAGAATCATTTTCAGATCCTTACCATCCAAAGTAGTTTCACCACACAATAATAGAAAACGTGCTTCTAGTTTTTTACCCCAGCGACGTACATATTTTTTGTAGATATGCACAGCATACACTCCCCACTTTACCGGAGAAAAAACATCTTTAATTCGAATATTTCTTAATTTCATCGATCATTGTTTTCATCTGTGTAATCACATAATCTTCATCCAATACCGCCTGGACTTCATTAATAGGTACTAAGAACCTATTATTCAAATGAAGATCCGGAACCATTGGATTATTCGGAAAAGCATACTCACTACCCCAATCGTGAATAAAACCGGTATAATACGGCGGTTCAGCCATATTACTGGTTTCATTGGAAGAGTCATAACCTTTTCTCGTTTCATTCCATTCATACCATATACCATTTACGCCATATTCACGTAAACGGTTTGTACCTTTTACTAAGGTACCAGGAATTAACATAGGATTTTCACGTAATGTTTTTGGATCTATATCTATGATCCGCATCACAGGATATACGTCCTGCTGATAGGTAGCCTGTCCTTTGCTATCAAGTTTTCTGGTTGCCGGCATTATTATTCGAAATACCTCTACAAGTATGCCACTAAGTAACTCACATGAAGGCGGATCCAATGGTGAATCTATCCAGCTAATAAAATTTTCCAATACCGCTTCAGCATATACACGCTTTTCGCCAATGATGATCCCAGATTTTGATTTTTCAACTTCTTCTGGAACTTCATTCAATCGACGTGTTTTACCAAGAACATCACCACCTTGTGATTCGTTGTTGATAATACTGCCTATTTCACCGGCTCCGGCTTCATGCATAGGATTTCTCTCTTCAGGACTGTTGTTCGTTTGCATTCTTTTTTGATTTTTTCTTTCTTAGATTGATTACTTCTTGATAATTGGCTACTACATTATCATAATACGATTTGCCGACATTGTTCTGTTCATAGTTAAATCGTGTAAAGTTAAGCAGTTTTTCCAGCTTATTATATTCAAACTTGAACCGGAACAATCCTGCCACCACAATATCAGGGAAACTGGGTAATTGCATATAGGCCCTGATCCTTTTAAAAAGGTGCACCACCACTTGCTTAACCAACTCTTCAGAAAACCCTGTGCGCTCTGATAACTCCTTGTAAAACAAGGGCATATCAATCCTTTTATCGTCAATAGGGTATTTCTTTTTTTCATACTCCTTACCTGCCATGATTTTCTTCTGGGAATTGAGTGTACATCCGCTTATCTTCTATTTCGATCATGAAATGAATCGGAAGTTTTTCCTTAGGTAATCCGGGTATGACTATCCCAGGGTAAAAATTAAAGGTTTCGGTATTGGGAACAACTTTTAACCATTTGTCCACCATTAACCGGTCCCGGTAATTGTGGATATTTGGATGCTGCCAACCCCTATTTATAAAGTATTCAGAGAAAAACCGATTCTTTGTATTGATCTGGATCTCATTTACATTTGCCCAGATTACCCCTAGTAAAAACTCCATCTCTTTACCAGTAGGCACTTTCCGGTTTAATAGCAATGCATAATACTTGATAATGAAGCGATAATACTCCTGAGTATTTGCTACTTTATATACTGATACACCTGAAGCTTCCATACAACAAAAGTATAAGTTTTTCTTATAAATATATTATTTTTACAAAAAAATTCTTTTTATGATCCTACTCACTAAATCAAACCATTCTTACCACCGTTTAAACGATCCTTCTTTTTCATTAAGCTCTGTTACTCAACTGATTAAATCAAAACAAAAAACAAATGATCAAAGCTATTGGGATTATTGGCTCTTGTATAAAGCGCTGCAAAAACTGGTTCCAGACTTTAATAGGATCAAGCCTTTTGCGCAACCTCCTTTGGCCTGGATGTTGGAACAAGCAAAAGCTTTTCCTAAGGATCTTATTGAAAACCTTACAGCGGAAATCAAAGCCAATTGGAAACAAACAGGTGAACAGGCTTCGGAATTCGGTACCGAAGAACATGCACTTCAGGAACAAAAATCCTTAGAAACTGAATGGAAGCGATCCATTTTTGATACTAAAGTCTACAAAGTATTCAACACTTCTGAAGAAATTTCCGATTATAAAAAGCTGTTAATCAACTCTTATGAAAATTTGGCTCCAGGACTTTACCCGGAATTAACCCTATCCTGGCGAGACTTCGCAGGAACTGCTGACGAGGTTTATGTAGCCCAAGATACCAAAGTGCCTACTGTCGATATTTTGGACTTCAAATTCAAAAAGAAGTTTACAGTCAATAATAGATTTACAAACTTCAAGCAACCCTGGACACATCTAGAAGAATCTGATCTTAATAAAGCAGCGCTTCAAATTTCTTTCTATGCCTATTTCCTGGAACAGTACGGTTATCGCTTTAGATCTGGAACCGTTAAGGTATTCAATAAATATTATCCAGTCAAGTACTTAAAAAAAGAAATCGAAGCCTTTTTTAATGACTTCGATTCTCCTTCTATTTCTCTTGATACCCTCCAAGACGTGGAGGGCCATTTATAATCTCAAATTCCTTGTGAATTACTGCTGAAGTCCTCAGGATCATTTTGGCTACGCTGAAAGCATTCTGCAGGGCTTCTACCAGTACTTCTACCGAATCAATCACTCCAATTGATTTGTAATACCCTGGGGCTTTTACGGCGCCGGTGACCAGATCTAGGGTATCCAGCTTATCTTCCAACACCAAAGAGGCATTATCCTCATTACGTTCCAAGACGCCTATACTTTCATACAAATGTACTCGTATCATGACCAATACGCGCCTGAAGGCTTTCTCAAAAGGATGATGGTTGTTAAAATGGTTCATTGCAATTTCCCTGTAAGCTGTCCCTGCTCCTTCTGTATAGCCCATTCTGAGTGCGCTCTTTGTTGAAAGCATTGCATCTTCGATCCTATCCTTTTTTTCTAGCATTTCCAATTCAGTCGGTGCTCCGGTATAAATGACAGCCACCCCTCCTTTTAATTTGCGGATACGCCAGGAAATAGCTTCTTTCAGCATTTCATTGGTTTCCACCTCATATTCTTGTTGAAGTTTTTCCACATAGGGACCTAGATCCCGCTTCTCGCCACAAACCAAAGTCAAATGACTGTCATTGTTTTCTAATCGATCTGTGTACCCTATTCCTTTATTTAGCTGAAAGCTCCCCCCAAATTTATCCACACCTTTATAAAAGATTTGGCTATTCGTTAAAGCAGCAATATCTTCAAGAATCGCTTGCTTTTGCTCTTTGGTCCCAATCATTTTAGGTAGGCATAACTGGATCGTGCCGGATACTACATTATCTACAAACACCTTTTGCGCCATTTCTCCTATATCATAGGCCAGGATCAGCAAAGGCTTATTGTTGCTTTTGGCATACTCCAATGCAGATAATACTTCTACAATGTTGTAAATCTCTCCGGCATACAAGAAAACCATGCTTGTAGCAAAAGACGTACTCATGATCTTTGGTGCATTGACCAGATAGGGACTACAGTAGGGCGCATTGATCTGTAAGCCATGGACATAACTAACATACGTTTTTTCAGAAGCACTCCGTTCAACGGTAATCACGCCATCGCTACCCATTTTATAAACAAGAGGAGCCACCAACCGGGCTAAATCCTCATCTCCATTCAAAGAGGTTTTTGCCACATAAACCAAATCTTGTTCAGAGTTAATAGCCGTTGCCTGACTTTTTAAAAAACGCACCGTTTTTTCTACACATCCTTCCCACATACTAATAACCCTTTCAACTCTACTCCAACTATGTACTAAGCTCAATGCTTCTTCTATGAACTTATAGGCCAATATGATACTCGTTGTGGTACCATCGCCAGCCCTGGCTGCAGTTTTCTCTGCAGCTTCTCTGATCATCTGAGCCCCCATCATTTCAATCGGATCCGGCAATTTCACCTCTTTCGCTACAGTAGCTCCATCCTTTGTAACATGGATCTTCTTATTCTCCCTTGCTATCAGAGCAAATTTACCATCAGGACCCAATGTACCGCTTACAGCTAAATATAGCTGACGAATACCGGCCAATAACTGCCCACGTGCATCTTCGTTTAATACTAATTTACTCATTTTTACGAAATTGTTGTTTTGATTTCTTTTGTCATAAC
>Ga0079224_100013266_pt1 | contig 11467 bp, 8 predicted proteins | sample Stecom2015_FD_80414 | JGI IMG/M metagenome (GOLD analysis project Ga0079224, IMG submission 80414) | Agricultural soil microbial communities from Utah to study Nitrogen management - Steer compost 2015 | ecosystem: Environmental > Terrestrial > Soil > Agricultural land | place: USA: Utah...
GTCTCTGTGGTTTTCAATTTCCCCCATAGGCACGTTTCTGCTAATTAGACGAAACTCCGGTCAACTGAATACCCTGGTCGGTGAGTTCGAGACGAAGCGCGGTAAGATAGAACACCTGGGCGCCTTCTAGTACGAGCGAACCCATAAATTGAGCCGGCAAGCCATCGAAGATCTCGGTGGCGAATTGCGCCTGGTGTCCCGAGAAGGTTAGCTCAGTTTCGTCGACCAAATTGCCTTCGTCATCGTAAATGGCAGCCTGTATCGGAAACTGTTCCGACTTGAGAAAGGGAGCCCAGGCCACCCCCGTGTTGAGACCCGGACCTGTTTCGACCGGTAGGATGAAACGTTTGTTCAGCCGTGCCGGCGAACTGCCAACCGAATCGACCAGTCGATCTTCAAGATACAGATTATAGAAAAAAGATGTCGATATATCGTCGGTTGAGTGCATTCCGCCCCCAACAATTTCTAGATAACCGGCTCGGGGCACGGCATCGATGGACGAAAGAATATATTTGGCAGTGCCGTGAGGGGGAAGGGATATCGCAAAACCACTGTTGCCGGTTTGGTCGATGCCATCCAGTGACCACTGTGTGTTCCAGATTTCGTCGTTGGCCTTTCGGATATTGACGAGCCCCTCCCAGGGAACATTTCCTCGGTTACTCACCAGGAGAATACATCGGTACCCTCCTCCAAGCGCCAGTTGTGAATAAGTAATGGCAGGAAGAGAAGCAGTTAATGCCGTGCAAATCAGGCAGAAAACGAGACCTCTGGACATCGAATACTCCTCGCGGATTTTGAAGATTATTGATGCTCCAGGGCCCCAAAAATATTTTGAACCGGCTAAACAGCATTTACAAATAAACAAGAAAAATTTTCTTACAAAAAGATTTTGCATTTGAGAAATCTCGTCGATCCAGGATTCGGTTGGCTCGAGCTGCAACTACGAGTCTCATTGAGGACTTGCCACCCCCCGTGTGGCCCCCACCATCCGGCGCCCCCGGGGCAGTAGGACCGCCATCTTGGCTGTCACACGTGGACGATTGTTTGACCCTGGACTCGTACCTGCAACCTGCAGGTAGCGGGAAAAGCCAAATTAAGCCTGGCCGGGAACCATCTCTCTGAGGCGCCCGATTTTCTCCCGTGAAGCTTCGACCAGCATGCTGATGTCGTATTGAAAAGTGATAAATCTCATCCCTCGCGAAAGCCACTTCTCCACGTCATCAAAATTGGTCAGATGAACGCCGGGAGCGACTCCGTGGCGATTACAACCGTCAATCACCTTCTGGAAAGCTTCCTCCATCCGGGGATCCTTAAGCTGACCCGGAATACCCATGCTCTGGGAAAGATCGAAGGGCCCAATCATAACGGCGTCGATCCCTTCAATCGAGAGCAACTGATCAACATTCTCGACCGCTTCTTGGCTCTCGATTTGGATTACAATCATCGTTTCTTGATTGGCCCATTTCAAGTAGTCAAGAGCCGGGTACGACCGAAACAGCGTAGCAACATTCGATATACTGGCCCCCCGACTTCCCAGAGGAAAATAGCGGGTCGATTGCAGGATATGATTGACTTGATCGGGAGTGTCGACTCTGGGGAGAATCAGACCCTCCAGCCCCAAGTCTAATACCTGTGCCATCTGAAAGTAATGCTTGTCGGGAACGCGGACGAGGAAGGTGGTTTCCTCGTATTTCGCCACCAGGGAAAGGGCGCTCAGACTCTCCAGATCACAATCGTTGTGCTCCATGTCCATGATCAGGTAGTCCCAACCCGATGCACTGAACAGGGAAACCGCATGAGGAACTTTGAGAATGCGCAGCATAGTGCCGAAGCAAACACCGCCTTCTTTGAGGATCCTCTTAACTCGATTCTTTTTTAATGCCACCGCTTCCTTACCTTTCCAACTCGGTCAAACTTTTGCTCAGCAGAATGGTGATCGCTGCCAGGCGCAGCCAGAATGATATTAAGAGCAGACGTTAAGCGAAAGAGTCCCGGCCCTTTTTGTCGAGTGGGGCGCCGAACGATCCGCTGTTCTTGGCTTCTCTTCGCAAAGCCCATGCCCGAAGAAAATAGTTGCCATTCATGATAAAGTCCCCTTTTCTGTTTCAGTATCGGGGAACCATTCACAATTGGGGGAACACTCCGGAAGAGTCCTCGCCGGTTGGCTGCCTCGGGGTCCTTGCTGGGACCTTTGCTTTCAGTTCGGCTCTTCAGGAATGAACAGCAAAGAACCGTTCTCTGGACGAGGGAGATTGTCACTATGAGCGAAATCTTGGATCCAAAGCTTTTTGCGACGCTTCAACAGATCGATAGCCCCACCCTGTCCAATGCAATCGAACATTTCCAGGTGCGTTCCCGAATCGAGGGTTATGCAGGGATGGACTTGCGCTGCATCTTCCCTGAGTTGGGTACGATGATGGGCTACGCCGTCACCTGCACCGCTGACAGTACAACTCCGGAGCGAGAGAACAGGGGCGGAATCTTTCGGTTGTGGGAGGCTCTGGAGAAAAGTCCTAAGCCGGCTGTGCTGGTAATGCAGACCATCGGGCACGATCGGAATCGTTCCTGTCACCTGGGAGAAGTGATGGCAGCCACGGCGCGTGCACTCGGCGCTATAGGCTGCGTCACCGACGGCGGCTTACGAGACATCACCGAAATCAAGGAGATGGGTGGCTTTCAGTTGTTTTGTCCCGGATTCGTTGTGTCTCATGGTAACCCGGTCATTTGTGACGTCGGCGTAGACGTGGAGGTCAGTGGCCTGAAAGTGCAGATGGGAGACCTCTTACACGGGGACATGAACGGGCTGCTCAAGATCCCCATGGAAATCGCTCCACAGGTCCCACAACAGGTGGAGCGAGTTCGGCAACGCGAGCGTGAAATCATGGACTTTGTTCGATCGCCCGGGTTTTCTGTGAAACGTTTGAGGGAACTACAGGAAAAGTACGAGCATTGACCGAACCGGTCGAACAATGATTGGAATTGTCCGTCGACATCATTCCCTACTGGCGATACAGTCAATTCTCTCGGCCTCGAGCCACAGACGAATCTAGTATGCACGCGTATCTCGTCGAACTTATCAACAGCCTTTCATGGCCGGTTCTGCTTGTCATCCTGGCGGTGTCGATCACGGTCCTTGCCAGAGGAGCCGACATGCTCGTCGAGGAGGCAGTTGCTCTTTCCGAAAGAATGGGCATTTCGAAGGTCTTTATTGGCGCCACAATTGTCAGCCTGGGAACGACAACCCCGGAAATGGTGGTATCGGTCATGTCAGCGATTCGGGGTGTGCCCGGGTTGGCTTTGGGCAATGCTGTTGGCTCAATCATCTGCGATACGGGGCTGATCCTCGGACTGGCCGTGATCATCGGCCCGGTTCCAATTCAGAGGTCAATCCTTTTTCGACAGGGATACATCCAGATCGGAGCGGCTGTTCTGCTCATTCTGGCCTCCATTCCCTGGGCCTCGCCTGGAAGTGTCTTCGAGACGGGAGGTGCTCTGAGTCAAAACGTCGGTTTCCTACTCCTCCTGCTGCTGGTGTTTTACATCTGGGCCTCAATTCGGTGGGCCCAGAGGAGGCGGGGAGTTTCACTGGAAGAATATGAGAGTGAAGAGGGCGCTCCCCTGTTGGTTTTGTTTGCAAAATTGTCTTTCGCCATAGCCCTCGTCATCTTGTCATCTGAGTTGCTTGTGATTACGGCGATAGAGATGGCGGTCCGGCTGCAGGTTCCAGAAAGTGTCATTGCCGCCACGCTGGTTGCGTTTGGAACCTCTCTTCCCGAACTGGTCACGGCCCTGACAGCAGTTCGCAAAAGGCATGGTGAACTGGCAGTAGGGAATATAGTGGGGGCAGACATACTGAACGTTCTGTTTGTTATGGGTTGTGCTTTGGCCGCTACCCGACAGGGACTGCACGTTGATCCGCATTTTTTCCGGGTCCTTTACCCGGCGATGCTGGCGATCCTGGTCGTATTTCGTGTCGGCATCTATTTTTCTGAACACCAGCTCAAACGCATATTTGGACTTGTATTGTTAGCGATCTATCTTCTGATCACGATCGTCAGTTACCGCTGACGTTATCCGGATGGTCGGGTATTTGTTCACGACCGGGCGGATGGTAGTCGGTAGATTAGGCCAATGAAATATCATCGACAGACATGAAAATTCGTGAAATTCGTGACGACGTCGTATCGATCCGTTCGGAAATCCGGAACGCTTTTATCGATTTTTCAGAGATGACGGTTTCGGTTATAGCCGTCATCTCAGACGTGGAACGGGAGGGAAGACCGATCGTAGGGTTCGGATTCAACTCGAATGGCCGCTATGCCCAGCAGGGAATCCTGCGCGACCGCATGATTCCACGGCTCCTGGCAGCACCGCCCGAGGCGCTTCTTGACGAGGAGAGAAACAATTTCGATCCTTTCAAAGCCTGGGATGTCATGATGAAGAACGAAAAGCCGGGCGGACACGGGGAAAGATCGGTGGCAGTTGGTGTAATCGATATGGCCCTTTGGGACCTGGTCGCCAAGATCGAGGAGAAGCCTCTCTACAACCTTCTGGCGGAGCGATTCCGGGGAGGTCCTCCAGATGCTGATGTGCCCGTCTATGCAGCCGGAGGATACTATTACCCGGAGAAAGGGATATCCGCCCTCCAGGCTGAAATCCAGGGTTATTTGGATGCTGGTTACACAGACGTCAAAATCAAGATTGGAGGAGTTCCTCTGGATGAGGATCTCCGCAGAATTGAATCTATTCTGGAGATTCTTCCCCCGGGGGGTGCACTGGCGGTCGATGCCAACGGGAGGTTCGACGAAACTACTGCTCTTGACTATGCCGAAGCTCTCAATCAATACGAGCTGAAGTGGTACGAAGAACCCGCTGATCCGCTCGATTTTGAAATTCTCAAGGCGGTCTGTTCGGTGTCGCAGAATCCGTTGGCCACGGGGGAGAATCTCTTTTCTGAACCCGACAGTCGCAACCTCATTCGTTATGGAGGGATGAGCCCCAATCGTGACTTCCTGCAGATGGACCCCGTTTTAAGTTATGGGCTGGTCGAATATCTAAGAATACTCAACATGCTGAAGGAGGAGAACTGGTCCTGGCGTCGGTGTGTTCCTCATGGGGGACATCAGTTTGCCCTTCATATTGCAGCTGGCCTCGGGCTGGGAGGAAACGAGTCCTATCCAGGAGTGTTTAAGCCTTTCGGGGGCTTTGCCGATGATGAACCGATCGTGGCAGGGAGAACGGCGCTTCCAGAAGTCCCTGGAATCGGGATGGAGTTGAAAGCCGACTTGAAGCCAGTCTTGGACCGCCTGGTCGACTGATACAGGAGATGGTGATGAAACGCTATGCAATCGCAGTAATACCCGGAGACGGGATTGGTGTCGAGGTCACACGTTCGGCTCTCTTCATTCTTGAACGGGTGGCAAGGGCCTTTGCTTTCAACCTCGATTTCCAGGAGTTTCCCTGGGGCAGCAACTTTTATCTGAAGCATGGAGTGATGATGCCTCCCGATGGTCTGACCCACCTGAGAACCGCGCATGCCATATTCCTCGGAGCAGTCGGTGATCCACGAATTCCCGACCACGTGACTCTTGGTGGATTGCTCCTTCCAATCCGACGCGGTTTTCAGCAGTTCGCCAACGTGCGACCGAGTGTTTTGTTCCCGGGTGTGCGTTCCCCTTTGCGCGAGAAGGCTCCCGGCTCGATCGATTGCATCGTGGTTCGAGAGAATACCGAAGGAGAATACGCTCCGGTCGGAGGAAGGGTACATACAGGCAGCTCCGGTGAGGTCGCCATCCAGACTGCCGTTTTCACTCGTTGGGGAATCGAGCGCATCATCCGTTTCGCTTTTGATCTGGCGCTCAGCCGGGGGAAAAGGCGCAAAGTAACTTCCATAACAAAGTCCAATGCCCAGGGTTTCGGAATGGGGCTATGGGACGAAGTGTTTCAGAAAGTTGCTCTCGAATTTCCACAGATTGAGACCGAGTCTCTCCTTATCGATGCGGCTTGTATGAAGCTTATCCAGCGTCCCGAGGACTTCGATGTGCTGGTAGCGTCGAATCTATTTGGAGATATTGTCAGCGAGATCACCGCTGCGGTTACCGGGAGTCTGGGGTTGGCGCCCAGTGCCAACATCAATCCTTCGGGAGAGTTCCCATCCATGTTTGAACCGGTGCATGGCTCCGCACCCGACATTGCCGGATCGGGAAGGGCCAATCCCATTGCAGCGATCCTTGCAGCACAGATGATGCTCGATTCCCTGGGCGAGAAGGAGGCGGCCCGAAGTATTTACAAAGCCGTAACCGAGTATCTTTCTCGGGGAGAAGACCTGCCGCCGGATATCGGGGGTGCTGCGTCCACGGAACAGGTTACCAAGCGGATCGAAACGTTACTCGGCCGGAAGGATGACTGAAGAAGGTGGGGATCGACAGAAGCCGGCAACAGACGGAATCCGATCTGGAGGAGAAGAAACCTGCAGCCGAAGGAGTTCAATCCCGACTAAACTCGGAGTCCCCGTCTCCCACATCGGATGCCTTACCGGAACCGGAACGCTTGAAGCCTTCGGTTTCCTGGCGAATGCTATTAACCATCGCTTCGGCAGTGGGGGTCTGGATACTGCCGGTTCCCGAAGGAGTGACTTCCCAGGCATGGCATCTTCTGGCTCTATTCGTGGGGACCGTGGTCGGCATTATCTTGAGGCCACTCCCCATGGGAGCTGTTGCAATCATTGGTGTCACGGCGACCGCACTAACCGGAACGCTCACGATTCAGGAATCTCTAAGCGGTTTCGGCAACAGCGTGATCTGGCTTATCGTCGTGGCCTTCTTTATATCCAGAGGATTCATCAAGAGTGGATTTGGAAACCGGATTGCCTACCTTTTCATACTTCTGCTCGGGAAGCGAACACTGGGACTGGGCTATGGCCTCGTGGCTACCGACCTTGTGCTGGCTCCTGCCATCCCCAGCAATACCGCTAGAGCAGGAGGCGTCGTTTTCCCCGTCCTGCTGTCGGTTGCTTCCACCTACGGGAGTCACCCGGGGGAAGGCACGTCCCGAAGGATAGGCGCTTTCCTGGCACAAACCGCATTTCAGGGGACCTTGATTACCAGCGCCATGTTCTTAACGGCTATGGCCGCTAATCCACTGGCGGCAGAACTGGCAGCAGGGATGGGAATAGAAATCGGATGGGTGGACTGGGCAGTCGCAGCGCTGGTTCCAGGTGTGCTGAGCCTGGTTCTAATCCCGCTGACGATCTACTGGCTCTATCCTCCAGAAATCAAGGAGACCCCCGGGGCGGCGCGCTTGGCGCGCAGAGAACTCCAGGAGATGGGTCCCATGAAGGCCTCTGAGTGGGTCATGCTGGCAACTTTCGTCATGCTCCTAACCCTTTGGATTTTTGGGCCAAAGATTAATATGAGCGCTACGACGACGGCGCTTGTGGGACTATCGGTTCTACTTTTAAGCGGTGTTCTGACCTGGTCCGATATTTGCCGCGAACGGGAGGCCTGGAACACGCTGGTTTGGTTTGCGGCCCTGGTCATGATGGCAACCCAGCTCAATGAACTGGGCTTGATTCCCTGGTTCAGCGAAACAATCAGTGGCTCCGTCTCGGGTATTCGCTGGGAAGTAGCCTTTTTGGTTCTCAGCCTGGTCTATTTTTACAGCCATTACCTGTTCGCGAGTAATACGGCTCATGTCAGTTCCATGTACGCTCCCTTTCTAGCCGTAGCAGTGGCAGCTGGAACTCCACCTCTACTGGCAGCGCTGGTGCTGGCATTTTTCAACAACCTTTTTAGCAGCATGACGCACTACGGCACGGGTCCTGCGCCCATCTTCTTTGGTGCCGGGTACGTGGAACTCGGTACCTGGTGGAAGCTGGGAGCCTTGATCAGTGTAATCAACATCAGCATCTGGCTGGTGGCGGGAAGTCTATGGTGGAAGGCGTTGGGTTTATGGTAGAGCATGTTCCGCCGCTCTTTTCTTGCTGAGTGGGCCGACGGATCACGACCAGAAAGAGCGCCCCTGAATACGGGCTCTCTGGCCGGAATCAGTCCGAGCGACCGATTTTCTCCTCTCGGGTGAAACGATCCACCCGATGTTACGTAGTTATCAGTGTCCGGTCGCCAGCCGCAACGCTGAATCTCAAGTTGACTGTTGGTTTGATGAGGTTCGGGGGCCATTTCTCTACGGACAGGTAACCAGGTTACAGCTGGTTGTAATCAAGCACGATAAAGGTTTCATTGAAGGACAAGAATTCTTATGAATATGGAGAAGGCTGACCTGAACACGGAAAGGTTGGCGTCATCGATAGCGAAGGTCCACTTTAGGGCTATGCTGTTTCTGGTCTTAATCTTGATCTCGTCTTTGCATCCGCTGCAGGCTCAGGAAATAGGACGAACCGTGCGGGGCACGGTTCTTGATCCCCAGGGAGGAGTCATTTTAGACGTTCCCGTGGAACTGGTGGCTGAGACCGGAGAAACCATGGTGGCGCGAACCGATGAAACCGGCATCTTTCGGTTCGAAAATGTTCTTCCCGGTATCTATACGCTCAGTGTGTTCCTGGAGGAATTTCGCCCGTACAGCGATTTCGTAGAAGTTACCGGTGATTCGACTCAGGTCATCGACCTTCGCGTCGAACTGGAACTTGCACCGGCTCAAGAGGAAGTACTGGTTGAATCAGACTCCTCGAGCCTCAGTTTGTCCCCGGAGGAAAACGCTGGAGCCACGGTGCTGGGAGAAGTGGAACTGGAGGGGCTTCCCGATGATCCGGATGAGCTTCTCATGGCACTTCAGGCCATGGCAGGAGGTGATGAAGGGCAAGTTTATATTGACGGCTTTTCAGGAGGGCGGATGCCTCCACCCTCCGCGATTAGAGAAGTTCGGATCAATCGTAATCCCTTTTCAGCCGAATATGAACGGATGGGGTGGGGTCGAATCGAAATTTTGACCAAACCCGGTAGCGATCAATTCCGCGGCGAATTCGAGGTGGAGTTTAATGACGAGGCGTTGAATTCTCGAAATCCGTTCGCTTCGGAAAGAGCACCTTATCAGCAGCGGGAATTCGAAATCGATCTAGACGGGCCGATTATTAAAGATAAGGCCTCATTTTTTGTTGATGTCAGACGCCGCGCAATAGACGAGAATGCCATCATCAACGCACAGATCCTGGACCAAAATCTGCAGCCGACGCGCTTTAATGAGACGGTGGTTACTCCCCGCACCGGTACCGGCTTTTCACCGCGTATCGATTATCAGCTTTCCGAGAACCATACCCTGACCGGACGCTACTCGTACTCAAGGGATCGTCGAGAAGGTCAGGGGATTGGTGAATTTTCTCTTCCCTCCCGAGCCTTCGACCGCTTCCGTAACGAGCATGAAGTTCAACTCAGGGAAACTGCCATCCTGGGCGCTAGCACGATCAATGAGACTCGCTTCCAAATGGAATGGGGAACTCAGGGCACTATCGGTGACAACACCGAGCCCTCGATCCGTGTACTGGATGCTTTTATGGGCGGCAACTCGCCCAACGGAACTTCGTCTGACGAGAACTCGGAACTGGAGCTGCACAATATCACTTCCTGGACCTCAGGTTCGCACTCTCTCAAAGCCGGAACGCGTCTGATGCGCCAGGGGGTTACGGATGTATCTCTCAACAACTTCGGAGGGACTTTCGTATTTGGAGGGGGAGAGGCTCCCCTCCTCGACGAGAACAAAGAGATCATTCTGGGACCGGACGGTCAACCAGTCATGACAGCGATCGACAGCCTGGAACGGTATCGAAGAACGATTCTCTTTCAGCAGCTGGGCAGAACTCCAGAGGAAATCAGGATGCTCGGCGGAGGAGCAACCCAGTTTTCGATAGCCGCTGGAAACCCTCGGACGGCTATCAATCAGTGGGAGTGGGCCTTCTTTATCCAGGATGACTGGCGACTGCGGCCCAACTTTATGCTCTCACTCGGTCTTCGCTACGAAGGACAGACCAATATCGATGACAAACTGGACTTTGCGCCGAGACTCGGTTTTGCCTGGTCTCCCGGAGCAGGTGGTAGTGGTCGGCCGAACACGGTCATTCGCGGCGGTGTCGGCATCTTCTATGATCGAGTCAGTGAATCGCTGGCGCTTCAGCAACTCCGCTTTGATGGTACACGACAACAGGAGTTTATAATCTCTGACCCCAATTTCTTCCCGAACATTCCACCGCTCGACCAGCTCGAAGAAGGTCGAACCTCACAGGTACTTCGTCGGATGGATCCCGGTTTGCAGACGCCCTATTCCGTTCAAGGCGGAGTGAGTGTTGAACGCCAGTTGCCTGCCGGCTTCACGCTCTCCGTTGATTTTAGTGGAGAGCGGACGCTTCATGCCTTGAGGTCACTTTCGCTGCCTGCCGGTCCGGACGCCCCTGAACAAGTGAGCCGAGTCTTCCAGTATGTCTCTGATGGCGTGGCCAATCGACGGCGGTTGAGTTTTCGCCTCAACAACCGTTCCAGCCGTAATTTTGGATTCTTCTCGAATTACACCCTGAGCCGGACCAACAGCAATACCGATGGATCCGGCACCTTCGCGGCAGACCCGAATCAGATGGATGCCGAGTACGGACGGGCCAACTTTGACGTCCGTCATCGGCTTTTTGCCGGGGCTTCCATTTCTATGCCCTGGAACACGTCTGTGAATCCATTCATAATTGCCAGCAGTGGTCGTCCCTTCAATATCACTACCGGAAATGACCTCAACGAAGATTCTGTGTTTACTGACCGGCCGGCTTTTGCGTCTGATCCCAACGCTCCCGGAATGATTTCTACCCCGTATGGAGTCTTCAATCCCAATCCAGAGCCCGGTGACATCCTGATCCCTAGAAATTTCGGAGAAGGGCCCGGCTTCTTCTCTGTCAACATGCGCTTCCGCAAGGTTTTCTCCTTTGGAGAGGAAGAGGCGTCACCAGATCGCCGCGGTCAGGGGGGCCGTGGAGGCGGCGGCTGGCGAGGAGGCGGCAGTGACGGACGATATAACCTGTCCATGTCCGTGCAGGTTCGCAATCTTTTGAACCGGACCAATTTCGGGTCGCCAGTGGGCAATCTGAGCTCTCCGCTGTTTGGTGAATCTACCTCATCGGCCGGAGGCTGGGGCCGGGGCGGCGCCTCCGCAGGCAACCGTTACATCGAACTGGAAATGCGTTTCTCGTTCTAGAACCCTCAGTGTGGGGATTTTCACGGCAGAGATAGGGATGAGAAGGCCAGCCCCCTTTGACGCAGTACCGATAATGGTCTGCAAAAACGCACTGTTTGGTGCAAACAGAAAGGAGACTGGCCAAATGCAACGTTATCACAAGCAAGAGCGTAATTTCACGGTTGGATTGGATCTGTCCGACAAGAAAAGCTACTACGTGACTCTGGACGGCGACGGAGAAGTGGTCGAAGAAGGAAAGGTTGCGACGACGACCAAAGCCCTGCAGCGCAAATTCGGAAACGTAGAA
>Ga0079224_100013267_pt1 | contig 11467 bp, 9 predicted proteins | sample Stecom2015_FD_80414 | JGI IMG/M metagenome (GOLD analysis project Ga0079224, IMG submission 80414) | Agricultural soil microbial communities from Utah to study Nitrogen management - Steer compost 2015 | ecosystem: Environmental > Terrestrial > Soil > Agricultural land | place: USA: Utah...
AACAAAAAGCTCGCACCGGACACCGCCGCGCCCGACGCAATCACACCCTTGATGAACTGCCGACGCGTCGCCTTCCGCCGCGCCAAACCCTCGACCCCACCGTCGTCATAGCGCGGCTCGGGAGGCATTAAGGCCGCGTCCCGATCGTCCGGATGCTTCGACATCGCTGATTCCCCTCCGCGTCGCGGCCGGCATCGGCCGGCGCACCGAGATCGACTTGCAACCCCGCCGGCGCCGTCGGCCGCAAAGCGGCGCGCGGGGCCCCTTTCCCCACACCGCCCGCCCGAAGCACGCATGCCCGCTCGATCTCGCTTACGATAGCGGGTCCGCAACGCCGGCGCCTGTACGCTCAAAGCCTACAACAAAAGCGCCAAAGGCACGACAGACCGGCACGGCGGCGCGACCGCAACCGTGCCGGGAGAAACGCCGGGCAGTGGGACAGCGGGCCCGCTCGGCTCACGTCAGCCGTTCGTTTTATGGAGGAAACAGCATGTCCGAAGCCAAGGAACCGTGGGGCAATCTGGTGCTCGTCGAGTTCGACGACGGGATCGCGTGGGTCACGATGAACCGGCCCGAGAAGCGCAACGCGATGAGCCCGGCGTTGAACGAAGAGATGCTTCGGACGGTCAGCGCGCTCGCGACCGACGACCGCTGCAAGGCGCTCGTGCTGACCGGCGCAGGCGAATCGTTCGCGGCCGGCATGGATCTCAAGGAATACTTCCGCGAGACCGACGGCGCGCCGGACACGATCGTGCTCGCCGTGCGCCGCGTCGCCGAGGAGTGGCAGTGGCGGCGCTTGAGGGACTATCCGAAGCCGACGATCGCGATGGTCAACGGCTGGTGCTTCGGCGGCGCGTTCACGCCGCTCGTCGCGTGCGATCTCGCGATCGCCGCCGAGGAGGCGATCTTCGGGTTGTCGGAGATCAACTGGGGCATCCTGCCCGCGGGCAACGTGACGAAGGCCGTGACCGAGACGATGGGCCTGCGCAACGCGCTCTACTACGTGATGACTGGCGAGACCTTCGACGGCAAGAAGGCGGCGCAGATGGGTCTCGTGAACGAGGCCGTGCCGCGGGCAGAGCTCAAGGAACGCACGCGCGCGCTCGCGCAGGTGCTGATCGAGAAGAACCCGACGATGCTGCGCAACGCGAAGCTCGCCGTGAAGCGCGTCCGCGACATGGACTGGGACACGTCCGCGGACTACCTCTACGCGAAGGTCGGCGAGGCGCTCCACTTCGGCGCGGCCGAGCACCGCGAGAAGGCGATGAAAGCGTTCCTCGACGACAAGACCTACAACCCCGGCCTCGAGCAATTCAAGGACACGAAGTAGAGCGAGCCGCGGCGCGCGTCGTGAGCCCCTACGACACTCTGGTCCGCTCTGGCCGCTGTCTGCTGCTCGACGGCGGCACGGGCTCCGAGCTTCGCCGCCGCGGCGTGCGCCTCGATCCGATCGCGTGGAGCGGCCCGGCCGCGCTCGCCTGCTTCGATACGCTCGTCGACATCCACTCGGACTATATCGACGCCGGCGCCGACGTCATCACGACGAGCACGTTCGCGACGACGCGCTTCGTCCTCGAGGCCGCGGGCTTCGGCGCCGAGTTCGCGGCAATCAACCGTGCGAGCGTCCGCGCCGCGATGCGTGCGCGTGAGCGCTCGGGGCGCAGCGTGCTCGTCGCGGGCTCCGTCTCGTGCTTTCCGCCGGGATTCGACGCCGCGGCGTATCCGCCGCCGGCGGAGGAGCGCGCCGCGTACGCCGAGCTCGCGAACCTGCTCGCCGCGGAGGGCGTCGATTTTCTCGTGCTCGAGATGATGGAGGACGACGTCCACGCCGCGCGCGCATGCGAGGCGGCGCATGCCACGGGACTTCCGTTCTGGATCGGCGTCAGCGCGCGGCGCCGGACGGACGGCACGCTCACCGCATACGATTTCCCGGAGACGCCGCTCGATCGGGTGATCGACGCGCTCGTGAGGTTTACGCCCGACGTCATGAACGTGATGCACACGCCCCCTGACGACGTCGCTCCGGCCCTTGCGGTCGTGCGCACACGCTGGACCGGACCGATCGGCGCGTATCCCGAGATCGAGGAGCCCGGTACCCGGGCGCTTACGCCCGCCGGGCTCGCGGCGCGGGCCGAGGAGTGGCTCCGCGCCGGCGTCCGCGTGCTCGGCGGCTGCTGCGGCACGGAGCCGCAGCACGTGCGCGCGTTACGCGCGCTGCTCGATCGTCAATCGACGAGCGGGTTCCAGCCGTAGGTCCAGAGCAGCACGAAGAAGCCGACCGCGTAGCCGACCGGCACAAACCAGCCGCGGCGGATCCATTCGACGACCGACCGCGCTTCCGGGAAGATGTTCGAGAGCGCGACGCCCGCGGACGACCCGAACCAGATCATCGAGCCGCCGAAGCCGACCGTGAACGCGAGCATGCCCCAGTCGTAGCCGCCCTGCTCGAGCGCGAGCTTCGTCAGCGGGATGTTGTCGAACACCGCCGAGACCCAGCCGAGGCCGAACGCGGTCTGCCACGACGCCGCCGGCAACTGGTCGACCGGCATCAGCGACGCGCAGGTCACGAGCGTCAGCAGGAACAGCGTGCCCTTCACGGAAGCCGGCACCACCTTCCAGTCCGTCGACACGAAGAGCGCCGAGATCGCGATCGCGATCCACACGCCCGCCGCGGGGAAATCGAGCATCACGTTCGTCACGATCGCGCCAGCGAGAATCAACGCGACGGCCGCGAGCTTCCGCCATTGCACCTCGTGATGCCCGGTCGGATCGCGCTGGATCGGCTGGTACGCCTGCTGCTGGATTGCGGCAAAGATTCCGATGACCAGGAACGTCGGGACCGCGGCGACATACGCGTGCAGCACGCCGAACGCGGACACGCCCTCGATCCACATCATCGTCGTCGTCGTGTCGCCGACCACCGAGCCCGAGCCGCCGGCATTGCTCGCCGCGACGATCGCCGCGAGATAGCCGATGTCGAGCCGGCGTTTGAAGACGTGCAGAGCGATCGTGCCGCCGATCATCGCCGCCGCGATGTTGTCGAGGAACGACGACAGCACGAACACCATCGCGAGCAGCACGAAGCCGCCCTTCCAGTCGTCCGGCAGGAAGCGCGGCAGGATCTCCGGCACGTGCGACTCCTCGAAATGCCGCGCGAGCACGGCGAAGCCGAGCAAGAGGCCCAGCAGATTCGCGAGCGTGCGCGCCTCCTCGACGACGTGGTGGCCCAGCGCGAAGCCGGGGTCGGTCAGGAGCTTCAGCGCGACGATCGCGACGAGGCCGGTCAGCGCGACCTCGAGCGTGCGGTCGTGGAAGAGCGCGACGCCGAGCAGCGTCAGCGCGAACAGATAGAACTCGGCGCGGATGCCGAGCAGCAGGGGCCCGAGGTCGCTGTTCAGCAGGACGCCCGCAACGACGGCCGCCGCCATCGCGCACACGCCGGCGCCGGCAAGCCACTTCCGAATCGTCATCGAACGGATTCTCCGAGAAACGATGATGAAGCCGCTCCGGCTTTCCCGATGCCGGCGTGAAGTCGGGCCACCGAAGAACCGAACCGGATGAGGGCGCCTACGGATTTACCGAAATCGCTTGCGGCTGTCCAGGTTCTTGTTGGTCCCCGGCCCTTGGCGCTAAGCTCGCCGCTCGTCATCGGCCGAAATCAGAACAATGTCCGACCAACGCATCCTCGTCGTCGTCGACCCGACGGCCGAGGAACAGCCGGCGGTGCAACGCGCGGCACGGCTCGCGCAAGCGTACGGCGCCTCGCTCGAGCTTTTCGTCTGCGACTACGATCAGTCGCTCGCGAGCTTGCCGCGGTTCGACCCGAAGACCGCCGAGCAGGCGCGGCGAAGGGTCCTCGATAACCATCTCGCGAAGCTCGACGAGCTGCGCATCCCCTTGAAAGCCCAGGGGCTTGCGGTCGAGATCGACGCGCGCTGGGCGAGACCTCTGCACCGCGGCATCGTCGGCAAGGTCGCCGACACGCGGCCGATGCTGGTCGTCAAGGACACGCACGAGCATCCGGTGCTGCGCCGGACGCTCCTTTCGAACACCGATTGGAACCTGATCCGAGCGTGCCCGGCCCCGCTCCTGCTCGTGAAGCCGCGGCCGCTCGGTGCGACGCCGCGCGTGCTCGCGGCCGTCGATCCTGTACACGAGCGCGACAAGCCGGCCGACCTCGACCGGGCGATCCTCGGGTTCTCGGTCGAGCTCGCACGCAGGCTCGGCGGCACTCTGCACATCCTGCACGCGTTCGATACGACGCCGCTTTACGTGGCCGCCGCGGACACGCCGCTGTCGATGACGAGCGTTCCGCCGCCGGAGCTCCTCGCCGATCTCGAGACGCGGCATCGCGAGGCGCTCGACGCGCTGCTCGCGGATTTCCCCGTGGACAAGGCGAACGTCCGCTTCGAGCACGGCCCGGCTCACCTTGCGATCGCCGCGGTCGCGGAGCAGGAGCAGGCCGATTTCGTCGTGATGGGCGCGGTTTCGCGCAGCGGGCTCGAGCGGATCTTCGTCGGCAGCACGGCCGAGCGCACGCTCGATCGGTTGCCGTGCGATCTCGTCGTCGTGAAGGGGCCGGGATTCCGCGCGCCGGCGGAGGATTGAGGGCGCGACCGCAGCGTCGCGCCCGAGGCGCGAGACCTCGTCGTCAGAGCACGGTATTACCGGTGCAGGTCACCGGCGCGCTCGGGTTGGTAGACGACCTCGACGACCTTCACGGTCGACACGCCGCCGCCCGGCCGCGGCCATTCGAGCTCGTCGCCGACGGAAAGCCCGAGCAACGCGCTGCCGACGGGCGCGAGAACCGAGATCCGGTCCGCCTGCCCCTGGACGTCCTTCGGATAGACGAGCGTCAGCAGGAACTCCTCGCCCGATTCCAGGATCTGGAAGCGGACCGTCGAATTCATCGTCACGACGTCGGGCGGCACCTTCTCCGGCTCGACGATCTCCGCCCGCTCGAGCTCGGCCTGCAACGCCGCCTTGCCGGGGAAGGCGTTCGCCGGCAACGACGCGAGCAACGCCTCGAGCCGGTCGAAATCCTGCGACGTCAAAATGATCTTCGATTGCTTGGCCACGTTCTCCTCTCTTTGGGGAATCATCAGCGTGACGAGCTCGACGGGAAGCGCGGGCGAACGCCCGCGGCCGGTGCTCTGAACCGGAAGCTTAGCCGATTCGCGACGGCGCCGCGCGGTCAGGTGCGGCGGATCGGGCGCGACCGGCCCCGGCGCTTACCCCGACGGATCAGAACGCCCGACCGAGGTAGACATATACCGCATCCCGGTCGCCTTCCGCGCGCCCGTAGCCGACGTAGATCGGCCCGACGGGGGTATCGACGCCGGCCCAGACCGACCCGCCCCAGATCGTGTTCCCGAGCGAGATATCGTCCCGAGCGCCCCACGCGTTCCCGAGCTCGACGCTGACGCCGGCGAATGCCGGGAAGAGCGCGAGGTCGCCGATCCGGCGATAGTAGCTCGCGCCGAGCCGGGCCGCGTACTTGCCGAGCAGCTGATCCTGAGCGAGCCCGGACAGGTCGAGGAATCCGCCGAGCCGGAACGAGCGGTCGAGCGGCGGCTCGCCGCTCGTCGTCACGTCGAAGCGCAGCGTCGAGAGCAGCGTGTGCCGGCCCCACGTTCGCGCATGCGTCGCGCTCGTCCTGAGCTGATCGTAGTCGTCGTCCGCGCCGAGCGTGCCGCTCGACGTGCGCCACTCGACCGTCGTCAGGAATCCCTCGAGGGGGAATGCGATGTTGTCGAGCGTGTCGGCCGAGAAGCGCACGAAGAGCTCCGCGCGGCTGTAGTCGGGCGGCGGGACGTTGCGCCCGTCGCCGACGTGCAGCTTCGTGTCGCCCTCGACGCGACGCACGCCGCCGCGCGCCTCGCCCCAGTTCAGGAGCTCTCGGCCGAAGCCGACCTCGAGCGTCCCCTCGCGCAGCCGCGCCTCCGACACGAGCTGATCACCGTCGAACGCGTTGAACAGCGTGCGGCGGATATCGAAGAACGGCTCGACGAAGTAGAGCGCCGACGGGCCGAGGGGCTGGTAGATATCGAGCGTGAACGCGGGCTCGTCGCCGACGACGAACGTCGCGCGCCATTCGCCGCCCCTTTCGTTGACGGCCGTGCGCAGATAGCTCGCGGCGAGGCCGAACGTCGCGTCCACGTCGCCGGACGAGCTGTACGCCATGCCGAGCTGCAGGTAGTTCGGTCCCCACGACCGCGGCACGACCTCGATCTCGAGGCCGGTCTCGTCCCCTTCCGTGACGACGTGATACCGCACGTTCTGGAAGAGCTCGAGCCCGTAAGCCTGGCCGATCGCGCGCTCGATCGTCTCGAGCGTCAGCCGCTCGCCGACCACGACGTCCCGCATCCGCGTCCGCAGCACGCTGTCCGCGATGCGCGAGCGGTTGTCGAGTCTGACGAAGTCGATGATCGGCGGCTCGTCGGTCCCGGGCACTCGCAACGAAGCGCGGTACGCCGCGTACGCCTCGGGAGACAGCGCATAGCGCTCGAGCGCGGCGCGGTTCTCCATTGCGATCGCGTAGCCCTCCGCGATCGCGTCCTCCATCCGCTCGAAATCGACCGACGTCAGATCCGGGCCGAACTCGGGCTGCAGCAGCACGTCCTCGCCCGTCAAGAGATCGCGCTGCCGCTCGACGCCTTCCCGCGTCAGCAGGTTCGTGAGCTGCGACGTCATGTCGAGGACGCTCCTGAGCTCCTCGCGCTCGCGCAGCGCCGCGGAGATATCGACCGCGATCACGACGTCGGCACCGAGCTCGCGCGCGACCTCGACCGGCAGGTTCATCGCGATGCCGCCGTCGACGAGCAGCCGGTTGTCGATCTCGACCGGCGGGAGCGCCGCGGGCAGCGCCATGCTCGCGCGGATCGCCCGGGCAAGGCTCCCCGACCCGAGCACGACGGCCTCGCCCGTCGCGATGTCGGCGGCCACCGCGCGGAACGGCACGAGCAGCTCGTCGAAATCGTCGATGGTCGATGCACGCAGCGTGTACTCCGCGATGATCAGGTCGAGCCTCTGCCCCTGCACGAGACCGAGCGGGAGCTCGATCTCGCCGCGGTTGAGCCCCGGCCGCTGGCGCACGAGGAACGAGTCGTCGTCGCGTTTACGCCTGAACGAGCGCAGCTGCCGCGGTGTGATGTTCAAAAATGCGGTGTCCCAGTCGATCGTCCGGACGAGCTCCTCGAGGTCGTCGATCGAATGCCCGGCCGCATAGAAGCCTCCGACGACCGCGCCGATGCTCGTCCCCGCAATGTAGTCGACCGGCACCCGCAGCTCGTCGAGCGCGCGCAGCACGCCGATGTGCGCGCCGCCGCGGGCGCCGCCGCCGGAGAGCGCAAGGCCGATCCGCGGCCGGTCCACGGCCTGCTCCGACGCGTTCGACGGAGCCTGCGCGCGGGCGGGCGCGGCCGCGAGCGCGACGAGCGCAAGCAGCGAGGCGGCGGTGCGGATCTTCGGAGAAGACGATCGAGTGAAGCTCATCGGTCGCAGATGATGCCAGAGCCGACGCCGCCGATCATGACGGCGTTCCGCGACACGTCCGGGTCCACTACCATACGGATCGGCAGCCAAGGCGCGGGCCGCCCGGCACCCGAAGGAGCGCGAGGAGACCAGGATGGCGCGACAGCATCACAGATTGATCATCATCGGCTCCGGCCCGGCCGGATACACCGCAGCGATCTACGCGGCACGCGCCGCGCTCGAGCCCGTGCTGATCACCGGTGTCGAGGTCGGCGGGCAGATGACGACGACGACCGACGTCGACAACTGGCCCGGCGACGATCAAGGCGTGCAGGGACCGGAGCTCATGGAGCGCATGAAGCGGCACGCCGAGCGCTTCGGCACGACGCTGATCTACGACACGGTGAACGCCGTCGACCTGTCGAAGCGCCCGTTCGAGCTCCGCACGGACGGCGGCGAATACTCGTGCGACGCGCTGATCATCGCGACGGGCGCCTCGGCCAAATATCTCGGCTTGCCGAGCGAGCAGGCCTACAGAGGCCGCGGCGTCTCCGCGTGCGCCACCTGTGACGGCTTCTTCTTCCGCAACCAGCCGGTCGCCGTGATCGGCGGCGGCAATACGGCGGTCGAGGAAGCGTTGTATCTGTCGAACATCGCGTCGAAGGTGACGGTCGTGCACCGGCGCGACCAGTTCCGCGCCGAGAAGATCCTGAGCCGGCGCCTGCTCGAGCTTGCCGAGAACGGCAACGTCGAGGTGCTCTGGAATCACGTGCTCGACGAGGTGCTCGGCGACGAGCAAGGCGTCACGGGCATCCGGGTCAAGCACACCCAGACCGGCGAGCTGTGCGAGGTTCCCGTGCAGGGCGTCTTCATCGCGATCGGTCATACGCCGAACACCGCGATCTTCGAAGGGCAGCTCGAGATGGAGAACGGCTACATCGTCGTCAGGAGCGGCACGCGCGGCTTCGCGACCGCGACGAGCGTCGAAGGCGTCTTCGCCGCCGGCGACGTCGCGGACCCGATCTATCGGCAGGCGGTCACGTCGGCGGGGTCGGGCTGCATGGCGGCGCTCGATGCCGAGCGGTACCTGACCGAGATCCTGCCTCGAAGCTGACCGGCGCGGCGCGCTTCGCGATCACCTTCGGGCGGCTCGAGCGGCGAGACGATCGGGCCCGCGGGTGCCGACACGCGGCGTCGAAGAGGATCTCGCCTAACGGACCTCGCACGCGTGGTCGCCGAGCAGCCCGTTCAACGTCGCGGCGAGACGCACGGCCGCCTGCGCGAGCCGCACGCGGATGACGGTGTCCGCGGCGTCGAGATACGCGTCGTCCAACGACACGGGACGGGTTCCGCGGAAGGCATAGACGAGCGGTCGAAGCGCGTGACTCTCGGCTGCCCAGTCCCGCGGCGACGTGTGATCGCGGCCCGCGAAGACACGAGTGAGCGGCGCGACGCGCGCCGCATACTCGTCTTCGTCGAGACCGTCGAGCCTGATCACGTCGGTATCCCAGAAACGGTGGAGATTCGTCGTCCGACCGCGATACACCACGTCGATCTCGTTGCCGCCGCGGTCCGACTCGCGGCCGACGTGCAGCGGCTGGTGCACGTCGACGATGAAATGGACGAGGAAGCGCAGCGCCTCCGCGCGCCGCTCCCGCGCGCCGGGCTCGGCGAGCCGCTCGACATGGCGTTGGATCGCCCAGAGCACGTCGCCGTCACGCGGATGCTCGAACGCGTCGATCGACGCGTCGTCGTCGATGTTCATGTAGTGCCAGGGGCCGGTGTGCCGCCATGCATCCTCGCCGCGGACCCGGTCGGCCCAGAGACCGATCTCGGCCAATCGCTCGCCGCCGGTCAACGCGGCGATCTCCTGTGCCGTCCGCTCGCAGAGCAAAGGCTCGGCGAGATCACCGGCAATCCGATGTCCGGCGGGCCCGAACGCGAGCGCCGGAACATACGCCAGCGCGGCGAGCGCGACCACGACGATGCGGCGCAACAAGAGAATCGACGTCATCACGAGTTTGCTCCCGTGCGCTCGCCTCCCGCCTCGACGAGGCCCTTCTCGGCACCCGGAAACGGCTGCTGACCCCGCTCGTGCCACAGCATGGCGAGCTTCTCGTCCATCAGCTTGAGGGTGCGCTGCAGCGCACCGTGATTGTCCTCCATCAGACTGTGCGCGGCTTCGCCCGCCGCGCGGCGCAGCTCCGGCTGCTCGAGCCACGTGCGCACGGCCTCGGCGAGCTCCGCCGAGTCGCGGACCTGCTTCGCGGCGCCGCGCTCGAGGGCAAGACTCGCGATCTCCTCGAAGTGGAACATGTGCGGGCCGAAGATCACCGGCACGCGGACCGCGCACGCCTCGAGGATGTTCTGCCCGCCGTGCCGCACGAGGCTGCCGCCGACGAACGCGACGTCGGATGCCGCATAGAGCCGCTGCAGCTCGCCCATCGTGTCGCCGACGACGATGTCGACGTCGGGCTCGAGCTCGCGATGCTCGACGCTGCGCAGCGCGATCGTATAGCCGCGCCGCTCGCAGAGCCGCGCGACGCTCTCGAACCGCTCCGGGTGCCGCGGCACGACGGTGAGCAGAAGGTCCGGAATGTTCGCTCTGAGCCGCGCGAACGCGTCGAGCACCTGTGCCTCTTCGCCCTTGTGCGTGCTCGCCGCGATCCACACGGGCCTGTTCCGCCCCCAGAGCTGACGCACGGCCGCGCCTTCCTGCAGCAGGCTTTCCGGCAGCTCGACGTCGAACTTGAGATTCCCCGTGACGAAGATGCGATCGGCCGGCGCACCGAGCCGGCGCAAACGCTCCGCATCCACCTCGGTCTGCGGGCAGATCAGATCGGCGTTCTCGAGCATCGCGCGGATCGTCCGCGGCGCACGCAGGTAGCCGTTGAGCGACGCCTGCGACACGCGCACGTTCACGAGGAAAAGCGGGATGCCGCGCCGCCGGCACGCCGAGAAAATGTTCGGCCAGAACTCGGTTTCGGCGATGACGGCGAGGTCCGGGCGGATGCGGTCGAGGAAGCGGCTGACCGCATCGGGCAAGTCGTACGGCACGTACGAATGATCGACCCGATCGCCGAAGAGCTCGCGGACCTGCTCCGAGCCCGTCGGCGTCATCGTCGTGATGTGGATGCGATGCTCCGGATAGCGCTGATCGAGCGCGGCGACGAGCGGCGCGGAAGACCGAACCTCGCCGACCGAAACGGCGTGCACCCAGATGATCCGTTGCCGGCCCGCGGAACGCACGAAACCGAACCGCTCCGGCCAGCGATTCCAGTACGGCCGATAGCGAACTCCGCGCCAAAGAAGGTTCCACAGCGCGTACGGCAGGAGCAGATAGGCGGTGAACGACCAGAACGTCACGGCGCGTGCTCGAACCGGGGCTCGACGGCCTGGCGGGCCTCGAAGTAGCGCACGTAGTCCGGGTCCCAGGCGCTGCGATTGCGGACGACGTCGTCGAACGCGCCGATGAGCCCGAGCAGAAGCTCCGCGGCTTCGCGCAGTGCATGCGCGTCTGCGCGAGCACCGGTCACGTAATCGGCGAGGCCGTGCCGGACGGCGTACGCGTGAAGCAGCGGGCTCGCGTCGCGCCGCACGAGCACGCGCACGCCCGCCCGTGCGGCCATCGCAAGATCGTTGACGTCGTCGAACACGACGACGATCTCTTCCGGTGCGAGCGCGTGCGCGGCGCAGAAGTGCTCGAGCGCTTCGACCTTGTTACGGACGCCCGAGTAGATCGCGTGGAAATGCTCGCGCACGACGAAGCGGGTCGCGGTCTCGTTCCGTTCGCCGGTGATGACCGCGGCGACGGGCAGCCGCCCGTGCCGTCGCCACAGGCCGTAACGCAACAGGTTCACGCCCATCGAATCCGCTTCGCTGAACGAGCTCGCGAGACCCTCGCCCTTCGCGCCGGAGTTGAAGACGCCGTCCCAGTCGAAGACGAGCCCGCGACAGGCCGCCGCGCGCTCGGCGATCCGCGCGGCCGGCGTCA
>Ga0079224_100013268_pt1 | contig 11467 bp, 7 predicted proteins | sample Stecom2015_FD_80414 | JGI IMG/M metagenome (GOLD analysis project Ga0079224, IMG submission 80414) | Agricultural soil microbial communities from Utah to study Nitrogen management - Steer compost 2015 | ecosystem: Environmental > Terrestrial > Soil > Agricultural land | place: USA: Utah...
AAGGCAACAGTGGCGGCCACCCGGTGCCCGGCTATCTGCAGGAAGAGCGCGCGCAGTCGCATTCGGATACCGAAACCTACGTGGCCATCAAGGCGGAGATCAACAACTGGCGCTGGGCCACCGTGCCGTTCTACCTGCGCACCGGCAAGCGCATGCAGAAGCGCTTCTCAGAAATCGTCGTACAGTTCAACGAAGTTCCACACTCGATCTTTGGCGAGCAGATGCGGCCTGGGCAGGCCGACCGGTTGGTGATCCGGCTGCAGCCGGAGGAAAGCATCCGCCTGCACCTGATGAACAAGGTGCCAGGTCTCGATGATTCCCAGCCGCTGGAGATGGTGTCGCTGAATCTGTCTCTGTCCGATGTGTTTACCTCGCGTCGGGTGCCCGATGCCTATGAACGTCTGCTCTATGACGTGATGCGCACCAACTCCACACTGTTCATGCATGCCGCGCAGGTGGAGGCGGCCTGGGAATGGGTGGACGGCATCGCCGCCGGCTGGGAGGCGGTCAGCCAGCGGCCCTTGCCCTATATGGCAGGCAGTTGGGGACCTACAGAAGGTATCGCCCTGATCGCCCGCGACGGGCGCAACTGGCAGGAGTAGGGCATGGTCTGGGTGCTGCACAGTTTTGCCGACAACACGATGCTGGTGAAGGAACTGGCAGCGGTCATCGCGCGATTACTGACCAGCGTCGTTCAGGAGCAGGGGCGGGCATCGCTGGCTGTTTCCGGCGGCAGCACGCCACGCACACTGTTCGAGGCGCTCTCGCACATCGACCTGCCCTGGGCCAGCGTGACGGTCACGCTGGTCGATGAGCGCTGGGTCGATGAGGATGACGCCAACTCCAATGCTCGGCTGGTCCGGCGCGCGCTGCTGCAGAACCGGGCGGCCGCGGCGAGCTTTGTCGGGTTGAAGACGGAAGCGGAGAAACCTTCTGCGGCGGTCGAGGAAGTGGATCGACGGCTGCGCGAGAAGGTGCTGGGCGGGGCAGGGACAGGAGAGGGCGGGATGCTCGATGTTGCCCTCCTGGGTATGGGGGAGGACGGGCACGTTGCCTCCTTCCTGCCGCGCGCCCGTGGTCTGCAGGACGCGCTTGCACCCCGCCCGCGACATCATTGCTGCGCCATCGAACCGCCGGCACCGGGACTGCCACGCATGACCCTGACTCTGGACACCTTGCTGCAGGCCCGGCACCTGCTGCTGCATTTCATCGGGCCGTCCAAGTACGCGGTACTGCAGCAGGCGCTGGCTGACGGTCCGCAGGAAGAGCTGCCGGTACGCGCGGTGCTGCAACGCCAGCACCCTCTGGAAATCTACTACGCGGAGGCTGTATGAACACCACCATTGAAGCTGTGACGGCAGCCATCCGGGAGCGCAGCCGCGACAGCCGCAGGCGCTACCTGCGGCGCATGACACTCACACGGGAGACCCTGCCTCCGCGCCGCGTCCTGTCCTGCGGCAACTTCGCGCACGGGTTTGCCGGCTGCAACGCCGTGGACAAGCAGACCATTCGCCTGATGCAGAGCGCCAACATCGGCATCGTGACGGCATATAACGATATGCTTTCCGCGCACAAGCCGCTGGAGCATTACCCGGAATTCATCCGCGAAGTGGCCAGGGAAGTGGGTTCGTCCGCGCAAGTTGCTGGCGGCGTGCCGGCGCTGTGCGACGGCGTCATCCAAGGGCAGCCCGGCAACGAGATGGCGCTGTTCACGCGTGATCTGATTGCCATGGCCACTGCCGCCAGCCTCAGCCACAACCTGTTCGATGCGGTGCTGTGTCTGGGAGTCTGCGACAAGATCGTGCCCGGAATGCTGACCGGCGCGCTGGCCTTCGGCCATCTTCCCTGCGCCTTCATCCCTGGCGGGCCGATGCCCTCGGGAATCCCCAACAAGGAGAAGGCGCTGGTCCGGCAACGCTATGCCCAGGGCCTGGTTGACGAGGAGGAGTTGCTGGCGGCGGAAGCGGCCTCCTATCACAGTCCGGGTACCTGCACCTTCTATGGCACTGCCAACAGCAACCAGGTGCTGATGGAGATGCTGGGCGTGCAGTTGCCGGGATCGTCCTTCATCAATCCGGATGATCCTGCGCGCATGGCGCTGGTAAAGGAGACCGTGCTACGGGTGATCGCGGCGGCCGATATCAATGGAAAATTCACGCCGCTGTCGGCGGTTGTCACCGAAGAGAGCATGGTCAACGCCATGGTCGCGTTGCTGGCCACCGGCGGCTCCACCAATCACACCATTCACCTGATCACCGTTGCTGCTGCCGCGGGTATCCGCATCAACTGGGGGGACTTCGCGGCGCTGTCGGCGGTGGTGCCGCTGTTGGCCAGGGTCTATCCGAATGGTGAAGCCGACGTCAACGCGTTCCAGCAGGCGGGGGGAATGGCCTTCCTGGTGCGGGAGCTGCGCCGTGCCGGTCTGTTGAACGAGAACGTCAGGACGCTGATGGGCGATGGTCTTGAGATCATGGAGTCGGCACCCTTCCTTGACGCTGACGGCGCACTGCGCTGGCGTCATCACGACGAAGAGTCCCGGCTGCCGGATGTGCTGAGACCGGTCTCCGCTCCCTTTGAAAGTGAGGGCGGAATCCGCCTGCTGCAGGGCAACCTGGGTGAGGGCATCATCAAGATCTCTGCCGTCAAGCCGGAACACCGTCGGGTGGAAGCGCCATGTGTCATATTCGATGATCAGAACGATCTACTGGCCGCCATGGAGCGGGGCGGCTTCGAGCGCGATTTCGTGGCGGTGGTGCGCTTTCAGGGGCCGCAGGCCAACGGCATGCCGGAGCTGCACAAGCTGACTCCCCAGCTCGGAGTGCTGCAGGACAAGGGCTTCAATATTGCCCTGGTCACCGACGGTCGCATGTCCGGTGCCTCCGGTAAGGTGCCAGCTGCCATTCATATATGCCCGGAGGCATTGTCAGGAGGCGCGCTGGCAAGATTGCGCGATGGCGATGTGGTGGTGCTGGACGCAGATGCCGGTACGCTGGATGTCCTGCTGCCGTCAGAAGAACTCGCATCACGGGAAGTTGCGCAGCTCACGCTGGAGGAGGAAGAGATACTGGTCCGCAGCACGATGGGGCGGCATATGTTCGATAGCCTGCGGAAGATCGCGTCGCCGGCGACGCGGGGCGCTTCCCTGTTAAACGAAACCTGAAAGGAGTCACCATGCCATTGCAGGAGCTGTTGATTCGACACCGGATATTGCCGGTTCTCATTGTGGAAACGGCGGAGGCAGTCCTGCCTGTGGTCGACGCGCTGGCGGCCGGCGGCATTCATGCCGTGGAAATCACCCTGCGCACACCGGCAGCCATCGCGTCGATTAAGGCGGTGAGGCAATTCCGACCTGATATCACCGTGGCTGCAGGCACGGTGCGTACCCGCGCGGATCTCGCGGCAGTCGCCGAGGCAGGTGTGGCTTTTGCGGTCAGCCCCGGTTTCACGCCGTCGCTGGCAGCGGCAGCGCAGGAACTGGATGTGCCCTTGTTGCCAGGTGTCTGCACGCCGTCCGAGATTCTGGCAGGCATCGAATCGGGTTACGAATGTTTCAAGTTGTTTCCCGCAGAGGCGATCGGCGGGCAGGCATTGCTCAAGGCCTTTGCTTCTCCGTTCGCAGGTATCAGATTCTGTCCCACTGGCGGCATCGGCCCGCAGAATTTCCTCGACTACCTGGCCCTTTCAAATGTACTGTGTGTAGGTGGCTCCTGGATGGTGGATCCCACACTTGTCCGGCAGGAGCGCTGGAGCAGTATCGAACAGTTGTCCCGGGAATGCGTGGAACAGATCCGCGGAGCAGGGCTGCACGCAGATGCAGACCCCGCGATCAGGAACGGGTAGCGCGGGGGATACTGAGCAACGGAAATGAGGGATTATCCGTGAGCAGGGCTGACACTTCACACAACGGTTTTCATCTGCTGGCCGACATCGGCGGCACCAACGCACGGTTTGCGTTCGTGACGCCGGACAGTGCCCGATTGCAGGGCATCACCCGTTTCGCCTGTGCCGACTTCGATTCGCTGGAAGCGGCCATCGACTCCTATCTGCGCGACCTTCAGCCAAAGCTCGATCTTGATCCCGTTGATGTCTGCCTGGCCGTGGCGGCTCCGGTCCATAGGGACATCATCAAGTTCACCAACAACCCCTGGCGCTTCAGCAGGAACGGCCTTTCGCGCACGCTGGGCATTCCGGTCACGGTACTCAACGATTTCGGCGCGCAGGCACATGCCCTGCACGCACTGCAGCCCCATGACGTGTCATGGTGGCAGCGCCCGCAAGGCATTGCAGATTCACAGGCGATCCCGCCGGGGCCGCGAACGGTGGTAGGCCCTGGTACCGGTTTTGGTGCATCGACCGTGATGGTACAGGGGGAAGTGGTGACCTCGGAGCCGGGCCACATCTCCTTCGCGCCGGTTGATGGGCACGAGCTGCAGTTGTTGCAGTGCCTGTGGCAGCGTCATGCCAGAATTACCCCGGAAGATCTGGTTTGTGGCCCGGGGCTTGCAAACCTTTATTGGGCCAACTCGGCGCTGGCGGCGGGGCCAGACATTTCACCTACGGCTGCAGAGGTTGTGGAACGCGCTGCGGCGGGGGAGGAAGTGGCATTACATGCGCTGCGCGATTTCAGTGCCATCATGGGATCGACCTGTGGCGATATTGCCCTGATGATGGGCAGCCTTGGTGGGATTTATCTTTCCGGAGACATGCTGGAGAAAATGGGCAGCCTCTTTGACATAGAATTATTCCTGACACGCTTCCGGGCCAAGGGTGCGTTCGAGGGTTGGTGCCGGGAAGTACCGGTGGGGCGCCTGACACTGGCTGCACCGGGACTGGCAGGATGTGCAGCCTACGCCCGCAGGATCAACTCGCAATGAGAGAGCCCGTGACCAACGCCAGTCTGCACCCTGATTTCATCGCCCTGCGCCACGCCGCTGACTCCCTGAGTGAACATCAACAACAGCAGATTTCCCGCCTGCTGCACGAGCACGGAGTGGCGGGCGAGTACATCGAATACTCCGGCCACGTGGCCACCATTCCGCTGGCCGATCGCATGGACATTCTCGACATCAAGGGAGTGAGGCTGCTGAAGGAGAATGGTGAGCTGGATGAGGCCGGCATGGAGCAACAGCTGCAGGACGTTGCCTCCCAACGCTGGCAACAGCTGCTGCCGCCGTTAGTGGTGGTAACAGTAGGCACAGCGGATTTCGTTACGGTGCGCGTGCCACGCGATGCGCTTGAGCTGACCTGGCAATGGTGTGTGATGGCCGAAGATGGCAGCGAATTCACTGGCGAGTGCGTGCCTGCCAGCCTCACGGAGCAGGAAGCTGTCGAGATCGACGGCGAAGGCTTCAGCGCCCGGCAACTACCGCTGTGGCCGCTGCAGTCCCCCGAGCTGCCGATTGGCTATCATCGCCTGTCCTGGATGTGTGAACAGATCGACGTGGCCATCAACAGCACCCTGATACTGGCACCACCGCGCTGCCACGAGCCGGACTGGGCACAGGAGGGCAGGCGGCTGTGGGGGTTTTCGGTGCAACTCTACACGCTGCGCTCAGCTCATAACTGGGGCATCGGCGATCTGGGGGACCTGTGTGAGCTGATTCCATTGGCGGCTGGCCAGGGTGCGGATTTCCTGGTGCTCAACCCGTTGCACGCCCTGGATCCGCATGCACCCGAGTGCTGCAGTCCCTACAGCCCCAGCGACCGCCGCCGCCTGAACCCGCTCTATCTCGATCTGAATGTGGCGGAGGATTTCCGGGAGTGGCGCGACCATCGTCCCAGGGATCCGGATGACTGGCTGACGCAGCTGGACTCACTGCGCGCTCTGGACACTATCGACTACGTACGGGTGGCCACCTTCAAGTATCGGGCACTGATGGAAATGTTCCTCTATTTTCTGGAACACCATATCAGCAAACATACGGAGAGGGCGCGTTGCTTTGATGACTACGTGGCACGTACCGGCGAATCACTGCAGGCCTTCGCCCGCTTCGAGGCGGAGCGCGCAGGGCAAGGCGAGGTAGCGGGAGACCCTCGATTCACGCTTTATTGTCAGTGGCTGGTAGAGCAGCAGCTTGAAGCAAGTCAGCGTCTGGCCCTCGAGAATGGAATGCGCATTGGCCTGGTGCGTGATCTGGCCGTGGGTGGCAATGGTGGCGGCGCGGAGGCCAGCATGAGCAGCGACCTGTTCTGTCAGCGCGCCAGTATCGGTGCGCCGCCCGACCCACTGGCGCCACAAGGCCAGAATTGGGGTCTGCCACCGCCCGACCCCAGGGTCGGGAGTCGCCAGGGGCATCAGCACTTCATCGATCTGCTGCGTTCAAACATGAACCATTGCGGTGCGCTGCGCATCGATCATGTCATGTCATTGATGCGGCTGTGGTGGTGTCCCCAGGATAGCGGCCGCGGCGGCGGCGCCTACGTTCATTATCCCGTGGACACACTGTTCGCGCTGCTGCGGCTGGAAAGCGTGCGTAACCGCTGTCTGGTGATCGGCGAAGACCTGGGTGTCGTGCCGCCGGAGGTACGTGGCTATCTGGACAGCTCCGCCATTTTTTCCAATGTACTTTTCTACTTTGAGAAGTACGATGCCTTTCATTTCAAGCGGCCGGAGCACTATGCAGCACGAGCCCTGGCCATGGTCGCCAACCACGACGTCCCCACGCTCGCGGCCTGGTGGAACTGCTACGATCTGCGCCTGCGCATGCAACTGGGGCTTATTACCGACGAGCAGGCGTTGGAGGAGCAGGTCCTATGGCGGGAAGGGGAGCGCCAGCAGGTACTGAACTGGCTGGGGGAACAGTGGCTGCTGCCCGAAGGCTGGCAGGGAGACACCCGCCTGCGAAAGTTTGATTATGAACTGTGTGCGGCGATCTTCCGCTGCTGTGCGCGCAGTGCCTCGCAGCTGGTTTCCATCCAGCTGGAGGATCTTGTCCTGCTGGAGACGCCAGTGAATATACCTGGCACCAGTACTGAATATCCCAATTGGCGTCGCAGGCTGCCCATTGATCTGCAGGCGCTGTTCTCCGCTCCGTCTACGACCCACTTGCTGGGAGAACTGTGTCGCGAGCGTGGTCAGGAGTAGCAGAACGGAACACAAAGGAAGGATTGATGAAGGCAACGAAAAAAGCAGGAACAACACAGACAGCAGCGGAGAACAAGACCGGTACCCAATCGGACAGGTTGCTGCTGAGTGTTGATGATCTTTACCTGTTCAGCCGGGGCGAGCAGGAGAGAGCCTACCGGATTCTCGGTGCGAACCCGCGCAGCGTCGATGGTGTCGAAGGCGTGCTGTTTGCCGTGTGGGCACCGGAGGCGCGCAGCGTTTCGGTGGTGGGGGACTTCAACGGCTGGAATCCCGACTCACACCCTCTGCGTGTGCACCAGGGTTTCGGCGTGTGGGAAGTATTTGTAGCAGGCGCTTCGGCCGGCCAGCATTACAAGTACCAGGTCACCCACCAAGCCGGGGAGCTGCAGCCGTGGAAGGCTGATCCCTACGCGCGCGAGAGCCAGTTGCGTCCGGAGACAGCGTCCATGATTCCTGCCGCGGATAACTACCGCTGGAATGATCAACAGTGGCTGGCCCGCCGCGCATCCCTGTCACCGCACTCCCAGCCCATGTCGATATACGAGGTTCACCCTGGCTCGTGGCGGCGGCACTGGCATGATGGTGGCTTTCTCAGTTTCCGGGAGCTGGCCGACCAGCTTGTCGATTATGTGTGTGACATGGGCTTTACCCATATCCAGCTGATGCCGGTCAGCGAACATCCCTTCGATGGCTCCTGGGGCTATCAGCCCGTTGGCCTGTATTCGCCGACCCGGCGCTTCGGCGATCCCGACGGCTTTCGCTACTTCGTTGATGTGGCCCACCAGCGCGGTATCGGCATACTGCTGGATTGGGTGCCGGCTCACTTTCCTTCGGATGAGCACGGCCTGGTCCGCTTCGATGGCAGTCACCTGTATGAACACGCCGATCCCCGGCAGGGCTATCATCCGGACTGGAACACGCTGATCTTCAATTTTGGCCGTGCCGAGGTCATCAGCTATCTGCTGAGCAATGCGATCTACTGGCTGGACGAGTTCCATCTGGACGGTCTGCGCTTCGACGCGGTAGCGTCGATGCTCTATCGCAACTACAGTCGCAAGGAGGGAGAGTGGCTGCCCAATCATTACGGCGGTGTCGAGAACCTGGAGGCGATTAACCTGCTGCGGGAGATCAACCGTCGCGCCTATGCCCGCTTTCCCGGTATCGCCATGATTGCCGAGGAATCCACGGCCTGGCCCGGTGTCACCGAATGCATTTCCCGCGGTGGGCTTGGCTTTGGCTTTAAATGGAATCTGGGCTGGATGAACGACACGCTGCGATACATGGGTCGTGACCCCATCCACCGCAAGTACCATCATTCCGATATTACTTTCGGGCTGCTCTATGCATTCTCCGAGAGTTTTGTGTTGGCGCTGAGTCATGATGAAGTGGTGCACGGCAAGCGCTCGCTGCTGGAGAAAATGCCTGGCGATGACTGGCAGAAATTTGCCAATCTGCGCGCCTATCTGGCCTTCATGTGGGCTCATCCTGGCAAGAAGCTGCTGTTCATGGGCAACGAGTTCGGGCAGCGCCGTGAATGGAACCACGACCGCGCGATCGATTGGGAGCTGTTGGATCTGGCACCGCATCGCGGGTTGCAGCAACTGGTCCGGGATCTCAATCGCATCAACAGCCGGGTGCCGGCCATGTACCAGATGGATGACAACACGCAGGGCTTCGAGTGGATCGATGCGGACAGCCGCGACCAATCACTGTTCAGCTTCGTTCGCCGTGGCACTGCTTCGGTGGTCATTGCCGTGGTCAACATGACCCCCTCGGTGCACGCGGGTCACCGCGTCGGCGTGCCAGGCCCTGGTTATTATCGCGAGTTGATCAACTCCGACGCGCAGGAGTATGGTGGCAGCGGGGTGGGTAACCGCGGTGGCGTGCATGCTGAGCATCATGACAGTCACGGCAGGCCCTGGTCCATCACGGTGGTGGTCCCGCCACTGGCGACGCTTCTGTTTGAGCATGGGGAAAACCCATGAAAACCCTGCAAACCGGTAATCACTATCCGCTCGGTGCCACCTGGGATGGCGAAGGCGTCAATTTTGCCCTGTTTTCAGAGCATGCCGAGCGCGTGGAACTTTGTCTGTTCAGCGCAGATGGGGGGAATGAGATCCGGCGACTGGATCTGCCTGGGCTCACCCATCACGTCTGGCATGGCTATCTACCCAAGGCCGGGCCTGGCACGGTTTACGGTTATCGGGTCCATGGCCCCTGGGACGTCGATCAGGGACATCGCTTCAATCATCACAAGCTGTTGCTGGACCCATATGCCCGCCAATTAACGGACGGGTTCCGCTGGTCGGACAGTCACTATGCCTTCGATGCCCGCCTGGGCGAGCAGGAAATGGTGCTGGATACCCGGGACAATCGTGATCACATGCCCAAGTGTGTGGTCGTGGAGGACCTGTCCGGCACGCCGCGTCGCGCTCCGGTCCCGGCTGAGCGCAGCATTGTCTATGAAGCTCACGTGAAGGGTTTTACCATCAATCATCCGGCGGTGCCGTCCGCTCTGCGAGGCAGTTTTGCCGGGATGGCCGCCCGCGAAGTCATCGGCTACCTGAAATCCCTCGGTGTCACCACGGTGGAGCTGATGCCCGTGCAGAGCTTCATCAGCGAGGCCTTTCTGCGCAACAAAAATCTGGAGAACTATTGGGGATACAATCCCCTGGGCTTCTTCTCACCGCAGCAGTCCTACCTGAGCGGCAACAGCATTGCGGAATTCCGCCAGATGGTGGATGCGTTTCACGACGCCGGTCTGGAGGTGATTCTGGACGTGGTGTTCAATCATACGGCCGAAGGCGGACACCTGGGCCCCACATTCTCCTTCCGCGGCATCGATAATCTGTCCTACTACCGCCTGCAGCAGGAGGATCGGCGTTGCTATATCAACGACACCGGCTGCGGCAACACGCTGAACCTGATTCATCCGCGGGTTTTACAGATGGTGCTGGATTGTCTGCGCTACTGGAGCAGCGCGATGCAGGTGGACGGCTTCCGCTTCGATCTCGCGCCGGTGCTGGGCAGGGAGACCTATGGCTTTGATCGGGGCAGCGGCTTCTTCGATGCGCTGCACCAGGATCCCTCCATGGCCGGCATCAAGCTGATCGCGGAGCCGTGGGACATCGGACCCGGCGGCTATCAGCTGGGTGGCTTTCCGGTGCGCTGGAGTGAGTGGAACGACCGCTACCGGGACACGGTTCGCCGTTTCTGGCGCGGTGACAGCGGCATGCTGCCGGATTTCGCCAAGCGTCTGCACGGCTCCAGTGATATCTTCGAGCACGATGGACGTCGCCCCTGGGCCAGCATCAATCTTGTCACCAGCCATGACGGCTTTACGCTCAATGACCTGGTCAGCTATCGCCACCGTCACAACGAGATCAACTGTGAAGAGAATGAGGACGGGCACCGTGAAAACTACAGCGAGAACTTCGGTGTGGAAGGCCCGACCAGTGATGTCACCATCAACCGGCTGCGCCATCGCCAGCAGCGCAATCTGCTGACCACGCTGCTGCTGTCCCAGGGGACGCCCATGCTGCTGGCAGGGGATGAGTTCTGCCGCACCCAGCACGGCAACAACAATGCCTACTGTCAGGACAATCGTATCAGCTGGTTGAACTGGGAAAAGATCAGCGACGAAGGCCGCTATCAGCAGGCATTTGTTTCCTATCTGGTGGCGCTGCGCAAACGCTTCTCCCATCTGTTTCCCCCTCACTACGTTCACAAGGCCGAGCGGCCCGATGATCCTGCCATCCTCTGGTACAACAGCAGCGGCGAGATCATGGAGAAGGAAGATTGGGAAGAACCACCGGCCAACACCCTGGGGTGCCTGATGATCGGGATAGAGCCACGCACGGAGCGCAGCAGCAGAATGCTGATCGTGTTCCACGGCGGCAGGGAAGAGCTGTACTTCGAGCTGCCGCGCTTCAAGGGCGTCAGCCGCTGGCAGGTGTTGCTGGATACGGCCAGCGAGGGAGGGACGCCGCAACCCGAGAATGACAGTGTAACAACGCGCATCAGCCTTTCGGCCTGTTCGACCGTGGTGCTGCTGGCGGAGCAATCGTAACAGACAACATAGGGAGATGAGCAAAGATGAACAAAGATTCGCAAGCGGTGGAAGGGAAGCCCCGTGATGCAGCAGGCCAGATGCTGGGAATGGACGTCAAGTCCCTGCGCGCAGACCTGGAGCGCCATCTGCACCTGACGCTGGGAGAGGATGTGAGTGGCAACCGGCTCTATCTGTTCAATGCCACCGCTCTCACGGTACGCGACCGTCTGGTGGAACACTGGCGCGCCACCCGGAAGAGGTACCAGGAGACCCATCCCAAGCAGGTGGCCTATCTGTCGCTGGAGTTCCTGATGGGCAGGGCGCTGACC
>Ga0079224_100013269_pt1 | contig 11466 bp, 10 predicted proteins | sample Stecom2015_FD_80414 | JGI IMG/M metagenome (GOLD analysis project Ga0079224, IMG submission 80414) | Agricultural soil microbial communities from Utah to study Nitrogen management - Steer compost 2015 | ecosystem: Environmental > Terrestrial > Soil > Agricultural land | place: USA: Utah...
GGTGACCATCGGACTGATCGGCAAATATGTGGAGCTCCAGGACTCCTATAAATCCATCCTGGAATCCTTTATCCATGCGGGGGCCACCAATGAGGTCAAGGTGGAGGTACGCTTCATCCACTCGGAACACCTTTCCCACAGGGGTGTCGACAAAAAATTAATGGGCCTGGACGGGATCTTGGTGGCCCCAGGCTTCGGTGAACGGGGCGTGGAGGGCAAGGTGATGGCCGTGCGCTATGCCCGTGAGAACAACATCCCCTTTTTGGGGATCTGCCTGGGGATGCAGATGGCCGTTATCGAGTTCGCCCGCAACGTACTGGGACTCCAGGGCGCCAATTCCACGGAAATGGACCCACAGACCCCCTATCCGGTGATCGCCTTGATGGAGGAACAAAAATCCATTACCCACAAGGGCGGCACCATGCGATTGGGGGCCTGGGACTGTCAATTGACACCCGGGAGCCTGGTCCATCAGGTCTATGGCAAGACCGAGATCCAGGAGCGGCACCGCCATCGCTATGAGTTCAACAATTCCTATAAGGAACAGTTGGAGAAGGCAGGGTTTGTGGCCACCGGCCACAATCCGGACACCGGCTTGGTGGAAGTGGTGGAAATCCCCGGACACCCTTGGTTTGTCGGGGTTCAGTACCATCCCGAGTACAAGAGTACCGTGGCCTGCCCACATCCTTTGTTCGTGGGCTTCATCAAGGCGGTACAGCGGCACAAGCAGCAACAAAAGAATGCCAATATGGCGTAAACCGGGCTTTTGGGCATATATTTGCCACCTGGAAAACCAAAAATAAGATTTCTTTTAAATATTTTTCATGGAAGAAAAAAAACTGGACATCAACTCCATCATAGGATTTGTTCTGATCTTTGGGATACTTGTCTTCATGTTCTACCAAAATCAGCCCACCCCGGAGGAATTGGAGGCCCAAAGGACCGAAAGGGCCCGGGTGGATGCCATGGCCAAGGAGGCCGAAGAAGAGCAAAGACCGGCCGGGGAAACGCCCCTTCAACAGCACAGTGCCATCAACCCCGAGGATTCCACCTCGGTGGCCCATTATAAGAATGCCGTGGGCGCCTTCGGCTTCACCCAGGCCCGCGATGGGAACACCGCCTTGGAGAACGGGTTGTTGTTCCTGGAGGTATCCAATAAAGGGGGACAGGTCGTGGAGGCCAGGTTGAAGGACTATGTCAACCACGATTCCATCCCGGTACATTTGGTAAAGGATGGCAATGCCAATTTTGCCCTTAGCTTTTCGACCTCGGACAACCGGGTACTCAATACGGCGGATCTATACTTTGAGCCCAGCCTGAGCAAGAACGGGGAAAACCAGGTGCTTTCCATGAAGGCAAAGGTCGGGGAGGACCGCTTTTTGGAATACCGATACGAGATAAAACCGGGGGAATATCTATTGGATTTCACCATCCGGTCCCAGGGCCTCGACCAGGTTTTTAATCCCAGTAGGCCCATTACCCTGGAATGGGACATGAAAGCCCTGCGCCAGGATCCCAGTGTCCAGTACGAAAACCGGTACACCCGCTTGACCTACAACCATGAGAACGGCAAGATAAGCAAGCTTTCGGAATCCAGTGATCTGGACGACGATACCGTGGAGGACGTAAAATGGCTTTCGTACCGGCAGCATTTTTTCAGTACCATCCTGGCCACCGACAACCATTTTTCGACCGCCGAGATCAGTTCCAAAAACCTGGTGGAGGAAGAGAGCAGGGAAACACGCTTTACCAAAGAGTACAGTACCAAGGCCCCCTTGAAATTGCAGGGAGGGGAACTTTCCCAGGCCATGCACCTCTACTACGGGCCCACCGCGGTAAAGATTTTGGATGATTACAAAGAACTCGGTCTGGCGGATTCCATCCCCTTTGGCTGGGGCATCTTCGGTTGGATCAACCGCTATATCTTCACCCCCTTCTTCGGGATGTTGAGCTCTTTTTTACCTTATGGTATCGCCATCATCGTGATGACGATCATCGTGCGGCTGGTGCTTTCCCCGGTGACCTATAAATCCTATCTCTCCCAGGCCAAGATGAAGGTACTCAAGCCGGAGATCACCGAGATCACCGAGAAGTACAAGGACAATGCCATGAAAAAGCAGCAGGAGACCATGAAGCTCTACAACAAGGCCGGGGTGAGCCCCATGAGCGGTTGTGTGCCCGCCCTCTTGCAGCTGCCCATCTTCTATGCGCTCTTTATGTTCTTTCCCACGGAATTCTCCCTGAGGCAGAAATCCTTTTTATGGGCGGAGGACCTATCCTCTTATGACACCATTTTCAATTTGCCCTTCACCATTCCCTTTTATGGGGACCATGTGAGCTTGTTCCCTATCTTGGCCTCGGTGGCCATCTTCATCTATATGATGATGACCACGGGACAGACCATGCAGATGCAGCAACAGCCCGGGATGCCCAATATGAAGTTCATCATGTACCTGTCCCCGATCATGATGCTGTTCTTCTTCAACAACTACGCCAGTGGCCTGAGCCTGTACTACTTTGTGTCCAACCTGATCACCATCTTGATCATGTTGGCCATCAAGAAATACATTTTGGACGAGGACAAGATCCACGCAAGGATCCAGGAAAACAAGAAGAAACCCAAGCAGGAAAGCCGTTTCCAACGTAAAATGCGGGAAATGATGGAGCAGGCCGAGAAGCAGAAGAAAATCGGCAAGTGATAGGAGGGGATTCCCCAAGGTGATCAACCCTTAAAAAACGAAAACTCCCCCTGCCGTAAGGTCGGGGGAGTTTTCCACTGAATAGGTATAGTTTGGTAAGATTTGGGACTCCAAAGATGCGCCGATCTCCCCCGGATTAAAATTAAAAGTTGCAAAGCCGTGATTTTTGTATGGAAAAAAGCGGTCTTTTGATGTCTTATCGACCCACGGGGCTCCCAGGTCGATTCCAACAGCGGCCAGGGGGCTGTAAGTTTGACCCATAATTTGGGACCAAAGGGGATATAATCACCCATTTTGTATTTTTGCAATCACAAACAAAGAGCATGAAAAAGGTCGTTGTGGGACTTTCCGGGGGCGTGGACTCCAGTGTTGCCGCCCATCTTTTGAAAGAACAGGGGTACCAGGTGATCGGGCTGTTCATGAAGAACTGGCACGATGATTCGGTGACCATCTCAGAGGAGTGCCCTTGGTTGGAGGATAGCAACGATGCCCTGATCGTCGCCGAAAAACTGGGCATCCCCTTCCAGACAGTGGACTTGAGCGCCCAGTACAAGGAACGGATCGTGGACTATATGTTCAATGAATACGAAAAGGGGAGGACCCCCAACCCGGATGTACTCTGCAACCGGGAAATCAAGTTCGACGTGTTCATGAAGATCGCCCTGCAGCTCGGGGCGGACTTTGTGGCCACGGGACATTATTGCCAGAAGGAAAGCCTGGAGAACCCGGACGGGAGCCAAACCCATAGGCTGCTTGCCGGGAAGGATCCCAACAAGGACCAATCCTATTTTCTGTGCCAGCTTTCCCAGGAACAATTGTCCCGGACCCTGTTCCCCATTGGGGGTCTCCTAAAACCCCAGGTCCGAAAAATTGCCGCTGAAAACGGCCTGGTCACTGCCGACAAGAAGGATTCCCAGGGCCTGTGCTTTGTGGGAAAGGTGCACCTGCCCGAATTTTTGCAACAAAAACTGAAACCCAAGACAGGGGTCATCGTGGAGGTCCCGGGGGATGCCCCCCACTATTCGATCCAACAGCCAGATTTCGGGAATTTGGCGGAACGCTTGGCCTTTCAGGCAGAAAAGCCCCGGTATGCCCTGGAGGATGGCCGGGTGGTGGGCCAGCACCAAGGGGCCCATTATTTCACAATGGGCCAGCGCAAAGGCCTCAATGTCGGTGGGAACAAGGAGCCCCTCTTCGTGATCGGGACCGATGTGGACAGCAACGTCATCTATACCGGGCAGGGAAAATCCCATCCGGGCCTCTATAGGAACACCCTTTTTGTCAAGGAGTCGGAACTGCATTGGGTACGCCCCGACTTGGCATTGGAGGGCGACGCGACCCTGGAGGTCATGGCCAGGATCCGCTATCGCCAACCCCTGGAGAAGGCTACCCTATACAAGGTCGCCAATGGCCTGTTCGTGGATTTTCACCACAGGCAGTCCGCCATTACAGAAGGCCAGTTCGTGGCCTGGTACCAAGGGGAGGAGCTCTTGGGCTCCGGGGTGATCTCCTAAGGGCACGGTTCCCTTTTCAATTTGCGTACCTTTCCGGGATATTTGCCCTTATTTTTGGGTAAGGGTATTTGAAGGATATTTTTATGCAGAACAGGATCACGGAACTTTTCGGGATACAGTATCCCATCATACAGGCGGGCATGGTATGGGCCAGTGGCTGGCGTTTGGCCTCCGCGGTCTCCAATGCGGGCGGCCTCGGCCTTTTGGGGGCGGGCAGCATGTATCCGGAAATATTGGAGGAACATATCATCAAGTGCCAAGGGGCCACGAAAAGACCCTTTGGGGTGAACGTTCCCATGTTGTATCCCGATATTGACCGCCTGATGGAGATCATCGTGGAACAGGGGGTGAAAATCGTGTTCACCTCGGCAGGGAACCCCATGACCTGGACGGCCCATCTCAAGGAAAGGGGCATAACGGTGGTCCATGTGGTGAGCAGTGTGAAATTTGCCCTCAAGGCCCAAGAGGCCGGGGTAGACGCCGTAGTGGCCGAAGGTTTCGAGGCCGGGGGGCACAATGGCAGGGAGGAGACCACCAGCATGGTGCTGATCCCCGCAGTGGCCGAAAAAATAAACATTCCCCTGATCGCGGCCGGGGGCATCTCCTCTGGGCGGTCCATGTTGGCCGCCATGGTCCTGGGGGCCGATGCCGTACAGGTAGGGAGCCGTTTTGTGGCCAGTGAGGAGGCCTCTTCCCATCCTGCTTTCAAGCAGCGGGTGGTCCAGGCCGGGGAAGGGGACACCCAATTGACCTTGAAGGAACTGGCACCGGTGCGCATGATCAAGAACGATTTTTATAGGGACATCCAAAAAGCCTATGGGCGAGGGGCCGGAACCGAAGAGTTAAAGGCCCTTTTGGGTAGGGCCCGCGCCAAGCGGGGCATGTTCGAAGGGGATACGGACCAAGGGGAACTGGAGATCGGGCAGGTCGCCGCCCTGATCCATGAGGTCAAGCCGGCCGCTGAGATCGTTGCCGGGCTCATGGAGGAGTTTGCGTTGGTTAAACGAGAAATGTTGACCCTTTGACGGACCTTTGAAGGGGGGCTGCCGCGTTTTTCTATATTTGGCAGCCTTGAAAATACTGATCGTCCCCCTTTTCCTTTTGACCCTTATCGCCCCATGCCAAGCACAGACGGAATGGGACAAGACTCTCCATTTTGTGGGGGGAAACCTCTTCGGCCTGGCCGGGGCCGGGGCCGCGAAACAGCTGTCAAAGGGCAACCGCGCCTGGACCTTTGTGGGGTCCCTGGCCGGCAGTGCCCTGGCCGGGTTGGCCAAAGAGGCCGTGGACGCCGGACAGCGTCCCGACGGCTGGGACAATGAGGACCTGGCCGCCACCCTTCTGGGCGGGGCGACGGTGGGCTTGAGCATTGAGCTCTTTTCCAAAAAGGACGCCAACAAAAGGCTGCGGGGCAAATATTCCCCCGTGAAACTGCCCAGTCTCACCGTATATCCCATTTCCCCTGAAAGTTTCGACTTCGCCGAAGGGGAGCTCCCCTCCCTGGCGACCTTGGGCCTGTCCCGCGGTCCCTTCACTCTTAAATAAGCCCCCGGGCCTTTAATTCCATATACTTGTTGATGGTCTTGACCGTGAGGTCACCCGGTTTGGTGAGCAGGGCCTGGATCCCATGTTTTCCCAATTCGGCCACAATGCGTTTTTTCTCATGGACGAACTTCTGGGCCATGGTCCTCTGGTAGAGCTGTTGCACCGTTTCTGCCCTGCCCTGGGCATATTCATCCAGTTCCGTGTTCTCGAAGAAAATGACCACCAACAAATGCTCTTTGGAAAGGGCCATCAGATAGGGGAGCTGTCGATGCAGGGCGTCCAGGGTCTCAAAATTGGTATAGAGCAGTAGAAGGCTGCGCTGGTTCAGGCTCCGTTTGACGTCCACATAGAGCCTGCTGAAATCACTTTCGATGAAATCCGTCCGAAGCTTGTAGAGATTTTCCAGGATTAGGTTCATTTGGGAACTTCTTCGTTCGGCCACCACCCGGTTGCCCACCTTGTCGCTGAAGGCGAAGACGCCTGCCTTGTCGTTCTTCTTAAGGGCGATATTGCTGATCACCAAGCTGGTGTTGATGGCATAGTCCAATAGGCTCAGCCCGTTGAAGGGCATTTTCATCACCCGGCCCTTGTCGATGACCGAATAGATGGGCTGGGACTTTTCATCCTGGTATTGGTTGACCATAAAGCTTCCCCGCTTGGCCGTGGCCTTCCAGTTCAGGTTGCGGATATCGTCCCCCAGGATGTAATCCTTGATCTGCTCGAACTCCATGGTATGGCCGATGCGCCGGATCTTTTTGAGCCCATAGTGGTGCAGCCTGTTGGAAAAGGCCAGGAGTTCATACTTTTTGACCTGGAGAAAGGAAGGATAGACCGGGACCTCCCGGTCCTGGTCAAAGCGATGCCTCTTGGCCAAAAGTCCCAAAGGGGACGTGGCCTGGACATTCAGCGCCCCAAAGCGGTAGACCCCACGTTCCACGGGTCGCAATACATATCGGAAAATCTTGGACCCTCCCTTGGCAAGCAGGGCTTCCAGGAAAAAATCGCGTTTTTGGAACTGTACGGGCAGCTCATCGATCAGCTGCACCTTCACCGGGAACAGGTAGCGGTTCACCAAAAAGATCTCCACGGGGTTTTCATCCCCGTTGGATAGCTTGTCGGGCAGGGTCCGATGGCCCTCGATCCTCCCCTTGGAGGCGAAGAGCAATAGAAGGTCGGCCAGGACCAAAAGCAGAAAGAGGTAGAAAAGCAGCCGTAGGGCCCCATAGATCTCCGGCAGCATATAGGAGACAACAAAGCCCAGTACCAGGGCCGTGAGGGCCACAAAGAAGCGGTCTTGCAAGTAAAGGGGGCCGAAGAGTCTTTTCACCGGGTCTATCTTGGGATTTCGATTTTGTCCAGGATCTGTTTCACCACTTCCACGGAGGTCAGGCCCTCCATTTCGCGTTCCGGGCTGGGGATGATCCGATGGCCCAGTACGGGGATCGCCACTTTTTTGATGTCATCCGGGCTGACAAAGTCCCGGCCGTTGATGGCCGCCAGGGCCTTGGAAGCATTGAGGATGGCTATGGAGGCCCGGGGGGAGGCCCCTAGGTAGAGGTTGGCATTGCTGCGGGTATTGTCCACCATGGAGGCGATATACTGCAAGAGGTTCCGCTCCACGATGATCTCCTTGATCTTTTCCTGGTAATGGGCGATCTTGGATGCGGATAAGAGGGGTTGGACCAACGCTTCCTCCTCCAGGGCCCTGAGAGCATGTTTTTTCTCCAGGATCCGGACCTCCTCTTCCAAACTGGGGTAGGGCACCTCGATCTTAAAGAGAAAACGGTCCAACTGGGCCTCCGGAAGACGGTAGGTCCCCTCCTGTTCAATAGGGTTTTGGGTAGCAAAGACCAAAAAGGGGGCCGCCAAGGGGTACTGGATCCCATCCATGGTGATCTGCCGCTCCGCCATGGCCTCAAAAAGGGCCGCCTGGGTCTTGGCAGGAGCCCGGTTGATCTCATCGATCAGGATGATGTTGGAGAACAATGGTCCCTTTTTGAACTCGAACTCCAAAGTTTTCCCATTGAAGATGGAGGTCCCCAGGATATCACTTGGCATGAGGTCCGGGGTAAACTGGATCCGGCTGAACCCCACACTCAGGGTACGGGCCAACAATTTGGCGGTGACCGTCTTTGCCACCCCGGGCGCCCCTTCAATAAGGGAATGTCCGTTGGCCAGGATCGACACGATCAGCAGTTCGATCATTCGGTCCTGTCCGATGATCAATTTTCCCAGTTCGGCCTTGATCTGTGACACGGCCCCTTGCAGTTCCGCCAGGTCCACACGGGAATCGAACTGCCAAGTTTCCTCCCTTTGTTCCATTTCTTCCATATTATTTTTGTTTGAATTCGGTTATTTTTTTATCGAGCTCCATGGCTTCCGCCTCGGTATGCGAGGCCTTGGCCCTGAGCTGTAGGATGTATTGGATCAGGGCCTTTGTCCGCTCCGGATCTTTCCCGGCCTTGACGGCCAACAGTCCCATGGTCCCTTCATCCAGAGTGCTGCTGTCCAAATGGTATTTTTCCCGGAGCTCGGCCAGAAAAAAAGCGATCTTTTTTTGGATCAGGCCGGTGGTGTCCCTTTCCTGATGGTAGAGGGAACCGACGGCCTGGGCAAAGGCCACCGAGGAATTCCCCAAGGGCTCCACCAGGGGGATGATCCGTTGTTGCCTTTTGGCACGGAAGGCCACAAAGAGCAACAGCCCCAGTACGGTCAGGTAATAGGCCCACACTAGGGGGGGCTGGTCGAGTACAAAGCGCATGGGGGAATCGATATAGGCTTTGCCCGCCTTTTTGTAATCGTCCCAGTAGAGGGGTTCCCGCTGTCCGAGATAGGAAAAAGTCCGGGCCACATACGGGGCAAGGCCCCCCAACATATAGTAATTCCCAAAGACCTGGGGCGTCGAACAGATGATGAAGTACCCTTGGCCGAAGTCGGTGCGGATCAGGTTGGGCTTTACCAGCCGCTCCCCGGGCCCGTCCTGGAGATAATCCTTTCGGGTATAGACAATATGGCCCAAGACCGTGGTTTGGGCCGTATCCACCTTGGTAAAGTGGGTATTGAAATTCCCTCGGGTGATCGGATATTCCTGTTTGTGGAAGCTTTCGTGGGTCAGTTTCAAAAGGGAACTGCCCTCCAACAGGCCATAATCGGAGTACAGGGCCAGATTCAGGCTGTCCGCAAGATCCCCTCCCAAATGGGAGGCCGCGATGAAGACCGTACCTCCTTGGGCCACATGGTCCAGGATCGCTTCGGTTTCCCGTGCATCGAGCACTATGGACTCATTGATCAGGATATAATTGGAAGGGATCCCCGCTTTCGCCCCTGAAAGTACCCCATAAAGGCTTTCCTCCACGGTTTGCGGCACCTGCCCGGGGAAGAGGGAGGGCAGTTCGTTGTAAAGGACAAAGCAACCAAAGGGGATTTTCGATCCCGCGGTATAGGATGGCTGCCAGTCGATGGGCCTGGGGCGCACCAATTCAGAGAGAAGTATCCCGACTAGGACCAGTGCCAACGCAAACAGGGTTATTTTAGATCTTCGGTCCATTTCAGGGTATCATTTGGTTCAGGGCATTGAAATGGCGCTCCGCCTTTAGGTATCCCTTTTGATCGATGGGCCTTTGCCCGTACCAGATATTCTCGAACAGATAGACGGCCCCTTGGAACCCATCCCGCAGCGGGGTCTGGGATATTTCCCCCAGGTAGTCCATATTGGTCTTTTCGTAGTGCCAATCGATGATGTCCCTATGGGAGAGCTGTTTCAATACCCTTAGGAAACCATAGCGGACAGCAAGGCGATAGTCTCCCTCTTGGAGGGCAGCCTGAAGGAGGCCCTCTAGGTCGATGGTCTCGATATGACGCTGGGAAAGTTCAAGATCCACAAGGGAACGGGCCTTTTTCGTGAACAGGGAACCCATGCTCTCATTGGCCAGCATCCGCACCAATAGGAATAGGGCCAGTACCCCCATAAGGACATAGATGATGTATTCCAGGATCAACAGGGTGCCCGGGGAAACATCGATGCCGAAGAGATTCCCCATGGCCTTGAGGAACCATTTGACCATTCGGGCCAAAAGGTTCATGGATTCCCCCCGGTCCACCGAATAATCAAATTCCTCCCCACTGTACTTTTGGACAAGATCCCCTTGGAATTCCCTTTCCACCAGGTCTGAGTCCCGGTCAATGGGCAGATCTAGGGAGTCCTGCTGGGCAAGGCCCAAGGCCGCCCAGAACAATAAGGCGCAGAGATGGAGTTTCCCCATCATTGGTCCATTTGGCCTATTTGTTCGATCTTGCTGCGGGTGTTGAGATTGTATGTTTTCTCATGCAGGGAATAATATAGGATGCCGTTGACAAACTGGGACAGGCACTGTGCAAAGACCATCAAGATCAAAAACAGGCAAAGGCCCAGGGTATAAACGGTGGTGGCCAAAATCGACCCACCCACATCCACATTGTTCTCCACCACATGGAAGGTATACACGCCCATGATGATACCGGGGATCAGAAGTACCAAGAGCATCAAAAGACCGTTGAGCAGTCCCAGGACGAAATTGACCCCCACGGATTTCCAGAAACTCCCCGTCACCAATCTCCAGCCTTCCCCAAAACTTTCGATCACCCCCAAATTCTGGCTTATCATGGCAAAAAAGGAGACCCCTATCCAGGCCGTGGCAAAAAATTGGATGATGTAATGGGCGATCAGTCCCAGGATCGGGATGAAGGCAAAAACAAGGGCCACGACCATCAGCCCCAAAAAAATGGGGACCAACATCAGGATGAACAAAAGGATCCTGCCCAGGTGCTCCCTGGTGTGCCGCCAAACCTCTTTTTTATCGAAGGCCGCCCCCTTTGCCCCTTCATAGAGGTTCAGGTAGGAGGAGCTCAGGGCGTAATTGAAGCCGACCACCACCAACATGATCAACATATAAAGGCCCATGGCCAGGAAGAAAAGGCCCATGGATGTAAAATTGGATAGGCCGCCAGCCCCCATGCCGTAGGCGTCGGATCCACTCTGGAGCAGGCCGACGAATCCGGAGACCATCAGATAACTGCAGATCAACAGGGCGATCAGGAAAACCCCGTTATAGCCCAAAAATACATTGGCGAACTTCTTGAGTTCCCGCCTTAAAAAATCAAAGTATACGGAAAGGATGTCGCCGAAATCACGGTTGGCCCGCAGTTCGGTGTAATGGTTCTCCATTGGTTTTTTGGTTTAAAAGATTTGGATATACAAGATAATAATGGACCATGAGAAGGAGGGAGCCCCCGATGATCGAAAAAGCCAGCCAATCGGGCATTTCGGCATGCCGGGTAACAAAGCCCTCGATCAGCCCGGCCAGGATAAAAAAGGGAATGGTGCTCACCACCACCTTCAACCCGTCCTTGGCCCCGCGCATAAAGGAATGCCTTCTTGAAAAGGTCTTGGGGAACAGGATGGCATTGCCCATGATCAATCCGGCGCATCCCGCCACGATGATCACCGATATTTCCAAGGTCCCATGCAGCCAGATCTGGCGGTTGGCCTCGAAAAAGACACCCTTGGTATAAAAAAATGTACAGAAGGCACCCAGCATCACCCCATTGCTGAACAGGATATAGGCCGTCCCGATACTGCCGATCACCCCAAAGGCAAAGGCCAAAAAGGCCACCCGGATGTTGTTGATGGTGATCCCCAAAAAAGTGCCGATCTCACTCCCGCCACTATA
>Ga0079224_100013270_pt1 | contig 11466 bp, 9 predicted proteins | sample Stecom2015_FD_80414 | JGI IMG/M metagenome (GOLD analysis project Ga0079224, IMG submission 80414) | Agricultural soil microbial communities from Utah to study Nitrogen management - Steer compost 2015 | ecosystem: Environmental > Terrestrial > Soil > Agricultural land | place: USA: Utah...
GACGTCGACCTGCTGGTGTGCGACCTCGACATGCCGAACGTCGACGGCGAGGGCGTCGTGCAGGCGCTGCCCGGACTGCGTTCGCCGCCGCCGGTGGTCATCGTGACCGGGTTCGTCGAGGACGCGACCGTCGCGCGCCTGCAGGCGTCGCCGCACGTGTGCCGCGTGATGATCAAGCCGTTCGACGTGATCGAGTTCGCCCGGCAGGCCTGCGCGATCGCGCAGCAGCACGCCGGCGCGCGAGCCGCCTCGCTCGCCGCGTCGAGCGATGGGTGACTGGCTTTCGCGCCTGTCGTTCCGCACCGCGGGCGAGTCGCACGGCCCGGGAATCGTCGCGATCCTCGAGGGCCTGCCGCGCGGCCTGCCGCTGGACGTCGGCGCGATCGACCGCATGCTCGCCCTGCGCCAGGGCGGGGCCGGGCGCGGCGGCCGGCAGCGCATCGAGCAGGACCGCGTCGAGGTGCTCGCCGGCGTGCGGCGCGGCACGACGATCGGTTCGCCGCTCGCCCTGCTCGTGCGCAACCGCGACGCGACGATCGACACCCTGCCGCAGCTCGCGAGTCCGCGTCCCGGGCACGCCGACCTCGCCGGGTGCTACCGCTACGGCGACCACGACATCCGTGCCACGCTCGAGCGTGCCTCGGCGCGCGAGACCGCGGGGCGCGTGGCGGCAGGCGCGGTCGCCGCCCAGCTCCTCGCGGCGGTCGGCTGCCGCGTGTTCGGCTTCGTCCGCCGGGTCGCGACCGCGACCCTCGCCCCCGAGCTGCCCGGCGCCGGGGATCTGGAGCGACTCGACGAGCTGCGCGCGCGCCGCGACGCGAGCCGCCTCTACACGCTGGCCCCCGACGCGGAGGCCGCGATGCTCGCCTGTGTCCAGGCGGCGGCGGCCGCGGGCGACACGGTCGGCGGGGTCGTCGAAGTGCACGCGACCGGCGTGCTCCCCGGGCTCGGCAGCCACCTCCAGTGGAGCGAGCGCCTGGACGCGCGGCTCGCCGGCGCGCTCATGTCGATCCAGGCGATCAAGGGCGTCGAGATCGGGCTCGGCTTCGCCGCCGCCGCGCTGCGCGGGTCGCAGGTGCACGACGTGATCGAGCCCGGTCCGGCCGGACTCCGGCGCGCCACCAACTGCGCGGGCGGGCTGGAAGGGGGGATGACCGACGGTGCGCCGCTCGTCGTCCGTGCCGCGATGAAGCCGATCTCCACGCTGCGCGCGCCGCTCGCGAGTGTCGACCTTGCTTCAGGTATAGCCACGGCTTCCGCCTACGAGCGCGCGGACGTGTGCGCGGTGCCGGCAGCCGCGGTGATCGCCGAGGCGATGGTCGCGCTCGTGCTCGCCGACGCCTACCTCGCCCGCGCGGGCGGCGAGACCGTCGACGAGTTCGTCGCGCGCTGCGCCGCGCTCGCCGAACGCGCCGCGGCGCTCGGGCGGCCGCCCGATGCCTCCCAACCGGATGCAAAAAAGGCGCCGCTCGAACCTTGACGAGCATGGGGGCCTAGCTATCTTCCGCCCCTCCTTCCGACGAGGTCTGCCGGCGCTAGCGTAGCTCAACTGGCAGAGCACCTGATTTGTAATCTGGAGGTTGCGGGTTCAAGTCCCGCCGCTAGCTCAGCCCGAGCGGCCGCTGGCGGCGACCCGCTCGCCTCCGGGAGCATGCGCTAGCACCGGCTCGCTTCGGCGGGAGGCCGATCTTCCTCCGCGTCCGTTCTGGGCAGATACCGAAGCGGCCAAACGGGCCAGACTGTAAATCTGGTGGCTCAGCCTTCGCAGGTTCGAATCCTGCTCTGCCCACCACGATGCCTGGCCGACCGCCCGGTCGCCAGGAAGCGCGGACGACGATCGCGACAGCTCCGCGGGTGTAGCTCAATGGTAGAGCGCCAGCCTTCCAAGCTGGACACGAGGGTTCGATTCCCTTCACCCGCTCCAGACGTTCTTTGCCTTCTCGTTCCTCAACCCACACGCTGCTGTAGCTCAGTCGGTAGAGCACCTCCTTGGTAAGGAGGAGGTCATGGGTTCAAGTCCCGTCAGCAGCTCCAACCCGGCATCATCGAACTCCACGTACGAATCGCCACGCGGCTGACGGAGTCCCACTCACATGGCCAAGGAAGAATTCAAGAGAGACAAGCCCCACGTGAACGTCGGCACGATCGGTCACGTGGCGCACGGAAAGACCACCACCACCGCGGCGATCGTCCGCACACTCGAGCCCATGGGCATGGCGAAGGGCAAGTCGTACGCGGACATCGCCAAGGGCGGCACGGTGCGTGACGACACCCGGGTGGTCACGATCCACTCCGCGCACGTGGAGTACAGCACCGAGAAGCGGCACTACGCCCACGTCGACTGCCCCGGGCACGCCGACTACGTGAAGAACATGATCACCGGTGCCGCCCAGATGGACGGCGCGATCCTGGTGGTCGCCGCGGACGACGGCCCCATGCCGCAGACCAAGGAGCACATCCTGCTCGCGCGGCAGGTCGGCGTGCCGGCGATCGTGGTCTACCTGAACAAGGTCGACCTGGTCGACGATCCGGAGCTGCTGGAGCTGGTCGAGGTCGAGATCCGCGACCTGCTGAACAAGTACGAGTACCCGGGCGACAAGACCCCGATCATCCGCGGCGCGTCGTACAAGGCGCTCACGACCAAGGATCCGGGGCCGAACAACCCGGACAGCAAGTGCATCTTCGACCTGCTGAACGCGATCGATGAGTTCATCCCGACTCCGGTCCGCGAGGTCGACAAGCCGTTCCTGATGCCGATCGAGGACGTGTTCTCGATCGAAGGCCGCGGCACGGTCGGCACCGGCCGCATCGAGCGCGGCAAGGTCAAGGTCGGCGACACCGTCGAGATCGTCGGAATCAAGGAGACCCGGCAGACCACGGTCACCGGCGTCGAGATGTTCAACAAGTCGCTGCAGGAGGGCATCGCCGGCGACAACGCCGGGCTGCTGCTGCGCGGCATCAAGAAGGAGGAGCTGCACCGCGGCATGGTGCTGGCTGCTCCGAAGAGCATCACGCCGCACACCAAGTTCGTGGCGCAGGTCTACGCGCTCAGCAAGGAGGAGGGCGGCCGGACCACGCCGTTCTTCAGCGGCTACCGTCCGCAGTTCTACTTCCGCACGACCGACGTCACCGGCACCGCGAAGCTGATCGGCGCGGAGATGTGCATGCCGGGCGACAACGTCGAGATCGAGGTGGAGCTGATCACCCCGATCGCGATGGACGAGCACCAGCGGTTCGCCATCCGCGAGGGTGGCCGCACCGTCGGCGCCGGTCGCGTCACCAAGATCATCGCATGAACGAGTCGCCCCGCGGGCGCGAGCGCGCGGGGCATCGAGGCCAGTAGCTCAACTGGTAGAGCACCTGATTCCAAATCAGGGGGTTCAGGGTTCAAGTCCTTGCTGGCCTGCCAACCTCCCGAGTCGTCCCTTCCCGCCGTGGCATACAGAAAAGATCAAGGCCGGTACGCGCGCATGGCGGCGTTCTGGGCTCTGTTCGCCCTCACCGCCTACGGCTGCCTGGGTGGGTTCGTCTACGTCGTCGACGGCTGGTTCGGCCAGAAGCCGTGGATCACCCAGTTCCCGCTGCTCGGCAAGTTCGGAATCGGCGAGGCGCTCGCGCTGCTGCTGCTCGCCGTGGCGGGGTTCGCGATCTACCGCTGGCTCAACAAGCCGAAGGTCGCCGACCTGCTGATCGAGACCGAGGAGGAGCTGCGCAAGGTCACCTGGCCCACGGCCAAGGAGACCTGGGCCGGCACGATCGCCGTGGCGGTGACGGTCATCGTGCTGCTCGCCTTCCTGTTCACCACGGACCTGATCCTCACCATGGGGATCCAGCGCCTGCTCGGAGCGAACTGAGCATGGCTCTCGACTGGTACTTCCTGCGCGTGCAGGTCGGGCGCGAGGACAAGATCCGCTCCAACATGCTGCTGCGGATCAAGCAGGCCGGCCTCGAGGACAAGGTCCCGCAGATCATCGTGCCGGTCGAGACCGTCGCCGAGGTGCGCGGCGGCAAGAAGAAGATCCAGCGCAAGAAGCTCTACCCGGGCTACCTCATGGTCCAGATGGACCTGAGCGACGAGGTCTGGTTCGTGCTGCGCGAGACCCCGGGCTTCGGGGACTTCGTCGGCTCGCGCACCCAGCCGTCGCCGGCGCGTCCGGAGGACGTCGAGGCGGTGCTCGGCCGGATGGACGCCTCGAAGGAGCAGCCCAAGATGGCGATCAACTTCGCCAAGGGCGACCGCGTGAAGATCAAGGAAGGCCCCTTCGAGAACATGGACGCGACCGTGGAGGAGGTGCACCCGGACAAGGGCACCCTCGAGGTCGCGGTCAACATCTTCGGGCGTGCGACGCCCATGACCGTCGGCTACTGGGAGGTGGAAGCGATCTGACGCTTTCCCTCTCGCGCGCCGATTGTCTCCCGCAGTGGGAGGAGCCGTGCCGCGGCTCCGCCCGGACCACTAGGAGATCGACATGGCCAAGGAAATCAGTGCAATCGTCAAGCTGCAGTGCCCCGGCGGGCAAGCGACGCCGGCGCCGCCCGTGGGGCCCGCGTTGGGCCAGCACGGCGTCAACATCGGGCAGTTCGTCAAGGACTTCAACGACAAGACGCGCGACAAGGCCGGCCTGATCATCCCCGTGGTGATCACGGTCTACAAGGACCGCACGTTCTCGTTCGTCCTCAAGTCGCCGCCGGCGTCGGTGCTGCTCAAGCGCGCCGCCAAGATCGCGACCGCTGCCGCCGCGCCCGGGAGCCAGGTCGCGGGCACGGTGACGCGCGCGCAGGTGCGCGAGATCGCGGAGATGAAGGCCGCCGACCTCAACGCCGGCAGCATCGAGGCCGCGATGCGCATGGTCGAGGGCACCGCGCGATCCTGCGGCATCAAGGTGGAGGACTGATCATGGCGGACACCAAGCCGACCACCGAGGCCCCGACCCCGCAGGCTGAGAAGAAGCGGCGCAGCAACCGGCCGCCGGCGAAGCCGAGCCGGCGCTACCGCGATGCCGCGGCGAAGATCGACCGCAGCCGGCTCTACTCGCCCGAGGAGGGCCTGAAGCTGCTGAAGTCGCTACAGGGTGCCAAGTTCGAGGAGGCGGTCGAGGTCGCCGTGCGGATCGGCATCGACCCGAAGAAGACCGACCAGCTCGTGCGCGGCTCGGTCAGCCTGCCGAAGGGCATCGGCAAGACGGTGAAGATCGCGGTCTTCGCCGAGGGCGAGAAGGCGAAGGAGGCCGAGGCCGCGGGCGCCGACTACGTCGGCGGCAAGGATCTGGCCGACCGCATCGAGGGCGGGTTCACCGACTTCGACATGACGATCGCCTCGCCCGACATGATGAAGTACGTCGGCAAGCTCGGCAAAGTGCTCGGTCCGCAGGGCAAGATGCCGTCGCCCAAGGCCGGCACGGTCACGCCCGACGTCGGCAAGGCCGTGCGCGAGTTCAAGGCCGGCAAGATCGAGTTCCGCACCGATGCCGGCGCCAACGTGCACGCCGCGATCGGCCGGCGCTCGTTCTCGGTCGAGGACCTCGCCGCCAACCTGCGTGCGTTCGTCGAGCACCTGAAGACGCTGCGTCCCACGCAGGCCAAGGGCACGTTCATTCGCCGCGTCGCGGTGTCGACGACGATGAGCCCCAGCGTCTACGTCGATCTGAGCTGAGGAGACGAGCCATGGTGAATGCCATCAACGAGATGCTGGTGTCCGAGCTCAAGGGCGAGCTCGCCAAGGCCGGCTCCTGCCTGCTGGTCGGCATGAAGAAGATGACCGTCGCGCAGGCCGAGGAGATCCGGCGCGAGTTCCGCAAGGCCGGGCTCCGCTACCGCGTGGTCAAGAACCGCCTGGCGCGCGTCGCGTTCGCCGAGCATCGGTTCGACCTCGGTGACACGCTCAAGGGCCAGTGCGGCGTGGTGTTCGCGCCGCAGGAGCGCGCGATCGAGGCGGCCAAGCTGCTGCGCGAGCACTACCGCAAGCAGCGCATCAAGGACCCGCCACTGTCGGTCATCGGTGCGGTGATCGAGGGCGAGGTCATCGGTCGCGACCGCGCCGCGGTGGTCGCCGACATGCCCGACCGCAAGACCGTCCAGGCACAGCTCGCCGGCGCGATCGCCGCGCCGATGCGCGGTCTCGCCGTCGCGCTCGCCGGCGTCGCCGGCGGCCTCGCGCGCTGTGTGCAAGCCAGAGTCGACAAGGAGGGCCCGGCGCCCGCCTGATCCCGGTCCGTCCCGCCAACCCTACGAACAAGATCCATTCCTCCGGAGGTTCTCATGTCTGAAGCTGCCATCACCCTCGAGCCCGAGCTCGAAGACATCTTCCAGAAGCTCAACAGCCTGTCGCTCGGCAAGGCCGCCCAGTTGGTCAAGGCCATGGAAGAGCGTTGGGGCGTGTCCGCTGCGGCGCCGGTCGCGGTGGCGGCCGCTCCCGCCGCCGGCGCCGGGGCCGCGGCCGAGGTCGAGGAGAAGACCTCATTCGACGTCATCCTGAAGTCGGGCGGCGCGAACAAGATCAACGCGATCAAGGTCGTGCGCGAGATCACCGGCCTCGGCATCAAGGAGGCCAAGGACCTGGTCGGCGGCGCGCCCAAGCCCGTCAAGACCGGCGTGTCGAAGGACGAGGCTGCGGAGATCAAGAAGAAGCTGACCGAGGCCGGCGCCGAGGTCGAGGTCAAGTAGTCCGCGGTCACGCGGACGCAGGACCGCCGCCGTCCGGCGGGAGTGCACCCGGCTCGCCCGGCCGCGTGCACCGCTCGCCGTGCGCCGGCGGTCCGGCCGCGTCAGGGCTCCCCGTGCCGACGGTGTGCACGCCGATCGGCTTCATCCATCCGTCGCATCCGGCTGCGGCCCGGCGCCGCTGCCGCGGTGCTGATTTTGTCGTTGCGTGGCGGACCGCAGGAGCGATACGTTGCTGCGTTCCCCACGGATCGTTTTTTGCAACGGCGTCCGGCCGGGCGCCACGTTGCCATCCGTCGTTCCGGGCCACGGCGGGCAGCACTCTCCGAGCGAGCGAATCGAACTGAGCATGGAGACGGTCACCTACGGGCAGTTTCGTCCCGTCACCGAGATCCCGAACCTCGTCGAGATGCAGACGAAGTCCTACGAGGACTTCCTGCAACCGTCGGTGCCACCGATGAAGCGCAAGCCGATCGGCCTGGAGGCGATCCTGCGCGAGGTGTTCCCGATCTACAGCTACGACAAGAGCCTCGTCCTCGAGTACGTGAGCTACGACCTCGGGCGGCCGCGCTACACGCCCGACGAGTGCCGCAAGCTGCGCATGACCTACGGCTACCCGTTCAAGATCCGGGTGCGTCTGGTCAAGCCCGAGCCGATCGAGGAGGAGATCTACCTCGGCGAGATCCCGATCATGATCGGGGGCGGCGAGTTCATCATCAACGGCAGCGAGCGCGTCACCGTCAGCCAGCTGCACCGCTCACCGGGCATCGACTTCTCGGTCGAGATCGTCGCCGGCGAGAAGAAGCTGCACGCCTGCTGGATCATCCCCGAGCGGGGCAGCTGGATCGAACTGAACGTCACCAAGAAGGACGCGGTCGCGGTCCGCATCGACCAGTCGGGCAAGTTCTCCGCCGCCACGCTGCTGCGCGCGATGTCCGCCGACCTGTCGACCGACGCGGCGATCCTGCGCCAGTTCTACGAGGTCGAGACCGTCACCCGGAAGAAGTCCGATCCCGAGGCCAAGTTCGCCAAGGCCCTCGTCGCGACCTACGCGGTCGGCGACATCATCGCCGAGGGCGCCAACGAGCCCTTCGTGCGCAGCGGCGAGGAGATCACCGAGGAAGCGGCGCGCGCGATCGCCGCGAGCGACATCAAGAGCGTCGAGGTCCTGCGCGACCCGCAGGACTTCCTGATCCTCAACACGCTGCGCGAGGACACGACCAGCTCGCACGAGGAGGCACTGCTCAAGATCTACGGCCGCCTGCGTCCGGGCAACCCGCCGCAGATCGAGAAGGCGCGCGAGCTGTTCCACGAGAAGTTCTTCGATCCGACCCGCTACCGGCTGGGGCGTGTCGGGCGCTTCCGCCTGAACCGCAAGTTCGAGCAGAACGTCTCGGAGGAGGAACAGACCCTCACCGCGAACGACTTCATCAACGCGATCCGCTACATCCTGCGCCTGCGCGCCGGCGAGGGCGAGATCGACGACATCGACCATCTCGGCAACCGCCGCGTGCGCACGATCATGGAGCTGGCGGGCGACGAGTTCCGCAAGGGCTTCCTGAAGCTGCGGCGCACCGCGCAGGAGCGCATGAACCTGGAGAACGTCGAGACGGTCACGCCGCGCAACCTGATCAACAGCAAGACGTTCTCCTCGGCGATCGACTACTTCTTCGGCCGCGGCGAGCTGTCGCAGGTCGTCGACCAGACCAACCCGCTCTCCCAGCTCACCCACGAGCGTCGGCTGTCCGCGCTCGGCCCGGGCGGCCTCAACCGCAAGCGCGCCGGCTTCGAGGTGCGCGACGTGCACATCTCGCACTATGGCCGGCTGTGCCCGATCGAGACCCCGGAAGGCACCAACATCGGTCTGATCTCCAGCCTGGCGATCTACTCGTCGCTCGACGAGTACGGCTTCCTCACCACGCCGTACCGCGTGGTGAAGAACGGCCGCGCCACCGACGAGGTCGTGTGGCTGCGCGCCGACGAGGAGTTCCACGCCATCATGGTGCCGGCCGACACCAAGCTCGACCCCAAGGGCATGATCATCGGCGAGGGCACCAAGGTGATCGCCCGCGTCAAGGGCGACCCGCAGATGGTCGAGATCAAGGACGTCCAGTACATGGACGTCAGCCCGGCGCAGATCGTCGACGTGTCCGCGTCGCTGATCCCGTTCCTCGAGCACGACGACGCGAACCGCGCGCTGATGGGCTCGAACATGCAGCGCCAGGCCGTGCCCCTGCTCACCTGCGAGGCGCCGCTGGTCGCCACCGGCATGGAGCAGGTCGTCGCGCAGAACTCCAGCATGGTGGTGAAGGCGCGCAAGGCCGGCACGGTGACCTACGTCGACGCGGCGAAGATCGTCATCGACGACGAGGTCTACAAGCTGCGCAAGTTCGAGGGGCTCAACGAGCGCACCTGCATCAACCAGGTCCCGATCGTCAAGAAGGGCGAGAAGGTCGCCAAGGGGCAGGTGATCGCCGACGGCGCCGCGACCAAGAACGGCGTGCTCGCGCTCGGCAAGAACGTGACCGTCGCGTTCATGCCCTGGGACGGCTACAACTACGAGGACGCGATCCTGATCTCCGAGAACCTCGTCAAGGAGGACGTCTACACGTCGCTGCACATCGACGAGTTCGAGATCGAGATCCGCGAGACCAAGCTCGGCCGCGAGGAGTTCACCCGCGACATCCCGAACGTGTCCGAGCGCGCGCTGCGCAACCTCGACGAGTCGGGCATCGTGCGCGTCGGCACGCGCGTGCGCGCCGGCGACATCCTGGTCGGCAAGGTCGCGCCGAAGAGCAAGAGCGAGCTCACTCCGGAGGAGAAGCTGCTGCACGCGATCTTCGGCCGCGCCGGCGAGGACGTGAAAAACGCGTCGCTCGAGGTTCCGACCGGGGTCGAGGGCATCGTGATCGCGGCGGAGAAGTTCAGCCGCAAGGTGAACCTCACCGAGAACGAGCGGGCGCGCAACCTGCAGGAGATCAAGAACGCCGAGATCGAGTTCCTCAAGCAATACCGTGCGTCGACGCGCACGCTGCTGCAGCAGGCGAAGGAGATCCTCGGCACGGCGGTGCTCGACGGCGACAACAAGCCGCTCGAGGTCACCGACGAGATGCTGATCCTCGACCTGCGCAAGATCCGCGACATCGTGCGCGGTCTCGCCGAGGGCGAGGCCGACAAGAACAAGCGCTCGAAGCTGCTCGACGTCCTGCAGGACTACAACGAGAAGATCGAGGTCGCCGAGACCGAGAAGAACAAGCTGGTCAACCGGCTGTCACGCGGCGACGAGCTGCCCACGGGTGTGCTCGAGATGGTCAAGGTGTTCGTGTGCACCAAGCGCCGCATCTCGGTCGGCGACAAGATGGCCGGCCGGCACGGCAACAAGGGCGTGATCAGCAAGATCCTGCCGGTCGAGGACATGCCCTTCCTCGAGGACGGCACCCCGGTCGACATCGTGCTGAACCCGCTCGGTGTGCCGAGCCGCATGAACGTCGGCCAGATCCTGGAGACCCACCTCGGCTGGGCGGCGAAGAAGCTCGGTTTCCGCGCGATCACCCCGGTGTTCGACGGCGCGACCGAGACCGACATCGAGGACGCGCTGCGCCGTGCCGGCGTGCACCCGGACGGCAAGTCGCAGCTCTACGACGGGCGCACCGGTGAGCCGTTCATGCAGCGCACCACGGTGGGCACCCTGTACATGATGAAGCTGCACCACCTCGTCGACGACAAGGTGCACGCGCGCGCGACCGGACCCTACTCGCTCATCACGCAGCAGCCGCTCGGCGGCAAGGCGCGGTTCGGCGGGCAGCGGTTCGGCGAGATGGAGGTGTGGGCGCTCGAGGCGTACGGCGCGGCCAACATCCTGCAGGAGCTGTTGACCGTGAAGTCGGACGACGTCGACGGCCGCACCAAGATCTACGAGGCGATGGTCAAGAACGAGAACATCCTCGAGCCCGGCACCCCGGTTTCGTTCGGCGTGCTGTGCAACGAGATCAAGGGTCTGGCACTCATCATCGAACTGCACAAGCGCGGCACGGCCGAGCAGGTGTTGGCGTAGCGCGGCCCCTCGCCCCGCCCGCCCGGTACATCGCGACACCCCCGAACGAGACAAGTATGGTCGAGACGATCTACGACAAGATCAACGACTACGCGTCGGTCACCATCCGCCTGGCATCACCCGAGGACATCCGCTCGTGGTCGTTCGGCGAGGTGAAGAAGCCGGAGACGATCAACTACCGCACGTACCGGTCCGAGCGCGACGGCCTGTTCTGTGAGCGCATCTTCGGTCCGGAGAAGGACTGGGAGTGCGCCTGCGGCAAGTACAAGGGCATCAAGCACAAGGGGATCATCTGCGACAAGTGCGGCGTGATGATCACGCACAGCCGCGTGCGCCGGAAGCGCATGGGGCACATCAACCTCGCCGCGCCGGTCGCGCATATCTGGTTCTTCAAGGCGATGCCGTCGCGCATCGCCACGCTGCTCCAGGCGGTCAACCCGAGCATGAAGACCTCGAGCCTGGAGAAGGTGATCTACTTCCAGGACTACGTCGTCACCGACCCGGGGGACACGCCGCTGAAGCTGATGCAGCTCCTCACCGAGGAGGAGTACCGCCAGGCGCGGCAGAAGTACGGGGCCAGCTTCTCCGCCGGGATGGGGGCGGAGGCGATCCGCCAGTTGCTGCGCAACCTCGACCTCGCCGAGCTGTCCGAGCACCTGCGTGAGGACCTGCGCGCGACCGAGAGCAAGCAGAAGATCAAGGACATCATCAAGCGGCTGAAGACCGTCGAGATGCTGCGCGACTCCGGCAAC
>Ga0079224_100013272_pt1 | contig 11465 bp, 10 predicted proteins | sample Stecom2015_FD_80414 | JGI IMG/M metagenome (GOLD analysis project Ga0079224, IMG submission 80414) | Agricultural soil microbial communities from Utah to study Nitrogen management - Steer compost 2015 | ecosystem: Environmental > Terrestrial > Soil > Agricultural land | place: USA: Utah...
CGGAGCAGTTCGCGGCCGCGCGGACCTTCGCGGCGGAGCACGGCATCACCTACGACCTCGCGCTCGGCGATCCCGCGCTGCAGCGGCAGATACCCGGCGCGCGCGGCTATCCGACGCTCCTGTACTTCGGCAAGGGGCTGAAGTTCGAGAAGCTCGAGACCGGGTTTGCCGCGGAGCGGGCGATCGAGATCGAGCGCTGGGTGGCGGCCCAGCTCGGACTGCCGGTCCCCGAAGCGCCCACGCCGACGCCGCCCGCCGCGGAGGAGGAGGGGGAACAGGCGCTCGAAGAGGTGGTGATCGAGGAGGACGTCGAGGTCCCGCCCGGGGCGATCTACAAGCCCGGCACCGCCGACACCGGGTTCGACTTCGAAGCCACCGACGTCGACGGCGCCGTGCTGCGCTTCAAGGATCTGCGCGGCAAGCCGGTCGTGCTCGGGCTGACGACCACCTGGGACGGCGAAGCGGAGAACACCGCGAAGCTGCTCGACCGCGTGCGCCGCGAGCTGGGCGACGACGCGCACGTCATCGCCGCGAGCTTCGAGCGGAGCAAGGATGCCGCGGTCAACGCAGTCGCGATCAAGGAGTTCATGCGCAAGGTCGGGGTCGAGTACCGCGCGTTCCCGGCGCCGCTCGGCTTGCAGAAGAAGATCTGGCTGTTCACCGGCGTGCCTCTGTTTCTCGTGTTCGACGCCGAGGGGCGCCTCGTCCTACGCGAGGACGGCGGACCGGCGGACGAACTGGCCGGCAAGATCCTGGGTGCGGCGCGCTGACCGCGCGCGGCGTCAAGACGAACAAGACGAAAAAATGCGCGGCCGTCGGGTTGCGACGGCCGCGCGGCTGGTGTGGGAGAGTCGTCGTGGAAAGGATCAGGAGGCGAGAAGACGGTTCACGAGCTCGTCGATGTCGGTGGCCTGGATCTCGCTGCGCGTGATCGGAGCCATGGCCTTGAACTTCCGGTATTCGCTGATGCTCGACAGCTCGACGTAGTCGCGGTAGGTCATGCGGCGCCGGCCCGAGTCGACGTCGGGGAGCTTCGCCGACTGGGCATTGCCGTCCGCGGCGGCGAGCGCCTTCTCCAGCGTGTGCTTGGCGCGCGTGCAGATGGCGAGGGTGTTCTCCAGGTTCGCGCGGATCTTGCCGAGGCGCTCCTCATTGGCGCCCGGCAGGTCCATGCTGCGCTGGATCTTCGCGATCGCGACCTCCAGCACCGCGATGAGGCAGTTCAGCTTGGTGAGGAGTTTCTGGCGGTACTCGGCGGAGGAGGGGGTCGGCCGGCCGGTTTCGGGTCGTCGATCGGGTGCAGGATCCATCGGGCGTTGCTGCGGGTCGGCCCGCGTGTGGCAACGCGGACACCTTCAGGGGAAAGCACCGTGCATGCCAAGCGCGCCGGCCGTCGGTGCCGGGCAGCCTCCTTCCGGCCGCGCCGCACCTTCCGCGCCGGCCCAGGATCCGGCCTGCCTCCCGCCGCACGCGGGGGAGTCCACTCCGTGCGACGCCGGAGTCGCGTCCGGACGACGCCGGCGCACGGGCGCGACGCTCGCGGCCGGCACACGGGCCAATAGACTGGCACGCGGTGTCTGACCCGAACACGACCGCCGCGGCGTTCTGGGACGCGCGGCACGCACTGCACAGCGACGCCGAGAACTACCTGAACCACCCGCTGGTGGCGGCATACACGTCCCTGCGCGCGGTCGGCAGCGTGACGCCGCACCTCGACGTGGTGATTGCCGAGCTGCGCGCGAAGACCCCGCCGGGCGGACTCGTCTTCTCGCCGGCATGCGGCACCGGCGCGAAGGAGCTGGCGCTCGCCCGCGCGCTGCCGGACCGGCGCTTCCTGGCCTGCGACATCGCGCACTCCGCCCTCGCCCAGGCGCGGGAGGCAGCGGCGCGCGACGGGCTGACCAACATCGAGTTCGTCGCGATGGATGCCAACGACCCCGACCTGCGTCCGGCGTCGCTCGTCGCGGTGGTCGGCATGGGAGCGTTCCACCACATCGAGCGCCTGGAGACGTTCTGGGCAGCGTGCCGCCGCGCGCTGCTGCCGGGCGGGGTGGTGATGGGCCAGGAGTACATCGGTCCGAACCGGCTGCAGTGGACCGACGCCCAGATCGAGGAGGGCAACCGCGTCCTGCGCGACATCGTCCCCCCCGAGCACCGCGTGCACCACGACCGCATCGTCCGCACGCCGGTCGAGGTGATGCTGCGGCTCGACCCGTCGGAGGCGGTGCGCTCGCGCGACATCCTGCCGACGCTGCGCGACGCCGGGTTCACGCTCGCCGGCTACGCGAGCGGCGGCGGCGCGCTCCTCCAGCCCGTCCTGATGAGTCAGATCCACACCTACGATCCGCAGCGCTGGGACCACAACCTGGTCCTCGCCCGCCTGTTTGCGGAGGAGGATCGGCTCATGCGCGAAGGGCGGCTCGGCGACGACTTCTGCATGTTCGTCACCGCGCCGTTGTGAGCGGCTCGAAAGCGGGCGCGGCGAGGCGCGGAGGCTCCGATGCCGGCGACCTGCGGAGCAGGCGCGCCGCGGACGGCGTCCCGCACGCAGCCGCGTGGGGGCCTACAGCGACGCTGCGGCGCGGCGGTAGAGCCGCGTCGCGATGTCCTTCAGCTTCGTGTTGCGGCCCACGAGCAGGAACTCGGTGCCGCCCTGCTGGAACAGGCACTGGTGCACGCCCGCCTCGTCGTAGAGGCGGATCGTGTGGGTCTTCGTGTGCAGCGGTTCGCGGGCCCGCTGGCTCACGAAGATCGCGTCGATGCCGTCGTGGAACACGTGCACCAGACTCTGCTCGCCGGTGAGCGGGTCGGTGACCACGCGCGCGTGATCGAACACGTAGCGGCCGCCGAGGTCCGCGGGTGCGATGTCGATCGACACGATCGTGCGCGCCCGCGCGCGTGCCTGCGCGGCGCTCGCGAACTCCTCGACGCCCATGCGCGGCGTCCAACCCCAGTTCGTGCCGTCCGGCAGGTGCGCTGCGCTACCGAATGAGATCTGCCCGACCTCCAGCTCGGCGACCAGCGCGCCGTTCGGAGTGAACTCTCCGGCGTAGAGCGGCACGCCGAGCGCCGCGTCGAGGTCGAGCAGCCAGGACGGACGGTCCGGCGTTCGGCTGACCACCGCGATCCGGTTGCAGTAGCGGCCGGCGCGCACTGCTCCTTCGCCGAGCGCGACCACCACGTACTGCTGGGCGGCCGCACGGGCGTCGAGCACGCGGAAGCTCTGGTAGCGGAACAGGTAGGCCGCGCGACTCTGGTACAGGACCTGACGCTGCGCCAGTTCGGGGACGCTGAGCGCGACGCCTTCGAAGCCGCGCAGCTCGAGCGAGAACTGCTCTTCGCGCCCCGCCGCGGCGCCGCGGTGCATCACCGACTCGATCGCGCCGACCCATTCGCCGCCGCGACCCAAGCCCGAGAAGTGGCCACGCACCCGACGCACCTGCACCGCGCGGTAGTCGGTCGACTCGGCCGCGGTCTGCAGGTGCTGCAGGATCAGCTCCGTCTCCTCGACACTCTGCCCGCACAAGGCTCGTGCCCCGAGAATCCAGGCAACGGCGAGCCGGCCGAGCCGCATCTGGATTCTCGGGGACGAGTGCATGGGTGACGAGCTGTGGCAGCGGTTTACGCTACCAGGCAAGCGAGAGAGAAAGGAGAGGTGCGGCTTCAACGGACCTGTCGATCGACCAGTCCGCGCAGGAAGTCGGATGGGTGATCAGACGAGAGCGGCGTGGCCGCGACTTCAAAGACGGGTTCGGGTGGTGAGGATGTTCCCCAGGAGAGGACGAAACCTCCTGCGGAAACGAAGATTGCGGCCGCGGCGGCGAGGACGGTGCGCCGCACGCGCGCGCGGCGGGCGCGGGCCGCGCGCCCGGCGTCGAACGACGTGACCGGACGCGGCAGCCTCGGCAGTCCGCTCCGCATCCACGACGCCAGCTCCGGTCGCTCCAGCGCCGGCAGGGCCTCGATGCCCCGGGGCACGGGCGTGGGCGGGAAGGCACGCCGCAGGATGCTCGGTCCGAGCGCGCGGGCGACGGTGCGCGCGGCGTGGTCGTGGATCGCACCCAGGAACGCGGGATCCCGGAGAGCGGCAGGCGGCTCGGGCGGGGTGGCGATCGCCCGGGCGATCGCCCGAGCCCGCGCGAGTGCGGCCGGGTCCAGGCCGGCGGCCGCGCCGCCCGCCCGACGCTCGATCTCGTCGGGCACGGCCAGGAGCATTCCGCGCAAGGCGGCGAAGGAGTGGCGGCTCATGCGACTTCCTCCTCGAAGTGGACCCGCATTGCCGGGTCGTTGCGAAGCACGTTCTCGAGCGCGACGTGCGCGCGAGCGAGGCGCGATTTGACAGTTCCCATCGATACGTCGAGGGCGACGCACAGCTCTTCGTAGCTCATGCCCTCGAGGTAGCGCAGCGCCAGCGCGGCGCGGAGCTTGGGGCTGATCTTGTTGAGAGCCTGCTGCACGATCCCGCCCAGCTCGGCCTTGCTCGCGGCCGAGGCGGGGTCGACCTCGTTGCCGACGGCCGTCTCGATGTCCGGGGGCCGCTCGCCGTCGAGCTGCCGCTGCCGCGCGGCGCGCGCCCGGACGGTGTCGATGCTGCAGTTCACGACGAGGCGGAACAGCCACGTCGAGAACAGCGACTCGTTGCGGAACGCGCACACCTTGCGGAACAGGAGGCTGAAGCACTCCTGCACCGCGTCCATCGCGTCGACCGCGTTCCCGGTGATGCGGTAGGCGATGCTGTAGACCCGATCGGCGTAGCGGCGGTACAGCTCCTCGAAGGCCGGCTCGAACGCCTCGTCGTTGGGATCGCGGCACGCGCGAACGAGGTCAGCGTCCGGGTCGCGCGGCTCGAGGGTCACGGGCCTTTCGACGGCACCGCAGCCGGTCGTTGTTCCCTGGCCTTCGGGCCGGGAGGGGCGACCGGAGGCTGCGGCGCCGGCCGCGGGGGGGCGGGGGCCGGGCCGGCCCGGCCCGGACGTCCCGCGTTCCGGCGCCCGCACCTCGGCGTCCGGCGGATGGTCGCAGGCCGGTCGCGAGCCGCGCGGCGGGTGCGTTGGGGTCCGACCGGGGGCTGCCACAGCCTTGCCCCGGGCTGCCTACCCGCCGGTGATCGCGCGGAGACCGTCCGGGGCGATGATCGACGTCCCCCGCTGGTCGGGGCACTCGCTGCCGCAGCGCATGCCCTCGGAGACCTCGCAGTCCGAGGTGACCACTTCGTACACCGGGCCGGCGGGCGACATCCCGGTCAGCACGAGAGTCTGCTCACACTTCCTGTTGCCGCTGAAGAACGGCGTGCTGGAGCCGTCGTGCGGCGCGAGCGTCTGCACGGTGAGGCGGGCGGCCGTCTCGGCGTCGTGCGGCACGAGCGTGCACAACTCGCCGTTGGTCCGGAACACATAGGCGCTCGAGCAGCGATAGCGCCCGGACATTGCCGCGCGCACGTTGACCGTGCACGGCGTGATTCGCGAGAACTCGGCGACCGTCGCGAGGCGCATGGAGACGATCGCATAGAGACCCTGCTGTGGATCGCGGCGCAGATCGAGCCGCATCGGCGTGTGGCCGATGATGTCGGTGATCGGCACCGGAAACGCACGGGTCTGGATGAAGGGCATCAAGTACTGCACTTCGGGTGCGCCGCCGGCGAACCGGAACATGCAGTGCAGCCAGACGTAGTCCTGGCCGGAATGGCGGTCGTGAGCCGCGGAGACCGAGACGCGCAGCTCGTCGTCGAGCGGCTTTGCGGGCGAGGCGAGGCGGACCGCGTTGTGCTGCACGATCTCCAGGAAGTCGTCCAACCCGTCGCCGTCGGAGTCGGGGTTCAGGGGATCCGATCCCAAAACCCACTCGAGCGCGTCCGGCAGCGAATCTCCGTCCGAATCCGCGAGCGGCTCTCGTCCCAACGCTGCGAGCGGACTGGGGTGGATGTGGTTCGTCCCACCCAACCAGGTCAGCGAGGCGGTCGCGAGCATCGCGACGCCCACCACAACCTGCGGCTTTCGCATCATGGTGACAAGCCAGTCGGTCCGGGGAGGAGAACGTTCGAGAGGGAGTCGCGAAGTGTACCCACGGTGCCATCGCACCGGGGGGCACGCGCCGGTTTTTCGTTCGGCGCACCGGAGCAGTGCTCTCCTAGCTCCCGCGTGTGCGGAAGTCACCGCGAGGCGCCTGCGATCGCGGATAAGACACGCATTTTCCGGACGTTGTGGCTTGGTGCGCGTGCCCGGTTGCGCTGCAGCGTGAAGACCGCGTGCTCGCAGCGGCGGGTCTTTTTCTCGGCACGAGGCGGCCCCGCGTGCACCGCGCCGGGCGATGCGGTCACTGCCTCGCCATCGCGCGTTCCGCAGCGCGGCGTGGCGGGCGCGATGGGGTGCTCGTCGAGCGCGCGTCGGCGGGGTTCGGCCGGATGGTCCGGCGGCGATGAGATCCCGACCGGAGACGAGGTTGCGGATCGGTACCCGGCCACTCCGTGCGGCGCTGACGACCTCCTCGGTCTCGTGCTGCCGCGCATGCGAACTCATCCGTCCGACCGGGTCGGCGGAAGCGGAGCCGGCGGGCTCGGGTGCGCGCTCGGCGAAGGGCTGCGCCCGGGGGATCGAAGCCGGCGTTCCCCCCGGCGCGGCAGCGACCTCCTCGGCGGGGGCTTCGGTTCGGGATGCTCCGCACGGCACACGCCCCGGCGGTGGCGGTCGGATGGTTGCCGCGACCTCGCCTCGGTTCCTGGCGGCCTGGCGTCCCCTCGGCGCGCAGGCGAGCCCCGGTCGCAACAGGCGCGCGCCGCGAGGATCCGCCCGGAACCCGTACCGCGCGGCGCGCGCCGTCAGAGTCTCAGACCTTGCAAAGGACGAGTGGCAACGTAGAGTCCCGCCCTTCCGAAGCCCGTTCGCCGCCTCGTGTCTGACCGGCTTCGCACGCGCCCGTAGCTCAGCTGGATTAGAGCGTCGGCCTCCGGAGCCGAAGGTCAGAGGTTCGAATCCTCTCGGGCGTACCAGCCTGCGCCGCGCCGTGCCGACCGGCCGGACGACGAGCCGCGTCGGCCGCGCCGTTCCCGCGATCGTGCGGGGCGAACCCTCGGCGGTCGCGGGTGCCCTCACGCCCGCCGTCCGCGGAGACGCGCGTCCTGTCGTCCGCGCGGACCGTGCTTCGTCGCGGACCCGGCTTGGTTGGCGCGCGCGCGTGCGTTGTGATGCGCCGCCCCTTGCCTTCCCTCCACTACGTCGTCGACGCCCGAGACGGGCGCGAGCACCGGTTCCGCGTGTCGCTGGAGATCGATCGCGGCGCCCGGAACGCGGTCGATCTGTTCCTGCCGGTCTGGACGCCGGGGAGCTACCTCATCCGCGAGCATCAGCGACACGTCGGCGGAGTGCGCGCGCGCGACGCGGCGAACGGCGCCCCGATCGCGTGGCACAAGACCGCGAAGAACCGCTACCGCTTCGAGCCGCCGCCGGGGTGCACGCGCCTGCATGTCGACTACGAGGTGTTCGCCCACGAGCTGACCGTCCGCACCGCCGACCTGACCGAGGAGCACGCGTTCTGGAACGGGGTGAACCTGTTCCTGTGGCCGACCGACGCGCGCGACGCCGAGGCGACGGTCGACGTGCTGCTGCCCGCAGGGTGGCGGTTGTTCAGCGCGCTCCCCGCGACGCGTGAGGGCAGCGGGGTACGGCTCACCGCGCGCGGGCTCGACCAGCTCGCCGACTCACCGGCGCTCGCCTGCGCCGACCCCGTGGTCTTCGAGTTCGAGGCCATGGGCAAGCCGCACCGCTTCGTGTTCGACGGGATGGCCGGCGTGGAACTGCCAGCCGACCTCGTCGGGGACACGCGCGCGGTGATCGAGCAGGCGGCGCGCGTGTTCGGGCTGTCGAGCCTGCCGTACGACCGCTACGACTTCCTGGTGCTCGCCGCCGACAAGGGGCACGGCGGGCTCGAACACGCCGACAGCTCGGTGCTGCTCGTGCCGCGCACCGGACTCGCGACCACCAAGGGCTACCGCGACTTCCTGGGGCTCGTCGCGCACGAGCACTTCCACGTGTTCAACGTCAAGCGCATGCGACCCGCCGAACTGTGGCAGGTCGACTACGGCGCCGAGAACCACACCACGCTGCTGTGGGTCGCAGAGGGCTTCACCGCCTACTACGACGACCTCCTCTGCCGGCGTGCCGGCGTGCTGCCGGTCGCCAGGTACCTGCAGATCGTCGCCGACAACATCGCCGACGCGTTGCGCACGCCGGGCCGGCTCGTGCATTCGCTGGCGCAGGCCAGCTACGACGCCTGGATCAAGTTCTACCGGCCGGACGAGGACAGCAAGAACAGCTCGCAGAGCTACTACGTCGACGGCGGGCTCGCCGCGATGTGCATCGACCTTGAGATCCGGCGGCGCACCGACGGCCGGCGCAGCCTCGACGACGCGATGGCGCACCTGTGGCGCTCGACGTGGTGCGTCGGGCGCGGCTTCACCGAGGCCGACGTCGTCGAGGCGATCAGCATCGCGGCCGACGCCGACCTCGGATCATTCGTGCGCGCGCTGGTCGACGGGCCGTTCGATCCCGACTTCGCCGCGGCGCTGCGCCCCTTCGGTCTCGTCCTGGCGGCGGCCGAGCCGTCGGCCGAGACGCCGCCTTTCCTCGGCATCCAACTGCAGTCGGGGACGACGACGATCCAGTCGGCACTGCGCGACGGACCGGCGGTGCGCGGCGGCTTGTCCGCCGGCGACGAGATCCTGGCGCTCGGCGGCCTGCGGGTCGGCGCGTCGACCTTCGACGACGTGCTGCGCGCGGTCGGTCGCGCAGGGAAGCCGCTCACCGCGCTGGTCGCCCGGCGCGGCCGCGTGATCACGCGCGAGGTCATCCCCGGTGCGCCGAGCCAGCGCGGCGGTTGCACACTCGAAGTCGCGCCTGACTCGACTCCCCGCCAGGACGCGCTGCGCCGCGGCTGGCTCGGTGCCGATCAGCCGAGACGCGAGTGACTGCCGTCGCAGAACGGCGGGTTCTTCGTGTGTCCGCAGGCGCACCACACCACGGTGGTGGGCTCGGCGACCACGATCTTCAGTGGCGTCGTGGTCGAACCGCGGTGGGTGCCGTCGCACAGCGGATAGCTGGCGCTGCGCTGGCAGCGGCACCAGGCATGCTTGCCGGCCGCACAGCGTTGCACGTACGGCCCACGCTGCGGCCTCCCGGGGGGCGGGGGCGCCTGGCCCTCCAGGCTCATCGGAAGCGCCGGACGACGCCGCGCACGACGCCGCGGATCTCCACCTCGTCGACGTAGATCGGCTCCATCTCCGCGTTGGCCGGCTGCAGCCGCACGCGGCCGTCGGGCTCGCGGTAGTAGCGCTTCAAGGTCGCTTCCTCGTCGGGAAGGATGGCGACGACGACGTCGCCGTTGCGCGGCGGGCGCTTGCCCTCGACGACGACGAGGTCGCCGTCCGCGATGTGGTCCTCGATCATCGAGTTGCCGCGCACCTGCAGCAGGTAGTAGTTCGCGCCGGTGGGAATCAACTCGTCGAGCCGGATCTCTTCGCGATCCTCGACCGCCTCGATCGGCCGGCCCGCGCGGATCCTGCCGAGCAGCGGCAGCGTGGACTCGGCCGCGGCCGTCTCACCGCGCGCATCGGGATCGAACACCACGGCGACCGCGCGCGAACGGCCGGGTTCGCGCACGATGGCTCCCTTCGCCTCGAGCTGGCGCAGGTGCTCGTGCACCGTGATGCGGTTGACGCCGAGTGCCTGCGCCGCCTCGTCGAGCGTCGGCGCGAACCCGTGCTGCCGGTGGTAGTCGCGGAAGAAGCGCAGCACGGTCGCTTGCCGCTCGGTGAGCATGATCGGTCCGGCCATGGCTGCCTCGTGGTGCCGCGTCAGAAGAGGAGAGCGGCCAGCAGGAAGCATGACGTGACGAGCGTCACGCCGAGCAAGCCGGCCGCGTCCCGCGCGTCCTGTGCCTCGGGCATCGGCGCGTGCCCGGGAGCCTTCGCGCGGGAGGGCGCCTCCGCGGTGCGCGGCGTGACGCGGCGGCGCGCCGGCCGCGAGGGCGCGGCAGGAAGGACGACCGGCACCCGCGTGGCGAGCGTCGGTGCCTTCGTTGCCGGCCGCGCGGCGGGCATCGGACCGCGCGGCCGGACTCGCAGGCCGTGGCTCCAGACCCACGGGCCGTCGCACGGTTCGGTTGCCGCGCGCGCAGACCAGGCGGCGGTCGTGCTGCGGTCGCTTGCACGGGGAGGGAAGGGACGCGGCGTGGTCACGGTAGGGCTCCGTCAGTCGGAAGTAAGGGAGACGTTAGCAAAACGAATCCCCAACGGCAAGCCTCCTCACGCCATCTTCGTGCGCCATGGTACGGTGAGCCCGTAGCGCGCCCGCGCCCCCCGCCCATCGCACCCCGACGGGCCCCTGAGTTCGGCCCGCCGATGCTCCTGATCGCGTGACTCTCCACGGGTACGCACGCACCGCGCGCAGCACCTTGCCGCAGCGACGCGCACGCTCGTTTGGACACGTTCCGCCGCCGCGCGTCGGCGAGGCAAACGGGCGCCGCATGCCGCTATGAGTGGCCCCATGGATGCCGCGCGCTACCAGCAGGTGAAAGCGATCTTCCATGCGCTGCTCGACGAGCCCGCGTCGGCGCGCGATGCGCTCCTGCAGAAGCACTGCGGCGAGGACCGCGAGCTGCGCGCCGAAGTCGAGGCGCTCCTTGCGAGCCATGACCGCAACCCGGACTTCCTCGCCGAGCCCGCACTCAAGGTGAAGGCGAGCGACCTCGTCGAGCCGCCGACCTCTTCGCCGCAGCCGACGACCGGCGGCGCGCAGATGGTCGTCGTCGACGACGAGCGCGTCATCGGTCCCTACCGTCTGCTGGAAGTGCTCGGCGAGGGCGGCATGGGCACGGTCTACAAGGCGGAGCAGACGGCGCCGGTGCGCCGCCTCGTCGCGCTCAAGCTGATCAAGCTCGGGATGGACACGCGCGAGGTGATCGCGCGCTTCGAGGCGGAGCGCCAGGCACTCGCGATGATGGACCATCCGTGCATCGCGCGCGTGCTCGACGCAGGCGCCACCGCCAAGGGCCGGCCGTACTTCGTCATGGAGTACGTGCCCGGCGTGCCGATCACCGAGCACGCCGACCGGCACAACCTCAACACGATGCAGCGCCTGCGCCTGTTCCTCGACGTGTGCGAGGCGGTGCACCACGCGCACCAGCGGGCGGTGATCCATCGCGACCTCAAGCCCTCGAACATCCTCGTCATGTTCCAGGGGGAGCGCGCGATCCCGAAGATCATCGACTTCGGCATCGCGAAGGCCACCAACCACCACCTGACCGAGCGCACGGTGTTCACCGAGCAGGGCCGCATCATCGGCACGCCGGAGTACATGAGTCCCGAGCAGGCCGAGATGACCGAGCAGGGGGTGGACATCCGCACCGACGTGTACTCGCTCGGCGTGATCCTCTACGAGTTGCTCGCGGGCGTGCTGCCGTTCAGCTCGCAGGAA
>Ga0079224_100013274_pt1 | contig 11465 bp, 9 predicted proteins | sample Stecom2015_FD_80414 | JGI IMG/M metagenome (GOLD analysis project Ga0079224, IMG submission 80414) | Agricultural soil microbial communities from Utah to study Nitrogen management - Steer compost 2015 | ecosystem: Environmental > Terrestrial > Soil > Agricultural land | place: USA: Utah...
ATGGGTTCTCCTGATTTTGTAATAATCCGGATTTCTTCTTTAACGGTTTCCTGCTTTTTTTCAATAAGGCGCGTGAAAGTGGTGATGGATTTTTACCGATCATTTGGATGGATAAAATCTAAAAAGTTTTTTCCAAGGCTTTCTTCAAATGAATATCCGGTCAGTTGTTCCCAGGCCGGGTTCAAAAGGACAAGTTTCCCCTCTTTGTCACAAAAGAATACCGTGCTCGCTAATTGTTCAGTAATAAAGGTATACGTGTTAAGGAGCTGCAAATATTGTTCTTCCGTTTCATGTAATTGCTCGACTAATGCCTTCGACCGATCGTAAAAGGAGGCTTGCCACCAAACGACCAGTCCAATAAGGATTGTGTAAGTTACATTCAACCAAAGATTAAAATCATGTTTGAAATATCCATAGGTGATGAGACTCCAAACACTGACCGATATTAAATATACAGAGGTAGAAATAATTCTTCCTTTATATTTTTTGAACAATAACCATCACCTACTTTACTAAAACGCTTTTGCTTAAGCATTTTATGTTACTTCTTCTTGTTAGTATTATATTACTAGATTTCTGCTAAAAATTACATACTATTTTAACTATTTCATATATTTATGTCTTCTATTATAGCTTAAATATGACATTATTTTGTATAGCGGTTCGCGTAAGAGCTGGCTACAAAGGCTTCTGGTTTAATTTTTGCTTCCACTCCCATTGCTTCCATCCGGTTTACCATTTCTTTGACAAAAATGCGGGTTTTATTTTTTCTCCCTGCACCAATATCGATATGCCCTTCGATTGAGAAGCTTGCACCTTTGTAAATATTTGGGAGAATAATGTCAATAAGCTGTTCTTTCTTTTCTTCGGTAAAAAGCGCTACAACTTCTTCCGTTAAACTTGTTTCATAGGAAATTCGTTCATGGAGATTGGTCATTTTTCTTGGAATAATGGATTATCGTATACAAGCCCAGGCACCCTTAGATTCCCGTTGAATGACGATGCCTGTAATAAACTTCGTGTAAGAAGAGTGAACGTGGGAGTCGGTGCCAAACATTAAGCGAAAGTTTCCGATTGGATCCTTTTCCATAAATTGGACAATGTTCTCAAAAACCTGTTCAAAGGACATATTTTTTTGACTTAAATTTTGAAAGGTAAAATTTTGAGAATCTATATTTTCCATAAACCCATTCCTTCATGCTTAATTTCACTTGTCACCATCAGTATATTCATCCGATATTTTTTCAACATGACTAATTTTCAATTCATGAAATAATCAATTTTTAATTAAAAAAACTTGGATTTTGAAACAATGGGCAGTTCCGTTCGTCGACATTTGTGAAGGGAAAACGGGGGAGGGGGGAAGAAGTCGTTGAAGATAGATTCGAATTTATTGGAGCAAATCGAATGGCTTTGCGAAACCTACTATGAAGATGTGTATCGTTATTGTCTTTATTTTACGAATAGCCGGGTGGAGGCAGAGGATTTGACCCAGGAGACTTTTATAAAAGTTTTAAAGGGACTCTCAAAATTCCAGCATCGTTCCAATTGGAAAACATGGGTGTTGGCCATTGCAAAGAACACAGCGATTGATCATTACCGTAGAAAAAAATTAATCGAGTTTTTACCCGACTCCCTTCTTTACGGACGAAAATCAAACGATGCGAGTCCAGAAAAGGAATTGGATGTGAAGGAAGAGTGGGAAGAAGTTGAGCGGGCTTTACTAACTTTAAAGCCTGCCTATCGGAATGTAGTGATTTTGCGTGGGATACAGGAACTTACTGTGAAGGAAACCGCGGAAATATTAAATTGCAGTGAACAAAAGGTTCGGGTCGATTATCACCGGGCGTTAAAACAACTTCAAAATAAATTAGTTCCGGTGAAGGGAGGTGCATTGGTCGATGAAAAATTTTGAGGAGTATATTATTGAAACGTTAAAAAGTCATCCTGAAAAAGCGGCTCTTGAAGAATCGAAACAAAAGTTAAAGAATCGTTTAAAAGAAGAAGCTGTTCATTTTTATCGTCCTCAAAAATTCTCATATAAATTTCGATATGGATTGTTGACTGCAATCACTTTCTTTTTATTCCTTTTCCTTTTATGGGGCGATGGTGTAGGGCAATTGCAAAAAGGAATTGAAGGATTTTTCAGCCAAGGAAAGGAAGAAACAAGGAATAAGGAGGATTCATCACCCCTTTATATAGGGGAATATTCCTATCGCCACCAAATAGAGAATCTTTTGAAGAAAAATAGAATTTACCATCGTGCCTGGTCGCAGGATAATCAAAAAGTTATTTTTGTAGAACCAATCACTTCAAAACGAGGAAATTTGTCAATTTGGACCGTTGGTGAAAATAAGCCCGTTAAGGTAAAAGAACTTAAAAACTATGAAATGATTGATTTTCTTTGGTCGCCGAATAGTCAATATGTAATAATCTCTAATGGAGCCGATCCTTATTATCAATTGGAAATATTATCTTTAAACACTTTGGAAATCATTGAAACTTTCACAACAATTGCGAACCCGGTTTGGTCACCAGATTCTTTAAAAATCGCCTTTGGAAAATTGAATGAAGCAGTGAAAATGCCTGAAGAATCTGGACTTACAGGTACTTTTGATTTAGCCGTTTATAATATAGAGAAACGAAAGACGGACATTCTTCTTTCCGGAACTAGTGAATATTTTTATTTAGCTGAAATTTGGGATCAGCCCTTTTTGTTGAAATATAGGAAATTTTCCTTTGGCGAAATAGAAGATGAATTGGGGGAAGTAAATCCCATTGTAGCCTTATTGGAAGGAGATGAGGGCTTCAACCGGTTACAGGCACTTGAAAAAAAACTTAAAGATTATGGAAATAATCTAGGAGATATCGAACGTATTAGATATAATAATTCTCTTCAGCAATTGTATACGTATCTTGTTTCCCTATACACAGAAGAAGAATCGTTATTAAATCATGCCTATCTCAATTATAATGTTTCCTTTTTAGAACAATTTCGGGCCTACAAGGAAAATGTCGATTTTAGCTCCCTTGAAGTGTTAGAGATTGATCTAAAAGAACAGGAAGTCCGGTTTGTCCTCCAATATATGAATAAAGCTACTCATGAAACTGCCCAGTTGGAATATCAAATCCTTGGCTATGAATTGAATGATCTTTCTATATTTCCAGTAAACAGCAAAAACTAATATTCAAAATCCTTTCCCTGTTCCGATTAATGGACATGGGAAAGGATTTTTTATGGTCAAAACTGAAAAATCCCCGATAAAATTAGAAAAACTTGAAAAATTAACAAAAAATGGCAGGATAAAGGAAGAAAAAGTAAATTTCTACATATACCAACGGTTATAATAATATAGTAGACTAATATATAGAAAAAAATGGGAATCAGTGCGATAAAATAATAGCTGTCAATTGGTTGACGCATTTCGGGGGGGTAATTACATGAAAATGGGGATTAAAAATAAGCTTTTGGTAAGTTTTCTATCGATAATATTGGCATTATTGATTGTAATGGGATTTACCATTTTTCAATTAATGGCTTTAAATAGTGAATACCGGACAATTAGCGACAGCCTAGCCAAAAAGATGGAAATTATTAACCAAATCACTTTAAATATTAACGATTTAACGATGGCAGCGCAAAATTATATGATTACCGGTGATAAAACAGAAATTGAAGGTATGAATGAAACGAGACTAAATTTCTCGATAAATATTGATGAGTTCATTTCCTTGACCGAACAAGTGGAAGGACAGGAACTAATCAATCAACTAGTTGAAAATGAAGATACTTACTATATTGCAGTCGCCAGTGTTGTCGAAAAAGTTGCCCGCGGGGAAAAGGATTATGCTATCAAAATTATGGAGGAACAAGTAAATCCCGCTAAAGATGAAGTAATGACTACATTGGATGAGTTAGCCGAGTTCCAAAAAAATATGTCAGAAAGCGCCATCAACGATTTAAGTAAAGTGATTCGCGGCACCCAAACGGCAATTATCGTCATCGGTTTTATCGTGTTATTAGGTGGAGTTTCAATTTTCCTCTATTTAAGCCGGGATATTACAACGAGATTAAAGTTTGTAACAAAGGTAGCAAAAGACATTGCCAGTGGGAATTTAGCTGCGAAGAAAATTGAAATAAAGAGCAAAGACGAAATTGGTCAACTTAGTGAAGCCGTGAATCAAATGGCGGAAAATTTAAAAACGGTTATCGGTGAAGTGATTCAATCAGCGGATCATGTAGCTGCTTTATCGGAAGAATTAATGGCCAGCAGCAATCAAACGGCGGATGCTACTCATCAAGTCGTCCGAACAATCGAGGAAGTTTCCGTAACAGTGGAAGGGCAAAGTGAAAAAACAGAAGAAATGAATCATACCCTCACAACAATGATTAAAGGAATTGAACGAATTGCCAACTCCACATCGGAAACATCGGAAAACGTCGTCCAAATCGTTAAAAAGGCAAATGAAGGTGATGAGTCGGTTCAAATTTTGGCAAAACAAATGGATACCATTCACCATATCAATGCCGAATTGCAAGCGGTGATGGAACAATTGGAAAAACGTTCGAAAGAAATTGGAAAAATTATTGATGTCATCGGTGAAATAGCTGATCAAACGAATTTATTAGCGTTAAATGCAGCCATTGAATCGGCTCGAGCCGGGGAGGCTGGCCGCGGGTTTGCCGTTGTTAGCCAAGAAGTCAGGAAATTGGCAGAACAATCTCGGGCATCTGCAAAAAATATTGAAGATATCATAATTACTATTCAAAAAGAAACGATTGGCGCAGCGGAACGGGCAAAACAGGGAATTTTAGAGACAAATAAAGGAATTACTTTAACGAAAGAAACGAGCGGGGTTATCGGTGAGATTCGAAGTCAGCTAGAGGAAATTAATGCAAAAACTCAAGAAATTTCTGCTACATCTACAGAAATGTATCAAGGAACAGATCGTATCCAGGCGGCGATATCCGAACTCGCAAAATGGGCAAAACAATCAACAACGAGCGTTACAGAAATTTCGGCCGCATCAGAAGAGCAATTGGCCAATATGGAGGAAATTACGACCTCTGCAACTACATTGGCGAATATGGCTGAGAAGTTAAATGATGTTATAAAAAAATTCAAGTTGTAGACAGAAAACCAGGCTTTCATTAGCCTGGTTTTTTAATAAATAACACGAAAATTTTGCCATAATGAAGGCAAAAGACTTTGATATTTTTTGTTTAAAAATCGGTCATCAATCAAAATAATTGTTCCTCGATCCGTTTCAGAACGAATAAGCCGTCCGCCGGCTTGCAATACTTTATTCATGCCGGGAAACACATAGGCGTAGTCAAAGCCATTTTTACCTTGGGAGGCGAAATAATCTTTTAACGTATCCCTCTCTAGACCGATTTGCGGAAGTCCAACTCCAACAATTACAACACCGTTTAATCGGTCCCCAACGAGGTCAATTCCTTCTGAAAAAATCCCGCCCATCACTGCGAACCCAATGATTGTTTTTTCCTCGTTTTCATCAAAATTTGCTAAAAATTGATTTCTTTCTTCTTCATTCATTGTCGGTGTTTGCACAATGGTTTCAACATCAGGGGAAAGCCTGCTAAATTCTTCCAATACCATATTTAAATATTGATAGGATGGAAAGAAAACGAAATGCTTTCCAGGACGTCCTTTAGCCAATTGTCCAATAATAGACGCAATCCTTCCTTTCGTTTGTTCCCGATCTTTGTAGCGGGTTGAAAGGGGATAAATGAACACATCCACTTGGTCACTAGAGAACGGGGAAGGGAAGGAATCCCGGTAATCTTCCTCTGTTCCGCCAAGCATATCGGAAAAATAGTCCAATGGGGATAATGTGGCGGAAAAATGGATTGTTGAGCGAAAATTTTTTCTGATAGTCTTGAGCAAATGGGAAGGATCTAAACAGAACAATTTTATGATTATATCCTGGCGAAGCTCTTCCTTGTATAGGACAAACTTTTCGTCGAACAGTTGGGCGATTTTTAAAAAGGATTGGACATTATAGTAAATGTCTTGAAGGTCTGGAAGGATAGGCTCTTTTTTATGTGCCAACAATTCCTTTTCTGCTTCCTTTACAAAATTTTCCAAATGGCTAATAAGTTCTTCAGGTATTTCTTTTGTAACAGAAGCTTTCTTCTCTTCCTTTGACCGCTGGGAAAGAAACCAGTCATTGACGGTTTTAGCCGCTTTATGGAGCTCCGTTGTTTTTGGAAAACCTTTTTTTACGAATAAAAACCAAGATTTTTGAAGTACAGCCGAAAACATGTCTCGTCCTCGGTCCACTAAGTTATGGGCTTCATCAACGAGAATGACGGCTTCCTTTTTTTCCGTTTCCGTGAGCCGTTTTAACGAAACCTTCGGGTCAAAAATGTAATTGTAATCGCCGATGACACTATCGGCTAAATAGGCCGCATCAATGGAAAATTCAAAGGGACAGAGCCGGTGTTTCCTTGCATAGATTTCTATTGTCTCCCGGGTAATCACGGTTTCATTGGAAAATAAATCAAAAAGCCCGTCATTAAGCCGATCATAGTGCCCTTTTGCAAATTCACAATGATCCGGATGGCAAATTGTATTTTCTTTAAAACAAATTTTTTCTTTCGCAGTTAATGTCACGCTCGTAAGCTTCAGCCCATGTTCTTCCATCAGTTTCAAAGACTCTTCCGCCGCTTGCCGGGTCGTATTTCGGGCTGTTACATAAAATAGTTGATTTACAAGGCCTTCACCCATCGCTTTTACCGTTGGAAACAAAGTAGAGATTGTTTTTCCAATCCCAGTTGGAGCTTCAAGAAAGATGTTTTTTCCCTCACGGATTGCTGTGTAAATCGTTCCGGCAAGCTTTCGTTGTCCCTTTCGATAGTTTTCAAAGGGAAACTGCAATGCTTTACTCGTTTCATTTCGCCGCTGTCGATTGTGCAATAACATTTTGGCGAAGGGGGCATATTTTTCGGTTACTTCCCGGACAAAGTTTTCTAGTTCTTGGAACGTTTTCTTTTTATAAAAAGATTTTTTCTCACCGGATGTTTTTTGAACATAGGTTAGTTGGATATGAATTTTATCTAGGGAGTGGTCCTTTGCATAAATATAGGCGTAAAAATACGCTTGGGCCCAGTGGACAGGGGTGCCATCTTCCTCTAGGGCATCTAGCGATTGGGAGGTAGACTTAATTTCTTCAATGGTTACCATCTCGCCATCAAAATGAAGCCCGTCACAGCGGCCATCTATAATAAAACGCAAATTATCTACGATAAGTTCCGTCTGTAAATATACTTCCTTTTTACTTGATTCTTGAAAGGTCGCTTGAATCTCTTGATGAATTTTCGTACCTTCAATCAGGCTGTCACTTGAACGGAACCCGGTTTCAATGTCGCCGCCTAAAAAAACATGTTCCACTAGTTTTCGAACGGAAATATTTATTTGTTGGTCCATATTTTGTCACCTTTTTTTATGATAACAATATCATAACAGTTTTTTGAAAGAATGGTGCTTTATAATGATAATGCTAAAAATAGCTTTAAAAGCTGTCCATTTAATATAAATTTTAGTACATTAAATATGGGATGCTTTCTACAACTTGTAGAATATAGGAACAATTGTTGTGAGGGTTTATGGAATGATTAAATTCATTATAAAAAAGTTTATTGCTAATTATGAAAATGTAAAGGATGCCGATGTCCGTAAAGCTTACGGGGTATTATCAGGCACAATTGGGCTCCTATGCAATTTGCTTTTATTTTTAATAAAATTTGTAACTGGGCTTTTCGCCAACAGTATCGCCATTATGTCGGATGCCTTTAACAACTTGACCGATTCTGGTTCATCGTTAATAACATTACTTGGTGCCAAACTTTCCAACAAACCGCCGGATAAAGAACATCCCCACGGTCACGGGAGATATGAATATATCGCAACATTGATTGTTGCTTTTCTCATATTTGGTGTCGGTTGGGAGCTACTCGGGAGTTCGATTGAGAAAATTATAAATCCGGTGGAAGTGACCATTAATTATCTTACATTGTTCATTCTCTGTTTTTCCATTCTTATTAAGCTATGGATGTATTCCTATAACCGCTATATCGGAAAGACGATTGATTCCAGTATGAACATAGCGACCGCCAAAGATAGTTTAAACGACTCTCTAGCAACAACGGGAATTTTAATCGGAACCATAGTAGGCCTATATGTTGATTTACCAATTGATGGGATTTTAGGTGTAGCCATTTCTCTATTAATCATGTATACCGGTTTTACCGTTGCGAAAGATGCGGTAAATTCCCTTTTAGGGCAATCGCCGGATGCGGAATTGCTGGAACAGATCTACGAGATTGTCTCGAAAAGTGAACCGATTAAAAATGGCCATGATTTGCGGATTCACGATTATGGTCCCGGCTGGAAGGTGGCCTCCATGCATGTGATGGTTCCGTCGGATATGGCAGTTAGCGATGCCCATAATCTTATCCATGAGCTGGAACAAAAAATTAAAAAGGAATTGGGTGTAGATATTGTGATTCATATGGACCCGGATAATTTAAAGAACGAATGGGATTAATAGTAGCATCATTTTTCATGAGAGGATGAAATAATTTTGAGGAAGTGTGAACATAGCTTCGTTAGTGATCATACAACAAAATCATGCATTTCCCTTGTGCCGATTTTCAATCATTTAGACAAGGAAAAAATGGATGAAATTATGGAAAAGGTTCATCATAAGATGTTGCAAAAAGGTGAAGTTCTTTATCGGGCAGGGGATGAATCCGATTCTCTTTACATCGTCCAGCGGGGAAAAATAAAAATATACCGTCTGTCGGAAACCGGCAAGGAACAGATTGTGCGCATATTATTTCCCGGCGATTTTACCGGGGAATTGGCACTGTTCAAACAATCGGTCCATGATTCCTATGCAGAGGCGCTCATTGAGACGTCTATTTGTCAAATTCAGCGCAAAGATTTGCAACAATTTTTATTGAAGTACCCGTCTATTTCATTGGAAATATTAAAGGAATTATCCAACCGGCTAGACCAATCCGAAAAACAAGTCACCCGTTTTGCGACGGAAAAGGTCGATACGAGAATCGCCCTCTTTTTGGCTGAATATGCCAATGGGGAAGAGAGGATGGAATTTACCCTCCCGATGAGTAAAAAAGATTTAGCCTCTTATTTAGGAACGACCCCGGAAACGATCAGCCGCAAACTAGCAGAGTTTGAGGACGCAGGAATTCTCCGGCAAAAATCAAACAAAAGAATAAAAATTTTAGATATCAATAGATTGCAATCTATTATATAAGAGAGATTGATTATATTATTCAAGTAATCCTTTTCAATGAAGAAAAAGTATAAAAATTAAAAATAAAGTGTTAATTAGAATATAAAATATTTAGTTTATTGTTAGAATATTTTATAATATTAATTGTGGCGCCACAAAAAAATTTAGGAGAAATTGTATGAAAAAATTGGGATTTCTTCTAATATTTGCATTTACATTTGTCGTATCTTTCCTTTTTTTGGATAACCAAGCATCTGCTGCCACTATTACTGCTAGAGCAGACCGTTATGAAATACAGGGTTCCCCTGCTTATGTAAATTGGAGTGCTAGTTGGAGTGGCCAAGACCTTTTCACGCTTACTATATACCCGATGTTAATAACTTGAAAATTCAATATATTCTTGCATCGGGAACAAAATCAAACAAGTGCTTCATTTAGATATGCTTATGAAACTGACTTTAATAGCACTGGTATTAAGTATTGGAACGGTTATTTCTTTGTAATGGATGGAAAAGAAGAATGGGCAAGAAGGGACGTAACAATTAAACAAAGAAAATATTAATAGAATGTATATGTATATAAAATAAGGGCTGTCCAAAAGCTGGTATTTGATACTCTATTTCTTCATATTTTTAATTATAATCTTAAACTTTGTCGATACCTACTAGCTTCTTCTTTTTGGACAGCCCCTCTCTAATTTTTATCTGATATTGAAGATAGGAGCAGATTTATGTGATAAATTTAGTTCTTGTACAGTTAAAAAGAAGACCCTTTCTTCAATTTGTATTGTTTCTAGCTTTCGTCGTTATCTTTGTGATAACCCCATTAAGTTTCGTATTGCTGAAAAATGTCGAGGATCAAGTGGAATCGGATATCACTTTTTATTCTCGAGGAAGCTATGATTTACTTGTACGGGCAAAGGAAAATAAGCATCCTTTGGAAAAAGAATTAGGAATTGTTCCGGAAAATTATATTGGTTTTGGTGAAGGAGGAATCTCCATTGAAGAATGGGAATCAATCAAACAACATCCCGATGTCGAGATTGCGGCTCCTGTTGCTTCCGTCGGTTTTTTTCCGGGAGTATTGTCCAATGTAAGCATTGAAGAACAAAATCATTCAACAAGAAATATTCTTCAGTTTTTTACGACTGATGGCATCCACGAATATCCCATTAGCAAAGAATATGCCTGTATCTTGCTGAAATCATCGACCTTTGATGATGGTATTTCCCCCTTTGAAGAACTTGTTAGTGATTTAGACTTGCTTGACTTTTGTACATCCAAATACGCAGGTTTTCCATTACCTGCAACCTACCATTTGCTCGTAGGAATTGATGCGGAGGAAGAGCAAAAATTAACGGGTATTCCCTTTGAGCTAAACCAATCAGGTTATGGTGCTCAACTGAAGTATCTTATGGGATATGAAAATGCAACTGTTGTTCCGATATTAGAAATTGACCATGAGGGTCAGAGTTTAATTGCGAATTTAACCATCGATACGATTGACATTGATGAGAAAAAGACCCAATCCCTGCGAGAACAGATGGGGTTAGTTAATCCGGGGGAAAGTGGGCCGAGTATTTTCCTGCAATTATTCCACACAGAAGGCTATCCAAAACTGTTGGCCCAATTAATGGAATTAAAAGCTACGAACAGATTGGAACTATCTGTAAATTTAGGGTCCCATTTGAAGGCCTTTGAACAGGAACCGATTACGATTACGACTAAAGGAACGGTAGAAAATATGGTTCTGGATGGACAAGGGACCTTAGGTTTAGCCAACTATTCTTTAAGCTCTACCTATTTTAAAGTGGGGCATTTAAATTACGAATGGGATGGTGAAAATTGGGTAATTAAGAAAATTGGTGAAAACGGTGATGTTCCTCTTTACCGTACAATTGAAAAAGTAAGTTATGATGGTGAGGAATATTTAGAGGAAGAGAAAAGGAAAGAAGTAAAATTTATAACTGACCCAATTGGTACTGTTGAAATTGGAGAGGCCGTTGAAAATTTAGCTTCAAGTCCCTTGGGAATCTATCAATTTGCACCGGTACACTATATTGATACAAAAACTGGAGAAAAAATAAAAATGAAACCCACTACCACTCCAGGCAGTTTCATTTCTCCTCCTGCTAAAGGAGTAACCACCATCGAAGCGGCAGCGGCAATAAAGGGGGACAG